>Ga0210391_10005526_pt1 | contig 10410 bp, 21 predicted proteins | sample IncBWC12OmetaG_FD_160573 | JGI IMG/M metagenome (GOLD analysis project Ga0210391, IMG submission 160573) | Forest soil microbial communities from Barre Woods Harvard Forest LTER site, Petersham, Massachusetts, United States - Inc-BW-C-12-O ...
CCGGATTCGTGCCCGAGCGAAACGTAGATCACGTTCAGGTAGCCTTTGAACCGCAGTTTCGCCCAATAAATGGTGGAAGCGTTTTGCACCGTGTTCATCGGGAACCACTGTTCGGTGCCGTCGAAGGTAATCGCGCCGCCCCCGCCGGGGTTGGTGCGCCCGGTGGCGTTCGGGGAGAGAAAAACCGAGTCTGTAATAGACGAATGCGACACAATGGCAAACTCGTTACATCCGAACGGTAAGTTAACTTCCAAGTCGAACTGCGCGCCGCCAATCGCTTGGCCCACAATCGTACGGAAAATCAGGTCCTTAAGGTTGCCCTTGCCTTCCCAGCCGCATTCGTCTTTTTGGACGTTTTTTTGAATGGCAACCCGGATGTTGTCGCGCAAGTTGTCGCGCACTTTGGCGGGTTGGGAAGTTGTTACCGCTTCGCTGAACCCCATGTTAGCGCCCCCTTGGTATAAACGACGAAAAAACGGCGACGAAATACAGCACAACTAAAGCCGCAACGCCGAGACCGAGGTACGTCCAGTCGATGCACGGTAAACCGGGCAGCGACAACCCCGCGTTGCCGTCGTCGCACGTCGTAAACACTTGTGCGTAAGTGGACGACGCCACGGCGTTGGTTACGTTGTCCACGTCGGATTGCGCTTGGCTTTCCGCTTGGTCCGCCGCCGTTTGCGCTACGTTGGCTACGTCGGAATCGTAATTCGCCGCCGCGTTGTCGGCAACGCTTTGAATTTGATCGGTTTCGGAGGATTGCAAGTAATCTTTGAACGTGCTACTACACGTTATCAGATTCCCGGAAAGTAATTGCGATCCGAAACCAGCGCTACACGGGCTCGCCGCAGTCGCCACAAACGCCCCCTTTTGTTCCGCCGCGAACGCTTTTCAGTAAGATCATGGCGGAACCGTTATGCCGTTTCCAAAAGAAATGCAAACCAAACAGTAACGCTACGCCCACGGCCACAAAGAAAACGTCGCGCATGGTCATTTGGCCCCCATCGGCGTTCGCAACACGAAGATGAACACGGCCACGTGCCACAACACGGCAATAAACGCGGTTACGATGATAAATTCGCGGAAGCGCATTAGCCGTTATCCCCGTTGTCGGTTGCGTCGTCGCCGCTGTTGTCGTCCGTGGCAACTTGCGTGCCGTCGCCGCTGTCGCTTTGGTCCGTGGGCACGCCGCCGCTGGCAAAGAACGCGGCTTCCGAAGTCCGTCGCGAACTCAACGCGGCGGACACCGCTCCGCCCGCCTTGTTCCACACGGCGAAGTCGGCTTGCGCTTGGTTCGGGTCGCCGTTGTTTAAGTCCTGCACCAAGGTACTGTTTGTGAACGCGCCGCACCCGATATTGTAACACAGCGAGTACAGCGCCGCTTGCATTTGCGGCGTTACGCCGCTGTACGTGACCACACTGTTAACGCACGCGACGAAGTTCGCCAAATCCGCTTGCAACAACGCTAGCGCGTCGCTTTCGGAAATCGTCGAAGCCGTGGTAAAGCCGTCGCCCGAAACAATTTGGTGCCCGTACCCGATGGAGTACGTAAGCGTTTGGCCGGGCGGGTCCGCGTACGCGGTGGGGCTAAAGCCTTCGAATTGCGCGATAAGTCCCGCCGCCATGGCAACCGGGTCCGGCGTACCGCCAACCGCGCCTTGCGCGCGTTGGAACCATCCGCTAAAAACTAAGCCCGCGCGCGAAAATAACGACGTAGTGCCCCCTACGGGGTCTTGGAAAAAACCGCTGAACGAGCCGCCCGCTTCTTCCACGTCAAACCACCATACCAAGCCGAATAAAGCGCCGACGGCGAGCAACGAAAATATGATCAGTTTGCGCATGTCCCTATTTGCGTCCGAACAGGGCAAGGAGTACCGCCCCAAACACCAACCCAACAGCCAGAAGTAACACAGTAGGATTGGCACTCTTAACCCCTAAACTTGACAAAACGCCCGTTGTTGCCCCCGTTACGCCGCCTGCCGCCGGAATCACGGTGCCGTTCGGTAAAGTGATAGCGCCCCCGCCCGCCAATTCCGCAACCGTGGACGCCAGCGCGGCTTGCACGGGGGGTGGCGTTAACATTAAATTGTAGCCGACGCGCGAGTAGTTGCCGTACGCTTTGTTGGGCGGGGGCGCAACGGTTATAACTTTGAGAACGCCGCCCCCTTTTTGGATGAGTTCAATCAACCCCATCACAACGCCCGGCGCGCTTTGCCACGGGGCGTAAGACGTGCTCAACCCGCCGCGCCCGTAGATCGCCGGGCGCAAGTCGTTTAGGTAAACGCAACACGACGCCGTGCACAGTTTGTTGCACGTAATCGTGTACGACGGGCGGTTGCCTAAACCTAACGCCGCCGTGGTGGGCCCGTTCCACGACACGCCCGGCATCGGCGGCTTCTTTTGCGCCAAGGCAAACAGGTACGCAAAAATGTTTTGGTCTACCACCGAACACGCTGCAAGGCACGTGGCAACGTCCGCCGTGCCCGCGCTAAAAGCCGTCGCAATCGCTTTCAAGTCGGCGTCGAACGCGGGAATAACCGCGTCAAGCGCGGCGTTTTCGGCGGTGGCGTTTTTCAAGCGGGCGGTGTGCTGCGTTAGGTCGGTTAGGCCAACCTTCAGCAACGCCGTTACAACGCCGGTTCCTGCTGCCGCCATTTATTTCCCCGTAAAAACCAGTAGAACCAAAAAAACGAAGCCGATAGTGGCCCACGTGGTGAAGCATTTCCCGCAAAACGGCGCGGGGCCGGGCTGCAAGGTTTTAATGCCTTGGTTGCCCGAGTTGATACGTGAAATCACGGCGGGGTTGGTGGGGCGGTTGTGCGGGCCCCCGATGTGCGCTTTAACCACGCCGATGCCGTGCCCGTGCGGGCCCAACCCGGCCCCTTTGGTGTGCGTGGTGTTGCCGCCGATGGACGGGGCGCGCTTGAGTCCACCCTGATCGTACGGCGCGCGACCCGAAATGCCCTTGGAATTTTGGCTGCTTTTGGGCCATTGCGACCAAAGGTTGGACGCCCCGTGGCGGCCCACGTTGTTGGTTGAACCGACGTTTTTAACGCTGGCCGTGGCCCGAACCGGGTCAAAAGGGGAACCGCCCAACGTGCCGCAAGATGGTTTTGCCATGCGCCCCCTTTACTTGCTCATGAAAGCAAACAAGCCAACAACGATTAAAACCGCAACAACGATGTAAACCAGCGGTGACGTAGCGGTTTTAACCACAGGCGGCACCGTGGTTTGGGGCGGGTTCACCGCCGTGGACTGCAATGCGGACGCCGCGTATGACGTACCCAACGACGCGGCTGCCGCGCCGATGGAATCCAACGCACTGCCCCCTCCGGAGTCGTCCGCCGCTGAATTGCAGATGCCGCGCGGTTGAAAAACCTTGAAATTGTTTTCCAAAACCTTCATGGTTTATCCCCTTTAAAAATGAATCAAACTATGGTCAACGCACGTTTTCATTTGCTCTAATTGTTTGCACGTGCGCTTACCATAAGTCGGTTCAAGAAACCAGTCTATAGCTTCAATTGGTTTTTCGTCCTGAATTTCTTGATGCCGTAAAATCAGCGCGCGAAAAGACCGCAAGTAAATAAGGGCGTGCCAGCGAATTTCTTCTAATCTATCTTTAGTTGTGAAACCGCGTCCCTTAATCCGAAAGAACCGCTGATGCGAGGCGTAAACGTCGTCCACGGAACGGTCAATGTAAATGTGCTGGTAATCGAACGCGGGCGTAAGCGCGAACCACGTATAAGGAAAAATCTTAACGCACTTGCCGTCAACGGCGCGCATTTTCGCGTCGCGTTCAACGTGCAGTTCCTTGGCCCCCGCCCACTCGTAGTAGCCTTTCGGGTTGCAAGCGTCGGCGTTCGGTAATTTGTCCCAGTAAACCGGGTACCCGCCCGCCAATAAAATTTGCATTAACAGCGACGTGCCCGAACGCGGCAACCCGGAAACAATGGTTATCATACGCGAAAAATCGGGGCGCGAGACCCGTTGCCGAATAACGCGCCCCAGCTTGGATTTGCTGCCTCCCGGTAACCCTAAGCTTTGGTAGCCGCGCTCTTGGCGTGGACCGCGTCGGGAATCATACGCCGCCCCACCAGCCGCACCGTTGTAGTATTGCCGCTGCCGGGGCCCTGAACCGTCAATTTCAAGGTGATAGGGGCCAACAGCGCGTCAATGGTACGCGAGTACATCTTTTCGCGCCGCAACGACGCGGGGACGTACTGCCCGGTAGTGGTTTGCCCGGTTTGCAGCAATTCTTGCGTCCAATCTTGCTGCAGGATGTCCGCGTTATTGTCGCCCGACGACAACCACACCCGTCCGCCCCCTTCGATGTCGAAGTTGGAAACGAGGCGCGCTGTGGTGACGGTGGCGTCGAAATTGGTCAATACGTTGTTTTGTTCCGTGAGGAAAATCATGTCCGTATACAGATACCCCGACGGCAACGTGTCAATCGGGAAATCCGTTTGCGTCGCCGTAATTGGGTACGTATTTTCGAACAGTTCGTGTGCGTGCAAGTTGATTTTCGTCGGGTCCAAACCGAAGTTGGAATCGGCGTAAATTTCCACCTGAACGCCCGTCATATCCCACGTGTTGCTGCCGCCGCTGAACAGTTGCCCGCGCCCGCCCAACACCATCGACAACAACGCGGACGTGTATTTTTCAATCGCAAAGTCGTATTCGATACCTTTGCGCGCCGCGCGCTTGAAGTTGATGATGTAATGGTAGTCGATGGTCACCGTGCCAGCCGTATCGGGCACGGCGGTGGCTTTTATTAAATAACCGCGTTCGTACATATTTTCGTACAGCAAGCCGCGCCCGCTCAGGCGGTTGACAGGCGTAATGCCCGTAACTTGCGGCGTGGTTTGCAATGTCATTTGCGTTAGCAAACCTTCGGGGTTGTCAAACCCCGTTGCCGCACCGGACGACGCACCCGCCACCACCACGGGGCCCGTGACGTGAATGACGATGCGGTTAAACACGTCCTCTTGAGCGTACTTGGTCAACTCAATGGGAACGGAAATGGGGGAAGGGTTGGACTGGGGTCCGACGATGGGCCAGCCGAAAGAGTACAGTTTTTTGTAACGCCAGAGATTCCGTGTTACCGAGGCCATTTTGTTTGCTCCATTTCAGCGAGTGGAAATAGGTTAAACAACGTGGGATTGAATCAAAACAACGTTACGGGACGGGAACCGCCGACGTACCGCGCTTGTCAACCATATGAAGCAAGAAACCCGCAATCAACAGCGCAAAGAAGATGAACAGAGCCGTAATTGCCACGTTCCCCGCGTAATTGGCTTGAAGGCTTTGCAGTTTAGAAAAGCGCGGGGCAACGTATTTCTGACCCGCCATTAAGCCCATCGCAACCAAAATTGAAAGGATAAACAGCAAAATCCATTCCATTTTTTGCTTTCCTCCGTGAGCGGGCGCAGAACGCGCGCCGAAAACCGTTGAAACGACGTAAACACCGTAGGCTCAACAACTTGGACTGTCAAGGGGCAAGGCTGGGCGAGGCGAGGCGAGGCGAGACACCCCCTAGGTGCTGGGGGGGCAAAGAAGCCGTATGAACTCCTTTCTCTCCTTATAAAACGAGGGAGATCGTACAGCTTCTTTACCCCCCCGACTAAATTCCAAGTTGTTCATTCCTTGGAAGTTAAGCCCGGTTTTGCCTTTTCTTCGCCCCGCCCGGCGTCCTTTTGGCCATTTTGCGTTATGGCCCTTTAATTGCCTTGCAGTTTTCCACAGGCGGGCTCCAAAATTTGTACTTGACTTCCCCGGACCCTAAGAGTAGATTTGATGAGCCCAACCATGAGCCCCGATAAGAGTATGATAGCAATGGAGTTACTGCAAGAAACGTTAAAAGCCGTGATCTTCACCGGGTGTCTGGCGGGCACGGTTCCCCTGTCGGTTATTTTGGTGGGCCCCCCCGGTACGGGCAAGAGTAAAGCGATGCTGCAATTTTGCTCGCCGTCGCTACACGTAACCAACGACGTAACCACGTCTGGGCTCTCTGATATTATCAACGACGATAAAGCGGGTTTGGTCCGCCATATCGTAATTCCCGACTTCAATATTGTAGTGTCGCACAAAGCCGCCACGACGAATTTAACGGTGGCAAATTTACTCACGTTAACCAGCGAAGGCAGCGTTCGTATTGATGACGGACGCCGCCAAAAAGAGTTGAAACACGCGCCGATTGGCATCATAACCGCGATGACGCGGGAAGTTTACGAGGAACACGCCAAGCGCTTTCGGAAGTTGGGCATTGGGCGGCGTTTTACGCCGTTGTTTTTTAACTACGGGTTACCAACCCGTATTAGTATTCAAAAGGAAATTTCCAACGGCGGCGTAACCTTGGAGCAACTTTTGCCGTACCCGGTCGTGTTGCCGCCCCCGCCGTGCTGGCCCGTCAAAATCAATATTGAAGAAAAGGAGTCCGACCGCCTGCGCGAACTGTCGCGCGAAATGTCGGAAAACCTGTCGTACCAACCGCGTTGGGAACGCGAAGACGGCAACTACGTTATTCGCCCCTTTCGCGGCACGTCGCCGTTGGAGTTTACCCCGCACATGGTGCTGCGCACGCTGGCGCAAGGGCGGGCGTTAAGCGACCGTAAAATCCGCGTGCACGCCGAAGACGTGGATTTTGTTATGGAAGTGGTGCGTTTTACCAATTACGGGGTTCCGGTGCAATTATGAACAGCGATAATTTAGCGGTTCTGTTCGGTTTGGTAATCGGCGGTTTCGCGGGCATGAGCGTAGCTTTAATTTTCGTTTGGCGCATTTGGAAAATTTTACTTACCGCCGATTTTGTCTCAGCTCGTAAATGTCGTATGTTAATCGTCGGCTTACTGCTAGAAAAGGAGCAAATTGTCTCAGACCAAGACCAACCCGACCCCCCGACCGCCTAACAAACCGTGTCCACACCTTAACTTGGTGCGCGCCACGGGCAAGTGTACCGCGTGTGGGGAAGTTCCCGCGCAATTGGTGGTGAACGAACTGTCGGTGTGGATGTTTCAAAAACATCAGTTTTTTATGAAGTTGGGACCCAAGTTTGGCGGAGGCTTGATTCGACTCGCCGCGTTGTACGCGCTTTACAAGGTGTTTTCCAACGGCGGCGTTGAATCGCTGTCGTACGTGGCGTACTCGCACATGATCCGCGAAGGCGAAGCGATTCAAAAGAAGCGGGGAAAAAAGATATGATGCATGTGGCATACCAACTTCAATTGAGATGCAATAAATGCGGAATAACTGTTATGTTTATGCAATTACCGATGACTAATCATCGTGAAAGTATTAGCGAGGCGCGTCCGTTTCCGGCTTTTGAGTGCACTTGCGGTGCGACGGCGCAGATTTCGGCTGCGTTTGTTCCCAGCGTTGAACCGGACAATTATCAGTCCGTTTTGATTCGTCAAGCTTTAGGCCAAAAATGATTTTTATTTGCGGCTATTGCAACGTTGGGTCCGACAAACATCCGCCGCGCTGGTTTCAAACGTGGGAAGATTTGGTGGATCATTTGCTCAACGAGCACCGTTGGCGGTTTAATTCAAACAATAAATTGGAACGGAGATAATCACATGGCGGACCATAAGGAAACTTGCCCGAAAAAAGCGGACGCAACCAAAGAGTGCAACTGCGGGGCGGACGACCCGCAAACCAAGAAATGCCCGGACTGCGACGCCGAAGTTGGCAAGAGCGAAAAAACGTGCCCGAAGTGCAAGTTGAATTTCGAGGACGCCGAACAGGAAACGGGCGTCGTGGAAAAAGCGTTGGCGCGCATCGCCAAAAAGAACAAAGAAAAAAAGCCGCCCAAACCGAACGACCCGCCGAAAGATGCGTCGAAACGCAAAAGCGTATTTTCGTCGCTCAACAGGTTTAAGAAATGACCATTCAGGAGCGGGAAAACGTTCGTTTAATTTTCGTGAATGCGTTTGAAAATTTACAAAAACGCCTTCACGATTTGGCGAACGCTTCAATACCGGATCGAGCTACATTCGTTCAGTATTCGGATCGCATGATTATAACTGAACAAATGTGGGCGGAAGATTATATTGCGCGTTTACCATTGGAAGGCGATAAAAAGTGAGCACAAAACCGATAGCACCTGAAATTAAGCAAGTGTCCGGGTTCGCCAATCGCGACGAACTGAAAGCTGCGTTGCCGCGCAACTTGGACCCCAGCCCCGAGCCCGCATCGCAACCCGAAAATAAGAAGCCGCGCGCCAAGCGCAAACCGACCGCTGCGCCGCAAGGCGCGCCTGACCCTTTTTTAAACGATAAAAGGTATCAGGACGCGTGCGCGGAAATGGCGGCGTTCGGCGGCAAGGGCGTCATTGAGCGCGGGTTCGAAGCGGGCGCGGTGGTGTTGGACGACCCAAAATTCAAGTTGTCGGCATCCGAGAACCGCACGTGGGATAACTTCTTTTACGTTTTGTCGAAGAAACCGATATTTGACGTGGGAACCCCGTGGTTTCTGGCGGCGTTTTTTGTTATTACACTTGCTGCGCAATTGGGGTGGCGCGTTCTGGAGCGCACTGAATCGGAGTTTATTAAAGATTTGTTCCGTAAACGCTTCGGCGAAGATGAACGCGAAATCAGCGACGAAGCTAAAACAATTGACGACGAAAATCCGGCCGGATTTGGCAAGCTATGATTCTTGATCGTATAGAAAACATTTAAACATGATTAAACTAACGGAGTGCAATAATATTTTCGTGGTGGGCCCGGTGTCGTCCGGCAAAACAAATCTGATTAACGTTTGGCTGGAAAATATCAACCGCTACGTACGGTTTGATTACACGGGGGAAACGACAGGGAAATCAGGTGTCGAGCATTGCCATACACCGTTCACGCTTTTGGAACGCATGGAAAAAAATCAGTATTTTTACCGGATCGCCTACCATCCGGGCAAAAATGTTATGGAGCATTACAAATGGTGCCAGAAAGTGGTGTGGGCGTTCGACGAACCGCGCTGGCTTATTATGGACGAATACCACCGCGTGTGCCCGCAAAACAAAGGGTTGGACCCGGACGTGGAAAGCGCGTTGCGCTTGGCGCGCCACAACCAATTAGGCATTGTTGGGGCGTCGCAACGCCCGCAAGACGTTAACAAGCTGTACGTGGACTCCTGCCGTATGTGCGTGATCTTTCGCTCGCAGGAAGAAAATTTCCTCAACGCGTGCGCGGGCCACTGGGGCGATCAAGTGGCGGACGCTGTCGCCGTCTGCCGTCCGAACGTGTACGACGAAGTAAATAAAATTTCTAAGCAAGTTCCGCAATGCGTGGTGGTAACCCGTGATGGGCGCGAAGCGCAAGTTTACGATTTCGGGAACGATCAATTCGTTCCGGTTTCCACGTTTCTCAATTTGAAGGACGACGGAGAAAAACCCGATGCACTTCGTACAGATTTGGACGAAGAAAGGCCAAGCGGCGAAAGCGTACACGATGACGCGGGAAATCCCCTTAGTGAGTGAAACGCCGTTTGTGTGCTCGAAGTTCGCGCCGCCCAACGGTCCGTTTATGTTGGACGACGTCGTTGTGTTCGACAAGCGAACGTGTCTGTATTTCACTGAGGATTTAGGCACAATCATAACGGCGGGGGCCGTCGGGAAAAGCTAATGACGCAACGGTGCAACTGGCTCAACCAGAACGGCGTGCAATGCGGGCAACCGCTGGGGCACCCGTGCGAACACGGCAACGGGTTGCTTACGCCCAACGCGTCCAACGACACGTGGCACGAATTCATTGAAGCTAAACCGGACGTGCCGCGCGTGGAAAAATTCGGCGCGGTGTTTACGGACAAATCGAGCGTAAAGCAATGTTTTTGGTGCGGACCCAACGGGCGGTGCATCTACGAACTGGGGCATACGTTGCCGCACAAAGAAACGGTAACCGAATGAAATGGGGCAAGACACCGATTTCTTGTTTGGCAACAACGCCCCCGAAGGCATGGACCCGGACACGGGCGGCATTTGTCACGGACGGGTGAAATGCGTGCACTGCGGGCGGTACTACGGCGATTGCGCCACAGTTGAAACAACGCTGCTTTTCCAAGGAGATGAATTTATGCTACCACGACCCGGATCAACACAAGGCGCGCCCGCCGCATCGGGCGGTGCACGCGGTAAAACCAACAGCGGTTACACCTACGTTCGCGCGGACGAACTCAACGCGGACAAGAAAATCGCGCGGATCAACAGCATTCGCGTCAACGACGCTCCGCTGCGCGAGGGGCAACGGCGGTTTTCGGACATTATCCTGCAAATTGCGTTAAACGGCCAAACGCGGCTGTTCGGCTTGCAGGTGAATCCGGGCGACACGGTGCCCGTCGAAGGGCGGCACTACGACGTGCTTACGGCGGAGTTCGGGCTCGACGAAAATTCGTGGCCCGGACGGGAGTTTTACGTGTGGGCCACTA
>Ga0210391_10005534_pt1 | contig 10402 bp, 6 predicted proteins | sample IncBWC12OmetaG_FD_160573 | JGI IMG/M metagenome (GOLD analysis project Ga0210391, IMG submission 160573) | Forest soil microbial communities from Barre Woods Harvard Forest LTER site, Petersham, Massachusetts, United States - Inc-BW-C-12-O ...
CTGCATGAGGCCGATCGGGCGCAACGCCAAATCCAGGCAAATCTCGCCCTCGTCTTGCAGACTGCCGTCGGCCGCGACCAAGGCGACGGCGTAGCCCGGCAACGGCCGTCCCATCGAGCCCGGTTTCATCGCCTGACCGGGTGGATTGCCGACCTGGGCTGTGGTCTCGGTTTGTCCGAACCCGTCCCGGATGGTGAGTCCCCAGGCGTCTCTCACCCGCTCGATGACTTCCGGATTCAGCGGCTCACCCGCACCCACCACCTCGCGCAACTTGACCGGCCAACGGCTTAAGTTCTCCTGAATGAGCATGCGCCACACCGTCGGCGGGGCGCAGAAGGTCGTGACTTGGCAGCGCACCAGCTGATCCAGCAGTGCGGGCGCACTGAAGCGTTCGAAGTGATAGGCGAGCACCGTGGCTTCCGCATTCCATGGCGCAAAAAAACTCGACCAGGCGTGCTTGGCCCAGCCTGGGGAGCTTAAGTTCAAGTGTACGTCGCCGCGCCGCAGCCCAATCCAGTAGGCCGTGGACAGGTGCCCTACGGGATAGGAGATTTGGGTATGCGCGACCAGCTTGGGCCTGGCCGTAGTTCCCGACGTGAAATAGAGCAGCATCAAAGCATCGGCCGGCGTCGCCGCCGCGGCACGGAACGCCGTACCTGACGCCTCGCACTCCTCGAAGGCATGCCATCTTGGGCTAGGTCCGCCGACGGAAATGCGGATGGGTGCGCCGGCAAGCCCGTCGAACTGGTTGGCCAGCGCCCGGTCCGCGATGACCGCCCGCACGTGGCCGCGCTCGAGACGATCCTGAATATCCGGCCGCTGGAGCAGGGTCGTCGCCGGGATCATCACCGCGCCCAGCTTCATGGTCGCGAGCATCGCTTCCCACAGCGCCGCCACATTGCCCAGCATGATGAGCACACGATCGCCCGGCCCCACCCCCTGTGCGGCGAGGAAGTTGGCGACTTGATTCGAACGGCCCGCGAGCTCGGCGAAGCTTAAGGTCTCGTCACGGCCCTTATCGTCGACCACCCGCAGCGCCGGCCGATCATTGCCCGCCGCGATCCGGTCGAAGTAGTCGGTCGCCCAATTGAAGTGCCGGATAGGCGGCCAATAAAAGCACTGCAGAGCCTGCGCATGAGTGAGCCCATCGCGCAGCAGCCGGTCGCGCAGTTCCACGAATGCCTTCCCGCCGTCCAATGCCGCCCCCCCCGACCGTCTTCGCGTACGCCCGCAACGCCGCCTGAAATTGTAGACCTTCCACGAACCTCCGGTCGCACGCTATTGTCTCGAGCACTGCGCGCATCCATTGAAAGGAGTGGACATGTCCGTCGAGCCGCCGAACCCCGGGTACACCATTCGCCGCCTGCATTCGTTGAGCGATGCGCACGTTCGCGGACTCGCCGAACTGCTCATCGACTGCGTAGACGGCGGCGCTTCGGTGAGCTTCATGCATCCCCTGTCGCCGGACAAGGCGTCCGACTTCTGGGGCCGGGTCGCGGCGGAGGTGTCGCAGAACCGGCGCGCCTTGCTCGTGGCGGAGGACGCGGAAGGCGTTGCCGGCACCGTGCAGCTGATCCTCGATCAGCCGGAGAACCAGCCGCACCGCGCCGACCTGTCCAAGATGCTGGTACACCGCCGCGCGCGCCGCCGGGGCTTGGGGGCCGCGCTGTTGCAGGCCGCCGAGAGCCTCGCGCGGGAGTGCGGCAAAACACTGCTGGTGCTCGACACCGCCAGCGGCGATGCCGAGCGGCTGTACGCGAAGCTCGGCTGGCAGCGCAGCGGCGTCATCCCCGGCTATGCCCTGTGGCCGCGCGGCGGCCTGTGCGACACCACCGTTTTCTACCGCACGATCTAGCCGCGCGGGTTACGGAGCATCACTCGGCGCTGAACACCAGCGGCGCCGCGACTGTACGCGCTCGGAGCACCCACCACAGACCGATGCCAGCGGCGGCGGAAATGAGTGCCATCCATTGCGCGTTCCCGAGGCCTAAAGCCACCACGGGATTGCGCTTGATGAATTCGACGCTGAATCGAGCGAGCGCCGTCCATATCAGGTACTGCGCGGCCACCGAGCCGACCGGGCCGCCGCGCGCGCCGCAGCGCCACAGATACGCCGCGATCAACGCGGCCCCGGCAAACTCGTACAGCGGCGTCGGGTGTACCGGCACCGTAGTCGGCTCAAGACCCTGAGGAAAGCTCATCCCCCAGGGCAGATGGGTCGGGATCCCATAGTCGCCATCGCCGGAGAAGAAGCACCCCAGGCGACCGATGCCGTAGCCAAGCGCGATGCCGGGTGCCGCAAGATCCATGAGGCAAAGCGTGGAGACGCGATTGAGGCGCGCGAGCAACGGAAAAATGGCGACGACGCCGATTGCGGCGCCATAGAACACAAAGCCGTTCTGACTCAGGAAATCCGCCGGATGGCGTAGAAACTGGTCGGGATAGCAGACCACCATGTACAACTTCGAACAAAGGCCGCCCCAGGCGACGATGATGAACAGGCTCGCGAGCATCTGTCCGGCCGACGCCGGCGAATGCAGGCGGCGCGCGTTGGCGACCGACAATTGATAGGCGGCCACGGCGCCGAGGGCGACGAACACGCCGTACAGCGCAAAGGTGATCGGACCCAGGTGAATAAAGGGCAGCATGCGGGCCTTACTGCTCGGTGCCGGTGAAGGTGCCGGTCAAGACGGCCCCGCCGGAGCCGAAATCGGCGGAGCTCAGGGTGCCGCTCACGCTGTTGGTACCGAGCGTCCCGGTGAAGGTCACCTGCGAGGAGCTGGTCGAGAAAGTGACGTTGGTTCCCGACCACGTTCCGCTGCAGGCGGTGGCGACCGTCTGTCCCGTGCCCACCGGCAAGAAGGTTACATTGCAATTCGTGACCTGCCCGCCGCTTGTCAAAGCGAAGCCGAACGTGCCCGTGTAATTTACCGCCATGTCGGTCAGGGCCGTTATCGTTCCGCAATAGGTCGGATTCGTGAAGGGCGCCGCGGGGCAATTGGTGTTGGCTGCCGTCACAGTGAGCTGCGCGGTGGCGGTAACGGTCGTGCCGGCTTGGGTGAATGAGCCGGTGATGGTGATCGGACCGCCCGCCATGACACCCGTCGCGAGACCACCGGGACTGCTGACGGTGGCAACTCCCGGCGTCGCGGAGTTCCAGCTTGCCTGGCTGGTGACGATCGCAGTCGAGGCATCAGAATAGGTGGCAGTGGCCATGAACTGCTGTGAAGCGCCCACCGCAACGGAGGCGCTCGGGGGCGTCACGGCGAGCGAAGTCAGCGTCGGCGATGAGTTTACCGTGCAGCTCACGGCAACGGTCACCGCGGCCGCGGCAATGGTGCCGGTCGCGTTGCTGCCGAGTGTGCAGGTCGCGCCTGAAGGCTGGGTCGTGATGGTCACCGCGTAAGTGCCGCCGGTCGCGATTGCGGTGTTGAAATTGAAACTGCCGTTCGCGGTCACGGCCAAGTCATCGGTGCCGTTGTCCGCGAGGGTCAAGCCGGAGTTGCCAGAAGTGAGCCCGGTCACGGTCACCCCGACATTGAACAGAGTCGCCGCGCAATCAATCGACACATCTGTAACCGAGGCGCTCTGCACGGTGCCGCTACCATTCGACACCGAGCAGGTTTGACCGGTAGGTGGTGTGCTGACGGTAACCGCATACGCGGCGTTGTTGGCGGCGGTCCCGGCGAAGGTGAACGAGCCATTGGCGGACAGCGTCAAGGCATCGCCGCCGTTATTTTCGAGCACGACGCTGGCACCGGCGGCCAAATTCGCCAGCGTGCCGCCGATCGTGTAGGGCGCCGCCACGCAGGTGACGGTGACGGTCACGTCGGCGCCGTTGATGATGCCGACCGCGTTCGAACTCAAGGTGCAGGCGAGACCGGCGGGCTGCGTTGCGATGACCACCGAGTAAGGCGCGCCGTCGGCGATCGCGGTGTTGAAATTTGCGGTCCCGTCGGCCGCCAGGCTGATTTGGTCGGTGCCATTCAACAGCACGGTCAAAGTCGCGTTGCCCCCCGGGCTGGTCACCGCGACGGTAATGTTGTAAGCGTCCGAGCCGCAAGTCACCGCCACATTGGAGACATCGATCGAGGTGGCTGTGCCGGTGCCATTGGTCACCACGCAGTGCTGGTTGGCGGGCTGTTGACTGACGGTGACAGCGTAGGGCTTGCCCGCCACCAACGCCGTGGGAAATACAAAAACGCCGTTGGCGCTGAGCGGCAAGACATCACCGCCGTTATCCTCAAGCGTGACAGAGGCGCCCGTGGCGAGACCCGACAGCGTGCCGCCGACGGTGCTGCCCGGCCCGCAGGTGACGGTGATATTGGTCGGTACGCCCGATTGCGCCGTACCCGTGCCGTTGGTCACTACGCAAATGTTGCCGCCGGTGGGTTGCGTCGTGACCGTCACCGCATACTTGTTGTGCTCATCAATGAACGGAAAAATGAATGAGCCATTGCCCGTGGTGACCGAGTCGCTGGCCACGGAGTCGCTCAAGGTCACGTGGGTGCCCGTTGCCAAGCCTGTCACGGTCCCGGATATGTTCAGCGCACTGGTTTCTTTATTGTTGCAGCCATAAAACACGAGCGCCCCGGCAAGCACCAAAATGGCCTGGGCCAGCAAGAACGCGGGCTGGTTAGCTGCGCCGTGACCGAAGCGGCCGCGTAGGAATTGCCTGAAAGCCATGATGACCTCGCTCAAACGAGATTATTGGTAAATGTTCAAGAACGATTCGCGCCACGAAGTAAATGCGCGCCGCTGTGGACTCGATGCGACGTGCCACGGCACTATAGAAATAGCCCCGGGCGCAGCGCATGATGGAAACCTGAGGAAAACTTCGCGACATGAGTTCGACCCCGAAACAAGGCGCCGGCAGCGAGCCCATGAGCTGTGCGATGCTTCTCAAGGGCTTTCGTCTGGGGTCGAGAACCATATGGCCGCAGCAAGGCCTCATCGAGTCGCCGGCGGGTACGCTGCGCCTTGAACCCCGGGTGATGGACTTGTTGGTCTATCTGGCAGCCGCGCCCGGTCAGGTGGTGAGCCGCGATGCCATCATCAAGGACGTTTGGCGCGGAACTATGGTGACGGACGATGTCATTTCACGGTCCATCTATCTGATCCGCAAGGCGCTTAGCGATCCCGGCGACGAGGGCTCGCAGCGAATCATCCAAACGATCCCCAAACGCGGTTACCGGCTGATAGTCGAGGTTGCGCAGGCGCAATTGCCCGAGGCGCAATTGCCCGAGGCGCCATTGCCCGAGGCGCCATTGCCCGGGGCGCCATTGCGCGGGGCGCCAGCCGAGGTGCCGCCACCCGCACCGATTCGAACGCGCAGCGCCGCTTGGCTGGCCGCCGCCGCCCTGACGGCGATTGCCGCGGCGGCCGTGTACGTCATTCGGCAGCGTCCCGAAGCCCATCCGCCGGCCGCTGTGCAGGGCTTCCTGGTGCTGCCGTTTGCGACCACCGGCTCCGGCGTCGGCAGCGCCGATCTTGGTACCACCCTGTCCGACGATCTTCGCGACCAATTGGGAGCGGTGCAGAGCTTGCGTGTCATCGGCCGTCGCACGGCGCTGCGCACGCAAGGTGCCCATGACAGCTACGCCGACATGGCGCGCAAATGGGCGGTGGACTCGGTGCTCGAGGGAAGCGTCGATACCGCGGGAAGCGACGTGGAGGCGAGGGTGCGGCTGGTGAATGCCAACACCGGCGGGGTGATCTTTCAGAAGGTGTATCGCGTGGCATTTAGCGATTCGCCTGGCCTGACCGAGCGAGTCGCCCGAGATGTTGCCCTGGCGCTGCAGGCGAGGTTTCCGCGCGGCCAGGAGGCGGCCGCGCACCTGCCGCAGGCAGATGCCTATCGGTTGTATCTGCAGGGGCGCTACTACTCTATGCAGAATACGCCGGGCGGATTCCAGCAAGCGCATGATTACTTCGAACAGGCCACCAAGATCGACGCGGATTTCGCCCGGGCGTGGATCGCGCTCGCGGCCACGGATATGTTGCGGGTGGACTTCGGTGGCCGCAGCCGGGCCGCGGCCACCGCCGAGGCCGAGCCGTCACTTGCGCGGGCACAATTACTCGATCCCGGGGCGCCGGAATTGCTGGCTGTGCGTGGTCTGGTGGCGCTCTATAACCGACGCTACGAGCAGGCGGCGGACGCGCTGCGCCAGGCAACCTCCCTGCGCCCCAGCTACGGCCAGGCTTACGTCTGGCTGGGCCGGGTATTCCTCGAGCAGGGGGAGGTGCGGCGCGCAGCATCCGTGTTGCAACGTGCTTACGATCTGGACCCCGAGTCGACGATCGCGGCACTGAACTTCGGCTTGGTGCTGGACTCGGAGGGGAAATTCGACGCCGCGGAGCAGATATTGGGCCATGCCATCGGCGCCGACCAGACTCCCATCGCCAATCTGCAATGGGCCTTCGCGCACGTAGAGGCGCAGCAAGGCAAGTTCGATGCCGCCGGGCAGGCGTACCACAAAGCGATCGATCTCGGCGCGGAATACGCCATGCTCTATGCCCAGTACGCGATGCTGCTGGCCGAGACGGGCAACTATGACGAGGCGGTGGCCGCCATAGTGCACGGCGACGGCCTCGACGCCACCGAGCCCTCGCTATGGGCGGCACGCGTCATGGTCGCGACATTGTCCAACGGCAACGTGAATCCTGTTGCAGCCTTCGCGGCGACGAGCACTCCGGACAATCCGTGGCCAGTGCTGGCGCACGCAAAAATTCTGCTGTGGCACGGCGATGCCAAGGGCGCGGTACGCCTGTACCAGGACTCGAACATGGAGACGCGCATGGGCGTACGGGAGTCTCGGGATGAAATCCAGATTCTGGGCGGACCGGCCGCGTTCGTCGATATGGCCTGCGCCTATCGCATGATCGGTGATGATGCGCACGCCTGGCGGGAACTCGAGCTTGCGCAAAAGATCCTGGCCGCCGATCGCGCCCGCGGCGTCAACCCGGTGGGCTACGACTATCTGCTCGCGGCCATGGCGGCGCTGCGCGATGATGAAGTGCAGGCGGTCTCGCTGCTGAGATTCGCCGCGGCGCGAGGCTGGCGCGACCATGCCTGGCTCAAGGGGGATCCGAACTTCGCGCGGCTATCCAATCGCTCCAAGGCAGTGATGGGCCTCCCCTTGAATTATGCGCCAAGGGTGTCTCTAGCGAAACCGCCTTCTTCCCTGCAAATCTCGAGTGCGAACCCGTAACGTGTTGGTTCAATGGTCGGTGCGCGACGCTTTACGTGACCCTGCTACTTGACGGCGGCAGCGCCCGCCTTGCATACCACTTCGTCCTGGGACCCGGTTCCGCCCGAACAGCCGATGGCGCCGATCAGCTTGCCTTTATCGATCAACGGGATCCCGCCCCGTGAGGCAATGATGCCGTCCAGTGTGAGCGTGTTATACGCCTGCTTCAGTTGGATGTTGTCCTCCATGACTTTGGTCTCGCGCCTGAAGCTGGCCGCGGCACGGGCCTTGTGCTCGGAGACCGCGATCGACGCGAGCTGCGCCCCGTCCATGCGCTGGAATGCGACCAGGTTGGCGCCCGAATCGACCACCGCCACATTGAGTTTCCAGTCGTGCTTCTTGGCTTCGGCAACCGCGGCCGCGATCGCATTCAATGCCCGGTCGAGGGCAATGGGCGCGCCGTACGGAACGTCGAACGGCATGGTGTCCGGGATATTGTCGAGCGGATTGGCGGCGGGCGGTGTCTGGGCTTCGCCCGACAGACTGGCACACAGGCCGAGCGCGAGCGCCAGCATGGATTTCTGGAGACGCATCTGAATTCTCCTCTAGTCTTTCGGCACCGGCGGACCCGGCTCACGGGCGAGCATACTTGATCGGCCGCCGGATTGTCCTTCTTGACAGGACACCGCATAGTACCGGGGGCCGCACGTACGCGGGGCCGCACGTACCCGGGGCCGAAATACGGCCGCCTCGTGGAGCGGGCAGGCCGTTGCGACCAAGGCGAAAAAAAGGATATGCATGACCTCAACTGAAACGCGCGAGCTTCACCGCGGCATCGGCACCCGGCAACTCAGCATGATCGCCATCGGCGGCGCGATCGGCACCGGGCTCTTCTTCGCCAGCGGCGGCGCGATAGCGCAGGCCGGACCGGGCGGCGCGCTGATGGCTTACGCGACCATGGGCATCGCGGTCTACTGCATGATGCAGTCCCTCGGCGAGATGGCGACGCAATTGCCCATCCCCGGATCGTTCGAGGCGTACGCGGAGCGCTTCATCGACCCCTCTCTGGCTTTTGCGGTGGGCTGGAATTACTGGTTCAGCTGGGCGATCACGCTGGCGGCCGAGTTGGTGGCGGGAGCCCTCATCGTGCAGTTCTGGTTCCCGCATTCGAACTCCACCCTGTGGGCCATGGGCTTCTTCACGGTGCTGCTGGTGCTGAATCTCCTCTCGGTCAAGGCCTACGCCGAGGCCGAATACTGGTTCGCGGGAATCAAAGTCGTGACCGTGATCATCTTTCTCGGCGTCGGCGCCCTGATGATCACCGGCATTCTCGGCGGCAACCACGTCGGCTTTCAGAATTGGGTCTTGAGCGACCCCGCAACGGGTTCGCGGGCGCCCTTCGTCGGAGGGTTCACGGCCATGCTGGGGGTATTCCTGGTGGCCGGCTTTGCCTTCCAGGGCACCGAGGGCGTGGGTCTCGCGGCCGCCGAGACCGCCAACCCGAGCAAGAGCGTTCCCAAGGCGATCCGCACGGTCTTCTGGCGGATCCTGCTGTTCTATATCGGTTCGATCTTCGTGGTGGGCACCTTGATCGCCTACACCAACCCCAACCTATTGAACGGCGATGAGGGCCATATCGCCTTCTCGCCCTTCACCATGGTGTTCGGCCAGCTCCCGCGAGTCGGCTACTACGCCGCCAACCTCATGAACGCCGTCATCCTCTCCTCGGTGCTGTCCTGCGGGAATTCATCGATGTATGTGGCCTCGCGCATGCTGTACGCCATGTCCCACAGCCGCAAGGCGCCGAAGCTATTCGCCAATCTCAACCGGCGCGGTGTGCCGGTGGCGGCACTGCTCGCGACCGGGGCGGTCAGCGCGCTCGCCTTTTTCGCCAACGTGGTCGGCGACCAAAAGATCTACCAAATCTTCTACAACGCCTCGAGCTTGAGCGGCTTCATGATCTGGCTGGGGATCGCGGTCTGCCACCTGCGTTTCCGCAAGGCCTGGGTGGCGCAGGGCCGCAGCGTCGATGACCTCAAGTTCAAATCCAAGTTCTACCCCTACGGTCCATGGCTCGCGCTGGTGCTGTTCTTGGTCGTGCTGTTCGGTTCCAACATCGGCGTGTTCCAGACTCCCGTGTTCTCCTGGTTCGATTTCATCACCGGCTACCTCATGATTCCGGTCGTCGTTCTTCTGTATCTGGGCCACAAGATCCGCAACAAAACCCATGTGATCCCGCTGAAGGATTGTAATTTCGAGTTGGATTGAGTCCCCCAAAGCTGGCATATACTCGCGGCCATGCCAAAAAATTCTGTATCTAAAATCCGCCCTGCCGGCGGCTGCACGCGCGCGCCGGCGATCGCGATGGCCATGCCGGCGATTGCAATGGCAGCGCTCGCACTGGCGATGCCTGCGCGGAATGCGATCGCCGACCCGGCGGTGCGCGCTCCCATCGTCCTGCACGCGGCCCGTTTGCTCGACATCGACACCGGCCGCCTCGTGACGCCGGGGGAAGTGCTGGTCGAAGGCGAGCGCATCCTGGCCGTGGGCTCCTCGGTCACGCACCCCGCCGGCGCGCAGGTCATCGATCTCGGCGACACCACGCTGCTGCCGGGCCTCATCGACGCTCACGTGCATCTATTCCTGCATCCCGGTGCCGAAGACTTGCAGACCGTGGAGGAATCGGTGCCGCAGCGGACCATTCTCGCGCTGCTCGCGGCGCGGGACGATGTGATGGCGGGCTTCACCGCCGAGCGGGACATGGGAACGGAGGGTGCCGGGTCCGCCGACACCGCGGTGCGCGACGCCATCAACGCCGGACTCTACCCCGGACCGCGCTTACGCATCTCCGGCAACGCCATCGACATTCTGGGCGGCCACGAAGACGCCAATCACTTCAATCCCGAACAGCACGTTTTGTCGAACGCAAGCTACGCCAACAATGCGCAAGAGTTGGTGGCCGTAATGCGCCACCAGCACAAGGAAGGTTCCGACTTCGCGAAGATCTATGAGACCGGGACGGACAGTCTTGAGCACGGAGTGCTGCATACTCCCTATCAATACACGGCCGCGGAACTCAAGGCCGCGGTCGACGAAGCCGCCCGCCTGGGCACCACCGTCGCCGTGCATGCGATGGGCGAGCCCGGAACCCTGTACGCCGCGCAAGCGGGCGTCGCCTCCATCGATCACGCGACGCAGCTGAGCGAGGAGAC
>Ga0210391_10005535_pt1 | contig 10395 bp, 13 predicted proteins | sample IncBWC12OmetaG_FD_160573 | JGI IMG/M metagenome (GOLD analysis project Ga0210391, IMG submission 160573) | Forest soil microbial communities from Barre Woods Harvard Forest LTER site, Petersham, Massachusetts, United States - Inc-BW-C-12-O ...
GGTGCGGGTAGGCTCCGGCGGTGGCGCGACTGCTGATCGTCGGGGGCGGCTGCCGGGGCCTGCGGCTGACCGAGGAGGCTGGGCGCGAGGGGCATGCCGTGCGCATCGTCACCCGCACCGAGGATCGCCGCCCGGAGATCGAGGCGGCCGGCGCGGAGTGCTGGATCGGCGACCCCAACCGCCTCGGCACGCTGCGCGGTGTACTGGACGGAGTGACGATCGCCTGCTGGCTGCTGGGCGGCGCTACCGGCCCCGAAGAGCGGCTGGTGGCATTGCACAGCGACCGCCTGCGCGCGTTCCTGGAGAGCGCAATCGACTCCACTGTGCGCGGCCTCATCTACGAGACCGCCGGGTCCTCAATGCCCGTTGGCGCCCTGGCCGAGGGTGAGCGGATCGCGCAAGAGATTGCCCAGCGCAACGCGATCCCGCTGGCCATCCTGAACACCAATCCTGCCGATATGCCCCGCTGGCTGGAGCAAGCTAGCGGGGAGTTGTCCTCGATGCTGGCCCCCTAAAGGGGCATCGCCCCGGCGGGCAGCATCGTGTCGATGTGCTCGTAGAGGTCGTCGAGGATTCGCGCGGTGGCTCCCCAGATGAGGTGCTCGGCGACGATGTAAGCGTCGGTTTCGAAGGAGATCCCGCGGCGTTCCATCGGCGTGCGCGTCTTGCTCTCGCGCAGCGCGCGCAGCGGCAGCTCCAACACGGCATCTACCTCGCGCGGAGACGGGCGCCAGCTCTGCGCGGTGGGGATCAGCCCGACAAAGGGGTGGATCAGATAGCCGGTCACAAACGTGGAGACGGGGGGAAGCTCCCCGAGCACCCTCACCTCCGTGCGCGCCAAGCCGATCTCCTCTTCGGCCTCGCGCAGCGCCGTCTCGCGCAGGTCGAGATCCTCGGGATCGCGTCGCCCGCCGGGGAAGGAGATCTCGCCCGCGTGGCGGCGCAGGTCGGCGCGGCGGCGGGTGAGCACCGCGTGGGGCTCGCCGCCCGCGTCGCGGAACAGCGGCACCAGCACCGCCGCCGAAACCTGATCCGCGGGCGTGGCCAGGGCGCCTAAGCCGCCGCGCTCGAGGCGGGCTGGAGGGGAGCGATCCGCTCGAGGCGTTCCTCGAACATCACCTCCCCGTCGAGCGTGCGGTGAACGGGGCACTTCGCCGCAATCACCCGCAGGCGCTCCACCTGCTCGGAGGGGAGATTCTCGGGCAACCCTACCACGAGCTCAAACCGCGTCGGGCAGCCCCGCTCGGCGGGGGTGTACTCCACCGCCACCTCCACCTCCCCAATCTCCCAGCCCTTGCGGGCCGCGTACATCTCCAGCGTGATCGCCGTGCATGACGCGAGGCTCGCCGCCAGCAGCTCCTGAGGATCGGGGCCGGCATCCTCGCCGCCCGCCTCGGCGCCCTCGTCGATCGTGAGCTCGTGGTCGCGTACCCGCACGCTGTGCCTGAACATCCCATCGCTGCGCTTCGCTATCGCCTTCATCGCTCTACGCCTTTCCGATCCGGTCGTCAATCTACTTACCCCTCCACCACAGATGGTAGTTATGTAAGGACCTTTTCCAAAGGTGTCGAATACCGGTCAAAGATGGTTAAACAACAACCCTGTCAACAGCTTGGGAAAGAAGAAAGTGGACTTCGGCGGCATGTTCTCGCCGGCCGCCGCAACGTCTCTGACCTGCCCCACCGGGGTTGGTCGCATCAGGAAGGCGACGTCGTACTCGCCGCTCCGCACCAGCTCGATCGCCTCGCCGGTCTCGCGGGCGTAGCGGAAGTCGTGCAGGTGGGAGATGTCCTCGTCGGAGAACCCCAGCGCGCCCTTCAACAGCAGCGCCTCCAGCACGCCCGTGTCCAGGCGCCGGTAGGCCTCGGAGAAGCCGGGCAGAGCCGCATCGGCGATCGCCTGGCTCTTCAGCGTCAGCCGCAGCGGGCGCTGCGACCGAGAGTCGATGTAGCCGAGTTGCAGCAGGCCTTCATCGGGTACCGACGCAAGCTGCGGCGGCACGTCGCCGGTCGTGGGTGGTGACGCCTCGCCGAGCGTCGGCGCAAGCCGCTCGAGCGGCACCTCCGCGACGTCGAAGTCACGGCGCAGCGCCTCCTCAAGCGCCGCGCGGCGTGCGGCGTCGAGGCCCTTGACGAGCCGGTGGGTGGGGAACACCGTGAGTCCCGGATCCTCGAGCGCCACCAAGCACATCAGCACGTAGCGGTGCTCGCCCTCTCCGCCCACCTCCTCCGCATAGGCGCGCGCGGTCTCGTAGCGATGGTGGCCGTCGGCGATCAGCAACTCGGAGTCGCGCGCGGCGGCCTGCACCGCGGCGATGACCGCCTCGTCCGCGACCCGCCACAGGCGGTGGACGGTGCCCTCCGCGTCGCTCGCCTCACCCCACGGCGCCTGCGCTGTGATGGGCTCGAGCGCCTCCCACGCCGCGCCGGCGGGGTCGGAGTAGAGCGAGAAGATTGGCGACATGTTGGTGCGCGTGGCGCGTGTCAGACGCAGCCGGTCCTCCTTCGGACCCGGGTGCGTGCGCTCGTGCGGACGCACCCGCCCCGGCCCGTATTCCTCGACGCGCACCCGGCAGAAGAACCCGCGCCGGGTCTGTACCACCCCGTCGGGGCCGGTGTACTGCTGCGTGTGCGCCCAGATCGCGGGCTGCGAGTCGCGCACCACAGCGCCCTGCAGCTGCCAGCTCTCGAACAGCTCTCCCGCCGTCCGGTAGGGATCGGCGAGCTCGCTCGCAACGCTCTCCTGCCCATCGGCACCGCCCTTGCCCGCGGAGGGCGCCCGGGGGAGATCCACCGCCACCACATTGAACGGCGAGCGCGCGATCAGCGCAGCCCGCTGTGCGGCGTCAATCACGTCGTAGGGAGGGGCCACCACGTCGCCGAGGGCTCCCACCACCGAGAGGTCGTAGTGCAGCGCCCGCAGGGGTTGAACATCAGCCATCGCGGGGCGGGACCCTACCAGCGGGCGGGCGTTGGCGAATGTTCCGGTTGGAGATGGGGAGGGGAACTCGCATCGGGCAGACAGCCGTCTGAGGGTGGATGGCAATGGGTGGCAGTAGACTTGAGTGCGCGTCGGGGTGTGGCGCAGCCTGGTAGCGCGCGGCCTTTGGGTGGCCGAGGTCCCCGGTTCGAATCCGGGCGCCCCGATTGGTCAGAGAACCGCAAAGGCCAGCGAACACGGCAAAAACCCGCTCGATTACTGACTTTCGTGGAAGGTCGTTCGCTCGTGTTCGCGGCTGTTCGGTGGCCTGCGGGACGCAGATGGGACGTAGGACGCCACATGGGACGCAAACGGGACGCAAGGCCATTCTCGCTGGCCGTGCTCGCCCGCTTGCGACCCCCGCGAGGGTTGCGCCGCCCGAGCAGGCCGCCACCCCGACGGTTTACGCTGGGAGCAGGCCCAAGAGCTTCGGGAGGCTGTCCAGGGAGCGGATGATCTCGGCGCCGGCGTTGCGAAGGGCGCGCTCGTCGCTGTCGGCTGCGTAGCCGACAGCCCGCATCCCGGCGGCGACGGCAGCCATGACTCCCGAGGGGGTGTCCTCGATGACCATGCAAGCTGATGGCTTGGTGTTCATTGTGGTGGCCGCGTGTTGAAAGAGCGCGGGGTCGGGCTTGGGGCGCGGCACGTCGTAGGCAGAGAACAGCGCGTCGGGCGGGAACAGGTCGCGCAGGCCGGTTAGCCCGAGCGTCAATCGTGTCTTCGCCAACTGTCCCTGAGACGCGACGCAAACCTTCAGTCCGGCTGCCTTGACTCGCTGCACCGCCTCGGCTGCGCTCTCAACCGGCTTGAGTTCGCGGCGGAACGCCTCGTCGCGCTCGTCTTCGTATTCGGCGATCCAGTCCGGCGGAAAAGGTCGGCCGAGCTTGGCCTGGGCTCGGTCGCGAACATCCGTGAGCAGGAGTCCTTGGCAGGCGCGGCGAGCCTCGGCGAGTGTAGTCGGCAGGCCCTCTCGGGTGAGCATCCGGGCGAGCACTTCGTTGGAGATCACCTCGGAGTCAACGAGCACGCCGTCGCAGTCGAAGATCACAAGCTCGTGCATGGTCGGCCGGGCACTCTACAGCCCCGCCCTGGATGCCCCTGAACCGAATCCGATTGTGACCTGGGCAGTCGCACGAGCTTGATCGTGCCGGCCGGCAACGCCGAGTAGATTGCATCTGTCCATCCCGGCTGAACACAGGTCCAGACGCCCTGGGGCGTGCGGCTGCTCTGGGACGAGGGCCCTCGCACGCGCCTGCGTATGCTACGGCCGAACGTGTCCGGTGCGACGGTACGAGATGCGAGCGAGGACGACGCGCCAGCGTGCGCGGCGATCTACGCGCCCTACGTGCGCGAGACGGCCGTCAGCTTCGAGGGCGAGCCGCCGACACCTGCGCAGATGGCCGAACGTATCGCGGTGGCGACGCGCACGCACGCATGGATCGTGTACGAAGACGACTACCGCGTAGTCGGCTACGCCTACGGTGGGCCGCACCAGAAGCGAGCGGCCTACCGCTTCTCGTGCGAGGTCAGTGTCTACGTCGAGCAGGGCCGGCGACGCACTGGCTCGGGTCGCGTGCTGTACGAGGCGCTGTTCAAGCGGCTCGCGGCGCGCGGCTACCGGATGGCCGTCGCGGGCATGACGCTCCCGAACGAGGCGAGCGTGGGCCTGCACCGAGCGATGGGCTTCAAGTCGGTTGGCGTCTACCGGCGGATCGGCTGGAAGCTCGGTGCGTGGCACGACGTCGCGTGGATGCAGCGGGCGCTCGGCGTCGAGTACGACCCTCCCCCCGAGCCACGCTGAGGCGACCGGGCGGAGATGATCGCATGGACGCTACGGGACTACTGTCGCCTCGCCGGTACCCAAACCGCGTACATCGAGCCCGGCAGCCCGTGGGAGAACCCGTTCGTGGAGTCCTTCAACGGCCGCCTCCGCGACGAGCTGCTGAACATCGAGGAGTTCGCCTGCCTCACCGAGGCGAAGGTCATCATCGAGGACTGGCGCACCCACTACAACACCTACAGGCCACACTCAGCCCTCGACGGCCTCACACCCACCGAATACGCACAGAAAGAGAATCACCAACACCAACCAGACCACGCATAAACCCTGGACCACCTACAGGGGCCCCATCACCGCTGCGTCTTCGGTGCGTACGGACCTTCGTTGTTGAGCGCTCGATGGTGGATCTGCTCGTCTCGATCACGACACCACCACCACGCCTGTGCTTGCCACTGATCAGCTTGATGTACTTGGCGAAACTGATGGTGCGCCGAGCCGGGGGCCGTGTGACCTTGACCGGAACGTTGACGGCGAGGATGTCGGTCGTCTCAGAGAGAGTCGAGGAGCCCTGCCGCATCAACGAGCTTACGCGCAGCGGCACACCGGCTTCGGTGATGAACACCTCCAGCTGTTCGGACGGGAAATGCTCGCGGATGAGCGCGAGATTCTTCTTTGAGAGGCCTTTGATCAGGCTGAGGGGTTCGACCGTGGCCGTGAACTCTGTGGTCTGCTGTCCGTCGACCGTGGCTGGCCCCACCACGTCCACCTGGCCGACCGCTGTGGCCAGCAGATTGATCAGACCAGCGTAGCTGCCGCTTCCGCCCAAGCTCACTTCCCTGGCTTGCCCGTGATACGGAAAGATCGCGGCGACGCTCGTCGCATCTGAGCGATCGAGTCGGATCCAAGGGCGTCCGCCGTCCATCCGTGCCACCCTCGGCGAGTAGCTGTAGAGAGACGAGCCGATGGCGAGAAAGCTCGGCCTGCGGGTATGGCCGGCAATGAAGACCTGCCCCGCATCCGGGGAGAGGCTTGCTTCTCCGAGCTCGGTCAAGCTCAGCGACACACGCTTGCGCCGGCTTATGCGTTTGCCGTGCCTGCTCCGCCGCTCGGTGGTGATCGTCTCGGCGCTGTGGATGGTGCGCGAGTAGCGCTCCGAGTTGATCTGCAGCTGCTCCATCTTCTGCTCGAGAGCCTGTAGGGCAGGAGGCAATGTGGCGGGCCTGAGAGGCGCTCCCGCTGGGGCGCTCGCCGAAGCAGCTGCCTGCTCGTGAGCGTCGCTTGAAGCGATGAAGGTCAAGAAGCACAGGAGCAGCACAGCCCATGCGACGGCTTGCCGGCCACCCCTCCCTGCCATGTGTCCCCAGATCATCGCCCCCAACACTACCGCGACCTCCTGCACAAACGACGCGGAAGGTCAACGGGCACGTTCATCCAAGGTTCACCGTGGTGTCATGGAACGCGTGCGTAGACAGTGAAGAGCATGAGCGCGGCGACCGTTCGACCCGTACGTGAGTCCTCCTGTGCGGCTGCGAGCAGATCCTCGACGCCCTCATACCCTTGGGCACGCAGATCGCCTGCCAGGAGCGGCAGATCGATGATGACGTCGGGATAGAAGTCGCGCACCAGCAGCACCTCGGCCCCGACCGTGACGTCCGTGAGCCCGGCGTCCACGAACAGGCCCGCCAGCTCGCGCCCGATCCACGGATTGCGGATCTGCGCTTCGGCGGCGGCCACCATTGCGCGTACGAGCTCACGCGGGCGGCCCGTGCTCGCAAGCGTGCCCCAGTCCGGCTCGTTCGCCAGCACCACACCGCCGGGCCGTGTGACTCGGGCCAGCTCGCCGACCGCACGTGCCGGGCTCTCCAGGTGCTGGAGAGTGCGCTCGGCGCGCGCTGCCTCGAACGTGCCGGCATCGAAGGGCAGCTCGTGAGCGTCGCCAGTGACGAACGTGACCTGGCCGTCCTCGGCTTGGCGGCGCGATCGGGCTCGCTCCAAGAGCGCGGTGCTGGAGTCCAGCCCGACGACTTCTCCGTGGGGGCCCACCAGACGTGACAGCGCACGGGCGTCGTCGCCCAACCCACAGCCGACGTCGATCGCCCGCGCGCCTGGGCTCAAACCGAGCAGTCGCATCCGCTCTTGCTTGCCCGCCGCTACGGACCCAAGGCCGTTCACGTGGCTCAGGTAGTCGGCAAACGAGTCCGCGTCGCCAGCTGCGTCCACGTCCCTGAAGCCGGTTTCCAGGCGGCTCATCGCCAGTTTTCCTTCGCAGTCTGTGGCACCCCATCACGATACCTCTGGCGCCTACGCTCCAGCCAGGCGCACGAACCGCGCCCTGTGCTGCTGGCGCTCGTAGCCGACTGCCTGCCAGAAGGCCATAGCGCTCTCCTCGTCGTCGGCGGCGATCGCCGTGAGCCTGACGGCGCCTCGCTTGCGCAGGCGCCGTTCGCCCTCCCTGAGCAACGTCGTTGCGAGTCCCTTGCGCCGGTGCGCTGGTGCGACCGCCAGCCGGTAGAAGCTCCCGCGCCAACCGTCCCACGCGGCGATCAGTGAACCCACCAGGACGCCATCACGCTCAGCGACCATCAGCGCCTGGGAGTCGGTGGCCAGCAGGCGCGCCAGTCCCTCGGGAGAGTCGCTGACGCTCGGCACGCTGCCCGCCACGATCCAGAGTTCCAGCACTGCCTCGATGTCCTCCTCGCCGGCGGTACGGATCGTCCAGTGATCGTGGATGTCCATGCCCGAATTATGTCGAGTCCCCGTTCGCCAACCAGCACAAGACGCTGCCGGTCCAGCTACGTCCCCTGTAGATCTTGCTAATGGTGCCCGTGGGAGTAGTGCAGCGCCCCGCCCGTCAGGCTGCGCAAGGTGGCATTGCTGGGATCTGAGAGCGCGCGCACGATCCCGCGACGGCGATCGAATAGCTCGGGCTCGGTCAGGTTGAGCGTCCGTGCGATCTGCTCGGCGGGGATGCCGTGCGCGAACATGCCGAGCAGCGGCTGGTCCCGTGGTGGCAGGCCGGCGATGAGCGTGGTGAGCTCGGGCCGGGTGATGGCGGGCAGCGTGCGGCGTCCGTTGCGGGCGGCGTGAATGGCGTCGATCAGCTCGTGGGGCAGCGCGGACTTGGCGATGACCGCGTGGGCGCCGGCCACCATCGCCCCGGCGACGAGCGTGACTCCGGGGAAGGCGGAGTAGACGACGACGCGCGGGGCGAGGGGGAGGGAGCCGAGCCGGCAGGCCAGCTCGAGACCGTTTTCGCCGTCCATGTGAAAGTCGACTACCGCGATCTCGGGGTGCGCTCGCCGCGCGGCGGCGAGCGCCTGGGTGTGGTTGTCAACACCGGCAAGCACCTCGATGCCGGGCTCGTCGCCCAGCAGGCTGGTGAGCCCGCGCAGCATCACGGGATGATCGTCGACGACGAGCACGGTGAGCGATCTGAGCGGGGTGACCGACGAGGCCGGGTGAAATGGCACGCGCCGCCGGGCGGGGGGGTGATATGAGGGAGCGGGAAGCCCGGCGACGCTGAATGCCATGCCACAGAGGATGCCTTTTGCGTGTGCCGGAAGCTATGGGGTGCAAGCCCCATTCACATGGCTCAGGGCTCGATGAGGCCACGGCGGATCGCGTAGCGGGTGAGCTCGACGCGGTCGCGCATACCGAGCTTCTCGAGCATATTTGCGCGGTGACGCTCGACGGTCTTCTTGCTGATTGTGAGGGCCTCGGAGATCTGTTGGTTGGTATGACCCTCTGCGATCAGCTTGATGACCTGCAGCTCGCGTGGGGTCAGGGGGTCAGGGTGCTCCTCGGCTGGTCCGGCGAGGTAGTGACGGACGATCTCGGTGACGGCGGCGGGGTAGAGGAACGGCTCGCCGCGCACGGCGGCGCGGCAGGCGCGCACGACGTCGCGGTCGGCGAGCGACTTGAGCACGTAGCCGCTGGCGCCGGCCTGCAGGGCCTCGTAGAGGAACTGCTCGTTGTCGTGCATCGAGAGCATCAGGATCTTCAGCGCGGGGCGCTGGCGGTGGATCTCGCGCGCGGCGTGCAGCCCGGTCATGCGCGGCATCGAGATGTCGAGGAGGGCGAGGTGCAGGTCGTCGTGGGCGATCGCCATATGGACTGCCTCCAGGCCGTCGCTGGCCTCCGCTCGGACGACGAGGTCGGGCTCGCTTTCGAGCACCAGCCGCAGCCCTTGGCGCACGACGGCGTGATCGTCGGCGAGCAGGATGTTGGTCTTCAGCGCGGTCATGTGTCCTCGGCGGAGGGCGGAACGTCCAGACGCACCTCGGTGCCGGCGTGGGGCGCGCTTGTGATCTGCAGGGTGGCGCCGACGAGCCCGGCACGCTCGCGCATGCCACGCATCCCGCCACCCTCGCGGTGGCCCTCACGCATGCCGCGCCCATCGTCGCGGACGCTCAGCGTGAGGCGGTCGGAGCGGAGCTGCAGAGCGATGCTCATGCTGGCGGCGCCCGAGTGACGGATGGCATTGGTCAGCGCCTCCTGGGCGACGCGGTAGACGATGAGCTCGCGCTCAGGCGATTGAGGCGGAAGGTCGGCGGGGATGCGGCAGGCGATTCGCAGCCCGGACTGCTCGCGCATCTGCCGCGAGAGCGCCAGCAGCGCCACGGCCAGGCCGAGATCCTCGAGTGGCTCGGGGCGCAGGCGCTGGGCGATGCGGCGGACGTCGTCGATGCTCGCGCGTGTGGTCTCGAGCAGCTGCTCGAGCGGTTGGGCGAGGTCGAGCGGCGCATGGCGTGATACGCGCGCCAACCCCAACAGCACCCCGGTCAGCGTCTGGCCGACTTCGTCGTGCAGCTCCCGCGCGACTCGCAGCCGCTCGTTCTCCTGGGCGGAGAGCACCCGCCGCGTGCTCTCCAGGCGCTCGGTCTCGAGCTCGTCGAGCATCTCGTTGTAGGCCTGCGCCAGCTCGGCGGCCTCCGACGGAGCGCTCGGCACCTGCAGGCGCTCCCCGGACTGCAGCGGGTCGACGCGCCGCAGGAGCGCGGGCAGGTGGGTCAGCGGGGCGAGTGCGTGGCGCAGCAGCAGGGCGTTGGCGAGGAGCGTCACGGTCAGGGTGACGGCGAGGATGGTGGCGTCGTCGGCGGCGATGTGCGCGAACGGGGCGGGCAGCACGATGGCGATCACGATCGCCATCGTGGTGACGACGGCGCCGTTCAGGGCCAGCACGCGCCAGAAGAGAGGCAGGTACCGGCGGGTCTCTGGCGGGGATGAGTCGGCGTCAGTTGGTGTGGCGTCGGTGACCGCAGCCCTATTTGCCCCACGCACGCGGGCGGTGCCGTCGTTGGCGCCGCCAACGTGGATGGTGCTATAGCGGGCGGTGCCATCGTGAATGGCGTCATCGCGCGTGGCGCCATCCGAGCTCTCGCGGACGTCAGGGCTCGTACCGGAGCGATCCGTGACGACTTGCGCGAAACCGGCTTGTTCGTTGGCCTGCTGCACCGCCGATCACGCTAGCGCCTGCGCGTGAGCACCCCTTGAAGATGGGGCCTCGACCTCATGGCGGCAGCGTGCGATCGGACTGAAGATGTTGCGTGTGACTGAACATCGCTCGACCGGCTGGAGGCGAAGGTATTCGCAGCCATCTGGCCGAAGAGCGACAGAACGGCGGCCCCCTCTCCCCA
>Ga0210391_10005537_pt1 | contig 10393 bp, 7 predicted proteins | sample IncBWC12OmetaG_FD_160573 | JGI IMG/M metagenome (GOLD analysis project Ga0210391, IMG submission 160573) | Forest soil microbial communities from Barre Woods Harvard Forest LTER site, Petersham, Massachusetts, United States - Inc-BW-C-12-O ...
CGGTGCCATCGAAAACACTTACGTATCTGTGCGCCGGGCGTTCGATTCTAATGGCCGCTCCTGAGGAGAACCAAGCGGCCAAAGTGATTCGGACTGCGAACGCCGGCGTGGTTGTATCCCCTGATTCTCCCGAGGATTTCGTGGCGGCCGCACAGAAATTCATCGACTGTCCGGAGGATGGAAGGATGTATGCGCAGCATGCTCGCGCCTATGCGGAACATCACTTCAATATCAACCACATCGCCGACCGCTTCATGGGTCTTCTGCAAGCCCGATCTATTCACCCAAGCGAATCTTTAACCTGCAGCTAGTTCCTTCGCACGTTGTGCTGCGCGCATCACAGCCTTGATCAGAGTGACGCGTAGTCCTCCTTCTTCCAGCTCAAGAATACCGTCGATGGTGCATCCGGCAGGCGTGGTCACTGCGTCTTTGAGTAAGGCTGGATGATAACCCGTATCGAGCACCATTTTGGACGCGCCAAAGGTCATCTGCGCTGCGAGTAAAGTCGCCGTATCGCGCGGCAAGCCAACTTTTACACCGGCTTCGGCCAACGATTCGAGAATGATATAGATATACGCCGGACCTGATGCGGAAAGCGCTGTGACGGCGTCCATGTGCTTTTCATCGACGATGACGGTGCGGCCAATCGCCTCAAAGATGCGCGAGGCCATCAGGATCTGCGAGTCTGTAACGTACTTGCCGCGGCAGAGGGCCGTCATTCCAACGCCCAACATCGAAGGGGTATTCGGCATGGAGCGAATCACCGGAATTTCGAGACCTGCGGCCTCTTCCATCGTGCTCGTCTTCACTCCGGTAGCGAAAGAGATCAGCACTTTGTCTGCGGTGAGCGCCGGCTTGATCTGCCTTACCAGATCACCAACCTGAAACGGCTTGACCCCGAGCAGAATCAGATCGGCCTGTTTGGCAGCGGCAACGTTATCCGTCGTCACTTCCACGCCCCACTGTGCGGATAGCACCCGCGCGCGTTCTTCATGAGCCACCGTGGCGACAAGCTGCTCTTGCGTGAAGAGCTGCTGCTTTAGAAATGCCTGCAGCAGAATGCCGCCCATTTTGCCTGCGCCGAGAACTGCTACACGTACTTGAGAAAGATCCTCGTTCATTTTGCTCCTAAGACTATATGACGCTACTTTCCTTTTTGCTGATTGATCCACGTATCGATACGCTCATCGAGTACATCGAGCGGCAGAGCTCCTGAATCGAGCACCTGGTCATGGAAGGCGCGCAGGTCGAATTTGTTGCCGAGTTCTTTCTGCGCCCGCGCGCGCAGTTCCAGAATCTTCAGCTGGCCCATCTTATAGCCCAACGCCTGTGCCGGCCATGCGATATAACGATCTACTTCGGCGTTGATGGTTGCATCGTCGAGACCGGAATGCGCCTTAAAGAATTCCACCATCTGATCGCGCGTCCAGTGCTTGGAGTGCACGCCGGTATCGACGACGAGCCGAATCGCACGGAAGATATCAGCTTCGAGACGGCCATAATCGGAATAAGGGTCCTGATAGAACCCGACATCTTTGCCGAGACGCTCAGCATACAATCCCCAGCCTTCCGTGTAGGCCGTGTAATGCATATATTTGCGAAATTCTGGAAGTCCCGTCAGTTCCTGCGAAATAGAAATTTGCAGATGATGACCCGGCAAGCCTTCGTGATAGGCGATGGACTCGACGTTCGCCAGCGAGCGGTGCTCGAAATCATATGTGTTCACATAGACTGTGCCCGGACGTTTGCCGTCAGGCGTTCCGTGCTGATAATACGCGGGGGCCTGGTCTTTCTCGATGAAGGCCGGTACGGCCTCTACGGTAAGCGGCGCTTTGGGCAGGCGACCAACGAGATCGGGTAGCTTGACCTTCATCTGGTCAATGTAATGGCGATATTGATCGAGGAGCTGATCCTTTGTCTGGGCATGCAATTTGGGGTTGGCGGCAATCGATGCACGCAGCGATGCAATGTCTTTGAAACCTAGCTTCTGTGCAATTACAAGCATTTCTGCTTCGTTGCGCTTTACTTCATCCAGGCCAATCTGATGAATCTGATCCGGAGTCAGGTCGGTCGTCGTGCTCTGGCGCACACGAAACGCGTAATACTTGTCTCCATCCGGCAGGGACCACACACCGTATTCCGTGCGTCCCGCTGGAATGTACTGGCCTTGCAGGAACCTTGCAAAACGTGTGTATGCGGGTAAAACCTGCTTCTGGACCGCATCGAGCAATTCAGCCTTGATGCGCTCCTGATCGGCAGCCGAGATGTTTGCGGGAAACTTCTTGAGCGGACGGGCAAAGGGCGTATCTTCCGGCTTCTGCTGCGCGATGGCATTGACCTGCACCAGAACTTTTTCGAGCAGATATTTCGGCGGCACGCGATGATCGTCGATGCCGGTCATCATGTTGTCGCTGATTTGTTGAAAAGCCGTCGGAATCTTCTTGAGACGCGCAATGTAATCGTTGTAATCCTTGACGGAGTCGAAGCTGAGGATGGAGACGAGCTGCGGCAGTTCGGAGTGTAATCCATTGAACTGGTCAACGGGCATCTCCCATGGCTTGAAAGCAGCGGCTTCCTGTTCGTCAGCCAGTTCGCGCGCCATCAGATCTTTGCTTAACTGCTCCTGATCGCTCAGTCCGGTCGTATCGATTGCGCTCAAACGGATCAGATAGTCGCGCCCGCGTGCAAGCCGGTCGTTGTACGCAGATACGGAGTAGTCAGTGAGCTGATCGTTCCAGCGCTTGTCGCCGATCGAAGAAGCGAACTCCGGCGAGTGCTGGAGCCGGTCTTGCCAGATCTCAGCGAAGAGGGCGCTCAGCGCTTTACTGCGGTCGGCTGTGCTCTGCGCGGCCTGCGCGTGCAGGTGAAAAGCAGGAATGAATACTAAAAAAGACGCAAGCGCGAGAGAAAGAAACTTTTTCATGGCTTAGAGCGCAGTGTATCAGGGCAGTCGCTCCGAATATCGTCGGAGGCGTTCAGGAAAAACTGCCCTTTAGGTATCTGCTCTAAGATCCAGCTTTTTTACTACTGCGCAGCGAGGCTTCCCGATTCCAGCAATCGATACAAGGTCGAGCGGCTGATACCGAGCAATTGGGAAGCCTTCAGCTTGTTGCCGCCGGTTTTGGAAAGTACAAGCGTAATGTGTCGAAGAATCATGCGGTCAAGGTTCGGGTCATCTTCTGAACTGGAGCCGGACGCCGAACTTGATGGTGTGTGCTGGGCCTGCGCAGCGCTCAGAAGCGGCGGAATATCGATAGGCCGAATCCACTGTCCAGCACACTCCATGGCAGCATTTGCGATCGCAGTCTCCAACTCGCGTACATTTCCAGGCCAGCTATGCGCCAGCAGGCGCGAGAGGGATCCGGGGCCAAGTCCGCGTATCAATTTGCCGTGAATAGCCGCATGGCGTACGCCTAGCCATTCTGCCAGGGCTGCGATATCTTCCCGGCGTTCTCTCAGAGGCGGCAAAACAAAGCGAATCGCAGTAAGCCGGTAACAGAGGTCGGCACGCAGTTCACCGCGGGCGGAAAGCTGGCGCAGCGATTGGTGCGAACTCACGAAGAGCTGGCGTGGAAGAAAGTTGGGGGTATCGCGCCCGCTCCGCTGTTCCCACCATTCCAGGAAGTCGAAAAGTCGCGCCTGCTGTTCTGCCGTGAGGTCATTCAGTCGCGTTAGAAATAACGTGCCACCGCGGACTTCTTCAAGAAGCGATTGCGTATCGGCAGAGACAAAACGCGACGCGGCGCACGCAACGAATGCACCGGTCGAAGCGGATCCAAGCTTGTGCAGTGTCCGCGCGACGAGTGACTTTCCCGTTCCTGCCTCGCCCTCAAGCGCGACAAGGCGAAGGTGCGGTGCAGCCTGCCGCAGGCGCGCGAAGAGACGCTGCATTACCAGACTGCGGGCTACCATATCCCCGCACCGGGCCAGCTCGCCGTTGCTGTTTGGCGCTGCTACGGCTAAGGACGGCTCCGTTAACGACTCCTCGCTCCATTGTGTGAAGACTGCCACCGCCACTCCTCATTTCTATTGCTTTCGGCTGCCTTCGGACACGACGGCCTATGAACTCTATCGGCATGAGAAGAAAGGAGGATGAGTGCAAATCGCAAAAAGGCGCCCCCGAGAAGGCGCCTTTCGGAACAGATAAAGACAAGCCCTACGAATGAGCCTCTTCTGCGGGCTTCCGTATGCGGGAAGAAGGCTGATCGGAAAAAATTCTGCCGTCACGGATGTGCACAACTCGGTGCGCATACTCGGCAATATCGGGCTCGTGGGTGACCAGGACAATCGTGTTGCCCTTCGCCTGCAATTCGTCGAAAAGAGCCATGATTTCGTCACCGGTCTTTGAATCGAGGTTCCCGGTCGGCTCGTCGGCCAGGATGATAGACGGACGATTGATCAGAGCGCGAGCGATCGCTACACGCTGCCGCTGGCCTCCCGAAAGCTCGTTGGGCTTGTGGTGCATGCGGTCGCCCAGATTCACGGCGCGCAAAGCAGCTTCTGCCCGCTCTATACGATCGGCAGCAGGCGTGCCGTTGTAAATGAGCGGCAGCTCCACATTGTGCAGGGCTGTGGCACGAGCCAGAAGGTTGAAAGTCTGGAAGACGAAGCCGATTTCTTTGTTCCGGATACGGGCCAGTTCGTCGTCGTTCAGATCGCTGACCAGATGCCCATTGAGCCAATACTCCCCTTTGCTGGGCGTATCGAGGCAGCCGATAAGGTTCATCAGCGTCGATTTGCCTGAGCCGGACGGGCCCATGATGGCCACGTATTCATTCTGTTTGATGCGAAGCGATACACCCTGCAAGGCGTGGACCTGCTGTTCCGACCCCATATCGTAGGTCTTCCACAGATCGTGGACCACGATGATGTCGCCGGGTCCCGGACCATTCGGGCTACCGGTTCCTGAACCTGTGATGATCCGCGCTTCTGCTTCGCTGGTAGTCTGGGTCGTCATCTGCCTACTCCTGATTATCCCGGCTCTTTGCCATTACGAGGACGAAGAAGAATCGCTGTCGTCTTTATTTACCGTCACGGGCGTCGTATCCTTCTTGACCAGCGCGTTATCTTTTAATGTACGCAAAACACGATAGGTTCCGGTAACTATTTCGTCACCCTCCTTCAGACCGCTGGTGACTTCGATGTCCGTCGTGCCGGTAATCCCGGTCGTGACTGGAATAAAATGCGCTCGCATTTTGCCGTTCTTGTCGGCCCGCATCACAAAGACTCCCTGTACCTTCTGCGCATCTGCTGAGGAGGGTGCCGCCGCAGTGGATGCGTTCTGCACATGCGGTTTGACTTTTGGATCTTCGGGAGCATGCATCGTGAGCGCCTGGATCGGGATCGATAGCGTATTTGGCCTGCTCGCGGTCGTGATCTTCGCGGTCGCCGAGAGCCCTGGTTTCAGTTCATCGGAGGCCTGATCTACAGTGACGACCACTTTGAAGTCCTTGGCCTCTTCGGTTCCGCTAGTCGATTGGCTGGTGGCTACGCCCGTCGAACGCAACAGAGCCTGATCGCCTACCTCTGTCACGTGTCCCTTGAAAACCTTGCCCGGCAGCGCATCCACACTTACGTCCGCTTCCTGGCCAAGTGCGACGTTCACGATGTCGGTTTCGTCCACTTTGACTTCAGCGGTAATGATCGACATGTCAGCCAGCGTCATGAGCGTGGAGCCTTCGGCGTTTTGAATGCCGACGACAACCGTCTCGCCTTCACGCACAGGCAGATTCGTCACCAGCCCGTCGAAAGGAGCCATGCTTACGGTCTTGTTCAGCGCATCTTCGTTGGAGCGCAGGGTTGCTACCTGTGTTCCCAGGTGACCTCGGGCGGAATCGGTCTGCGCCTTGGCCTGGGCTAGCGCGGCTACACTTTGGCTCAAAGTGGCGACATCCGTGTCATATGCAGCCTTTTTGGCGTCAAAATCGGCCTTGGAGACTAATTTTTCGGCGTAAAGTGCCGTATAGCGGTCATAATCGAGCTTTTTTTGCTCTAAATCCGCTTTCGCGTGCTCGACGTTCGCGTCGGCAGTTTTTTCCGCAGCGATATAGGAAGTAATGTCCGTTTTTGCCGCATCAATCGCTGCCTTTTGCGCGTCTACGTTCGCTTCCGGCTGAATGCTTTCGACCGTCGCCAGTATCTGGCCCTTTTTAACGTGGTCGCCCTCTTTTACGAACAGATGTGTGATGCGGCCGAAGGCGGTAGCCCCCACATTTACATAGGTTTTCGGCTTGATCTGGCCTGTACCGCTTACCACGGAAACCAGGTTGCCCCGGACGACTCTGCCGGTAATGACCTTGGTATAGCCCGACTGGGCACGCACCACCGTAAGAGCAACGATGCCCGCCACAACGAGAAGTACAGCAACTATGATGATGATTTTTTTCAAAGCAAGTTTTCCTGTATTTGCAATCTTGCGAAGTCTTCCCGACGCTCGCTTTTGGAATACGTAAGTTTAGCCCGTCAGGTTCCGCAAAAATTGCGCTTTCCCACGCCCCGATTTACCTTCCCCTCAGGTGGCCACCATGATAACAGGCCTCTTTTTTGAAAGGACAGCACCCAATGAGTGACGGCTCCGTCTAAACAATGTGTATCGGCGCTTGTATTCCGTCTTCATGAATCCGTAAAATTAACGGAGCGGTAGAGGGGTAACCAAAAAAGAGTATGTTGAAGGGCCGTATTCCAATATTTCTCGCGATCTCCCTGGGAGCTCTCGCGATTTCTCAGGCACAGTCGACGACGCAGAGCACAAATCAGCAATCAAGCCAACAGCAGCCTGCGCAGGCAAACAGTGGCCAGAACCCTTCGACGCCTGATTCTTCCACGGAAGATCCACTCAAGCGTCAGCTTCCTGATAAAGAGCGATTCAAACAGCAGAAAGAGCTGAAGCAGGAGTTAAAAGGGCCCTATAAGAAGTGGATCGATCAGGACGTGCACTGGATCATTACCGATCAGGAATTGAAGGCCTTTAAAAGCCTCGGCAATGATGAAGAACGCGACGCCTTCATTGAAGCTTTCTGGCAACGCCGCAACCCCAATCCTGACTCGCCGGAGAATGAGTTCCGCGAAGAGCACTATCGCCGCATTGAATATACAAACGAGCATTTTGCCGCCGGCAAGCCGGGCTGGAAGACGGACCGCGGGCACATGTACATCGCCTACGGTAAGCCGGACAGTATCGACTCGCACCCGAGCGGCGGTACTTATGACCGCCCAATGGACGAAGGCGGCGGCACTACTTCGACCTATCCGTTCGAAATTTGGCATTACCGCTATATCGAAGGCATCGGCGAAAACATCGATATCGAATTTGTCGATACGTGCATGTGCGGCGACTACCACATGACGATCGACCGCTCAGAGAAGGATGCCCTGCTGCATGTTCCCGGGGCCGGCCAGACCATGTATGAGCAGATGGGCATGGCCAAGCAGGCAGACCGCTTCCATGGCGGCCTCGAAGCTTTGGGCAATGGTCCGATGGGCAGCATGCAGCAAAGCAAACAGTTCGATCGCCTTGAGCAGTTCGCGAAACTGGAAGCGCCGCCGGTGATCAAATTTAAGGACCTTCAGCTTGAGTCGTTCATGTCAAACCACAAGTTGATGAACGGTCCTTTCTTTCCCTTCGACGTGCGTACAGATTACGTCAAGGTAACCGAGGATACGGTGCTGGTGCCGATCACCCTGCAAATCAAGAACCGCGACATCACTTTCAATACAAAGGATGGCGTGGCAACCGGGGAAGTACATATCATTGGCAGGGTTTCGACAATCACCGACAAGATTGTGCAAAGTTTCGAGGATACGGTAGAAGTCGAGGTTCCGTCTGAGTTGCTGGCAAAGACGCTTGACAATAAGCGCCTCTATTGGAAATCTTTGCCGTTGCGTCCCGGTCGCTATCGCGTGGATATCGGCATCAAGGACGTGAACAATCCGGACCACCTCGGTGTCTGGGCCCAGGCAATCAATGTGCCGAAATACGATGATGACAAGTTATCGGCTTCATCGCTGATTCTTGCCAACCGTATGGAACTGGTGCCGTCGAAAGAAATCGGCGCAGGAAATTTTGTGATCGGCAACACAAAGCTATTGCCAGCGGTCACGTCGAACCCTACAATTCCGGTATCTTTCCAGCGGTCGCAGAAGCTGAATTTCTGGATGCAGGTGTATAACTTAGGAATCGACGAGAAGAGTAAGCAGAACTCTGCGATGATCCAATACCAGATCATCGATCTGGGCTCCAACAAAGCAGTCCTCGACATGCAGGAGGACTCGAAGAAGTTGAGCGCCAGTTCCGATCAGGTAACACTGGAGCGGAGCGTTCCCCTTGCCAATCTTCAACCGGGCAAGTATCAAATCAATATTAAGGTGAACGACAGCGTCTCCAATCAGGTGATTGCTCAGTCGGCACCGTTTACGGTTGAGTAGTCGATTGATCGGGCCCAGCAGCCACAAGAGCTGCGGGCCTAGAGAAACAACGATTTTGGGGCAGACGGCCAGGAGTATGAAGGGTCGCTTGACGTTTCCTGGGGAATAAGGACGGAACACGCCCGGAAGCTGTTGACCGATTCTGGTGACGAACGAAATCGGTGAGGATGATAGTTCCAAATCTGCGAATCAAGATCGGCCCGGCGCTTGCGCTGCTGATTACCATGCTCGCGCTGCCCGTGTACGCAGAAGTCCATGCGGCAGCGGGTATTTCCGGCGTGGTACGCGATGCCAAAGGTGCGCCTCAGGTGGGCGCACTGGTGGAATTGCTGGGACCCGATCTCGCTGTCATCGCTAACACCTTCACTGACGATCACGGTCGGTACACGCTTCCTGCAGTTACTCCAGGTACATACAACGTCAAGGCGTCTGGCTCATTTTTCCTGCCTACGCTTCGAGAAAATCTTCGTGTCCTCGCCGATTCCAAGCTGGTCGTGAACCTCACATTGAATACGCTCTACGAGGCGTTTCGATGGCTTCCCGCCAAGCCGCGTCAAGCTGATGAGCCGCAGGACGACTGGAGGTGGACGCTGCGCCTCTCCGCCAATCGTCCACTACTGCGCATGCTCGAAGATGGCCCGCTCGTCGTTGTGTCCGATGGCGATGGAACCGTTCCGGCGCTTAAGGCTCGGGTCACCATCCGTGCAGGAGCTAATGAGTTTGGCGGTGGTGGACTGCATCACGATTTCGAGATGGAGCGCACAAATGGTGATGACCAGCAGCTGATACTGCGCGCGGATTTGAGTCAGGCTGAAAGCGCGTCACTGAATACTGTAGTTGGTTATGCCAAGGAGCTTGCTCCGGGCCGTACGTTCCGCACCGTCGCAGCCTTTGAAGATCGCCCTGACATTGAAGGCGGCCTGCAGGATCAGGGCCTGCAGGCTGTCGTACTCCGCTCCTCGGAAACGATGGAGCTGATGGACGAAGTTTCCGCCGAGTTTGGCAGTGAATTGGAAGCGATCCACCTCGGTGAAAATCAGTTTGCCAATCACCCGTTTGCCGGGGTGAGCGTGCACGCAGGCGACAACGAATTTTCCTACCATGTATCGACTTCACCGGGAGCCCAGCACGCGAACGAGATTGATCGCGAAGGCACTCTTGCTCCTGCGCTGACGGAAAAAGACGGGAAGCTGCTGCTCGAACAAGGCTTGCACCAGGAAGTCTCTTATGAACGGCACGAAGGCAAGATACGCTGGCGCATGACGTTGTATCAGGATCACATCAATCATCCTGCCGTCAGCGGCGGCGGGACGTTGTCTCTTGCCGACTGGAACAGCGGTAACTTGCTCTACGATCCGAATACCGATCTGCTGAAGGTAACGGGGCAGAATTTCTTCAGCAATGGCGTGCTCGCCGAGATGCGCGACAAGATCAATGACGATACCTGGTTGGGCTTGGCATATGCCATGGGCGATGCATTGACGATGGATACGCCAACCGGTCCCATGACGCTTGATGACAGCATTCGCAGTCTGCATGCACGTCGCGCCGAGATGCTTTCGGCCAGCATGAACGGAAAGCTGAAACATGCGGGAACGCAGTGGCGCGCTTCCTACCGCTGGCAACCGACGGACACTGTCACGGGCGTCGATCCATTCAACGGCGAATTATCGGACCCTTATCTGAGTTTCTATCTGCGTCAACCGCTCCATTGCCGCATCCTGCCCTACCGTGTAGAGGCATTAGTTGATGTGCGCAATCTGCTTGCGCAGGGCTATCGCCCGTTCGTAACACAGGATGGAAGCACACTGTATTTTGCACAGGCTGAACGCAGCGTCCAGGCTGGGCTTTCGTTCTCGTTCTGACTCGTTCGCAGCGCGACACTCTCCGGAAAATTCAAAATAATTTGTGGTATATTCTTAAAAGAGCGTTCGGGTTCGAGCGTTCCCCTCCTTCAGTCCCGCAGAGT
>Ga0210391_10005538_pt1 | contig 10390 bp, 3 predicted proteins | sample IncBWC12OmetaG_FD_160573 | JGI IMG/M metagenome (GOLD analysis project Ga0210391, IMG submission 160573) | Forest soil microbial communities from Barre Woods Harvard Forest LTER site, Petersham, Massachusetts, United States - Inc-BW-C-12-O ...
ACATAGGTGCTGGGGTCCTGATACTGTCCCTGCGGAGCGATGGGTGCGCCGTCGCCGAGGCAGTTGGGGTAATTGAGCTCGAAGATTTCGCCGTCCGCCTGGTAAACCAGGACGAGGAGTTCGTCGAGCACGCGGGGCTGCGGGAACTGGATGGTGACGGTGGGCTGTACCCCCGACTGCGCATTCCAGACAAACGTAAGCCCCTGCTGCAGTCCCGGATAGTCAGGTGCAGCGATGGTTGCGGGGTTGCAACCGGCGCTCTGGAAGCTAAGGCCCTGATCGTTGAATGACGTGCCGTAGATCTGCTGTGTGGACTGGCTACTCCACTGCGCGGTCCAGGATTGCCCGGGAACCATTTGCCAGGGAACGACTTTGAGCTGAATCTGCGTGGCACTGGTGGGCGCGAGCCATACGGCGCTGAGGTAGGTTGTATCCACTTGAGCATCGTTCTCAGTTTGCGGAGTTGACGGAATGGAGCACACCAGCGACCACGTAGAGCCGTACCACTCATAGAGGCTGACATCGACGAGCGAGTGCTGAATGATGAACTGCACCGACGGCGGCGTCGGGTTGATGTTCGACATGTCGTCTTTGCCGACTTCGGCGGGCGGAGGAGGCGCGGGAGTCGTTTCAATTTCAGCCGGAAGCTGCGACTGTGGCAGTGCGTTGAGACATCCGCCGATCATGTCGACCACGGGGTGAGAGAAATTGAGGACGAAGTGCGCGTCCTGCGGCAGGACGGGCGCCAATTGCACGGTGCTCGTGTTGTCCGGCGTCATGTCGGGCAGCATGTCCACCAGATTGCCGGTACCGGAGGTGGTACGGGTGTTCCAGTTGGTGAGCGAGGTTCCGGTGAGGTCGAGGATGCCGGGAGCACCCGGCGTGTCGTACTGCACCGTGAGATCAGGGAACGGGCCGTTGGCGCGATGCGCGAGCAGCACGTAGTGGTCGCTGGCGGATTTGTCGTTGGAGTCGCCGTGATCGGCGAGCGTGGCGTCGATGTGGCTGAGCGCGAGCGGCACAGGAGGAATGGAGCCGTCGTCGCCGCCCCATGTGAGCGAGATGGTGCCGCCGACATTGGGCAGGGGCCAGGGAAGATCCAGTTCGACGGAGAGCTCGCCGTGAACCCAGAATGGATTCGGAGCGCATCCCTCAAGCAGGGCGTCGGCGGTGATGCCGACTCCGATGCCGAAGGCGCTGAGGTGCACTTCACCATGCAGCTCAATGCCGCCGGAAATTTGCAGCGGCGACCATTGAATGGCGGCCAGTGTGGCGAGATAGGCATTGAGACTGGCGGAGAGTGGGCCAAAGGTCCATGAGCCGGAATACCCGGTATAGGTGCCGGTGATGAGGCCGGAGTTGCTGACGACAAAATATGCGTCGGCTTCGAAGATGTCGAAGATGCGCGCCATGGCACGCTGCGTGTGCGGTGGCTTGCCAATGGCGAAGAACCACTCCGGCGTTGGATCGTTGGTGGCATCGACGTAGATTTCCGCAGTGGCTTCGATGTCAAGAACGATGGGAATCTGATATTGCGCGTCGATGGTGAGATCGAAGGTGCCGGAGTTTCCGTCGTAGGTCGCCATGGCTTCGAAATTGGCATCCTGATCGGCTCCACTGATGCGTTTGGAAAGGATGTTGGCCTTGCCGATGAGGGAGATGACGGGGCCGGGCACGAGGATCACCAGCATGATGGCGGCGGATGCGGTGTAGCCGTCGTCGGCCGCGGTGCCGATGGTGGCGCCGGCGCCGATGGCGAAGGCTCCCGCAGAAGGCACCAGCCACTTGTTAACGTCGGTGGCAGTGTAATCGGGCGTGCCACTGAGATTGGGGCCGCTGGGGCCATTAGGATACTTGAACCAATCCCACCACGTGACCGGGGGTTGCGGTTCCGGATCGAGGCCAGTGGCGACGAGGCCCTGCAATCCGTAGAGGGCGACATCGAGAAACAGCGGAATGCCGACAGGCAGTTCGCAATCGAGCGCGAGGAAGAAAACGGATTGGCCGCCGAAGTTGCCGACGATGAAGTCGGCATCGACTTCGAGGTCGCAGGTTTCGATGACGACTTTCACCGAGCCCGCGAAGACGTCCACGCTCTTGGGCCCGGTCGGGCCGATGGGAGCAATGGAATTGAAGATGGACGGCATGAGGCCGACGGCGGTCAGATCGCCTGGTGTGTTCGCGTCGACGTGGATGTGATCGATTTCGCCATCGATTTCAATGACGCCGGGAATCTCGAACGAAATACCGACGCCGTCGAAGGAGACCGTGCCGTGGGTGAGGTTGACGTGCAGGCCCTGGACGGAGCCGCCCAGCGAGATGCCTTCGACGAGGTTGATGTCGCCGTTGAAGCCGATCCATTTGCCAGTACTGTCGTTGCCGAAGCCGAGCGCCTGCAGTCCGACGTGGAAGCCGAAGAAGTCGAGCGACATCTGGTTGGGGAGATCGATCCATCCACCCTGCAGCGAGATGTTGCCCTTGCTGTCGATGCCGAGGCCGCGCAGCTCAATGCTGGGCCAGTTGAGATTCGGCACGGTGATGATGAGATTGCCGGAGATGACGATGGTCCAGGATTTATTGGCCGCGAGGTCGAACTCGATGGAGGCGACATCGATTTCGACGCTGCCCAAATCGCTGGGGAGGTTATAGAACAACTGCACCAGGCCGTCGGAAGTGGTGGAAGCTGTCGTGGAGGCTGCCAGGGTGATGGAGAGCGAGCCATCCTGTTTGACGCTGAGCTCGACATCGATGGTGACCGGGCCGTTGGATTCGTCGCTGAAATATGGGACGGTGAGCGAGCCGCCGATGGTGCTGGCGGCGAGCGATCCGTTGGCCATGGTCACATCAAACGCGGTCAGCGCTATTTCGAAGCCGTCCAGCAGCGTGGCGGAGAGAGGATTGGTGTCGAGACCGTCGACGTAGAAATGGCCGGAGAATCCCTGGGGGCCGGTGAACGTCACATTGTCCGCGTTGAGCGTTTGGCCGCTGGGGATCGTCACGCCGATGCTGAGGCCGGAGGCGTCGTCGGAGATGGTGAGGACGCCGGTGCCGAGCGCGGCATCCGCGACCTGCTGCAGGATGGGGACGCCGATCGATTCAATGAGCGAAAGCGCCGTTGAGGCCATACGAAATCCTTTTTCCTGGGCGTGTTGGGAGCGCACGCCCTTCGAACTGCCTGGTCATCCCGGCAACCGGTGTCGGTGCTTCCCCGCCCCATGGCGCAGTTGCGTCGGCACCCTGCTGCTTATCCCCGCAGCCGCGCGAACGCTGAAGGCGCGGGGGCATTGAGGCCGCCGCTAAAAGAGTGCAGCCATTGCCGTGATCTGCTGCGAAAGTTCGGCCAGCTCCGCTGCCGCGGTTGCCAGGTCGCCACCCACTGCGGTGATGAGGTTCTGAATGGTCTGAAACAAGCTGCTTGCGGAGCTGAGCGCAGTCGACGCGCCAGAGGGCAGCAGCGTGTTCGCCATGGAAAGGCCGGACTGCAGGCCGTTCATGACATCGGTCGCCGAGGTTCCCGCGGGCAGCGAGCCTTCGAGAGCGGCAAGCTTATCCGCGATGGTTGAAATAACCTTCGCCACGTCGGTGAGCGCAGTGTTTACCGCAGTCCCCACCGGGGCAAGCGAGGGGATGGCAAACAGGGTGCTGAGCAATGGCTGCAGCACGGCTAGAAGCGTGCCGTCCGTCGCAGTGTTGGGCGGCTCCCAGGCGCTGGGCGCCTGTGGCGGCGTGGTGATGGTGGGATTGGGCGCGGCCAGGAACGTGAGCGCGGCGATGACTGGAGCGATTGGATCAGGAGGTGTACCCATAAAGTTTCTGTCCTTTGCGAGTGGAATATCTGTTTAAACCGTGGCCAATGTCAGCATTTGCGAGGCAAAAACTGTTGAGGGACTGGATAGGTTGCCGAAGATGTCGACGGCAACCACTGCATAAGCATTGGGGGCGCTGACGCTGGGTGCGGGCGCGCCCTTGATCGTGTTCGGATCGATGGGCGACCCGGTGGAGAGGACGCCGTCGGTGAATCCGGCGCGGCGCACCGAGACCTGGCCGAAGACCTTGACCTGGCCCTTGAAGGTAGCGACCACTACGACGGGAATGCCGCGGCCGAGTCCGATGCGCAGGCCAGTGAGTCGCACGAACGGAGGGTTGGTGGTGTTGATTTCCGCGATGCCGCCCGTGGATGGCGGCGTCCAGTAATTAAACGCGACCTGATGCAACGGACCGAGAGATGAGTTGTAGTCAGACTGCCTATAGATGTAGATCGGAGCATCGTTGTCGGGCGCGGGTCCGGAAGGCAGAGTAATTTCGGCCATGTCGCTGTCCAGGTAGTCGCGAGCACAGAGGCGAGGATCGGGAACCAGTGCGACGACGCGTGGATCCACGTCCCCTGCGCTGAAGGAGACACACGGCGAAGCCTGTGCGTTGTAGGCGATCTGCGCGAGGGCTGAGGGGCTGACGGGATACGCCGGATTCGAGCCGAAATAGCGCAGGTCGCTGAGTTGATCGACGCTGGGGGCGCGGTAGACCAAATAGGCGGCTACGTCGGGATTGGTATCGAGCGCCCACGCAACGACGATCGAGTTCTCAGTGGGCTGGAGTTTGTAGAGCACGGGTGGACGCGGCGGCGTGACGACACGGGTGTAGTACGGCCCGATGGTGTCAGAGAAATCGCCGGCGGAACCCGCAGCGTTGACGGCGCCCATCCGATAGACATTGCGCCCGTAGCCGGTACCGTTGACGCTGTCGCTCATGGGCGTGGTGAGCTGATACGCCGAAGTGTTGACGCGCGCATAGCCGATGGAGTTCGCAGGAATGTCGGCGACGGCGCGGAGCTCGTCGTCGAGCAGGCCTCCGTAAAAGTGCTCGATGAAGGCACGTTGCGCGGTTCCATCGTTCAGCACGTTGGCCATGGTCCAGCTGGTGCTGTTCATGGTATTCCAGGCAGTGAGCCATTGATTGAGAGCAGTGATCCACGCAGCGAGGTCGGCCCGCTGAGGGTGGCCGCCGTCCGGGACTACCGGGTTGGGATCGGCCGCGTTATTGATGCTCACACGCCGTGCCACATCGGCGAGTTGGATGGAGCGCATTGGAGCGCGCTGAAGGGTGTATCCGTAGATACCCGTGCCGCCCGGGGTAGCGAACGGCAGCGTGGCGCTGGCCATGCCGGTGTAATCCGCGGGGCCGTAGTAGACGTGGTCGACGCTGTGGATGGGCGTGGGCATGGGCGGCGGGACGAGCCGCTGCGCGCCGGTGAAGTAGAGCGTCGGCGAAGTGGGCTCGGAATAATTGGGGTTCACGCCATTCGGATCGACGACCTGCTCCGATCCGTCGAAGGGATTCTTTGTGGATCCCTGAATTGAGATTTGGCCGCGCGCAGTGTTGACTGCGACAGGAATGTTGAGTGGCACCTTCAGGGACTCCTGTACGCTGTAGCCCGCAACCAGATACACGGTTTGGCCGATAAACGCGCTGGTCTGGCTGACGATTCGGGCGTTCGGCCCGGCCTGCAGCGTGGCCACGACCGGGCCGCCCGAGGTAATGGCAGCGGGCCGCGTGACGTAGCGCTCGATCGTTCCGTCGGGCAGCGTGAACAGCAGCAACGCCGCAGGATCGGTCGACGCAAGAGCAGTGAGCGCCGGTGTGACCTGAACGACCACCGTGTTTCCGTCGCTTCCAGGAGTGATGGAGTTGACCGTAAAGGCCTGCGCCTTGCGCGTGGGTAGCGTGAAGTCCTGGGTGGCGATGACGCCGGAGGGATTTCCGGTTTGGATGTCCACCGACTGCACGGTAGCCTGCGCGGTCTCGATGTCGGGATACATGACGAAGGCTGCGCCGGACCAGTTCACCTGATATTGCAGCGTGCCGCCGGTCCACGCGGAGCCGTCGGGCGTCGCCGCTCCGCCACCGGTTGCCGTGTTGTCGAACTTCACGATGCGGAGGTTCGTCGGCGCCGCGGCAATTTTTTCAACGCCGAGGGGCGCGGTCCAGGCATTCCAATTGCCCACGACGCCGAAAATGTCGAAGCCGCCGACGCGATAGCTATAGCCGCCCACGGGGTCGACGACGCCAGTGTCCAGGAATCGGAACAAGCGGGGCGTGGTGATTTTTGAATTCGCCGGCGTTGGACTACTGGCGACGGCGATCCATTTGTTGAGGCGCGTTAGGCTGCCGGACTTGCCGCTGTCTTCGCGTTCGGCGACAAAGCCGATGGGGCGCGTAGGCGGTGGGAGAGCGAGCGGGTCTGTCATGGGGTTGCCGGTAGTCTGGGCAGCAGTGGCGGCGGGAGCGGGCCATTCAACGTTGTACATGCTGTGCGGCACGAGGGCGAGGCTGGTGGGATCCACATCCGCCTGGCGGCGCATGTAGGTGGCCGCAGCGGCGCCTGGCGCAGGCAGCAGCGCGATGGGCCCTGGCGGACCCAACATCGCAAATCGGAAACCAATCGCATCCGGATTGAGCAAATGGGTGGTAAGCGCGCCGATGGAGATCACGATTCCGTTGGGGGCGAACTGAGTGAGACCACTGACCAGGATGGTGTCGATGGGGGCGGACGCACTTGTCGCAGTCACCGTTACATTTGCCAGAGTTCCGTTATTGAAGCCCGCCGTTGCGACGACATTGCCGCCGGAAAGCGCGGTGACATTGCCCTGCCCCGCTACCTGGACGTCGACGCGCATGACCGTTTGCGTGAGTGCGATGGAGACAGCCGGCGCTGCAGTTTCGAACCAGCCCGCGGTGGGTGAATAGAGAGCAAGAACTGCTTGCGGCTGCGGAGACACTCCTGCCAGCGCGCTGCTGATGGCGGGTGCGACGGGGGTGGGGGCGCTGGGATCAGTTTGCAGCACGCCGGTGTTGGTGTTGGGGAGCGCGCGCCACAGAAACGTGTTGGCGTTCTGTGTCTGGATGTTCATGCCGTTGAATTGCGCCTGCCCTAACGCAAGCGGCGCGCCGGGCGCCTGCGCGGGATAGAGAGCCTGCGTCTGGGCGGGCGTCGTTCCCCAGAAACCGATGAGGAAGTAGTCGTATTTCACGCCTGGGGTGACGTCGGTATCGACGAAGTACAAGCCGAGCACGCGCGCGAAATAGGGATTGAGCGCGAGCAACAGCAATTCCTGCATCAGGCTGATGTTGAGGCCCGGGGCATTCGCGCCCGCGGAAGAGCTCGGGAGTTGGACATTGGGCAGCAGAGTGGACGGGAATCCCTCGACGAGCCGCCTGAGCTCTGCGCGCAATTTCTTTAGCTCGCTGCGTTGCGCTGCGGCGGTGAGCGAGGTATTGAGCAGGAGCGTGCCGAGCCGCCGTTCTGCTTCCTTCACGTCGGCGATCGCCATAGCGCCGTCGGGCGTGGTCTGGGGATCAGGCGCGCCAAAGTAGCGCGCGGGCCAGTTGGCGTTGGTAATGGGAATCGTAAAGGGTACGCCCCAGCACTGCCAGCCATCCGTGCCTGTATTGCACCAGGCCGGCTTACCGCAGCCAGAGCCGCTGCCTCCGCCGCCGTTGCCGGAGCCGCCACAGCCGCAGTCGGTGGGGGGCTCGGCACAGCATCCACATTCGTCGACGCTGCCCGCGCCGGTCACGCGCACGGCGGAGATTTCGCTGGCCGCAACGCTGATGCGGAAGGCGCCTGGGCGTACGCGCACGACCTGGCGGCCGGTGGTCTCCATTTTGCCGTCAGCATTTTTGCAGAACGTCTCAATCAGGATTTCGTCACAATCTTTTGAGGCGCAGCCGGCAAGCGTGACGCTGCGGCATGGAGTGGGTGTAGTGGCTTCGAACTGATTGGTTCCGGGGACCGCAGTGACAGTGGCTGAGGGTGCGGCCACGTCGAGTTGCGCCTGCGCGATCATTGCCTTGTAGCCGCTGGGCGGATCGACTGTCTTCTCGCCTTTTTTGATCGCACGGCGGCACAGCCAAAATCCGCCTGGAGGAAAGCCAAGCTCCGGCTGGATTCCCCAGCGAAGATGAATGCCGGGCTGCATGGGCTGCCCATCGAATGTCGTTTCCGAGCCACTGGCGACGCCGCCTTGTAATCCGAGGACAATGGTTCCCACAGTGAACCTCCTGGTTATTGTGCGAGCGCGCCGCGGAACGTTTCCCGTGTCCCGCCGAATTTCTTCAGAGGCACGTGGTGTGCGGCGCTGGAGAGCAGAGCCAGCGGGTGCAAATCTCCTTCACCACAAATCAATAGCGGTGGCGGATCGCCCGAAGTCGAACTTCATCTGTCAGCGGTATGCGCCTGCGATGCTTTCTGAGACCGGTCTCAATCAGGTACAAGCAGCAGATTGGTCCGTTTCAGGGGAGGGCTCGAGGCCTTATGCGCCTCGCAGCAGTCCGGCACTCCAGGCGACAGTTGTGCGCTCCTTCGTGATGTTGCGCAGAGGAGAGAATAACCAGCGGGGTCTGCACGTTTCCCAGTCACAGCGGGGCCCGGCCAATACAGCGTTCCAGACAATCCCGAGACGAGCGCCGTTTCGGGGTGGAGCGGGGGGACTGCAAGCGGAGCAAAAAAAGAACAGCGGTTGATCGTGAGAGCGATGCAATCCGCAACGTTCGCCGTGCCGTTTGTACAGTTCGGAGCATATTGCACCAGCAGAAAGGCGTTGTCAAATATTTCATTTTGGTGACGCAATGATTCGAATGGGCGTCGCAGATCCGTTGGGTGCCTGACGCCTCTTCCCTTTTCGGCTCTGTAAAATGATTGCTGACATGACTCACGATCAGCACGGCTTCTCTACTCGCGCCATTCATGAGGGACAGGAACCCGACGCCCTCACCGGCGCCGTCAATGTGCCCATCTATCTCTCTTCGACCTACCAGCTCCAGGGCATCGAGAAGCATCGCGGATGGGAGTACTCGCGAGTCTCGAATCCGACACGCGACGCGCTCGAGACGAACCTGGCGTCGCTCGAGGGCGGAACCAGCGCGCATGTGTTTGCCAGCGGCATGGCGGCCATCGCCGCGCTGGTGACCATGTTGAACTCTGGCGACCACGTCATTTGCGGAGACAACGTCTACGGGGGAACGACGCGCCTCTTCAGCCAGGTGATCGTGCGGCACGGCATTGAGTTCACGTGGGTCGACACATCGGATGCGGAGAGGGTGCGCCAGGCCATTCGCCCCAACACGAAGCTGGTGCACATTGAGACGCCGACGAATCCGGTTATGGCGCTGACCAACATTCGCGCGGTGGCGAACATTTGCCACGAGCGCGGCGTCGACATGAGCGTGGACAACACCTTTATGTCGCCGTATTTCCAGCGCCCCATCGAGTTTGGCGCAGATGTTGTGATGCACTCGACGACCAAGTTTCTGAACGGGCACAGCGATGGTCTGGGCGGCGTGCTGGTGGCCACGCGTCCCGAGCACGCGGAAACGTTCCGCTTCGTGCAGAAGTGTACGGGCGGCATTCTATCGCCGTTTGAGAGCTGGCTGATTCTGCGTGGCGTGAAGACGCTGGCCGTCCGCATGAGGCAGCACGACGCGAATGGCCGCGCGGTGGCCGCATTCCTGGCGCAGCATCCGAAGATCAGCCACGTCGCCTATCCGGGGCTCGCGTCGCATCCACAGTTTGAGCTGGCAAAAAAGCAGATGACTGGATTTGGATCGATGATGTCGTTCGAGATGGGTTCGCGGGCCAACGCGGACAAGTTGCTGCAGGCGGTGCGGCTCTGCACGAACGGCGAATCGCTGGGCGGCGTGGAAACGCTCATCTCTCATTCAGCGACGACTACGCATGCGGCACTGAGCCAGGAGGAGCGCGAGCGCATCGGGATTACCGAAGGGCTGGTGCGCATTTCTGTGGGCATTGAGGATGTCGGCGATATTCTGGCCGATCTGGATCAGGCGCTCGCGCAGGTATGATGCGGTGGCCCGCAGTGCTGCTGTTCGCTGCGACGTTGATCGCGAGCGCGGAGGCCCAGCCAACGCCGCCGTATCGGTATTTTCGCGTCGGTTCAAGTGCCGCGGTTGCGGTTCATCCGCGGGCCGGCTACGCCCTGATGGGCGGAGGCACCGATCAGGACTCGGCGTTTCAATGGCTCTGCGACCACGCCGATGGCGGAGATTTTCTGGTGCTGCGCGCCACCGGAACGGACGCCTATAACCTTTATATTCAGGGGCTGTGCCACCTGAATTCCGTCGCGACGTTGATCATCCCGGATCGGGCGGCGGCGGGCGATCCATTTGTCACTGTCACGATTACACATGCGGCGGCCATTTTCATTGCCGGCGGCGATCAGGCGAACTACATACGCAACTGGGCCGGTTCACCGGTGGAAGCGGCCTTGCGCAGGGCCGTCAAACACGGTGTGCCGATGGGTGGAACCAGCGCGGGGTTGGCGGTGCTGGGCCAGTACATTTACTCCGCGCAAAACGATCAGCCGAATGGCCCGGA
>Ga0210391_10005542_pt1 | contig 10381 bp, 7 predicted proteins | sample IncBWC12OmetaG_FD_160573 | JGI IMG/M metagenome (GOLD analysis project Ga0210391, IMG submission 160573) | Forest soil microbial communities from Barre Woods Harvard Forest LTER site, Petersham, Massachusetts, United States - Inc-BW-C-12-O ...
CGGGTACCACGGCAGATATCGACGATGTAACCGGTGACTTCCGCAGAGACCTGCACCTGGCCCACTCCGGCACGGGCGGCACGGAGGTCGGCCGCCGTCGCTACCTGCCGGATGCCCGCACCGCCGAGATCACGCGGATCAAAGCCGGCCGCGTGCCGGGACAGGATGTCGATCTCGGCCGCTCGGTCCGGCACGATCACGGCGAGCTTGAGCAGGAACCTGTCCAGCTGTGCCTCCGGCAGCGGGTACGTACCTTCGTACTCCACCGGGTTTTGCGTCGCCGCTACCAGGAAGGGCACGGGCAGCGGACGCGGTACTCCCTCCACCGAGACCTGGCGCTCCTCCATCGCCTCCAGCAGCGCGGCCTGCGTCTTCGGCGGCGTCCTGTTGATCTCGTCGGCGAGCAGCAAGTTGGTGAACACCGGGCCCTCGCGGTACTGGAACTCTGCGGTACGGGCGTCGTAGATGAGCGATCCCGTCACGTCACCAGGCATCAGATCCGGGGTGAACTGGACTCGCTTGCTATCGATCGCGAGCGCGGCGCCCAGCGCCCGCACTAGCAGGGTCTTGGCTACGCCCGGAACGCCTTCGAGCAGCACATGACCCTGGCAGAGCAGCGCCACGAGCAGTCCGCTGACCACCTGATCTTGCCCGACGACAGCCTTGCCGACTTCCTCGCGCACCGCGATCAGCGCCGCCCGCTCCGGCCCGGCCGCGCGCGCCGCGGTCTCATCAGCGCCAGCCGCTGGCCATGCGCTGCCGGTATCTACACTGCTCACGTCGTGCCTACCTCTCGCTCCAGCTGGTCAAGATCGCGGGCCAGCGCCAGCAGCGCCTGATCGGTGGCTGGCGGCGGGCCAAAGACAAGTTCCGATATCCGGGCTGGGTCGGTCCCAGATCGGCGAGCCAGCGCTGCGACGACAGCGTCCTGATCGGCTCCGCGCGGCAGACCGGCGGCTCGCTCGAGCCGACTGCGCAGGGCGTCACGCAGCGCGTCGGCCGCCTGCGCACGGGCGTGCCTGGACTGGTACAGCCGCCCGTGGCCTTCGGTCGTCTCCGCCGCGCGGACCACGACGGGCAGCGGCTCGGCGACGAGCTGCCCGAGCCGGCGCGCCCGCCACGCGGCAGCCAGCAGCGCGGCGACCGCCAGCTGGATCGTCACCAGGTACACCGACAGCGGCAGCAGGCTCGTGAAGGTCCTGGGACCGGCGGTGGCTGCGGCGGTCACGGCAACGACGGCGGGGACGAGCCAGACGATCCGGCGGCTGGGCAGCAGGTTGACGGCGAGCGCGGCGTTGCCCGCCTTCGCGAGCTCAGCATTGGTCAGCGGTGCGCCTGTCCCGAGCACGGTCACGGTGCGGCCGCGGACCCGCAGCTGTACCAGGGTGGGCCCAGAGGTTGAGATGTAGCACTGCGCGGCGGCGGCCGCGGGGTCGGCGACGAGCAGATTCTGTCCGCCCATATCCGCCGTGCCAGCCAGCGTGGCGGCGCGCAGACGGCATGCTGGCGCGGTGACCACGACAGGCTCCGTGGCGCCGATGACGCTGAGCGGAGCGGCGAGCGCTCTCAGAGCGGCGGGATCCGGCCCGACGAGCAGCACGCTGGCGCGCACTCTGGCGAGCGCCGACAGCTCGTCGCCGGACAGGTACTGCGGGCTGGTGATGACGATGGTCGAGCCGGGGGTCGCGGCCTGGACCGCGGCCGGGACCGACGTCGTTGTGATCACCTGGTGCCCGAGCTCGCTCAGGAGGTCGGCGAGGGCGTGCGTCCCGTCCGCTGCCACTGCGCCGGGGTTCAGGTACTGGTTCGTTGGCTGCTGGTGCACGACGGCAATGCCGACCCCGCCGAGCAGCACGATCAGGCCGATGATCAGCCAGGTCCGCCACGTGCGCCACCGCAGCCGTGCTCGCCCAGTGCTGCTTACCGCCGTGCTGCTCACCGCCGTGCTGCTGACCGCCGTGCTGCTCACGGTCGGTGTCCTGGCGGGCGGTCGGCACCGGCGAGTGGCGCGCCGGCCGGAACCGGGGCGCGCCCGGCCGGATCGGCGGCGATGGCGGCGGCCGCCTTGAGCCGGGCGTCGAGGTCGCGAATGCTCTGGTAGCTGGCCTCGGTGCCCGCCCGGCCGCCGTAGCGGACAGCGTCAAAGCTCCGGGCGGCATCGGTGAGTCTGGCAGCTTCGGCGGGGAACGCCGCCCGGGCCTCCACCGCAAGCTCCATGGCGGTCCTGGCGGGCCTGCGGAGCAGAATCTCGCGGGCTTCCAGGTCGGCGACGATGGCCCGGATCCGCTCGACGATCGCCTCGCCATAACCTCCGCTCGCCGCGAGCCGGTCAGCGTCGCGGCGATACTCGTCAGCACTGCGCGGCTTGCCAGCGAGGACCGGGCTGCTCCGAGCTCGCCGGCTCACCCTGGCCGGGCCCAGCCAGTAGATCACGACGGTGATGGCGGCAGCCACGGCGACCGCGAGCAGGATCAGCCCCCACCAGCTCGGGCTCCCCGCCGCGGTAGTGCTGACGAGCGAGGACAGCCAGTGCGTGATGTCGTGCCATAGGCGGGTGAGCAGCGACGGCCGGTAGATGGAGCGCGCGAGCTCACGGCGCGCCAGCTGCTGTCCGCGCAGCCTGCTGATCTCCGGTCCCTGGCCGTAGGCCATCGCCGCCACCACGCTGGCTGGCCCGCCCGTCACCAGGCGCTCGGGGTGCCCTGGTTCGCCGCGGGCGGGCGCCAGATCGCCCCGAACTCCTCGCCCGTCAGCGTCTGGTTCTGAGCTGCGTCCCGGAGCGTGAGGTCCAGGCCCTCGCGCCGCATCCGGAGGTCGACGTACAGCAAGACGTTCACGCCCGCGCTGATCGGCCGTGTCACGGTGGCGGCCAGGATGGACCCGATGGCGCCCACGATGAGGGACACGGCGGATGTCGTGGTCGCGATGCCGAGCAGTCCCGATGAGCCGCCGCCGATGACCGCCCCGAGGATAGAGAACGGTATCGCCAGCACGTCCGCGGCGACGATCACAATGATCGCGGTCAGCACGAGGATGCCGAACAGTCGCCAGAAGCTGCCGTGGCTGAGCTGCCACGATCGCCTGATCGCTGCGCCGGGCGAGATCCGCTCCAGGACCACGGCCGGGAGCGTCAGGCTCAGGCGGATCACGAGCAGGACCTCGAAGACGACGGCGCCGATCCCGCCGACCACACCGAGCAGCACGGCCACCGGCGTCAGGTGCAGCAGCGCCAGCACGACGACGGCGGCCGCCACCGGCACGAGCACGGCGACGCCGAGCAGGAACAGCAGCAACGTCGCGCCGAGGACGGCACCGACGCGGCCCGCCTGCCACGCCTGGCGCAGGCTCGTGGTACGTCCGAGTACCCCCCTGCCGATGACGGCGCTGAGCATGCCGGTCAGTGCCGCGTTGAGCACCAGGCTGAGTACGACTGTGACGCCCACGATGGGGACTAGCGCCCCGAAGAACGAGCCAAACAGGTGGGCAGCCTGCTGTGACGTCAGTGACTGGCCGCTCCGGAGGGTGGTCTCGTCGGTCGCCAGCCGGGTCCGGTAGATGCCCTCGACCCCAGCAGAGACCACGCCGTAGACCGTCATGACGATCGCGGCGAGTCCGAACGTTGCCGCCGGGTTACGGCGGGCGAGCGTGACGGCACCATTAAGGATGTCGCCAAGCCCCAGCGGCCGCAGCGGCACGCCGCCCGGAGCTGGTGCCACGTTCCAGCCACCGTGACCCGGCGGCCCGTACCCGCCTTGCCCGTATCCGGGCTGCCCGTATCCGGGCTGCGGGTAAGGCGGCGGTCCTGGTACCGAGGACTGGCCGAAAGGCTGATGACCGGGCTGCCCGTAGGGTCCCGGCGGGACCTGGTTCTCCCAGCCAGGAGGCATCTGGTCGGTCACGTGTGCTCCTCACGGCCCAGGTAGCGCGGGGCACGGTCCCGGCCCGGCCAATAGTCGCACGCACGCACCTCGGCTGCCAGCTATCCCCGGCTAAACGGGTGTTATCAGCATGAAATTCTCGTACCGTTAGCGGACTTGGCTGCCGGGCGTTCCAGTCGGCACACTCAGGGGGTGGCGAGTACGAGCGGGACTGGACCCGAGATGCTGGCGCTGCGGTGGCTGGACCCGCCTCGTGGCCCGGCCATCGAGCTGCTCGATCAGACCAGGCTGCCCGCCACCGAGGCCTTCTTGGTGTGCACCGACGTGCCGCAACTTGTCCATGCCATCGGCCGTCTGGTGGTACGGGGCGCGCCGCTTCTCGGCGTGGTCGGCGCGTTCGGCGTGGCGCTTGCGGCAGCGCGCGGCGATGAGGTCGAGGCGGCGGCGGCCGACATTGCCAGCGCGCGGCCGACGGCGGTGAACCTGGGCTGGGGCGTTCGGCGAGCGCTGGCGGCCTGGCGAGCGGCGGCGGCCGGACGCGACCCCGTTCCCGGTCAGAATCCAGGAGCGCAGGCCGCCCTGAGCGCTGCCCGCTCGATCGCGTCCGACGACGCTGCCGCCAGCGAGGCGATGGCGCGCCACGGGCTCGGCCTCGTGCCGGCGGGCGCCCGGATCCTCACCCACTGCAACACCGGCGCGCTGGTATCGGCGGGCGCGGGCACCGCGTTCGCCGTCATCCTGGCCGCGCACCGGGCCGGCCGCCTGACCCAGCTGTGGGTTGATGAGACCAGGCCGCTGCTCCAAGGCGCGCGGCTGACGGCGTGGGAGGCGCGGCGGGCCGGCATCCCGCACGCGCTGCTGCCCGACAGTGCCGCTGCCTCGCTAATGGCGGCCGGCGCGGTCGACCTGGTGCTCACCGGGGCCGATCGGATCGCCGCTGACGGCAGCGTGGCCAACAAGGTGGGCACGTACAGCCTGGCGGTGCTGGCCAGGCACCACAACGTGCCGTTCGTCGTGGTCGCGCCCGCGTCGACGGTGGACCTCGACACGCCGGACGGAGCATCGATCACCGTCGAGCACAGGTCCGCTGACGAGGTCGCCAGCATGGCCGGCCAGCCCGTTGCTCCCCTCGGCACACAGGCCTATAACCCGGCCTTTGACGTGACTCCGCCAGCCCTCCTGACGGCCATCGTCACCGAACTAGGGGTGATGCAGCCCGTTACTGCGGGTAATCTGCGAATCCTGGGCGTGGCCAACGGTAACGTTGCGGCTCCCCAAGCCACCATCTACGTGGAACGATGAGGACTATGAAGGGTCGCGTGCTGGTCGTCGATGACGACGCCGCTCTGGCCGAGATGCTCGGCATCGTGTTGCGCGGCGAGGGCTTCGAGCCCACATTCGTCGCCGACGGGGACCGTGCAATGGACGCGTTCCGCGACACCAAGCCGGATCTGGTGCTGCTGGACCTGATGCTGCCGGGCATGGATGGCATCGACGTATGCCGTCAGATCCGCGCCGAGTCGGGCGTGCCGATCGTGATGCTGACAGCCAAGAGCGACACCGTCGATGTCGTGCTCGGCCTCGAATCTGGGGCCGACGACTACATCGTCAAGCCGTTCCAGTCCAAGGTGCTCATCGCCCGAGTGCGGGCGCGGCTGCGCCGCACCGACGACCCGGCCCCCGAGACGCTCACGATCGGTGACGTGACGATCGACGTGGCGGGTCACTCGGTTCAGCGGGCTGGCGAGCCGCTGAACCTGACGCCGCTGGAGTTCGACCTCCTGGTGGCGCTGGCCCGCAAGCCACGCCAGGTCTTCACCCGCGAGGTCCTGCTCGAGCAGGTCTGGGGCTACCGGCACGCGGCCGACACCCGGCTGGTCAACGTGCACGTCCAGCGACTGCGGGCCAAGATCGAAAAGGATCCGGAGCGACCGGAAATCGTGGTGACCGTGCGGGGCGTTGGATATAAGGCGGGTCCGGGCTGATCGGGCGCAGGCCCGCCCGGCTGCCGTCTTGCGCGGCACCGCCGGGTCGCCGGTCTCGGGCGGCGCGGGGCCGACTATCTCGCGGGGAAGGGCTATGAGGGGAGCAGCCAGCGTCACGGCCGGGTACCGCGGCTTGCTAACCCGGCCTCGGCTGGCGCTCCTGACCGCCTCGCAGGCCAGGCTCCGGCGAATCAGCGACCGGTGGCGCCGCTCCCTCCAGCTACGTGTCATCGCCGCGACGCTGATGCTGTCCGCCATCGTGGTGAGCGTCCTCGGCTACGTGCTGATGCAGCATCTGGTCACCGAGCTCTACAACGACAAGGTCGAGTCGTCGGTGAACATCGTCGATGCGGGCCTTGGCAGTAGCACCGCCAACTCGAGCGAGTTCTCCCAGCCGGTGAACCCGAGCACGCGGCAAGACATGTACCAGCTCGCGCAGCAGCTCGCCTCGACCGGCGAGACTCCGTATGCGCTTGAGATCACCCTGCCGCAGTCCTTGCAGGGCCCGCCTGTCTACGGTGCGGGCGCGGCAGTCGGGTTCTACGGCTTGCCGCCGCACCTGCCCAAGACGCTGATCTCGAAAGTGCTGGCCGAGCCCGCCAATCACCGGTACCCGCTCCAGTACTGGACGAGTATGGCTGTTGCCGCCAGCAGCAAGCCCGTGCCCGGGCTGCTGATTGGCGCGCCGTTCGGCTCCGTCTACCAGGCCTACTACTTTTTCCCCCTGGCGGCCGAGCAGAAGAGCATCGCGAGCATGCAGCGGACCTTGCTGCTCGTCGGCCTCGCCGTGGTGTTCCTGCTCGCCGCGATCGCCTGGCTTGTGACCAGGTGGGTCGTGATACCTGTCCGGCTGGCGGCACAAGGGGCCTGGCGGCTGTCGACCGGTCAGCTCAACGAGCGGATGGAAGTCCGGGGCACCGACGAGCTGGCTGCACTCGCGACGGCGTTCAACGAGATGGCTGCCAGCCTCCAGGACAAGCTGGCCGAGCTCCAGGATCTCTCGCAGGTCCAGCGCCAGTTCGTCTCCGACGTCTCCCATGAGCTGCGTACGCCGCTCACGACAATCCGGATCGCCTCGGACGTCTTGTTCGCGGCCAAGGCCGAGATGGACCAGGCCGCCGGCCGGTCGGCGGAACTACTCCAGAGCCAGCTCGAGCGATTCGAGTCACTACTGACTGACCTGCTCGAGATCAGCCGGTACGACGCGAACGCGGCCACCCTGGACGCCGAGCCGGTCGACGTCTGCACGATCATCCTCCAGTCCGCGGACGTGGCGCAGCAGCTGGCCGAGCGCCGCGGTACGAAGATCGAGTTCAGGCTGCCCGCCGAGCCGTGCATCGCGGAGGTCGACCGGCGCCGGGTCGAGCGGATCCTCCGGAATCTGCTGCTCAACGCGGTCGAGCACGGGGAGACCAGGGACACCGTCGTGACCGCGGCCATGGATTCGGCGGCGATAGCAATCACGGTCAGGGACTTCGGCGTGGGCCTGGCTCCTGGCGAGGAGGCGCTGGTCTTCGACCGGTTCTGGCGCGCCGACCCGGCCAGGGCGCGGACCTCGGGCGGCACCGGTCTCGGCCTGGCGATCGCGCTGGAGGATGCCAGACTGCACGGCGGGTGGCTGGAAGCGTGGGGCGAGCAGGGGAATGGCTCGGTGTTCCGGCTGACGCTGCCGCGTACCGCCGGCGGCGAACTGCACGGGTCGCCGCTCCCGCTCAGCCCGCACCCAGTCGGCATCGACGCGGTGGACCTGCCGGGTATCCGCAGTGCCGTGCTGCCGGGGGCTGACAGTGCCGTGCTGCCGGGCGCTGACAGTGCCGTGCTGCCCGTGGCTGACGGTGCCGTGCTCGCAGCTGATGACGACGGTGGGCTGACCGGTGTTGTCGGGGTTGCCCTGCCCGGTCTCGCCGACCTCGTGCAGGACGACTCCGCTGCCGGGGCGACTCCTGCCAGCGAGGTAGCGGCCCGTGGCTAACGCACTACGGCGGCGGACGCCGCTGGTACTTGCGGCTGCGGCTGTCGCGGTGGCGGTCGCCGGGTGTGCGACTGCCCCGTCCGGCGGACCGCCCCGCCGGGCAACCGGTGAGGGCACCCAAGTACAGGCATACGTGCAGCCCCTCCCGCCGCCCGGGCCAACGAGTTCCTGGGAGCCGGCCGCTGTCGTCCTCGGCTTCCTGCACGCTAGTGCGAGTTACGCGTTCGACCCAGCCGCTGCCGAGCGGTATCTCGTGCCCTCGCTGCGTAAGAAGTGGCGGCCAGGCAGCGGGCCGGTCGTGGTGGTGGGCGGCAAGCCGCGCTTCAGTGCAGTGCCGTACCGGGCGCAGATTCCCGGGCCGGGGCCTGCGCAGCAGCTCCAGACTGTCAAAGTCACCGGTCAGGGCCTGGCGACGCTCAGTCAGACAGGCCAATATCAGTACTCGCCAGGCCAGGACGTCCAGTACGAGTTCACTCTGTCCAGGACCGACGGAGTCTGGCTGATCCGAGGGCTGCCCGGGGGTCAGCCTGGCCTCTTGCTGACCCAGTCCGATTTCGAGGCGGTGTACCAGGCTCGGAACCTGTTCTTCTATACGTCGGACTCGTCCGGAGTGCTGGTCCCCGACCCCGTCTACGCACCACTCCAAAGCTCGAATAGCGCGCTCAATACCAACCTCGCGACCCATCTCGTGAATGGCCTGCTCAAGGGCCAGGGCGACTGGTTGTCCGGGGGGGCCACCTGGTCGGCGTTCCCGCCCGACAGCCGGCTGATCGGGCAGGTCACCATCGCCGGGCGGATCGCCAAGGTCGACCTCGGCGGCGCCGCCGTCCACGCGACGAAGGTAGCGGTGCAGCAGATGCAGGACCAGCTACAGGCGACGCTCGACGACCGGAGCTACTCACAGCCGCTGGCAACTCAGGTCCAGCTCTCCATCGACCACGAGCTGCAGTACGCCAATCCCGACACCGCCAAGATCGACCTGGTCCCGGCGGTGGCTACCGGGCCGGTGTTCCTCGTCACCAGCTCCGATTTTGTCGCCCAGCTCGCAGCCAGCCCGCGATCCGGCGCCATCCCTGGCGCCAGGCTAGGCCCAGCGCAGATCGGCGGGGCGCAGGTCACCACCATCGCGGCCGACCCCGGCGACCATCCATCGCAGCTCGCCATCGCGGTCCAGGACCGGACCGGCTGCGCGGTGTACCTGAAATCGGCCAGCCAGCAGGAGTACCACGCCTACGTGCTGTCGACGACTGGCGGCGTATGCACGTCGCTGAGCTGGGACAACAACGGGAACCTTTGGGCGGCGGCCGGCCAGGCAGCCTGGGTGCTGCGACCACAGAATCGAACTCCCGTTGCCGTTGGCGTGGCCGCGCTATCTGCGGTCGGTCAATCCGGGAGCCGGATCCTGGCGCTGCGCATGGCCCCAGACGGCGTACGCGCGGCGCTGCTCGTACATACTCAGGCCGGGAACCAGCTTCTCCTTGCGGCCGTCCGCTTCGATCACGGGCTCGTGTCGTTCGGCCAGCCAGTCAGCATCGGCGCCGGCGGCGCTGACCCGATCGCCGTCAGCTGGCTGGACCCCTACCACGTGGCAGTGCTGGCCGGCGGCGCCATCTTTTCGGTGCCGCTCACCGGGAGCGCCGGTCTCCAGCCTGGCGGCTCGCCGCAGTCGCTCGGGACTGCACCGGCGGGTGCTCAGACATTGACGACCGACGGCTCTGAGCTGGTGGCGGGGACCGGCGACGGCCAGATATTCGCCTCGTCGCTCACCTCGCCTGGGTGGTCGCTCATCACCACCGGCTCGGATCCTATTTATCCGGGTTAGGGCTCGTCCGCGCCTGGTCAGGACCGGAAGACCAGCGGCTGGGCGCCATCCGGCCCTGACATTCGGCTGAGGTGCGGATAACGTCGTGTCATGGCACCCGTCCGGGTCCGTGGTTGCGTCAGGTCAGCCGCCCTGCCAGCAGGGCTCATGGCCTGGCTAGCCGATGCCAGCCGCAGGCAAAACGGTCCACGTAAGGCGACTTGTCGTCGACCGATCACGGTGCGGCTTAGAAGTAAGTCCTGCCCCGCCGGGGGATCCGATATCCCCTGGGTAGGGAGAAGGGTAGTAGTGGCACAAGCCGCCGCGAGCCCCTCAGCAGGCGGATGTGGGGTAGAAGACCAGGTCGGCCGGACGGGTGCCGCTCATGACCGGACACGAAGGGAGTTCCTACGTGGACATCATCTTCAAGGCCCGGCACACCGAGGTGCTGGAAAGATTCCGGACGCACGCGACGGCCAAGCTCGTGAAGATCGAGAAGCTCGACAGCAAGGCCATCAGGGTCGACGTTGAGGTCATGGAAGAGCACAACCCGCGGCTGTCAGGTCAGAAGGAGCGGGTCGAGCTCACCGTGTTTTCTCGCGGGCCGAAGATTCGCGCGGAGGCGGCGGCGGAGGACAGGTTCGCCGCCCTGGACTTGGCCCTCGCGAAGCTGGAATCTCGCCTTCGCCGATCATGCGGTCGGCGCAAGGACCACCACGACGGTGTCCGGCTCGGCGACCTGCCC
>Ga0210391_10005544_pt1 | contig 10378 bp, 11 predicted proteins | sample IncBWC12OmetaG_FD_160573 | JGI IMG/M metagenome (GOLD analysis project Ga0210391, IMG submission 160573) | Forest soil microbial communities from Barre Woods Harvard Forest LTER site, Petersham, Massachusetts, United States - Inc-BW-C-12-O ...
CGACTTGAGGATAGCGGTCTGATGCGGACTGACCCAAAGCCGAAGTCTCCGTGATTACCTCATTAGCCAGAATGCCATCTTCGCTCAATGTATCAGCCCCTTGAGGCCGAAATGTGTTTCGGCGGAGTACCGTTCAACAAAGTGCGCCGCACATGAGAGTCCTCAGGTACATTCCGGCTGCGTCGGGCACTCGACAACTGCTCGGCAAACTTACTGTCGACAATCGCGTTCACGCCAACAACTCGGTCGTTTGAAGTCTACGAATATTGGACAACCCAGGCGGTCGGCCAACGCTGTTCGTCGGAATTTCGCAGGCACGCCGTGACTCCCGGTGCGTATTGTTTGGAGAAATAGCTACCACACGAACATGCGAGCCCCAGAGCCGGGAGAACGGACCCGCCCAATCTGGACAGAGGGTGCGCGGACGGGAGTCGCCTCACATTGGTCCGAGGTTGGGAGTTTCGGCCGCGGGGCGCTGATCTCTTCTAACTCGACAGCACCGTGACGATTCATAATCTCGGCAGTCGCGTTCGCCTTTTCGCCCGAACTTGTCGCGAAAACCATGACTCCTCCGCGGCGTACTCCTTGGACATAAGCTTCCGCGTCCGCTTCGAGGACCCCGAACGCGGTGAGATCACGAGTCAATGCCGCTTCAAAATCAGTGTGTGGCGTACTCATGAGTCCGCTCCCTGCCTTCTCCCGCGGCTCACTCAAAACGCGAATGTCATTCCGAAGGAAACCACTGGCTTCGAGGTCGCGAACGACCTCATCGGCTGATCCTGAGTTCTCAAATAAACCCACTGCAGTTTTTGACATATTGGCCTTCATCAATCTAATTTGTCACCGAAATTGGAAACACTAAACACAAGTCGATTGCTTGGCACCGTTGTGGTTACCGTTGGAGTTGGCTTCGCTTTCTTTTTCTTTGTCCCTGCGTTCTTGGCCCAATCCCATGGTCAGCGCTGTCATTCCAGCCAAGCCGCCTAGCTGCATCGTTTCGATGGCGGAACTGGGAACAATGACGATCGTTGAGTTCTGCTTCAAGCCTTCATACAGCATGTTCATACCCCTCAAATGAAAAGCCACTGGGTCGTTGGCATAGGTCCTGGCGGCTTCGACGAATTTCTCCGCCACCTGCCGCTCCGAATCTCCAAGAATGACGCGGGCCTGACGTTCACGCTCGGCTTGGGCTTGCATCGACATTGCATTCTCCAAAGCGGGAGGAATCAACACGTCTTTCACTTCCACCGAAATGACATTGATGCCCCATGGTTCGGTGCGCTCATCGATAATCTTCTGTAAGACCCCGCTGATCTTGTCCCTGCCTTCGAGCATTTCCGCGAGCACAGTCTTGCCGATCACATCCCGCAGGGCAGTTTGGGAAGCCCAATTTATCGCGCTCTGATAGTCAGCCACATCAAGAGCCGCTTTCTTGGGATCCACAATCTTCCAAAACAACACCGCATCTACATCCACCGGCACCGTATCTTTGGTCAGGGTTTTTTCCGCCTTGAAGGAACTGGTGAGAACGCGGGTGTCGAGCCAGTAAGGAATAGTTTCGATGAGTGGAAGAATCAGGAACACTCCCGGTCCTTCAAGGGAACGGAACTTTCCTAGCCGCAGGACAACGGCCTTGCTCCATTGATCGGCCACCTGAATTGCCGAAGAAATAACGCAGGCAAGAACAAACGAGACGGCAAAAATAGCAATGGCTGCGACATCGGCTGATGCCATATGCGTGGCATACGCCAAAGCTGCGCCAATACCGAGAACCACAACGAATATTAAAGCTGGAAACGATCCGTTTCTTTTCATTTCAATGACCTCTTCTCAACGCTCACCCTTTATTGTCTGGCTGGCGAAGTCCTTTCGCTCCGGACTGCGGAAGCGAAGTTCGGGCACTTGCACTAGATGCGCAGTCGCCCGAACCGGTTCGATCGTGCAGACCTCTTCAGGGAAAGCCTGCAAAGTGTTTTGAATTGTCCCAAAGTTCGCTGCACCCGCCTGCAACACGAGAGCACCAATCTCTTTGCCTGGATTCCGCTATTCAGCTTTGGCTACGTGGACGTATCCGCTAAGTTCGTGCAGCAGTGTTTGCGCCGACCCAGGAACGGCAACTTTGCCGTCAAGAATTTCATGGCGGTTTACATCGTCGCCATACATGGCTTTGTCGCCACTCTTGTCGGCTTGCATAACGGCGCCGTTCAGGCTCACTCCAATGAAAACGCCTCTGGAACGCGAGTAAGACAGAATCTCCGCGGCTAATTTAAGATCGGTGCCAGCTGCGGCATTACGGCCCACCGGTCCGGCCGCTATAGAAGCGTCGGCTCCAAGCTTGAATTTGTCGCTCATCAGGCTTTGCAAGGCATGATCGTTCATGAAGAGCATCACCAGGTCGGTCGACGAACCGCCGATCTGATAACCCACACTTCCGCCATCAATAGCCACAAACATGGGAGCGCTCCAGCCATGCTCGGTGCGACAAGTTGCTAGTCCCCTGCCGTAGCTGGCGCCGAATATAAAGGCGAACTTCTTATCCCCCGGAATGATGGCGATACACTTCGCCGATTCCAGAAGATCCGAAGGAATGCCTTGATCCGGAGTATTCATGATCTCCTTGAAGACCTGGGCAGCTTTCTGGGTACGATTCACATCATCCTCATGGTCCGAGGCAACAGCGGTTAGACTTGCAATCGCTATCAGAATTGTTACGGAAAAAATACGTTTCAACATTGTTATCTCCATTCAAATTTGAACTCGTTAAAAGCTAAGGGATCACTCAGAGCAGTGCGGAACAGTGCGTTTTCCAAAATGCAAGTCACTCCAACACACATCAGTGCAAGTTGGATTTGACTCGTCGTCATTCCTCTTGTGCTGTTCACTCTGGTGGCCTTAGACAGAATGTTAGGCGTTACTAAGGGACCATTACTGGTCAATAGTGAGCACTGCGACTTTTTGTTTGTAGACTAGTATTCTCAGCGACCGAATTGGGTTAAATTTCGCTGTTTTTGCATGCTTTCCGCCAAACGTACACCATGGAACCCGAGTATGCGGCGCCTCATCTGCGATGTATCCTATCAAAGCAACGAGTTGCGCGGTTGATGCAGAGGGCCACCTAAATGCAACAGTTACGATTGAGGTGGTTACCACCTTCTCCTCATTTCAGGTTCTCTGAACTAAGTCAGCCCATCTGAAGTTTTCTTTCTTAGCAACCCGAACCCTAGGAGGTTGCAATGTTTTCACGCCATGTCTCGATTCATCTGAAATCCAATGCTCTTTCCGATTACACACGAACGTTTGAGAAGGACGTCCTTCCTTTGCTTCGCAAACAGAATGGTTTTAAGGACGAAATCACATTCGCTGGTCCCGGCGGAGTTGATGTGACTGCAATCAGTCTGTGGGAAAACAAAACCGATGCCGAAACCTACAACACCAATGCCTACCCGCAAGTGTTGAAGACGATGGCAAGATTTATCGAGGGAACGCCAAAGGTTCAGACTTCTGACGTCGTGACCTCGACCCTCCACAAGCTCGACGTTTACGCAGCAGCGTAGGACCGTGATCTTCGCACGGGAGGGCGGTTAATCCCGCCTTCCCAATTTCTGTGAGAGGTGTCCGCTGCCGTCATACCTGTTCCGCTGCCATGATTGTCTGAAGCCGTTCACGAAACAGGTGAGTCTTCACGATTACGAAATCGCCGGTGCCGTCTGCCCATCCTGCGGGAGCTGCGACGTGGAACTGCAACAATCCATTTTCTACCCTGTGACTTCAGGGGAGAGCGCTTGATCTCGATTCGAGTGACAAGAATTCACAGGCGGCGTCGTGCAACGCTGGGCAGCGGCGGCCTCCGGGCACGATCTTTGTCCGGGGCCTCGCCGGGCTCCGGAGGCGGTTCTGAACCCTTGCGGATACCCGCATTCGTGCTCTCGGCTCCTGCAGTGACGCTCGTTCCGTCATCATCATGAAGAACAACGTTTAGCAGCGAACTCCGGACATGCAAGTTGTCTCCAACGTCATAGTTAATAAAGCCGAGCTTCCTGAACCGGTTCATGAAGAAGCTGACCCGCGAGCGTGTCGTCCCTACCATCTCCGCCAGAGTCTCCTGACTCAATCTTGGAACCGACATTTCGGACACTCCTTCTTTGCCGAACTGTGCCATCAGCAGAAGAACTCGCGCCAGTCGCTTCTCGCTGGAATTGAAAAGTTGATCCACCAGATCGTCCTGATATCGGATGTTTCGCTTTAGTAGATATTTGACAAACATGGCCGACAATTTCGGTTCACGGCTCATGGCCAACATCATCGCTTTCCTTCCGACATGCAGAAGGATGCAGTCTGTCACTGCCACTGCAGACGACATGCGATGAAGCTGACCGGCAAGACCACCTTCTCCAAAGAAATCGCCTTCGCTCAAAATGCCAAGGGTTGCTTCTTTCCCGCCTTCTGACACAACGCTGAGCTGCACCTTCCCCGTCTGGACAAAAAATAGACCGTCCGTAGAATCACCCTGAGAAAAAATCCTTTGCTTCTTTTCAAAAGACACCATATTCCTGCCTCTTCCAATCGTCGAAAGAAAGGCGTGGGCATTGAAGTCAGATGTTTTCTTCGCGGTCGTGATTTGCTTCACTGGAGGCCGTCCCAACTGGGTATCTCTCTCACCAGTTTCAATTGTGGGGGATCGGGACGTACCTCCGCTGCTCACTTATGCTCACACTGACTGATTCTGATTCGACCAGTCTGCCCCGTGATCTCTCAGGATGCAGTATCAGGATGCAGTATGTTGTGAGGCTTTGCCAAGAAGCAGAGTTCTGGAGCCTCACAACATAGCGGCGCGGCGCATGGTTCAAATGCGACCCAGAACCAGCAGAACGACGACGACAAGAACCAGTCCAAGCCGCCGGGCGGGGCACAACCCCCAGTATTTCCTCGCCAGCAAAGTTATCAAGTTCGGGGCTTATTGTTTAACATTTCTATTAGAACGCCCGCCACATAACACAACGCGAGTTCGGCACTCAAACCAACTACCGCAACAACGAATAGTATCGGCCAGAGATTCATCTTCTCTCCATTCGTCGTTCGTTGTTATCGGGTCGTTAGTGTTGGCAGTGCACTGGTCTATGGAGCACCATGCTCCGCACGCCAATTATTAGGCGGACCCCTCGGTCCCGGTGAATTGTGAGCGAATAGGGGCGCGTTTCGGTCGCGCTCAGAGTTTTGGGTTCACAGAGAGCGCACTAGAAAGATAACAAGCAGAATCACGACGATTGTTCCAGCCAAACCGTAACCCAACATAAGCCCTCCTAAGTCCTAAATGTGTACCGTCTTACCTGATTATGCTGAAAGTGATTCAGTTTTGGCTGGTCAGTAATGCTCACAACGGCTGATTCCCAGAAAAGGACCGTTACTCGATGCACTTGTAAAAGAAAGAGCGCCCCAGACTCATCAAGTCAGGAGCGCTCTCCGCAAGAGGACTATTTTTGTAGAGGATGTTTGATTAGTCACCTCCCTTAAACGCCGCCTTGATCACTCAGCGCTGATTCCACTGGAAATTCACTTTTATGGCGGAAAGTGTTAGGGTGTCGGTCGGGAATGCTTTTACCTTCTGGAGTCGCTATGTTTTCGCAAGCGTTGGCAGCACAGGCTAAACATCTTTTCCAGCACCTTTTTGAGCAAGCGTCGTTAGGAATCGCAGTGGAGGATATCGAGGGGAAGCTTTTGCTTGCCAACCCGGCGCTTTGCTCGACGCTGGGGTACACAGAGAAGGAGCTGTGCTGCATGAGCTGTTCCGAATTTGCTAATTCCGAAGATTCCCAAGACGATTTGGCTCTCTTTGAACAGCTTCGTGCAGGCGTCATTGACCATTACTCGCTGGAAAAACGCTACGTACGAAAAGATGGTATTCAGATTTGGGGACGTCTGAATGTCTCTCTCTTGAACGATGACGGTAAGGGATTCCCTCTGGTCTTTGCTTTTGTCGAGGACATCAAGGAGCGCAAACTGGCGGACGAGGCGCTGGCGAACGTGAGCCGCAGGTTGATTGAGGCACAAGAACAGGAACGTAACCGGATCGGCAGAGAGCTTCACGACGACATCGGTCAACGTCTCGCAATGTTGGCTATCGAGCTAGAACAACTCCAAGTAAACCCTCCCAATTTGTCTGAAATCCCTAGCCGCATGGGCGAACTGCGGAAGCAGACGTCGGAGATAGCAGCCAATATTCAATCCTTGTCGCACGAGTTGCACTCGGCAAAACTACAATATCTGGGTATTGCTGCGGCCATGAGGGGATTTTGCCAAGAATTCGGCAAGCAGAAGAAAATGGAAATCGACTTCCGAGCCGACGCTCTGCCCAGCCCGTTGCCGCCGGACATTTCTCTGTGCTTCTTCCGAGTTCTGCAAGAAGCACTCCACAAATTCAGCTAAACACAGCGGGGTTCAGCGCTTTGAAGTGCGATTGTGATCTGGCTGGGCAGCCGAACCACCGTGGAACGAATGTTCTGTCCTCGGATTGGTGGAAGTCAGGCTTGCTGACTCCGCTCTTGATGCACGATCAGAATCTCAGATTATTCAGAACCTGTCCATGGCTCTTCCGTAACGGTTACCCTGCGGGCCGTGCGTGTCTCCGGCGTTCGCTAGAGTAGACCGTCCCGGATTCCACTCCGCCTTCCCAGCAACTTCCACGCTTCGAGATAATTCAAGTAGTCGTGACGATGCGAGCGAGTGAATCCGGGTTGACCAACCGGGCAAGCGATCGGAGAGAACATCGTCCGCTCCGGAAATGTCTTCCATATCTTTGATGGAAAAATGAAGAAACCAATCGGGGAGATACCCACATAAAAGTCGGCGGGAATGTCAGAACGCCCGAAGGCAAGATAGCGACCCCTAGTCCTGATATAAACAATCTGCGCTCGCCATCCGTTGATGACAACAATCCTGGCTTGGAACCGCCATCCCCCAGTGCTGTCGACCCTGCTGGGTGTCACTGTGTATCCAAATATTTTGCCTTGGCGATCAACTCACGATAGCCCTTTCGTCCGTACCAATCGGGCATCCGTTGATGCAGCACACGTTGTTCCTGACGCTGGCGTCCTGATTCCATCCCAAGCTGCCGAGCGATCTGGCGTATTCTTTCCCGCGTGATTCCAAACTTATTCCCAATATCGGCGAAAGTGATCGAATTGTTGGAGAGCAGCCGCTTAATTCTCCGGTGCTGGCGGTGATAGACGGAAAGCCGATGGTGACGAGGGTTGCGGTTTGCAAGTGGGAAACCACATTCACATGTCGTCAGCTTCTTCACTCTGAAAAGGGTACGTCAAACTTGTGGATAATCAAAATAGCCATGCGTGACGGAGTCAGAGGCTCGTACAAAAAAGAGAAAGCGTCCCGGACTCATCGAGTCAAGAACGCTCTCCCGAACAACAAAACGAAGCGGCCTCAACGCCCCTGAGCGTTTAACTTGTTGCAGTCTTCGCAAAGCCTATAGCTACCTGTGCCAGTCAGTCGTTCTTGCAGCGGTATGTCTCGGCCCGGAGGACAGGCATTGTTATTGTGATAGACGCGTTGAGCAGGCGGTTTTTGGCCGTCATTGATGGAATGGAATGTGGGTACCAATGTCATAGGTCAGTCTCCTTTAGGATGTTTGACATGCTCCCAAGGTTCGGCCCGGTGTAACTTTACCTGAGACAACTTTTCCAACAACCACTACAGTGCGGCCCTTCGCTGCACTTGTCCCCGCAGTTAGTTTGATTGCAGCCGTAACTGCCGCAACCGTGGCAACATTGTTTTCTATCCGTTGAGGTGTTGCCCGAGGTGACAAGCGAAACCAAGGCCAAGGTCGCTATCATGAGCGTCCTCTTCATGGTCTGGCTCTCTTTCTAGGGGAAGGCCCGTATTATAAGTCAGAATGACGAAGCATTGTCTCGGGGTTCCAGCCCGGTCAAGTCTTCTCCCGGTTCAAGGCAGCTCTCGCTTTGCATCAACCTTAGTATTTCGGTGATGAGCTCTAGCCGCCTATCCTGTCGAACCAGATATCCGAGTTTCTCGTATCGGTCAGGGTCTCTCGTTTGCCAATGGAACCGATCCAGATGGTTAATGGCTGCAAGCTCGGCCTTCAGATTTTCCAGTCGAGACACGCACTGGCAGTTTCAATTTCAGTGCCAAGCAAGGGGTAAGAACCGTAACACTTTACCGGGCGTCATTTAAGGTGGACTGCCGACAGGTCGGCAACGCTGACGGCATTTCGTCACATACAATTTGAACGTTCTCGGAGACCGTCACGGAGTATGCTGAGATAAACGACATGCGACAGACTCTCCCGAAGACCGTATGCGAACCGGATCCCTGCCGCGCAATATGTGCGCATGTCCGACGACGGTCAGCCATTAACCTTGTTGGCGTCCAACTCAAAGAGCGCAGTCTTGTAAAATTGCGCCCAAACTCTCTTTTCCGGTGGTCCCAATGTGCCAGTCTTCATGACCACTCCACGGGAAATAGCAGTCCCAAACTTCTACGAGCGGGAGGCGACGTAGAATCCGCCTCCCATCTCACAGCCTGCTGGTTTTTGTTTTACGCGGCCTTGGCGACAGCCTCGGGTTCACGGGTCTTCTCGCCGCTGACGTTGACCTTGATCTGCTTGGGCTTCGCTTCCGCTTTCTTGGCCAAGCTGATCTTCAACCCGTTGGGAGCCGTTCCGTGAGTTTTCAACCATGCAGGACCGCATGAACCGCCAGAACCGTGTTTTCCGTGAATCGTACAACCCCGAAAGCCCAGAGGAAGCGTTGACGACCACCGGCTTCGCACCTCTGGTGGACATCTACGAAGACGAGCACAACATCACGCTAAAGATCGAAGTTCCGGGCATTGACGAGAAGGACATTGATGTCCACATCGAGAACAACACCCTGACCGTGCACGGCGAGCGCAAGATCGAGAAGGAAGAGAAAGAGGAAAACTTCCGGAGCGTGGAGCGCCAATATGGGAGCTTCACTCGCTCGTTCACCTTGCCCACGACAGTGGATGCGGAGAAAGTCTCGGCCAACTATGACAAGGGAATCCTGCATCCAGAGGAGCGTCAAGCCATCGAGGATGCGTAGCGGGGTATAAACCTTTTGAAACAAGAATAGGCACGCTTCGAGGCGGAAGGGGCACGCCGTGCGGTAGAAAGAAGCTTGGGGCAGGCTGAGCATCTTCCCTTCAGAGAGCCGTCGTCTGGCTTTGATTCCATAACCAATTGTGCTTTGTCCACGCTTCTATGATGCCACAGACGGGACGCTAACATCGACCTCTGTGTTTGCGTTGCTTGACAGCATAGCGTTACAAACCTAAGCGTTCTCCATAGGGGCCCTTGTCTGGGTATGTCGTACTCCGTAATGATTGTGAATCAGAAATTATCATCCATGATTTAACATTATTGGCAGTCTTGGATTGCGCAGGCCGGGGTACATGCTTATGGCTTCACTCGCTTCCGTCCCTCAGTGGTCAAGAAATATCAAATCTCTTCGGGCTGAGTTAAGACTCTCTCAATCCGAGTTCGGGAAGAGACTCAACTGCTCGGCGATGAGCGTGTCGCGCTGGGAGCAGGGCGAGCAGCCGCCTTCCGCCGCTTGCTATTTGGCGATGGGCAAGATGGCGGATTCTTCGTTCGGGTGGGTATTTTGGAATCTGGCCGGGATTACGGAGAATGATGTTCAACGAATGTCGATTCAGAAGGCAAGGACCAAGAAGGAGCGTCGTGACTTTTCAGCGGCAATCACTGTTCTGGAGGTCGAAGTTGCTCGGAGTGAAGCGCGGGCCAAGAGGCGGGACGCGCTGTTCCAAGATATCCCGACCCAAGAGTTACGGCGACAGTACAAGACCATAGCCACAGCAGAAGCTAATTTCGCCCGCATCGTTGCCAGCCACATTCAGATGTTGAAGGGGTTCGTATAGGAGTCCCATTACCGGCCTTTCCATTGCGTGCGTCGCTTGTTTTTACTTTTCGCCCGCAATGTTTGCTTTCGCAGTAGTGCCGTCCGCAGCCGCTTCGACAGTGACCGCAACCTCTGTGCCGACCTTGAGCGCTACTTCTTTCCCCTTTTCATCTTGCAAGGCGTTGTCGATTCGGATTTCACGATAAAGCTCGTCGGCTCCCTCGACCGCAATCTGAGCTTTGTCGGGTTCCTTTGGGTTCGAGCTCTTAATCACCTTTTCAACAGTGCCGGGTAATGTCGTCGTGGCAGCTTCCGATGCCGCAGGTTTCTTCTTCACTTGAACTCCTTTCGGAGTGGCGGGGTTCTTTCTCCCAGTGTACAGCCGAGGCAGAAGAAGTTGAAACAGCCGATTCACCGGCTGTCGCCCTCACCTTGCACTTCTGCTGGACAAATTGTACCCTACAGACTCT
>Ga0210391_10005545_pt1 | contig 10376 bp, 8 predicted proteins | sample IncBWC12OmetaG_FD_160573 | JGI IMG/M metagenome (GOLD analysis project Ga0210391, IMG submission 160573) | Forest soil microbial communities from Barre Woods Harvard Forest LTER site, Petersham, Massachusetts, United States - Inc-BW-C-12-O ...
GGTTGTCTTGGCGCACGAGGCCGCGCACCTTTGGTTTGGCTGCCTGGTCGAAGGCCGCTGGTGGGACGACCTGTGGCTAGCCGAGGCGCTGGCGACCTACCTGAGCGTCGACGCCGTGGGCGAAGCCCTGGGGATCAGCACTGCGTGGGCCGAGTTTGGGATGAGCAGCAAGGCACTGGCCTATCAGGCCGACGGCTTGCCCAGCACCCAGGCGGTTTCGTCCCCCGTTGACTCCGCGGCCGACGCGCTGACCAGGCCAGCGGCCATTACCTACTCGAAGGGCGCCAGCGCGCTGCGGCAGCTCGCGGCGCTGATCGGGCCTGACGTCATGCACCTCGGGCTGCGCGACTACCTGACCAGATACGCGTGGCTGACGACGTCACTCGCCGACCTGATCGACTGCTGGTCCCGCGCCAGCGGTCGCGACCTGCGGGGATGGGCGACCGAGTGGCTGCAAGAGCCCGGCGTCAGCACGCTGCGCCCGCAGATCACTGTGGGTCCGGATGGGATTGTCACCTCGTTCGCGGTCGCACAGGATCGGCCGCAGCTCGACGGTGGGGGCGCGCTGCGCACGCACGCGCTGACGATCGGGACCTACGAGGTCGACGGATCTCAGCTGACCCGGCGGCGGCGGATCAGCGTGACGCTCAGCGACGAGTGGACGCATGTGCCCGAACTGACCGGCAGCCCGACGCCAGCGGCGATCATCCTCAACGACACCGATCTCACATTCGCCACGGTCAAGCTCGATGCTGAGTCGTGGCGTTCGCTGGTCGCGTGCACCATGGACGTCACCGACCCCGTCGCGGAGGCGGTCTGCTGGCACGCGGCCTTCGCCATGGTCCAGGCGGCCGAGCTGGGCGCGGCTGAGTTCGCGGCGATCGTGGCCCGCAGGATGATGACCGGCAGCCCGATCGTGGAGCTCGACCAACTGCTAGATCGCACGGTCGCAGCAGCGGACCTGCTCGCGAGCGCGACCGGGCGGGCGGCAGCCCGCCAGCAACTGGCCGCCGCCGCGCTCAGCGCAGCCGAGCTGGCGGAGCCGGGTAGCCGCGAGCAGCGCATCCTGGCGCGCGGCTGCGCCACCTGCGCCGACAGTCCTGCGCAGCGCGACCTGCTCCGATTTTGGCTCAATGGCCGATCGCTGCCGGCTGGTCTGGTCGTCGATCTTGAACTGCGTGCCAAGATCCTGACCACGCTGGCTGCCTACGGCCAGGCCACCAACGACGATCTCACCGCTTACGCCCGCGACGACCCGGTCGCCGGGGACCTCGTGCGCGCGACGTGCAGCGCCAGGCACCCGGCCCGGGCAGCGAAGGAAGCTGCCTGGGCCGCGGCGCTCGACTCCAGCCAGCCGCCGCGGCTCGCGCTGGCGCACGCCCAGGGCTTCTGGGTGCCGGGCCAGGAAGGCCTGGTCGACGGCTTCCGTGATCGTTATTTCGACGAAGCGCTGCCGGCCCTGCGCAGGCGGGACGGCCGGACGATGCAGCGCCTGGCCAAGGCCCTGTACCCCGCGACGCTGGTCGACCAGGCGACCCTCGCCGCAACCGACGCTCAGCTTGACCGGCTCGAGCCAGCCGACACCCTCTCGGCGATCCTGCGGGAGCAGCGCGCCCTGATCTGCCGCGCGATGACCGCCCGCGCCGCCGCAGGCGCCATCTCCTAGCCCGATGCTGCGCCAAACCGACGTCCGCGTAACCAAGAGCTCCATGGGTGGAGAATCACTGCTGCCATGGCAACAGCAACTCGCCACCCATGGATGATCTTGGAACACCGCCCGCGCGCGAAGCGCGCAAAACGGAATGTTCTGCCCGCTTAGTCCGTTTGTGTCACCTTGCTGAGGCCGCGCGGCTGGTCGGGGTTGATGCCAAGCCGCCGGGCGAGCGCCTCGGTCACGAGCTGGCCGGGCACGATGAGGCCGATGGGCGCGAGCCACTCAGGCAGTGCAGGACCCGGCAGCGAAGCAGTGCAAGCCCCGGCCAGCGCAGCCCCGCCGCCGATCCCGAACGCGCTCGCCCCCGCGCCCGTCACCCGCCGCGCGAGGTCGACGCTGCCGGCCAAGGTCGGCCCAGAATCAGAAGCGACCACGATGGCCGGCGTCTGGGCGTCGACCACCGCGATGGGCCCGTGCAACAGGTCCGCGTAGGACAGCCCCATCGCGTGCAGGTAGCAGGCTTCCTTCAGCTTGATCGCCAGCTCCAGCGCGGCTGCGTAGGCCAAGCCCCGGCCCGACACGACCACTCCCGGCACCTTGGCCAGCGCCGCCACTATCGGCTCCAGGTCAAGCGGACCGGCCAGCAGCGACTCAATCGCGTCCGGCACTGCGATGAGCTCGCCTGCATCCAGCGGCGCGCCGAGGGCCAGCCCGACGACAGCCAGCGCAGCCAGCTGGGTCGTGAACGTCTTCGTCGCGGGCACCGCCTGCTCGACCCCGGCTGCTGTCACGAACGCGACGTCGGCCGCCTCAGCGAGCGGCGACGACGCGCCGCCGTTGGTGATCGCGAGCGTCCGCGCGCCGCACGTCTTCGCCCACTCCAGCGTCTCGACGATCTCCTCAGTTCGGCCCGATTGCGATAGCGCGATCGCCAGTACGCCGTCCAGGTCGAGCCGCGCCCGGTAGGTGGTCGCGATCGAGGGCGCCGCCAGGGCCGCGAGCCGGCCGGCGTGCGCCTGGATCAGGTAGCTGCCGTACACGGCCGCGTTGTCCGAGGTCCCGCGAGCGATGAAAAGCACCGTCCGAGTCCCCGCCGCCAGGCTGGCGACCTCGTCGCGGCGCGGCAGCAGCGCATCGATAGTGGCCCTCAGTGCCGCAGGCTGCTGCCCAATTTCCTGGCGCATGAGCGATGGACCAAGCGCGTTCCCTGCCTGCATGTCGTTCTGATCCCTTTCGGTCACGCCTGCAGCGACGCCAGCGTGCTGGCGGCGCCATCTGTATATACGAGGCGCCCGGCTATCCAGGTCGCCCGGGTGCGCAGGTCGTCGCCGAGCCAGACTAGGTCGGCGGTCGCGCCCGCGGCGATGCGACCGAGGTCGGGCCGGCCGATCAGGTCAGCCGGGACCACCGTGGCGGCGGCGACCGCGACGGCGAGGGGTACGCCACTGCCGACGGCGTTGGCGACCGCGACGTCCATGCGCAGCGCCGACCCGGCCAGCGTCCCGTCACGGCGGACCGGCGGTGCGCCCTCCGCTGCAGGCAGCGTGATGGGCTCGCCGCCGAGCAAATACTCGCCAGGCGGCATCCCGGCCGGCGCCGCCGCATCGGTCACCAGCGCGATCCGGCCGGGCGCCGCGCGGAAGGCCAGGCCGCAGACCGGCCCGACGACGTGATACAGGTCCGCGATGAGTCCGCTGGTCAGCCGTTCGTCGGTGAGTGCCTGGCCGACGACACCGGGTTCCCGGTGGCCAAGCGGCCGCTGCGCGTTGAACAGGTGCGTCACCATCCGGGCTCCCCGGTCAGCCGCAGCCGCTACCTGCGCCGCTGTCGCGTCGCTGTGCCCGACGCTGACCAGGACACCCGCCGCGACCAGCTGGTCGATCGCCGCCAGCGCGCCCGGCCGCTCTGGTGCCAGCGTGAGCAGCCGGAGCAGGCCGCCGCCAGCCTCGATAAGCGCGGCGACCGCCGCCGGGGTCGGGTCGGTGATCCAGGCCGGATTATGCGCACCGCGACGCGCGGGCGAGATGAACGGCCCCTCCAGGTGCACTCCAAGCACCTGCGCGCCGCTGGCGGGCAGGTCGCCAGCGAACGCCGACGCCGTCGTCAGCGCCGCGACAAGGCTGTCAACCGGCGCCGTGATCAGCGTCGGCACGAACGCGGTGGTGCCGGTGGACGGGAGCCGGCGCGCCACATCGGCCCAGCTAGCGGCGTCAGCAGTCTGGAACTCGACGCCGAAATGGCCGTTCACCTGAAGGTCGACGAAACCCGGCACCAGATATCCGTCGGTCAGCGTGACGTCGGCTGGTGCGGCCGGCGCGCCCCCGCCGACGCGGCCGATGACGGCCTCGGTAACTTCGACAAACCCAAGGCGGGGAACGGGGTCGGCGCCCTCCTCAGCCGTCAGAACGCGCGCGGCGGCAATCAGCATCGGGCAGCCGGCGCTACCGGCTGATCCGGCTCAGCGCACCCCGCAGGCCGAGCGCCCAGCCCGGCACTCCAGCCCGCGGGCGGCCGCCCCGAGCCGGGAACCGGCCCCGGCCAGAAGTGGGTTCGGCAGCCTGCGGTGCGCTGGGCCAGGCCGCGCTCGCGCGTGCCTGACCGGGCTGCGCGACCTGGTCGCGAACGATGCCGTGCAGGAAATCACGCATCTCGGCGGCGACGAGGTCGGGGCGTTCCATCATGGCCACGTGACCGAGCCTGGGCAGCACGACCGCCCGGCCGTCTCGGAAGGTCCGCGCGGCGCGGCCGGCCATGGCCGGGTTGACCAGCCGGTCGTGGCTGCCGTAGATGAGCAAGGTCGGCGCGGTCACGAGGGCTGCGTCATGCCACAGCGACGCGGGCCCTGGCTTGGCGTACTCGGCGACCAGGGCCCTGGCCGAGCCGAGCAGGGCGTCTGTCGAATACTCCAGGGTGTCGCGTCGCTCAACCTCGGCGATAGCCTCGGCCCGCCGCTCGGGGCGCATTCTGCTGGGGTCGGCGTACAGCTCAGCTATGGAGGCCTCGGTGCGCTGCGCGGGCGGCATCGCGATCATCTTGGTCAGTAGCCAGCGGCCGACGCCGGGCATGGCGACCAGGGCGAGGCGCGCCGGGAGCAGCCGCGGCCGCAGGTCAGGCAGCGCGGGCGAAATCAGCGTCAGGGTGCGGACCAGATCGGGCCGGCGGGCGGCCACGCGTGTGCTGACCGCACCGCCGAGGGAGTTGCCGACGAGGTGGACTGGCCAGTTCCCGCGGCGCTCGATCAGCGCGACAACGGCGGCGGCCCGGGCGTCGATGGAGTAGTCGCCGTCCGCGGGCGGCGGCGAATAGCCGAATCCAGGCAAATCGAGCGCCTCGCACGCGAGCGATCGCAGGTCTGCCGCCCGTCGGTCCGTCGCCCGTGTGCCCGCGGCTTGGCCGTCGGCCGGCTCGCTGAGCAAGCCCATCAGGTCGGTCCAGTTCAGCGCTGAGCCACCTAGGCCGTGCACGAACAGCGCCGGCTCGGCATCTGGCGGCGCCGGGGTCGACCGCACGAAGACCTCGCCCACATCCAGGCTGACCATCGACCCCGGCCATGGCTGCCTCGGCGCAGCTCCGCCGGGCACGCCCGGCACCGCACCTGCCGCATCGGCAAGGTGCTGCGCAGGAACGATGGGGTTAGTCATAAAGAGCTAGCCTACTCGGCGGTAGCAGAAACCGGGCAGGGCACTGCGGGCCACCGCCTGGCCCCGCCTGCACCGCCCAGCCTGTACCGCCCGGCTTGCCGCAGGTGCCGCCGCAGGCCGGGGCCGCCGGCTCGAGCAAGCTGGCCGTCAGCTTGCGCGCCGCGGCCGCCGCTGTCCGGCGGTCTTCGCGTCCTCGTCGGCTGCGGCGGCAGCCCGGCCTGATCCCGCCTTGGCCCGCGTCTTGGCTGACCCGGACGCCGGCTTTGCTGCCGCGCCCTTGGCCCTGCTACCGGACGCGGTGGACTCGGCCGCGCTGGCTTGGGTAGCCCTGGCGGCAGTTGTCCTGGTCCTCGCCTTGGCCGCGGTGCCCTTGCCGTCGGCACCCGGCTTGGCACCGCCGACACCTGCCTTGGCCGCGCCGGCTCCGGATTTGGCCGCGCTGGCCTTGCCGCCCGCTGACCTCGCACCCGACGCGCGGCGCGGCGATGTGGCCTCGTCCGCGGCGCCCGCATCGCCCTCGTCGGGAACGGCCCCTAGGCGGCCGCCCTTGGCGGCGGCCAAACTGGCTCGCAAGGCATCTGCCAGGCTGGACGTCTCGCCGGTGTCAGCCTCTGGCACCTCAAGCTGGAACACTTCGCGACCCTCGGTCTTGGCAGCCACCACCTCCATCACGGCCTCGCGGTAGCTGTCGTGATACTCGTCGGGGTCGAAATCGACGGTCATGGAGTCAATCAGCGAACTGGCCATCCGCAGCTCCTGCGGACGGACCTCAATGTCGTCGTCGAGGAACCCGAAGTCCGGCGTCCGTATCTCGTCGGGCCACAGCAGCGTCTCGAGCACGAGCACGCCGTCGCGGACCCGCAGGATCGCCAGCGATTCGCGCTGACGCAACGCCACCTGCGCGATCGCGACCTTGCCCGACTCCTCGAGCGCGTCGCGGAGCAGGCAGTACGCGCGTGTCCCGGCCGCCTCCGGCTCCACGTAGTAGCTGCGGTTGAACAGGATCGGGTCGAGCTGGTCGGCCGGGCAGAACTGGACCACCTCAACGTTCTTGGTCGTCGGCAGCGGCAGGTCGGCCATGTCCTCTTCGGTGAGGACCACGATCTCGCCATCAGGCAGTTCATAGCCCTTGGCAATGTCCTCATACGGCACTTCCTGCTCGTCGATCGAGCAGAACCTGCGGAATCTGATGCGGCCGCCATCTTCTCGGTGCACCTGACGAAAGGCAATGTCCTTCTGCTCCGTGGCCGTGTACAGCCTCACGGGAATCATGACCAGGCCGAAGGAGACTGCCCCCTTCCACATACTGCGCATGCCGTCTCCTTACCCCGCGCGGATCAAGGTACTAATTCTTGCGTTGATCAAGCGCGAATGTCAGCCGCCTCCCGGGTACTGATACAAGCAGTGTTGTCCGCATTCTGTGATTCGGCAATATGTTCGAGTTCCGATTTCGCCTAGGAGGCGCCGTAATGAGCGACATGGGCCTAGAAGCACCGGACCTCGAGGCACCGGACGCAGATGCGGCGGAGCAGCACCAGGAGCTAATGCCCGAGCAAGACGACGACGACGAGTCCCTGGAGGCACGTGAGCCCCCGCTCGAAGCAGACGAGGCAGACGCTGCCGAGCAAGCCGAGGCCGTGATCCCGGATGACGACGAATACCGCTAACCGGGCTATGAGACAAGGCCGGTCGTAGGATTGCCTCCTGTAGGAGCCCGCGGACATACCGCCAACCATCAGCAAGCACCTTTCCGGAGCCACCGTTGACCGTTTCGCCACAGGCCAAGTCCGGCAGTGCTCGGCTGCCGCGTCCGGCCCGCAGGCTGCAGCTGCTAGGGGCGGCGCGAGACGTCTTCGTCGCTCAGGGCTACCACGCAGCCGCGATGGACGAGATCGCCGAGCGAGCGGGCGTCAGCAAGCCAGTGCTCTACCAGCACTTCCCCGGCAAGCTGGACCTCTACCTGGCACTACTCGATGAGAGCGCGGACGAACTCGTCAGGACCATGAGCCAGGCCCTGTCGTCGACGACGGAGAACCGCGAGCGCGTCCCGGCCACTTTCAAGGCGTTCTACGACTTCGTCGCCGGCACGGGCGAGGCGTTCCGGCTGGTCTTCGAGTCTGATCTCAGCAACGAGCCCGCCGTTCACGACCGCCTGGAAAAGGCCATGCTTGACTGCGCAGACATGGTCAGCCAGTTCATTCGCGAAGATGCCGGCGTCAGCGACGCTGAAGCGCGCCTGCTGGGCATGGCGCTCGTGGGGATGGCCCAGGTTAGCGCCCGATACTGGCTCAGCATGGATCAGGAGATCCCCAAGGACGCCGCCGAGCAGCTGATCGCCAGGCTTGCCTGGCGCGGCATCAGCGGCTGGCCCCTCACCAGCTGATCCGGCCAGCTGACCCGGCTTCGCACGCACCAGGCGACCGCAGGCTAGCCTCAGACAAGCTGAGAGGAGACCTGTGGAAGTCAAGATCGGTATACAGTCCGTCCCCCGCGAGCTCTTTGTCGAGACCGAGTCGTCTGCTGAGGACGTCGAGGCCGCACTCAAGGAGGCAGTCGCCGCCGAGGCCGGAATCCTCGTACTCACTGATGCCAAGGGCGGCAAGGTGCTAGTGCCTGCAGAAAAGATCGCCTATCTCGAGTTCGGTGGCACAGAGCCGCGCCGGGTTGGGTTCAACAGCCTCTGACGGCCACAGCTTCAGTCGGCCAGGCCGAGTGCCGCCATCCGGGCCGCATGGGCGTCGGTGAGCTGGGCAAACATCCTGCCTATGTCGCCTAGCTGGCTGGCAGCGTCACCAGCGAGCATCCTCGCCAACGGCTCACGCTCAGCCGCGACTCGCTGCGCCTGGCCAAGGGCTTCACCGACGAGGCGCCGGGCCCACAGGGCCAGCCGGCCGGCCACCCGCGGATCGGCCTCGACGGCTTCCCGCACCCGGGCGATGACGAACTCAGCGTGCCCTGTATCAGCGAGGACCTTCAGCACCAGGTCCCTGTTAGCCGGATCGAGCACCTGGGCCACCGTGCTGTAGAAGTCCGATGCGATCCCATCGCCGACATAGGCCTTCACCAGGCCTTCCAGCCAGTCCGACGGGGCCGTCCTGGCGTGGAAGGCGTCGATGGCAGCAACGAAGGGCCGCATGACAACCGTGGGATCGGCGGGCATTTCCTCGATTCGGGCCCGCAGCAGCTGAAAATGCCCAAACTCAGCCACGGCCATTTCGGCCAGGGCCGCCTTGTCAGCCAGTGAGATAGCCAGCGCCGCATCGTCGCAGAGCCGGAAGAAGGCCGTCAGCGACGCATAGGCAAGCAGTCCAAGCAGGTCGCGCACCCCATCGTCAGGGGCCGGGGAGGCCAGGTGTCCGTCGCTCACGTGCGCAGCGTAACAACAGGCCAGGCCCGCCACCCAGCCGTGGCGCACAAGCGCACGAGGACGGACTTGCTAGACTGCGGGTAGTCCATAGCAGGAATGTGGACCCCCCGATCGGTGTTGCACCAAGTGGTGTTGCACAGAACGTTAGGCGTGACGATCGTCGAGCCCCTTGGTGTTCAGGTGATGACGCGCCGCTTCTTCTCCGCGAGAGCGTGGCCCGAGCCACGCGCTGGCAAGGCTGCCCCGCCGGAGGAGACCTATGCCCGCCCACGGATATCTTGCCCGGCAAAGCCTGCCAGGCGGCCGCGGGCCACTAGTGGAGGCGTGAGCCCTGAGTACGTACACGACGGATGAGAGCCCGGCTGCCGAGCCGGCGGCCGCTGAAGTTGATAGCAGCGCCAAGACCTTTCGTGACTTCGGCATCGCCGAGCCGATCTGCGCCGCCCTGGAGGCCCAGGGCATTACGAGCGCCTTCCCGATCCAGGCGCTGACCTTGCCGGTCGCCCTGGACGGCCACGATCTCATCGGCCAGGCCAGGACGGGCACCGGCAAGACGCTGGCGTTCGGTATCCCGATCCTCGAGCGTCTCGGCGAGGCCGCGCGAGAGCCCGCGTCGCCGCGCGCTCTCGTGGTCGTGCCGACCCGCGAGTTGGCCATCCAGGTCGGCGATGACCTTCGGGCCGCGGGCGCGCAGGTCGGTGCCAGCGTCGTGACGCTCTACGGCGGTCGTGCCTACGAGCCCCAGATCGATGCGCTGGCAAACGTCGACGTAGTCGTCGGAACACCCGGCCGCCTGCTCGACCTCGCCAGGCAGGGCCACCTGAAGCTCGGCAAGGTTCGCCAGCTTGTCCTCGACGAGGCTGACAAGATGCTCGACCTCGGCTTCCTGCCTGACGTCGAGCGCATCCTGCAGCTCACCCCGCCTACCCGGCAGACCATGCTGTTCTCGGCCACGATGCCTGGCGAGATCGTGACGCTGGCCAGGCGACACCTGAGTCGCCCGATGCATATCAGGGCCGAGCAGCACGACGAGCCTGCGCACGTGCCGAGTACCGAGCAGCACGTGTTCCGCGCACATCAGATGGACAAGATCGAGGTGCTCGCCAGGGTGCTGCAGGCCGAGAGCCGCGGCCTGACCATTGTGTTCAGCCGCACCAAGCGGTCGGCCGACCAGGTCGCGAGCACGCTGACCACCAAGGGCTTCGCCGCGGCGGCGATCCACGGTGATCTAGGCCAGAGCCAGCGCGAACGCGCAATGCGGGCCTTCAGGTCAGGCAAGGTCGACGTGCTCGTCGCCACCGAGGTGGCGGCTCGTGGTCTCGACGTCGATGACGTCACGCATGTGATCAACTACGAGTGCCCCGAGGACGAGAAGGCGTACCTGCACCGGATCGGCCGGACCGGCCGAGCTGGCCGCGAGGGCGTGGCGGTCACCTTTGTCGACTGGCACGACCTCCATCGCTGGAAGACCATCAACGACACCCTGCACCTCGGCTTCGAGGAGCCCGTCGAGACGTACTCGACATCGGAGCATCTCTACGCGGCGCTGGGCATTCCGGCTGGCGCGACGGGCGTGCTGCCGCGGGCTCAGCGTGAGCGGCTGGGCTTGGATGCCGAGTCACTTGAGGACATTGGCGAGACCGGCAAGACCCGGTCCCGCGCCCCGCAAGCGCGCGCCGGTCAGGCCCAGAGCGGTCAGGCCCAGAGCGGTCAG
>Ga0210391_10005546_pt1 | contig 10376 bp, 9 predicted proteins | sample IncBWC12OmetaG_FD_160573 | JGI IMG/M metagenome (GOLD analysis project Ga0210391, IMG submission 160573) | Forest soil microbial communities from Barre Woods Harvard Forest LTER site, Petersham, Massachusetts, United States - Inc-BW-C-12-O ...
TCTCGGCCTGCAACACCTTCAAGGTCGGCGGAGCAGTTCCTTCCTCCAACGGCCAGTATTGACGAAACCTGAGAGATATAGGACGGCTAGTTCAACACTGGCAATATTGCATTGCCCGCAGCTTCGCTTGCGAAGTAGCTGCGGATCTTCTCTGCGGTCGCGGCGTTCACTACGGCGGTGAGGGCATCGGGCCCAGCCTGCTTGATGCCGCGCACGCTGCCAAAGTGCTCGATGAGTCGCTGCCGCGTCCGTGGTCCCACTCCTGGTATCGATAGCAACTCACTATCGCGGTCACGCATCTCCCGGCGTTTGCGATGATACGTCACGGCGAAGCGATGGCTCTCATCGCGAATCTTCTGCATCAGGTGAAGCACAGGAGAACGCCGATCCAGCACCACAGGGTCGTTTTCCTGCCCGTAGACGTAGATGATCTCCTCCCGCTTCGCAATCGAAGCCAGTGGCTGCAGCGTAATGCCAATCTCCTCCAATGCCGAGTACGCCGCGTGCAACTGTCCCAGTCCGCCATCGATCAGGACCAGAGACGGGAACGGCTTCTTGTCCTCCTGCAGCCGCTTGTAGCGCCGCTGGATGACCTCGCGCATGCTCGCGAAATCGTCGACGCCGGTGACCGTCTTCACTTGAAACTTGCGGTAGTCGGACTTTTTCATCGCGCCGTCCTCCCACACCACCATGGAGGCGACCGTCTCTGCGCCCTGGATGTGCGAGATGTCGAAGCACTCGATGCGGCGGGGCAGTTCTTCCAGCGTGAGCGCGTCCTGCAGCGCCTCCTGGATCGCCTTCATCCCAGGTTGCAGCACTCGAAATCGCTGGTCGTACGATTGCTTTGCATTTTGGCATACCAGGTCGACCAGCGAACGCTTTTCCCCACGCTGCGGTGCGAGGATCTCCACGCGCCTGCCTGTCCGTTCCGACAAGATCTCTGCCAGCAACGCACGGTCCGGAAACTCGACGGGCACCAGAATCGATCGCGGCACATAGCTCTGGTCGAGGTAGACCTGCTTCAACAAAGCAGAGAAGAACGCGGCCGGACTGAACGCAGTTCCCATCTCCGAAAGCGCAGTATGCTGCACGACCGGGACCCCTTCTCCAATCTCCGGCGCTGGGGCCGCGGGGTCAGGTTCCATTCGGGGGACGGCCTCAAGTTCGTCGGCCTCATCCACGGCCTCGATCAACGTATCCAGCAACGACTCCGATAAGTCCTCCCAGAAGAGGTCGCGGCGGTCCACGATCTTGCCGCTGCGCATATGGAACAGGTTCACCGCCAGCATCTCGTTCTCATAGTGATAGCCGAAGACGTCCGCATCTTCGTTGTCCGTCGTCGCCATGCGCTGTTTGTCCTGCATTTGATGGACGGTAACGATCTGGTCCCGCAACCGAGCTGCGAGCTCAAACTGCTCGGACGCGGCTGCGGCTTCCATCCGCTTCGTCAAAGAATGTTCCAATTCGCTGGGACGTCCCTCTAGAAAAAGCTGAACATCGCGAATTGTCTCGCGATAGCTCTCCGGCGTCGTCAATCCTTCCAGGCAAGGTCCCAGGCAGCGTTTGATGTAGTACTGCAGACACGCGCGAGGATGGTAACGCGACAGATCGACCTTGCAGCTTGGTATCAGGAAGCTCCGGTGGATCAGGTCGACCAGCCGGTAGGCCAGGTTTCCGGGAAAGTACGGTCCGTAGTAAGCGCTGCCGTCTTTGCGCAGCCTCCGCGTCACAAAGACCTTGGGGTACCGGTCATTCATCGTAAGCTTGATGTACGGATACGTCTTGTCGTCGCGCAGCAGGATGTTGAAGCGCGGCTTCTTCTGCTTGATGAGGTTGTTTTCGAGCGCCAGCGCCTCATGTTCGTTCGCGACCGTGATGTACTCCACATCGACGGCCTCGCGCATCAGCGAACCGGTCTTCGCATTGGCTTGCGACGCCTCCAGAAAGTAGGAACGCACCCTTGCGCGAAGGTTCTTAGCCTTCCCGACATAGATCACATCTCCCTCGGCGTTTTTGTAGAGGTAGCACCCAGGTTGAGTGGGAAGGGTCCGGATTTTCTGTTGGAGATCCATGCTGTCGATCGAAGCCCAAGTCTGAAGTGTAGACGCCCACCCTGCGCGCAATATGCACACATTTGCCCAGAAGATTTGACGCGCTACCCTATCAAAAGTTCCCGGCGGAGGGCCTCCCGGGCTTGTGTAAAATTCTATGTTGCCCCGTAAACATAGGCAAACAAGCCGTTTGTTCCAAGAAATTCTTTGGCATGCGGATTGCTGAACAAAGCATGTTGAAGTATTTCTAACCAGGAGAGTGAACCGATGAGCTCCACTAGCTATCAGGATAACAAAATGAAGTCTGCCTTTACCGTCGCCTTCGCCAGTGCTTTCGTAATCGTCTTCACGGTCGGCTGCTCAACCAAGAACTATGTCCGTTCGCAGACCACCCCCATCATCCAGCAGACCAACGAACTCGACACCAAGACCGCCGCCGATCATCGCGCCATTCAGGACACCGACGAGCGCGCCAAGACCGGCATTGCCGGTGCTCAGAGTGCGGCGGACACGGCAGACCAGCACGCTCTTGCGGCTGGCCAATCTGCGGACGCTGCCAACAAGTCTGCCCAGGAGGCTTACAACCGGGTCGACAGCCTGAGCGGCGTCGTTGCCAACCTGGATAACTACAAGCAGCTGTCCGACGTCAGCGTCACCTTCGGTTTCGATAAGTATGTGCTCACCGCAGCGGACAAAGCGCAGCTCGACGACATGGCGGCGAAGCTCTCCACTACGCGCGGTTACATTCTCGCATTGACCGGAGGGACCGACTCTGTGGGCGATGCAGCGTATAACTATCAGCTCAGTCAGCGGCGCGCCGATGCGGTCGCCAATTACCTGCAGGTGAAGTACAACATCCCTCCCCACAAGTTCTATCTCATCGGAATCGGCAAGGACCAGCAGGTGGCGAGCGACAGCACCGCTGCAGGGCGCGCCCAGAATCGTCGTGTGGAAATCAAGCTGATGTCCAACATGAGCGACCAACCCGCCACGGCGTCAAACGCTGGCCCTACCGGTCAATAGAAGTAAGTTGGCCCCTCCGAACGATTGATCAAGCTGCGCAAGATGAACCGCACCACAAACCTTCCTTCAAGCAACGCGACGGTATGCTGCCGACGCGTTGCTTCTTCTCTCCCTATGGCGGCAGGGCAGCATGGAACCACCCTGCCAGCTGCTCTTTCTTCTAAGTCTTGAGCTTGCGGTAGACGATCGCCAGCAATGCCGAGGCGAGGATCACCCAGGCGAATTGATACCAGTAAAAAAAGGGAAAGCCCCACAATGTTGGTGTGGAGTGCGCGTAGATCTGCGGAAAACAAAGCCCAAGATAAGGCAATATGAGCAGGGGGACCCATCGGCTCCTGCGTCGCGTCGGTTTGGCGTTCGCTGCGGACTCGTGCACCATACGCTGCAAAGCATAATTCATTTGCGTTCGAGCCGGGGAGCCAATGTCTTCGGGTAAAGTTGAGGGTATGGCGGATCCGGTATCTGCGAAGCGAGAGTTGGAAGTTGCGCCATCCGCGGCCGGTCCGCTCGCCGAAGCCATTGCGATCATGGCGCGCCTGCGGGGGCCGGACGGCTGCCCCTGGGACCGCGAGCAGACCTTCGACTCGATAAAGCGGCACACGCTCGAGGAGACCTACGAGGTCTTCGACGCCATCGAACGCCGCGCGTGGCCCGATCTGAAGGACGAGCTTGGCGATTTGCTGCTGCAAGTGCTCTTCTACGCTCAGATAGCCGCCGAGGCCGGTCACTTCACCATTCAGGACGTTGCCACTAACCTGAACGCCAAACTCATACGCCGCCACCCCCACATCTTTGGCGACGCAGTGGCCACCGACGCCAACGCCGTTCTGCGCAACTGGGAGCAGATCAAGCAATCCGAAAAAAAAGCCTGCGCGACCGCACTACCCTCGATGCTCGACGATATTCCTCGCACCATGCCGGCCACGCTCGAGGCGGGCAAGCTGGGCTCACGCGCCGCGAAGGTCGGCTTCGACTGGCCGGACGCCGACGGACTCTTCGACAAACTCCAGGAGGAAATCGGCGAGTTGAGGGCCGAGCTGAAGCCATCGTCCGACAGCCAATCCAGAACGGCAATCGAAGCTGAGTTCGGCGATCTTCTCTTCACCGCCGTTAATCTCGCCCGGCACCTCAAGGTCGACCCTGAATCGGCGCTGCGTGCCACCAACGCAAAGTTTCGCAGCCGATTCGCGGCCATGGAGTCCGCGGCGGGCGGCAGGGACGCTCTGGCGGCCTCGACGCCGTCAGAGCTGGACTTACTATGGAACCAGGCTAAGAACGCCGCCAGCGAACCACAAAGGCCATGAACGCGAACCCGCAGACCAGCATCCGCATCCAGCCGCTTTCCTCACTCGAACACTTTGAGCGTTGCGTCGTCCTGCAGCTTGAGGTCTGGGGCTATAGCGACGGCGACGTCATCCCCCGGCGCGTCTTCGTGGTGGCGCAACGCATCGGTGGCCAGGTCATCGGGGCCTTCAACGGCGATACCCTGGTAGGTTTCGCCATGTCTTTGCCCGGCTACCGCGACCGCAAGCCATACCTCCACTCCCACATGCTCGCTGTACTTCCGCAGTACCGCAACGAGGGCATAGGCCGGCGCCTCAAGCTCGCTCAGCGTGAAGACGCCATCGCCCGGGGCTTCGATTTGATGGAGTGGACCTTCGATCCGCTGGAGGTCCGCAACGCCCACCTGAACATCGGTCGTCTCGGAGTCATCGTCCGGCGCTATCAGCCCGACTTCTATGGCCCATCTTCGTCCCCATTGCAGGGGGGCCTGCCGACGGATAGGCTATACGCGGAGTGGTGGCTGCGCTCCGACCGGGTTGCGAGTATACTGCGCGGTGAAGCCCAGCCAATCGAAGTCATCGAACGCGTTACCGTCCCGCATACCATCTACCAGTGGAAGCAGGACGCTCACCAACGAAACCTGGCACTTGCCCTGCAGAGCAACAACCGGGAGGCGCTCCAGTCCGCCTTTCATCGTGGCCTTGCCGTCATCGGCTACGAACTCGACGCTCAGGGCAACGGCAGTTTTCTTCTTGGTCCCTGGATGGAAGCCGCAGACAAGTGAAAACGCAAACAGTAGAGGCCTGACAACGATTCATCGAAAAAATCAGCTGGTTCGTTCCACAAAGCTCCAACATCCAACAAGATTAGAAAGACAGGAACTGTACATGCTCAACATCGATGCCATTCACATGCGCGAGATCAACATGCCGCTGGCCCATCCATTTGAGACCAGCTTCGGCCTGACCACCGGCCGCCGCATACTTCTTATAGAACTCGAGTCTGAAGGTCTCACCGCATGGGGCGAGTGCGTCGCGGGCGAACACCCTTACTTCAGCGACGAAACAATCGACACGGCCTGGCTCATGGTCGAGAACGAACTCGGCCCCAGTCTACTCGATGCGAACGTTGAACGAGGCGGAAGTTGCCCGGATATCTTCCGTCAGGTCCGCGGCCACCGCATGGCGAAGGCCGCCCTGGAAAATGCTGTCTGGGACCTCGAAGCCCAGGTTGAAAAGGTTCCACTTGCCGAGCTCCTCGGAGGAATCCGCGCTGTCATTCCCTGCGGCGTCTCTATCGGAATTCAGCCCTCACCAGCGCAGTTGATGAAAAAGATCGCGACGGAGCTCGCAGCCGGTTACCAGCGCATCAAGCTGAAATGTAAACCCGGCTGGGACACCAAAATCTTCGAGGCAGTCCGCAACCGCTGGCCCGACATCACCCTAAGCTGCGACGCAAACTCCGCCTACCGGATGAAAGACCTCGACCACATCGCCAGCTGGGACCAGTTCAATCTGCTCATGATCGAGCAGCCTCTTTGGTACGACGACTTCTACTTCCACTCCATGCTGCAGAAGCGCCTCGAGACCGCAATCTGTCTGGACGAGTCCATTCGCAACCGCCGCGACGCCCTCGCCGCCATCGATATGGAGTCCTGCCGCATCATCAACATCAAGGTCGGCCGGGTCGGCGGCTTCAGCGAAGCGATCGCCGTCCACAACGCCGCCGAAGAGCGTGGCATTCCGGTCTGGTGCGGCGGCATGTTGGAGACTGGCATCGGTCGCTCCCACAACATCGCCTTGTCGTCGCTGCCGAACTTCTCGCTTCCCGGCGACGTCTCCGCCTCCAGCCGGTACTGGGCCCAGGACATCATTGAGCCCTCTGTCACGGTCAGCGCCAAGGGAGAAATCGTCGTGCCGACTGAGATCGGACGCGGCTTCGAGGTCCAACGCGATCGCATTGAGGCCCTGACCGTTCGCCGTCAGACGCTCCATGCAAAGGCCCGAGTCACCGCCTGAAGCCTCTAGTGGTCAGGCAGGGGCGTCGCCAGTAATAGGCGGATCGCGTCCTGATAGCTCATCGGAGCAAGCGTCTGGTAATCGCTTGCCTTTGCGTTTGAGCGGATATTGAGTGTCTTGACCATCAGGGCCCGCACCGTAAGGTCCATGGAAAAGTCGGTGAAGATCCATCGGTTGCCGCCGGCGTTCGTCTGGTTCATCTCCACCTTGCCTCCGGGGTAGATATGGGCGAGCATGCCCCACCCAAAATTCACGCTGCGGAAGACCGTCCCTTCCATCCGAACCACGTAATGGGTCTTCGCATCGATCCAGACCCTTCCCTTCAGCCCGGTCAACGCCTCGGCCTCCGTGTTCGGCGGGACGAACTTCGGATTTGGCATGTAATCCAGAACGATCTCCAGTGCTCCGCCGTTCTTCCCTGACTGCGGCTGTCCCGGCGTATAGGTGTTGATCATGGCGTCCGCCATAAGTGGCACCAGTGTGTCCGCCATCTTCTTGTCCGACTCTCCATTTTTTACATGCTTGGCGTAGCTGCCAGGCGACGCGATCATGTCGTTCAGACGCTGCCGCTCCCACTTGTCCTGTTCAGGGGTCAATGGCTTTCCGTCCTTCAGAATCAGGCGCGCCACCGTGCCATCCTTACTTTCGATCACGTCGCGGACCTGCTCCCCCTTCTCGTTGACCGTCTCCATGCGATACCGCAGGTAAGAGCCCTTGTGATGCAGCGCCACCAGTTCATTGGCGGCAGCATCGACCACCCAGGAGCGCGGCGGAACTGACAGTAGCGTGCTGGGTACGTCCTTCGCCGCATCGACACTCTGCGCCCGCGTGCCCGCCAATGCGCTCAACAGGATGAGGGGACCCACTGCAATCCGGCTCCATGGCCTTCGGCGCGCTGAAGGCGCCCGCAGTCGAAACGCACGGGATGAGACAGACCTATGCGTCCCCGCTGCCATTGGTACCAAACCACACCTCTCTCCTGCGTCGTCTACCCATTCTGCTCATTTTACGTAAGACGCTAAAGCCGTGCCAAAGGTTAAGCAGTTTGCCTCATGGCATGAGCTTGGGTATAGTTCGGGCAAGACGCATACGCAGTAGATAAGACCCAAGGGAGAACAAAAAGCCTATGAAGCCAGCAGAGGGTTCCACCGTCATCGGTAAGTCGGTCGTCATCCGGGGAGAGCTCTCCGGCAATGAAGATCTTTACATCGACGGAGATGTCGAAGGGACCGTCACTCTCCCGGAGGGCCGTTTGACCATCGGCCCTAACGCGCACGTTCGGGCCGACATCCACTCTCGCGAGGTCGTGATCTTCGGCCAGCTAACGGGAAACGTGCAGGCCACAGGCCGTGTCGAACTGCGACAGTCAGCCAATGTCAAAGGAGACATCCTCGCCGGCAGACTTTCGATCGAAGAGAGCGCAGTCCTGACCGGACGTGTTGAGCTCAAGCCCGCCACAGACGCGCCAAAGGCCTCGACCCCTGCTGTCACTGTCCCCGTCCCGGCTGAGGCAACCACGCCTCTTTTTTCTCAACCAAAGGCTTAGACCAGGAAGGGAAGCGGACGCATGCGCGGCCTTTTCGGCAATACCGACAATGCGAGCAGTCCACGAGGGGCCGTCGCCGGCCGTGTGCCTCGTCACTCAAGTGGATGGAACGAACTGATGAAATACCTGCGAGCGCAGGAATCACTGCGTATCCTGGACATCGGACCTACGTCCTCCTCCAATATCAACTACATCACCGGCCTCGGTCACAGCATCTACATGGCGAACGTAGTGGAAGAAGCGTCGAAGCCGGAGTGGCTCGTCCCTGGCGAAGCCGGCGCGGAACCCACGTTTGATGTAGAGCGTTTCCTCGAAAGCAACCTCAACTTCTCCGGACGCAAGTTCGACGTCGTTATTCTGTGGGACACGGCAGACTATCTTCCAGAGGCCCTCGTCGTCCCTGTATTGTCCCGGATCCACCAGGTCTTGCAGCCAGGTGGTCTGATGCTCGCCTTCTTCCATCAGACGTCCAGTCCGGACACGGTCTTCTGCCGATACCATCTCACCGACACGGATGTTGTAGAGATGCAGCGTGCAGGAAATTACCCGTTACTGAACGTCTATAACAATCGCAAGATTGAAAACATGCTAAGTGAGTTCAGTAACTACAGGTTCTTCCTGGCAAAGGACAGTCTCCGGGAGGTCATCATCACCCGGTAGTGGGTGTTAGACAACGGTCTTCAAAAAAAATAGTCAACAATAGGACATGCGTTGGCGCCTCGACATGAGGCGCCTCCGTTTTTCAGATACAACTCAGAGATATTAGCCTTTAGCGTTCTGTTTGCGACGCTCGGCCCAGCGCTTCTTCATGGCGTCTGCAATACGCTTCCGGCCCTCGGGGCTCAGCTTACGTTTGCGAGGATTCGTTGCTGATGTTGCTGCGGCAGCGTTCTTGCTGCCTTTGGGACGGCCTCGGCCAGCGCCTGATGCAGCCGTCGTTCCCGCCAGAAGTGCGCGGGCCTGTTGCAACTTCGATATCTGGGAATCAATCTCAGCAATAATACGACTTACATCCACGTGTTACCTCCAATTTTGGCATAGATCCAATTTCTTGATGTCTGCCATCGATTTAATTGTTCAAATTACTTCACGACGATACAGAATGGTACTAACATCTGCAAATAAGGAGTAAGTCGACTCTACTCTACCTTAGTCGAAGTAGTCTCGTTCTCTTCGGTTTTGGTCTCCGGGCGCGGCGCTTGAATTGCATATCCTGGTCCGATGTCATCCAGCTCTTCGTAACGCAATCCTCCCAGGCCATGACGATGGTGACTCTCCTCAATACACCTCTGCAAATCTCTCACGGTCCCTTGTTTATCACGCGCGAATTCAGTCGCCATGCGAGTCAACGCATAGGTCAAAATATCGCTATGGTGTAGGTCCTGCATGTCTGGCGACCGTCGCAGATTGAGCCAGAGGCGATGGACGAGTTGCACCTCATGTGGCTCAATGGTCGGAGCATGCGGCCCAATATGAAAATTGAGCGACGAACCGTCCGGTTTGACGATATAGAAGGTAAATTGTCGTTTCGGTTCGGGGAGTGCCTCCCAGGCCTGGCCAACGTGGTATGCCTGCTCCTCCGCCGTGAGCTTAGTCGATAGACCGGATACAACGGCCGCCGCGTCGAGCGAGTTAGCCGTCTGCACCAGGGCAGAAAAAATATCTCCGGCCGGGACTACCAGCAAAGAAATATGCTTTCCGAAGCTCTCAGCAACCGATACTGCTTTGGTAAAGAGCATCTGCTCATGCTCGCTGAACAGCTGCTCCGAGGCGTCAACATACTCCGGCCCTCCGGCCCCCATCATCCGCGCGGCCAGCACCACCAGGTCCTGGTCGTCCGTATTTGTATGCGTCAGGGCCCACTTCAGCGCGAATGGCGCAGCAGAATCGCGCATCGTCACCACGACCGCGCCCGGACGAATCTCCAGCGCTTCACGCCCGACGGTGTCCTGATGCTCCAGTTGAAAGTGCTCCTTCATCTGTCTCGTCGTAAGATCGTGGCGTCGCTTGTTGTCACGTTCGGAGAGCGAAAAAATCAGAAAAAATGCTGCCGCAAAAACAATTCCACTTACCGTAGCGACTGACTTGGTAAATAGGTTCACAATTGCAGTAGTTAAGAGGACCAAGAAGACTGAAAGCAGTCCAAGAGGGACCTCGGTCTTGCCGATACGCAGATTGAGCGGCACCTTCCAGCCCCGCTCTCCCTTGTACTTCCAGCGCAGGACCAACATCGCCAGAGCATTGAAGGTAAAGCTCCAGATCACACCAAACGCATAAGCCTCACCCAGCATGATCACGTTGCCGCGGGCCACCACGATCGTGAACATCTGCAGTCCCGCGACCAGGTTCACAATACGGTAGCTGGTCCCATACTTACGCTGCGGCTTGCGAAACCAATCCGATAGGACGCCATCTTCGGCCACACGCATCAGCACGCCCGCCGACGCAACGATC
>Ga0210391_10005551_pt1 | contig 10373 bp, 7 predicted proteins | sample IncBWC12OmetaG_FD_160573 | JGI IMG/M metagenome (GOLD analysis project Ga0210391, IMG submission 160573) | Forest soil microbial communities from Barre Woods Harvard Forest LTER site, Petersham, Massachusetts, United States - Inc-BW-C-12-O ...
AACGTGAACAACGGCACCATCAGCGGACCAGGCGCGATCGCGAGCCCGGTTTTCAGCGCGGACCAGCCCCACACGTCCTGCAGCCACAGCACCACCGACAGCAGCATCGCGCCGAACGAGATCGAGAACAGCAGCATCGTGACGGACGCGCCGGTGAAGGTGCGGATCCGGAACAGCGCCGGTTCTATCAGCGGGTTGTGATGGCGCAGGCAGCGCGCGGTGAACAAGGCCAGCGCAGCGACGGAGGCGGCCAGCACGCCGAGCGTGGCGGCGGAGCCCCAGCCCCAGGTCCCGCCGCGGACCAGTCCCAGGGTCAGTGCCCCGACGCCCGCTGTCACCAGCAGCGCGGACCGCACGTCCGGGCGCGGTCCCGGGTGACCGGGCACATCCGGCAGCTGCCGCCAGCCAATGACGAGCGCGGCCAGCCCGATCGGCACGTTCACGAAGAACACCCAGCGCCAGCTGGCGCTGACCAGCAGGCCGCCGATGACCGGACCGAGGGAGGCCGCCATGCCGCCGGCGGCGGTCCAGGCCCGGACGGCGCCGCCGCGCCGCTCCGCCGGGTAACTCGCGAGCACCAGGCCGAGGGAGGTGGGCGTCAGCAGTGCCGCGCCCGCCGCCTGGACCAGGCGGAACGCGATCAGCATGGGCACGCTGGCCGCGGCGCCGCACGCCGCGGAGCCGACGGTGAAGATGGCCACGCCCAGCAGGAAGCCGGTCTTGCGGTTGTGCTGGTCAGCCAGCCGGCCGGCCAGGACGAGGAGCGACGCGTAGATGATCGCGTACCCGTTGAGCACCCACGACAGCGTGCCGAGGCTGGGCTCGTGCAGGTCCCGCGCGATCTGCGGCAGGGCCACGTTGACGATGAACAGGTCCAGGCTCGCCATGACGACGCCCGCGCAGGTGATGACGAGTATCCGGGCGGGGCGCACGTTCCCCGCAGCGGGCGCAGCCGCCCTCTGGCTTAGCAGGCTCATAGCCAGACCATACGCGGCTGGCTTATGTGTCCACAAGTCAGGTACAGTGAATTCCGTGCCTGCTGCACCTGATCTCCTCCACACCATCCGGCTGGCCGGCCCGCTGAACCCGCGCAGTCAGTGGCAGGCCACCGCGTGCTCCCTGGCCAAGGCCCTTGACGTGGTCAGCAGCAGATCGGCGCTGCTGATCCTGCGCGAGGCGTTCTACGGCACCGCCAGGTTCGACGACTTCGCCCGGCGCGTCGGCATCAGCGAGCCCGTGGCGGCGGCCCGGCTGCGCGAGCTCGTCGCCGAGGGACTGCTCGCGCGCGAGCCCTACCGGGAACCGGGCCAGCGCACCCGGATGGCCTACCGGCTGACCGACAAAGGCGCCGGGCTGCTGCCTGTCCTGGCTGCGCTCATGCAGTGGGGCGACACGTGGCTGCAGCCGTCCGGCCCGCCCGTGGAGCTGCGGCACGCCGGCTGCGGGGAGGTCGTGCACGCGGAGCTGCGCTGCGCCGCGGGTCACCTGGCCGAACCGGACGAGCTGGAGCTGACGGAAGGCCCCGGCCGGACGGCCGCCACCCCGCCAGAGCGTGGCTAACCCGGTCTACGGGGGGTAGTAGTCCCTCACCATGAGCCATGCGCAGCACCGGAACGCCAGCAAGTCGGCGGGCAAGCCTGCCCGACTGCTGCAGCGGGCAGACCGGCTGCAGCAGGGCAGCCCGTTCCTGGCCGTGGCGGTCGGGACGTACAAGAAGTTCAGCGACGATCAGGCCGGCAACCTCGCGGCGCTGATCGCGTACTACGCGTTCGCCTCGATCTTCCCGCTGCTCCTCGTGTTCGTCTCCGTGCTGAACCTGGTCGTGCGGAACAACGCGAAGCTGCGCAATCAGCTGCTCCACTCGGCGCTCAGCCAGTATCCGGGCATCGGCAAGGTGCTCGATGTGAAGAACCTGAGCATCGGCAAGACCGGCTTCGCCCTCGTCATCGGGATCTTGCTGACGCTCTACGGCGCGCGCGGTATCGCCAACGCCGTGCAGAACGCGCTCAACAGGGTGTGGGAGATCCCGTACTACCGCCGCCCGGGCTTCCCCTGGTCGCTACTGCGCAGCTTCGGCCTGATCGCGGTGATCGGGCCGGGGATAATCATCACGATCACGCTGTCCGGCCTGGCCGCGAACGTCGGCCACCTGGGCGGGATCGGCGAGCACATCGCGGCCGTCGCGGTCGCGCTGGTGCTCAACGTCGGCCTGTTCTGGCTCGGGTTCCGGATCGCCACCTCGGCGGAAGTCGCCACCCGCGATCTGCGGCTGAGCGCGATCCTCGCCGCGATCGTCTGGCAGATACTGCAGTTCCTCGGCACCTACTTCATCAGCCATGAAGGCAAGTCCAACTCCGCCTACGGCATCTTCGGCATCGTGCTCGCCCTCCTGGCGTGGTTCTATCTGCAGGCTCAGGTCACCCTGTACCTGGTGGAGCTGAACGTCGTCCGGGTCCGGCGGCTGTGGCCGCGCAGCCTCGCCCCGCCGCCGCTCACTGCCGCCGACATGCAGGCCTACGACCTGTATGCGCAGGCGAGCCTGCAGCGGCCGGAGCTTGAGGTCGAGGTGCGCAGCCGCGCCGGAACGGCGGACCCGGGCGCGCCGGAGGCGCCGCAGTAGGCTGACGAGGTCACCCGAGCCAGGGAGCCGTCATGCCGTTGTTCTCTAACCAGCCAGCCGACCAGAACGCCGCCTGGGAGCCGCAGGCCGCCGACACCCGGCTGGCCGAGACCGCGGGCGCGAACCCGTCCGGGGTCTTCACCTCGGATCTGTCCGTGTCGGAGTACGTGCTGCTGGGCGAGGCCGGCTTCGAGCCACTCGGGTTCGTCGTCGGCTCGTCGATCTACCACGTCGGCCTGCAGCTCGGCCGCTGGAATCAGAACCAGGAGCTCCAGGTCCTCACCCAGGCCATGTACAACGCCCGCGAGCTGGCGATGGCGCGGATGCGGGCCGAGGCCGATCATCTCGGCGCGGACGGCATCGTAGGAGTCCAGCTGCGGATGCAGATGTACGCCTGGGGCCAGGACGTGCTGGAGTTCATCGCTACCGGAACGGCAGTCCACGCGCTGGCTGGCCACGGCGGCCACCGCGCGCCGGATGGCCGGGCCTTCACTTCCGACTTGTCCGCGCAGGACTTTTTCCGGCTGCTCGCGGCCGGCTCGGTGCCGGTCGCGTTCGTGCTCGGGACCTGCGTCTACCACATCGCGCACCAGTCGATGATGCAGACGCTGCGGCAGACCGGCCAGAACCAGGAGATGGTGCAGTTCACCCAGGGCGTCTACGAAGCCCGCGAGCTCGCGCTGGTGCGGATGCAGGCCGAGGCGTCGGAAGCGAAGTCCTCCGGCATCGTCGGCGTGAACGTGGCCGTCCTCAACCACGTCTGGGGCGAGCACGCGACCGAGTTCCTGGCGACCGGCACCGCGGTACGCCGGCTCGCGGACGAGCACCGGCTGCCGGAAACCTCGCCGAAGCCGACGTTCACCCTGGGCCTGGACAACTAGTCGTCAGCCGGCACCGCGCCCCCGGCCGGCACCGCGCCGCCAGCTGGCACCGCGCCGCGGTCGGGGTCGGGCGCCGGCTCGAGCGGCGGCGCGCCGATCGAGCAGCTGGTCCAGCGCTCCGGCTCGACGGGCGGGCGCCCGGCCGGGCGCAACACGTCGTTGTCCACCAGGACAGCGGCGAGCACGGCTGCGATCAGCAGTACCGCGGCGCAGCCGACAGTGGCCAGATCGAAGCCGCTGTTAAAGACCGCAGGGTCGTGATAGCTCGCCGCGCCCAATCCGACAGCCGCGGGCAGCGCGGCGACGGCCACCAGCCCGGCGGCCCTGGCGACCGCGTTGTTCACGCCGCTAGCCACCCCGGCGTGCCGGACGTCGGCGCTGGCCAGCACCGTGGCCGTCAGCGGCGCCACCGTCATGGTCAGGCCGAGTCCGAAGACGATCACGGCCGGCAGCACATCCGCGGCGTAGCTGGCGTGCGGCCCGATCCGGGTCATCAGCGCCATGCCGATCGCGAGACCGGTGATGCCGATCGTCAGCAGCCAGCGCGGCCCGATGCGCTGGGCCAGGCCACCAGCCCGGGCCGACAGCGCCAGCATGAGCACCGTCACCGGGAGCAGGGCCGCGCCCGCTTTGAGGGGCGAGAAGCCGGATACCACCTGCAGCTGCAGCACGAGCAGGAACAGCAGGCCGCCGAACGCGCCGTACACCAGGAAGGTGATCACGTTGATGACGCTGAACTGGCGGGAACCGAAGACGTCCAGCGGCAGCATGGGCGTGACCCTGGCAGGCGAGCGGGTGCGGCGGCGCTCGGTGAACAGGAAGCCGGCCCCCGCCGCCACCCCGAGCAGTCCGGCCAGCAGCGGCCCGGCCGGGAAGCCAGTCTTTCCCGGTGCCTCGATCAGCGCGTAGGTGATGCCGCTCAGGGCGAGCGCGGTTAGTACCGCGCCGGCCACGTCGAACCCGGCGTGCGCGGAGGTGTCCCTGGACTCCGGCACGTGCCGGATCGTGACGAGGATGACCACGGCGGCCAGCGGCAGGTTCAGCAGGAACACCCAGCGCCAGCCGGCCGTCTGAACCAGCCAGCCGCCCAGGACCGGGCCTATGGCGGCGGCCACGCCGCCCAGGCCCGACCACGCTCCCACCGCGCGCGGCCGGTCGTCGGCGGCGAACGTCGCCTGGATGATCGCAAGCGAGCCTGGCGTCAGCAGCGCGCCGCCCACGCCCTGCAGCACGCGCGCGCCGATGAGCACGCCGATGTCGGGCGCGAGGCCGCACAGGGCCGAGGCCAGCGCGAACCAGGCGACGCCGATCAGGAAAACTTTCCGTCGCCCGGCCCGGTCGCCGAGCGAGCCGCCGAGCAGGATCAGGCCCGCGAGCGTGAGGGTGTAGGCCGTCACCGTCCACTGCAGGCCGGCCAGGGACGCGTTCAGATGCCGCCCGATGGTCGGCAGGGCGACGTTGACGACCGTCGAGTCCAGCAGGACCATGCTGGAGCCGAGGACGGTAGCCGCCAGGACCCAGCGGCCTGGGCCGGAGCCCATCCGCAGCTGGGCCGCGGCCGGCCCGGCCTGCTCGTCACTCACCTGGCGATGGTCTCACCGGCCCGGCCAGGCTCCAACCCGGCCGGGCCCAGCTGGACCCGGCCGCGCCGCTGCTGTCAGAAGCCGGCCGCGCCGCGGCTATCAGGAGCCGGCCGCGCCGCCGATGTCGGGAGCCGGCCGCATCCCCGCTGTCAGGAGCCGACCGCGCCGCCCGGCGGTGAGCCGCCAGAGCCCGTCGGCGGCTGGCCAGCCGCACCTGGCGGCTGGCCGGCCGCACCTGGCGGCGGGCCGGCTGAGCCTGGGGGCGGCACGCTGCCGGTCGGCCGCGGCGCCGGACTGCCCTCGGCGGCGGCGGCCCGGCGGACTTCCGCCTCGTCCGCCCCGGACATGGTCAGGCTGCTGCGAGCCGACAGGTCGCCGGTACCCGGGACCGGGCTGCCCGTAGCGCGCGGGTGAAAGAGCAGGTAGACGCCCGCCGCGAGGACGGCGCCGATCATCGGCGCGATGAGGAACAGCCAGAGCTGGCCCAGAGCGACACCGCCGACAACCACCGCGGGGCCGAGGCTGCGCGCCGGGTTGAGACTCGCGCCGTCGATCGGGAGCCCAAAGATGTTGCCGAGGCCGAGCGAGAGGCCGATCACGATGGCGGCCACTGGCTTGCTGGCTTCCTTGCTGGTCGCGCCCAGCACGACCAGTACGAATACCGCGGTGAGGACGACCTCGGTCAGGAACGCGCCCGACCCCGAGACGTGCAGCAGCGACAGCCGGCCGTAGCCGTTGGCGCCCAGGCCAATCCTGCTCCTGGTATAGAACGGCGAGGCGTGCAGCACCCACAGCAGGAGCAGCGCGCCCATGAGGCCGCCGATCAGCTGGGCGATCCAGTAGGCCACCGTATCCACGATCGAGATCCGCCTGTTCAGGAACGCGCCCAGCGTGACCGCGGGGTTGATGTGGCAGCCCGAGATCGGGCCGAGCAGGGCCACCAGCGCCAGCGCCACCAAGCCGAAAGTCAGCCCCGTGAGGAGGACGCCGGCGGCGACGCTGCTGCCGTACGCCCGGAACCCGAAGGAAACGGTCGCCACGCCCGCGCCGAAGAAGACCAGCAGTGCCGTGCCGAGAAACTCGGCCGCGACCTTTCGGCCGAGTGCTGCGTCGAGCGTTACCGTGTGGTTCGCCCGAGGCTGCCCTGCCTCCGCCGTGGATCTGAGCGCCATGGTCGCACCCCCGTTTCTGCGCCTGGACGGCGATCTTCGAGGGTGGGTATCCCCACTATGCGTATGGACAAAGCTACTCACCGTGATCGGTAATGACAGCTTCGGCGCGACGTTACAGCGCGGGCCAGGAATGTACCGGCTGGTTCGTCGCCATTCGCTCGATATAGCCCTGAGTCATCCGGTTCAATGCGGTCTGCCGGTCAGCCGCCCCGCGGTCGAGACTGTGCACCGTCTCGACCTGCCACGTCGAGCCGGACCGCCCCGTGAGGCAGCGCTGCTCGATAATCCCGAGCATGCGATCGGCGTCCGCGGCGGCAACGCCCCATTGCCGCAGGCCGTCCCAGGCCTGCGGCAGAAGCCGGCGCAGCAGCAGCTCGGTGACGGGCGTCTCGCCGACGCCGGGCCAGTAGACCCGCGCCTCGATGCCGTGCCGCGCGCACTCGGCCAGGTTGTCCGCGGCGGCCGCGAACGACATCCGGGTCCAGACGGGACGTTCGGTCTCGGCCAGCGCGCGGACGACGCCGTAATAGAAGGCGGCGTTGGCCAGCACGTCCGCCACCGTCGGTCCGGCCGGCAGCACGCGGTTCTCCACCCGCAGGTGCGGCCGGCCGTTCACGACGGCGTAGACCGGCCGGTTCCACCGGTAAACGGTGCCGTTGTGCAGGGTGAGCTCAGCCAGCTGCGGCGCCTCGCCCCGGTCGAGGGCCTCTTCCGGGTCCTCGTCCTCGCGCAGCGGCAGCAGGGCCGGGAAGTACCGGAGGTTCTCCTCGAACAGGTCGAATACGGAAGTGATCCACCGCTCGCCGAACCACACCCGCGGCCGCACGCCCTGCTGCTTGAGTTCCTCCGGCCGGGTGTCGGTGACCTGCTCGAACAGCGGGATCCTGGTCTCGCGCCACAGCTCCCGCCCGAACAGGTACGGAGAGTTGGCGGCCAGCGCCACCTGGATCCCAGCTACTGCCTGCGCCGCGTTCCAGTAATTCCCGAACGACTCCGGGCTCACCTGGAGGTGGAACTGCACGCTGGTGCAGGCGGCCTCCGGCATGATCGTGTTCGCGTGCGTCAGCAGCCGCTCGGGACCGTCGATGCAGATCTGCATCTCCTCGCCGCGAGCGGCGATCATCTGATCGTTCAGCAGCCGGTACCGCGGGTTCGCTGACATCGCGGCATCAGTGACGTCCCGCTGCCGGACGGTCGGCAGGATCCCGATCATGACGAGCCGGGTGCCCGTGCTCTGGGCCCGGCTCGAGGCGTGCGCCAGCTTGCGCAGCACCCTGGCCTCCAGCTCGCTGAGCGCGTTGCCGGCCAGCCGCCGCGGCTCGACGTTGATCTCGAGGTTGAACCGGCCGAGCTCGGTCGCCCAGCTCGGATCCGCGATGGCCTCCAGCACTTTCAGGCTGGTCATGGCGGGCAGGCAGTCGTCATCGACCAGGTTCAGCTCGATCTCGACGCCGACCTGGCAGGGGCCGGTCTCAAACCTGGACTCTCGCAGCATCCGGGCGAAGACGTCGAGGCACTGCCGGACTTTCTCGCGGTATGCGCGCCGGTCCTGCTGGCTGACGACCATGGCCGGGACATCCCTGCCCATTGAAACCCCTCCATGAACTGTGCCTGGGCGGAGACTCGGTTCCACATTCGCACGTAATGGGGCAGCTGACCAGGCTGCCCTTTCGGCCACTGTGTTCGCCTGCGCCCGGAACGACCGGGCACCGGCGGGGCATCATGTTTGGGTAAAGCCGATTAGAGACAGCTAAAGGACTCTTGACACTGATATATCCGTGATGGACTCTTAGCCGGTACATGTCCTGAAATACTGAAATAGCTCTAACTCCTGCACACCATGAGCACGAGCTTGCCCAGGATCTTTCCCCGAGCTAGGAGGCTGGCATGGGTTTGCTTAAGCGTCCCATCCGCGTTGGCGCTATCGCCGCCGCAGGATTGGCGACGGTAGCGCTGTCGGGCGCGTTCGGCGCGACGGCCGCGGTGGCCGGCGCCGCCGGCCATACGGCAGCGCCGCAGTACGTGTCTCTTAAGGGCAGCGTGAACCCCACGACTGACCACATCACCGGGTCATACGGCAGCTCCCGCATGTCGGTCGAGCTGTCACTGGCGCCACGCGACGCCGCCGGGCTCAGCCGTGAGCTCCGCTCGGCCTACACGAAGGGCAGCAGCGGCTACCGCAGGTGGCTGGCCAAGGGCCAGTTCGACGCCAGGTACGCGCCGGCGGCAGCGACCCGCGCCGCGGTCGACAGATACCTGCGCTCGGCCGGCCTCCGCGTGCTGAAGTCCTCGTCACCGTTCCTGGTCCGGGCCGCCGGGTCGAGCCGCCAGATCCAGGGCGCGTTCCGCACGAGCCTGAAGCGCTACGTTGGTTCCCACGGCACGCGTTACTTCTCGAACTCCTCGGCCGTCCGGCTGCCACAGGACATCGCGCCCGACGTGCTCGGCGTCGTCGGCCTGACCAACACGGTCCGGCTGCACTCGCAGGCCGTCCGGACCGCGAACCCGCAGCGGCCGGCCGGCACCGCTTCATCCGGCGCGAGCAACGCCAGCTGCGAGACCCCCTACGTGACCACCGCCGATCTGTTCGGCTACGTGGCCGGCACCGGATTCAGCTATGGCTACGGCGGCGGCCCTGGCTGCAGCGGCCTGACGCCCTCCCAGGTGAACTCGATCTACGGCGCTCCGCGCGGCGGCAGCCAGGTCAAGGGCGCGGGCGTGACCCTCGGCCTCTTCGAGCTGTCGGCGTACCAGCCGTCTGACATCCAGACCTGGGCCCAGCACTTTTACGGCGCCGAGTACAACGCGCCGCTCAACACCGTGACGGTGGACGGCGGCCCGCTCGCCCCGATCTGCCCGGCCGGTGACGAGTGCCCGGCGCAGTACAACGGCTATTCCGGTGACGTCGAGGTCGATGCCGACATCGAGGTCTCGCTGGCGGTAGCGCCCGATGCCAGCAGCGTCGAGGTCTACGAGGCGCCGAACGACTACACCGGCCAGACGGAGCTCGACGAGTACACCGCGATCGCCAGCCAGGACTCCGCGGACGTCGTCAGCTCGAGCTGGGCCTCCTGCGAGAACGACGTCAGCTCCGGCTACGTCCAGGCGGAGAACACTGTCTTCGAGCAGATGGCGCTGCAGGGCCAGAGCATGTTCGGCGCCGAGGGCGACACCGGCGCGTTCTCCTGCATCCGCTCCGACGGCACCACCGTCCAGAACGTGCTGGACCCGCCGTCGCAGCCGTGGGTGACGAGCGTCGGCGGCACCTCGCTCGAGAGCGACAACCCCGGCAGCAACCCGCACCCGGGCTACCCGGCCAATGGCACGGAGACCGTCTGGAACACCGACAACCTGTGCAGCAACCAGGGCCCGGCCGCGGACAACGATAATGTCGGCGGGTTCTTCTGGTGCGCCAACACCGGCTCCGGCGGCGGCGGTTTCAGCCAGTGGTGGGGACGGCCGTTCTACCAGCGCGGACCCGGAGTGAACAACTCCGCGTTCCCGAGCGCGGCGGGCACCACCGACGCCAGCGGCATCACCGAGTGCGCCCTGGCAGCGGCCGGCTCGCCGTGCCGCGAGGACCCGGACGTGTCCGCGAACGCCGACCCGTACACCGGCTACGCCGAGTACTGCACCGGCAATCCGAACCCGCCGGACTACAGCGGCTGCGCCACCTTCAGCGATGCGGTTCCCGGCTGGTTCGGGATCGGCGGCACCAGCCTGTCCTCACCGCTGTGGTCGGCCGTCATCGCGGACCGGGACGGCTACCAGGGGTACCGCAGCGGCAACATCAACCCGCTGGTGTACTCCCTGCTGCGCACGGACCCGGGCCAGTTCTTCCACGACATCACCGGCATCGGCCCGCTGCAGCAGGCCGCGACGTCCAACGGGCTGTTCCCGACCACGCCCGGCTATGACATGGCGACCGGAGTCGGGTCACCGAAGATGGCCGCGCTGATCACCGGCTCCTGACCGGGACGGCAGCAACACAGCATGATGCAGTAAACACAGCACGACGCAGTAAAAGGAGGGGGCGAGCCCGCCGGGCTCGCCCCCTCCGGCGTGCGCCGGGCGTTGCGGTCCGGGCTCGGGCTGACCCGGCACCGCCAGCATTCCG
>Ga0210391_10005553_pt1 | contig 10371 bp, 12 predicted proteins | sample IncBWC12OmetaG_FD_160573 | JGI IMG/M metagenome (GOLD analysis project Ga0210391, IMG submission 160573) | Forest soil microbial communities from Barre Woods Harvard Forest LTER site, Petersham, Massachusetts, United States - Inc-BW-C-12-O ...
ACCACGCAGGAAATCTTCGAGCAAACCGAGTTCTACGATCCCTCGGGGAAGAAGCCCGACAACCCCTGGACCGGGACCCAGGTGAAGGTCGAAACTTTCGACAACCCCAACTTCAGCGGTACGCCGGCTGTTACCTCGGCGAGACGCATCGCGATGTTCCGCTCGGAAGAATGGACGCCGCCAGCGCCGGTGCACCACAGTATTCGCTACACCACGCAGTACATGCCGCAGACGACTGGGGCGTATCTCTTCCTGGCCGGAGCGGGCGGCTCTGACCCTTGGAAGCTCATTGTGGATGGTAAAACGGTGATCGATCAGCCGCAGCGTGAGGGCCAGGCTCCGCGCTATGTCGAGTTGCCGCTCACCGCTGGCAAAGCTGCATCCATCGAACTCGACTACTGGCCCGACGCTGCCTACCCGCGCATTGGCCTTGGCATCCGCGCAGCCGGCGATCTCGTTTCTCCTGAGGCGAAGAAGATTGCCTCGATGGCAGATGCGGCGGTCGTTGCTGTCGGATTCAATCCATCCGAAGAAAGCGAAGGCTTCGATCGCACGTTCGAACTGCCGTTCGGGCAGGACGAGTTGATCCAGGCTGTTGCCCAGGCCAATCCGCACACCATCGTCACAATCACGGCAGGCGGCGGCGTTGATGCACGCCGCTGGGTCGACAGCGTTCCTGCGTTGCTGCACAACTGGTATCCCGGCCAGGAAGGCGGGCGCGCGATGGCGCAAATCCTGCTGGGGCGCCAATCCCCCGAAGGCCATTTGCCCATCAGCTTCGAGCGCTCCTGGGAGGAGAACCCGGTCCACGACAACTATTACGCCGCACCCGTGCCCAAGGGGCAGACGCCGCATGTCGAATATAAAGAGGGCGTCTTCCTCGGCTACCGCTACTACACAACCTACGACAAGAAGCCGCTCTTTCCCTTCGGATTCGGCCTGTCGTACACAACGTTTTCCTTCTCGAACCTGAACATTGCTCCGGCCGCAATGAACGAGGACGCCAGGCTGAGTACCGGCTATACCGTGACGTTCGATGTAACCAACACTGGCCAACGTGAAGGCGCCACAGTTGCCCAGGTTTACGTCGGCGACCCATCGGCGAAGGTGAAGCGGCCGGTGAAAGAACTCAAGGGATTCGAAAAAGTACGGCTCGCTCCCAACGAAACGAAGCATGTCACCGTGCAGCTCGATCGACGCGCTCTCTCTTATTGGAGCGATCAGAAGAACGGCTGGCAGGTGGATCCCGGGCAGTTCGTAGTTTTCGTCGGCGACTCGTCAGAGAGTACGCCGCTGACTCAGAACTTCCAGGTCCAGTAAACGGGTTGGGCTGCCGGCATTCGAGCTGGCAGCCCAACTATGTTGTCGTGAATTCCACCCTTAGAGGTCGTTAAACAAGCTCTGCTTACCGAGCGTCGCGATCACCTGGCTTAACGCCGCCTGTTGCGTCTCCGCCGTGCTTAACTGCGTCGCGATTTGCCCCACATCCGCCTGCAAAAGGTTCGTCTGCACCGATATCAGCTGCGTCTTCTCGCTCTGCGAGTAGTCTTCGGCAGAGGTCAGCCGCGTTATCGAATTGTCAATCACGACCCGCTGCTGCGAAACATAACTGAGGGCGGTCCCTAGTGCGCCTGTGTCGGCGACCGCCGTCGACGATGCGGTCCCCGAGGAATAATCCGCTACCAACTGGTTCAGGGTCCCGAGCACATCGTTTCCGACCACCGAGAAGATCTGACTGCCCGGAACGTTGATCTGGACGTTCTGTCCGTTGGGCGTCTTCACGTACTCCACATCGCTGTCGCCCTGATAGGTCGCGACTGCCGGGGATGTGGACGTGTCAAGGGCATAAGCGGGCAGGGTGCCTTTGCTGCCGGAAAACACGTAATTCCCAAGATAGGTCGTGTTGGCCATCGACAGAACTTCATCGCGGATACCCGCGATCTGGTTTGAGATCGACTTCACATCGTTCGCATTCATCGTGCCGTTATTCGCTTCGATAGCCAGCGAGATCGCCGAGGTAAGCTGGCTCACAACGGTGCTGAGCGCGGAGTCGCTCACCTGCAGCAGGCTCTGCGTCGACGAAGCCGTCTGCGAGAACGAATCGTCGTTGCCAATCTGCGCACTGAGCAGAACGTTTTCGCCAGCAGCCACCGGATTGTCGCTCAGCGCATTCACCTGGCTTCCGCTTGCCAGCTCTTCGGTCAGCCTCTCTTCCGCCGATGAGGTCGCATCGAGTGAACCCACCAGATTCGTCAAGTATTGCGGATTTACGCGCATTTTCAGATCCTTATGAGTAAGTCGTCTCTACACCCAGGTTAAGCGCCGAAACCATGACCTGATCGAGCGAAGTAAACAGCTTCGAGGCAGCCTGGTACGACTGTTCCAGTGTCTCTAACTGGGATGCCTCGTCATTCAGGTTCACGCCCGACAGCGATCCAATCTGATTCTGCAACTGCGTCAGCGATGCCTGCTGAGCGGTGTTATCGCCCGATACTTCCGTCACCAGACTTCCCAGCGTGGTCACAAAATCTGAGAAGTATTGCGTCGGCGTCGTGCCATTCACCACCGCCTGATCGGCAATATTTGCCATGGCCGTGGCATTCGTATTGTCGGAGGATCCTTGCCCGGCGGCCGCGGCCGCAATCAACGCGGGGTCGGTCATGGTCACGGAAATCCCCGCCGCCGAACCCGCCGGATCGGCTGCAGTAGCATTCTCGGGAAGGCTGAAAATGGCCGTGCCGGCGTTTCCATTCAGGTCCGAACCTGCTTCGTTCTGCGTGTTCAGCTGCGAAGCAACTGTGTAGGCGAGCTGGTCCAGGGCGCTTTCCGCCGTCGGAATGTCCTGATCCCGCGCTGTCAGGATGCCTCCCAGTTCCCCACCGCCCGCAGTCAAATCCGGCGTGATGTCAGTGCCCTGCGAGTCGTAGAAGTGTGTGACGCCGTTGCTCTCGCCGCTGGTCACCTGGAACGCCTGCCCCTCGGAAACCAAAAGCGCGCCTCCAGTGGTCGTCACGGTCAGGCCATTGTTTTCGGTGGTGGCGGTGCGAATTCCCATCAGTTGCGAAAGGCTGGTCAGGTCCTGCTGCCGCTGGTCTTCCAGTGTTCCGGCGTCGGCATTCGGGCTCGTCGTCTCAATCTGCTGATTGAGCTGGGCTACGTTTTGGAGAAGCTTATTGGCCTGGCCGACCACACTGATTCCCTGCTGATCCAGCGAGTCCCGCTGGCTCTCCAGTTGCGATGCCGAGCTGTTGAAGTCCGAAGCCAGCGTTCCCGCCGCGCTCAACACCGACTCGCGATATGCATCATTCGATGCCCCGCCTTCGAGCGACGACAACGCGCTGAAGAGATTGTTCAGGTCGCTGCCAATCCCGCTCGATGCGTTGGTATCCGTTCCGGCGCTGGAGGCTCCGCTAAAGAGGGCCTGCATCTGATCGAGCGCCGTCAACCGCGCGCTCGACGCGCTCTGGGTCTGCGTTTGCTGCTGCACCGCCTTGTCCAGCACCAGGCTACGCTGCGATTGCGCGCCGGTCAGCGTCACGCCCGTTCCGACATTCATGCCGTTCAACGAGATCGAATCGTTCTGTTGCCAGGTTGGCATTTCCAGCGTGTAGCCAGGAGTACTCGCGTTGGCCGTATTGTTGGCCACAATATTCAGCGCCTCCTGGTCCGCATCCAGTGCGCCGGTCGCGATATTAAACGCTGTGCTGATGGTGGCCATTGAAATTGCCTCCGCTCCCTGAGCCGCGCTCCGGCCCGTATTCCTCCGGACGATCCGGGCTGCACCGCAAAAGCCGCAGGTTGCGCTGAGTCAATGCCAGCAGAGTAGCCAGCACCTGCCGCTTCTCCATCACAGACTCCCGCTCCTGGCCGGCGGCCGGCAAAGGGAGCTTCGGAACCTGCTCCGCCAATCGCCTCAGGCGTGCCGCGTCCGCGCGGATCAGCGCATCGATCGCTTCGCTCATCAGTCCCAACGCGGAGGGGTCCATATTATTTACCCAGCATCTGGTCGATCATTTTCGAAGCTACTTCCGAGGACGGCACGTTGTAGGTGCCGGCGGCCAGAGCCTGCTGCACCTGCACCACTTTGTCCATCCTGACGTCGGAGTCCGGCGCGGCTTGCGCAGCAATACTCGCCGCGGAACTCAGTGTGGCTTCATCGGTTCCAATCGCGGGCGCCTGCGAGCCGGCACTCTGCGTTGCGGCGCTCGGCGCTTTGCTGACTTCCTGGCTCGAGAACAGTTGCTGCATTCCCTGGAGGTCGTTGCTGACATTCATCTCAAGTCTCCTTCACTTCAGTCATCGGCAGCGTGAATCAACACTTTAGTCACTTTTCAGAATCCATTCTGAGAAAACCCTTAGATTGGCCCGGATTCCCTCATCGCAGTTTTCTTCGTACTGTCAAAATGGCCAATGATCTTTGAGGCGATACCGAATCCGCCCCGCTCCGAAATCGCTTTGGCCAGAGCCTCCGATCCGAAATTCATCAGGGAACTTTCGCTGCCTTCGCCCGACTCTGCGCCAGAATCCCCATCTTTTTCATCTGCGAAAAGCGAGTCGTGCTGCAGCGGCTCGAGAAACTCCTTCATCAGAGACGCCTCAAACTCGTGCGCCGCCGGCTTAAGCCGCGGATCGGCAGCGCTGTTGGTGGTTCCGCTGGTTCCGGCACCGATCACGCCACTGGTCAGCATTACAGCACCTCCAACTCAGCTTCCAGCGCGCCAGCTTCTTTCATCGCCTGCAGAATCGAGATAATGTCTCGCGCCGTTGCTCCGATTTGCTGCAGGTTTTCGACCAGATCGTCCACCGTGGCCCCTTCCCGCAGGTCGATGCGGTTCACTGGCTTGTCCTGGGCCTGCACCGAGGTCTGTTGCACTACCTGGGTGGTTCCCTGGGCTAATGCATTGGGCTGCGAAACCTCAGCTTTGTTCACAATGTTCACCACCAGCCCGCCGTGGAGGATCGTGACCGGCTGAAGCCGCACATCGCCGCCAATCACGACGGTCCCGGTGCGCTCGTTCACGACCACGCGTGCGCGTGGAAAGACTTCCACTTCGACCTCTTCCACGCGCGCCAGCAGTGCGGTTATGTCTTCGTTTGCCGCCGGCTGCAATTCGATCCTCCGGCTGTCAACCGCATGAGCCAGCGGACGCCCGAGTTCGCGATTGATGGCCGTGGTCACCGACTCCGCCGTGCGGAAATCCGCGTCTTCGAGCAACAGGGCCAGCGGCCGCAGCAAATTCAAGTCGAGCGGCACGCTGCGTTCCACGATCGCGCCCGAGGGAATCCTTGCCGTCGTCGGATAATTCACTGACTTGCTGCTGCCATTCGAGGTCACTGCGTAGCCTCCGAGCACCAGCGGGCCCTGCGCCTGCGCGTAGATCTGCCCATCCGGACCCAACAGTGGCGTCAGCAGCAGCAGACCGCCCTCGAGGCTGCGCGCGTCGCCGGCCGACGAGACGGTGATGTCTACCTTATTGCCAGGCCGGGCAAACGGCGGCAGCGTTCCCGCCAAAAAGACAGCGGCCATATTCCGCGTCTGCATCATCGAGGCCATCGCGTTACCCTGCAGGCTCACGCCCAGCCGCTCCAGCGCCGATTCCAGAGTTTGCAGCGGAAAAACGGTCTGCGAACTGTCTCCGGTCCCATGCAGCCCGACCACGATCCCATAACCCACCAGTTGGTTATCGCGTACTCCCTCGACCGAGGCCACGTCCTTTACCCGCGCCAGCTTCGTTCGCGGCGAGTCTTCACCAGACGCGCCCAGACCGCCTGCCGCCAACAGCAGCAACCCTGCCGCGACCATCTGCGTTCGAAAGCTCTGCCGCACGTCCATCGAGTGCCTCAATTCAGAACACCAGAATCTTTTCGAGGAAGCGCACCAGAGGGTTCTGCCTGTAGGTCGCATCGGTCACAATCCCCTTGCCGACGACTTCCAGTTCCATATCTGTAATGTTGGTGGACATGACCTGGTTCTGTGCATTCACATCTTCCGGCCGCACCAACCCGCGCACGCGGATCAGTTGCGTCTGCTGATTGAAAGTCAGCTGCCGCACCACCTGAATGAGCAGCATGCCATTGGGCAGCACATCGACCACTTCGCCACCCAGCGTCGTCGCAATACTGGAGTCGGTGACACTTTGACCCTGAGCATTCAGCGACGACGAAGACGTCTGGTTCAGCAGGTTGTTCAAAGCGTTTCCGGCCGAAAGCTTGCCCAGCAGCGCCGAAACCTGCGAAGAAGCCGCTGACGCTCGCGCGTTCTTTACTGTCCCGTCGGTGGAAGCAGTCAGGCTCTCGGCAACCACGACAGCGATGGGATCGTGGGCACGCGTCGCCTTCACATCGCTCACCAGGTTGGTGAGCCGTCCCGTGGGCGACCAGATGGAGCCCGGCGTCAGCTTCTCTGCCGCCTTCTCCGCCCGCACCCTCAAGATGTACTGGTTCAATGCCAAATCCGGCGGAGTCGAGCCGGGCTGCGGTTGCTTTGGCTTTGCCTGCCCAGTCGCCGTGGCGCACGTCAGGACGATCAGACCCGCCGCTCCAAGATTCTTCCAGCCGATTTTCGCGAGGGATCGCATTTAGTTTTTTCCTCTCAGCGGCTCGAGTTCCACAAGAGCCGGACCGCGGACGACGCCGCGCAAAATCGTTCCGTGCAAACCTGCTCTCACCCGAATCTCGTCGCCGGCGTGTCCCTGCTCAAGCGCCATGCCAACCAGATGAACGCCGGTCTCTGCGGTCTGGCCGACCAGGGTCACGCGCATTCGCGCGTGCACCAGCCAGGGCAGATGTTCGAGCGTCGCCATGGCCGGCGAGTTTGCATGGCCCTGAACGCGTGCGCGTTCCGCCGTGGTATCGCTCCATGGAACCTCAGCCAGCATTGCCGGGCGCTCTGGGTGCGCGCAGTCGCGCTCCACCAAATACTGGCGATGCAGCGCCCAGTCGATCACCGGCAGACCGCCCGGGCCGCACGCTGCAAAGGCCGGCGCCGCCGTCATCATAAAGACGAGAATGAGCAGTGTCTTCATCCGTCACCGCGCCATATTATTGACCTGGCTATACATGTCATCCGCCGCGCGAATCACTTTGGAATTGCTCTCGTACGCGCGCTGCGCCAGTACCATTTGCACGAAAGCGCCCACCACATCCACATTTGAGTTCTCGAGATAGCCCTGCTGCAGCGTGCCCAGTCCTTCCGTCCCGCCTGGGTTCCCCAGCACCGGATCACCGGACGACAGCGTCGCGGTAAACAAATTTGACCCAACGCTTTCGAGGCCCCCGGGGTTGACAAACGTTGCCAGCTGAATCTGTCCCAGCTGCGCCGGATTCTGCTGCCCCGGCAAGGTCGCATTCACCACGCCATACTGCGTGATGGTGACTGCCGTCGCATTGGCCGGAATCGAAATGCTGGGCACCACCGGATCGCCTTGCGCATCGACCAGCGACCCCTGGTTGTTGAGGAAGAAGTTCCCGGCCCGTGAGTAAGCGAGCGTGCCATCCGGGCGGGATACCTGGAAGAACCCCGTGCCCTGAATCGCAAGATCCAGCGGGTTGTTCGTCTGGTTCATATCGCCCTGGGTCATGATGACTTCCGTCGCAGCCGACTTCGTTCCCAGTCCGATTTGTAATCCCGCCGAGACCGTTTCCTGGCTTTGCGCAGCTCCCGGCGTCACCAGGTTTTGATAAATCATGTCCTGAAACTGCAGTTGCCGCTGCCGGAATCCGACCGTCGATGAATTCGCCAGATTATTGGCAATCGTGTCCAGATTCAGTTGCTGTGCGCTCATCCCGCTGGCTGCTGTATATAACGCTCGAATCACACTGGCCTCCCATCAACCTGCGCGTCGTTACTGCACGCGTGGCAAATCCTCGCTCGCTGTCTTGTCGAAGTCGTTGCTGAAAATGGAGACCGCCTTCTGCATCATTTCGGCCTGGCGCTGCATCAGCACCAGTTGCAGGCTGCCCCCGATCACATCCTGGTTCGACGATTCGAGCGACCCCTGATGCACGGCGCCGTTCGCGGCCACTGTCTGCACCCCTTCAGCCGCTGCATAACTGTTCGCGCCCTCCGCCGTCAAAGCATCGCCCGCAGCAAAACCGAAGATCCCAATCTTGCCGCTCATCGCCCCATTCACCGACACAACGCCGTCCGCTCCCACGATCGTGTCTCCGGATGGAATGCGAATCGGCTGGCCCTTTTGGTCAAGCACAGGCTCACCCGCCTGGGTCGCAAGCGTTCCATCCTGGGTGCGTTCGAACTCGCCGTCGCGTGTGTAGCGAGTGCCCTGCGGCGTCTGAATGGCGAAGAATCCGCTTCCCTCGATCGCCAAATCGAGAGGATTGCCGGTGGGCGTCAGCGCGCCCTGTCCCAGGTCGAGCTGGCTGCCGCCCAGGACGCCAAAGGCATTGACGGTCGTGTTGAGCTGAGAATCAAGCGCTTCGGGTCCAAGAATGGCGGAGCGGAAATAATCACGCTCGGCGCGGTAGCCTGCGGTGCCCGCATTCGCCAGATTGCCGGCGGCAACATCCAGCGCCTGGCTCCGAGCCAGCAAACCCGCATAGGCTGCGTAGTACCCGCTGTCCATTCGTGGCCTCCTGCGGCAGGTATATGCAGCAGCAGTTCCGCACCGGACAGGGGAAGATTAGAGAAGACTCAGGACGACATGTCGCAGAAGATGGTCACCGTGAACGTCATCGTCTCAAAGCGGTAGCTGCGCTCGATCCGTACTGACGCCCGCTGGCTGAAGAGCTCATAATGATTGCCCGCCACGACCGTAGGCGTAGAGAGCAGGCATCCGGAGGACATCCGGCTGTCGCGCCCCTTCCAGGCGCCGGCCAGCATATTGCAGACCTCTCCCATGGCGTCGCGCACCATGGCATCGACGCTGTGCGGCGCGATCCCGGTCATGCGCTCAGCCATGCGCATCGCGGCCAAATTGCCGCTCTGCATCACCATTGAGCCGCTCACGGCGCCGGCCAGTCCAATCACCGCCGAGATCGTCTCCCGCTCCCGTCCTGCACACTCGTTCACGGGCGCGCAACTGACCCCCATCATCGTGCTGAATACTTCCGCGGCCGCATGGTCCAGGTATTCCTCGAAGCGCGAGACTTCCTTCACCGGGACAGACAATGCTGACATCTGTGCATTCCTTTCCTGCTGTTGGTTTGCGGCTGCAGCGTTGCTCTGCCGCGCCCCCTGCCTCACGACCTCTCGAAAGGTCATGCCGAACCCAGTAACGGCAAAACCCGCTCGCGTACCTGGTCGGGTGTGAACGGCTTGCGGATGTATCCCCGAGCGCCGGCCGCAAGCGCCTCGCGCACATGCTCTTCTCCGCTCTCCGTGGTGATCATCACTACTGGCACACCCCTCGCGAGCGACTGACTTCGAATCTGTCGCAGGAATTCAAGACCGTCCATGACGGGCATGTTGATATCAGACACGATCAGGTTCACCCGGTCCTTACCAAGCGCGGTCAGCCCTTCGCGGCCGCTGCCTGCCTCGATGACCCGGGTGATATCCAGCCCCGCCTGGCGGAGGGCCCGCTCCACTATCTTTCGCATCACGGAAGAATCGTCGACAATCAGCACCGTCATTCCCACCATAGCGCGCTAACCCTCCGTCTGCCTTATCGGCGCGCCTCGCGATCCCTCTATGGAATGTCGCCGAATTTCTGGCCGACCGTGCAGACGATGTCTTCCACATCGCCTGTCTTCGGCAGGCCCTCTCCACGTGGAGCTTGCTTCCACATCCTCAGCCAGCAATACTCGTGGACGCCCACCAGTCGGGCCTCGGCGGGCTTTTCCTGTTCGATGCACCGGGTGAGCAGACGCGCCAGCGCAGCGACCGTGGCTGCTTCAAGAAATTTTGTTGCGGGACCAGCCTCCTCGAGAAACTCGCCCCGCGCGCGCAGATATTCCGAGTCGCGCAACACACCGGAGGTCAATCGCACGCCCAGCATGCGCTCCATCGCATACGCAAGGCTGCGATCGATGCGATTGGCGAATGCTACATACAGAAGGTTCCCACCCGCCGCCCGCAAAGGCACAGCCCCAAACGCTTCTGCCAGAAGGCGCGGCAGGGCGGTTGCCACTTCTGCCGGGCAGTACTCACTCTCCATCGAAAATACCGGGCAACTCCACTGCGCGCTCAGGGCCCGGGTCAGCATCGTCTCGTTCAGGATGCCGCTCTCCACCAGCCATGCGCCCAAAGGCGTCGCTCCCCGGCCCTCCTGCACTGCGATGTCGCGGGCGACGATCGCGTGCCGCAAATCCTCCTGCGTTATGCGCCCCTGTTCGATCAGCGTCAAACCCAGCGGCAGACGGTGCGCATACGGATGGGAAGGCCCGCCCGTCTCCCGGTGCACGGCCAATCGC
>Ga0210391_10005554_pt1 | contig 10369 bp, 10 predicted proteins | sample IncBWC12OmetaG_FD_160573 | JGI IMG/M metagenome (GOLD analysis project Ga0210391, IMG submission 160573) | Forest soil microbial communities from Barre Woods Harvard Forest LTER site, Petersham, Massachusetts, United States - Inc-BW-C-12-O ...
CGCGTTCATCAGAATTTCGCGAAACGCTGTTGCCACCGCGTCGCTTTCGGATTCCGGAAGGTCCGCGACCTCGTGCATGAATTGCAGGAGCCGGTCAGCGGTCCTCAAATCGCAACTAGCCACCAGGCGTATCCATTCTGGCGTTGCCGACAGCACCTCAATGCCTTGATCCCAGGAAGGTCCTTCGGCGGCAGCACGCACCATGTCTGCAAGCGAGGAGAGCGTGAACGGTTTTGAAAAATAACTAAATGCGTGTTCCCGCATAGACGTGATGACATCGATCGGCGTGCTTTCGTCCGTCAAAATGATTAGCCGGGTATGAGGGTGTAAACTGCGAATCTTGCGGAGCAGCTCCACGTCGTCCCGTCCGGGGGTCTTTTCGCTGGTCAAGATGAAGTCGAACGGTGCTGCCTGAGTAAGGGCGAGTGCCGTCTTGTTATCGAGTGCATGACGCACGCTCCAGACCGACGGATCAAGGATATTTACGAGCATCTCGTGAATTTCTGGATCTGCATCGATGAAAAGAGCATTCTTCTTCGTCGAGGACTCGCTTCTGAGGATTGAAGGGGAGCTCATTTTTCCTCCGATATCGCCCACCGCTTGAACTGAAACCCCGTCCGGCGATCTCTCGTGTGGGGTGAAGTCCCGAGAGCTTCACATATGTTGCCGTCCGCTCTCCCGCCTCGCCAGTGTCAAAAGTTACAGGTTTCTGGGCCGCCCGTAACCGGCTGCTGGGTGATTGGAATTCGAAGCCCGACCGCTTCGAAGTAAAATCCGCTTCTCCGGTAAGAGCGTTTATCAGGACTTTGGTGCGAGCCAACGACGATGATATAGAGTGACCACTCGCCGGAGGCAGTCAGGAACCAGCGGCTTACAGAAAAGAGGGCATCATGAAAAAGGGCTATTGGGTGGTTGCGTACAAATCGATTTCGGATGAATCGGCTGTACAGGCTTACGCGGCATTAGCGGTGCCAGCCATTCAGTCCTTCGGCGGGCGCTTCTTGACCGGATCCGCTAGCCGGATTCAGCCTTACGAAGTCGGAATGCAGCTGCGCACTATTGTTACCGAATTCGATAGCTATGACGTCGCGCTGGCGGCTCGCAAAAGTGAGGCTTACCAGAAAGCGCTTCAGGCACTCGGCTCGGGCGCAGAACGCGATTTCCGCGTCGTCGAAGGCGCGTAGATTTAAACTCCTGTGTAGTCGCGTACTCGGAAACTGAGCGTCAGTTTCCCGTAACGGCGTTTACCAGGCGCTCGGTGGCATCAGCTGGCCGCGGATTCCGTTTGCCACAAACAGCGGGTGAGTCGTTCTTGCGAGCACACGGCCGCTGAATCGAGTTCGAGATAGGGCCGCTGAGCGTTGAGGTCTTGTGTGCACGCCTGCCGAGATGTACTTTACGATTATCAGGCGGTCGAATCGCGTACACTGCATGATTGTTTTTCGGGAGCGAACTATGAAGTCCCAGCGCAAATGGCGAGCACTATCTATCGCGACAGGGTTGGTCTTGGCCTGGGTGACGCTGGTAAGCACGCTGGCCCTCTCAGCTAGAACCGGAGAACTCTACGAGGACGCGGACGAAACGACCGTCCAGTCTTCTTCAGCTTTGCTGCCGGTAGGTACAATCTTGCCAGTTAGCCTGGACAAGACCCTTTCAGCGAACGAGGCGCAGGCCGGCCAAGAGATTGAAGCTGAAATCATGCAGGATGTGCCGCTGCAGGGCCGCGAGAAAATTCACATGAAGTCCCGTGTCAGCGGCACAATCGTGTCCGTCACGCAGGCTGGGGGTGGCGCAGGCACTCAAGTTTCATTGCGGTTCGACAAAATCGATAACCACGGCGAAATCATTTCGATGCTCACGAGTTTGCGGGCGATCGCTTCTAATCAGGCGGTGAACTCTGCGCAGGCGCCCCTCAACTCTTCCCCCGGCACACCTGCCGGTTGGGCGGACACCGTCTTAATCGGCGGAGATGTGCGGTACGGCGACGGCGGCGAAGTGGTGAACCGCCGGAAGCAAAAAGTCGGCAAAGGAGTCAGCGGCGGCGTGCTGGTGCACGTGAGAGCGCAACCCGATTCCGGATGCGATGGGCCCATCAATGGTGACGATAGTCTTCAGGCCCTTTGGGTTTTTTCGTCGGGCGCATGCGGTGTGTACGGACTTCGCGGCATCGGAATCAGCCATAACGGAAAAACAGCTCCGCTCGGCGTGATTACACTCAGATTTGAAGCATCAGAAACGAAGTTAGAAGGGTCCGCAGGCATGCTCCTGCGCGTCGTTGCTCCGCAATAACTGCTGCGCCTCTGACGAATGCCCGAAATCGGATCGGCTACGGCGTAGCTCCCGGCTAGTAATCTCGTCGGACGTCCTCGCACTTGAACTCACTTCTCCGTAAGAGGGTTAATCAATCAGGACTTGGCGCCAAGCCCATGATATTTTGAATGCCGAAATGCCACCTGCCCCGATGCATACCGCATGAGACCAATCACTGATTCCAATCGTGCTGACCGATGCGTGCAGCTTGCAAATGAAATGCTGGTTTCACAGGGAACGTATGAACGTGACTTCGACCTGGCGTGGTTGCAGCATCATGAATGGAAGGTTGTTCCCGTGAAAAGCGAATACGGTCACTTCGGCCCAGAAGAAATCGAGCGAATTGCTCAAGTCCTGAACTTGGCTGGCTATACCGAATGCCTGGCCGTCGCCACGGAATGGTTAGACCCGCTACCATGTTGTTACGATGTCGCGATATCGAGCGAAGACCTTCGAAATTTTAATCGAGAGTGCGGACTTTTGGGTTATCTCCTAATGGACGAGGCCCGCTCCTGGGCTATCTCGTGTTATGGGAAATACAAATTGTTCGCTGGACGAGCACGGATGCTGGAGATGCTTTTAGGAACGGCAATCTCAATTGCCCGTGAGGATTTCGCGGAGTTTGCGAAGTCGCTGGACGGTGGTCTTGCGCACGCCCCTTATACGACAATCGCCTCGCGATATTCCGACATCTAGACCGACCAGTGTTCGCCGCGGTTTCCCAACTCCTGATTAGGCGCGTTACCGGAGATGTGAAGCAGCACTTCACTTGTCCGAGTAGCGCGTTTATCTGGACTTGGCGCGTGATTGCATTCAAAAGTCAAATAGGAGTTTCAGGCGCTAAATCTTCACTTAGTCTTGTTGCGTACTTTAATAGCCATTGAAATGCCGATAATTTCGTTGGTCTCCCAGCGAGCTGGCAGGTTCACCGACTGCAGTAGATAATAAGGCCGTATGGAAAACGAATCGGTGATGGGCAGACGAACCCCCACTTGGAAGCGGTTCTGCGTAAAACTGCCACCAGCAGCAAAGCTGTTGGTTCCGGGGACGACAAAAAACTCATTGCTCACGACTAACGCAGGGCGCCGCTTCACCCGCAGCGGCAACGTATAGTCAACTCCAGGACGAAATCGAAAGCGTGCGGAGGCTGGGCGATTATCGGGAAGCCGCCCCTCAATCATTATCCGCAGATTAGGCCGCCACGCTCCCCGCGATGTGGCCATCGTGACGTTGAGTAGCAAGCGGTTCTCGTAAGCGATTGTGGGAGTCCCGGGAAACCGTTGATATCGATACAGCGGAGTCACCGTCAACCACGGGCGCACACGAAACGCGATGCCAGCCTGAACGAAATACTCATAGAAGTTGGAAATTGCTTCGTCATACCGTTCATAGAATTCGATTTCCAGTGACTTGCTGGGTGTGAGGTCACTCGAAATTCCCTGATCGAGCCAGAGCCCTAGCTTCTTATCATCTTCCGGATCCTCCGGTTGCTGTGCCCTCGCCCGGCCAGTGACCATACAGCAACACAGGACCGCGAACAAAATCACTCTGCAAATGTTAATGGCCACGTGACGTGTCCGGCTCAAGCGACCTAGCAACAGGTTGGCCAGAATGTTCATTCAATTCCAGCTTTCGTCACAACCCCTACTGCACTCGAAAGACTCGTTTGAAGAAACTGTCTCCTGGCGGGAGCTGCTCGAACGTCTGTATCGTCTGGCGTAAACCGTATACCCTCTCAGCCACGACACTCTAGCGCGCCCCATAATAGGCTATTTTTGTGGGTTAGCGAATATTCGTATGCCTTCAGATCGGCTAGATGCTGCGAGCACCTTTGCTAGGTCCTGGTTAGTCGCGTTACCGGACAAGTCCCGTACTAGAACTTCACTTCTCAGGTAAGAGCGTTTACCAGGGTTTAGTGTGCGAATTGAATGCCCGTAAAGAATAACGCGTGCTACGTCAATTACATCACTGGACCTGTTAATTCTGACAATTCCTGATACGTCAAACCCTTGCTATCAATGCACCACCCGCCGTGGGAGTGGTCGAGTCAGCTCAAACGGGTCAAAAGTAGCTGCCCATGCGGGGCGTCGCCGGATCAGCGTCTCGCACAGACTTGATCCAAGGCCCCGGTGCCTCGGGCTTCCGATGTCCGAGCTCACCCTAGCGGCGGGATTTGTCCGAAGTTGCAGCCAGAGCAAAGCGCCACCCTGGAGCTTAGGTATGAGCATGCAAGCGCGACCGACGGGCCGGACGCAAGCCGCAACTCGCGAACTTGGCGAGATTACAATTGTCGACTTCAAAGGGCGGATCACGATCGGCGAAGGGAGCAAGATACTCCGCGAAATTATGGTCGGCCTCTTGGAGAAGGGCAAGAAGCATGTCCTTTTGAATATGACAGACGTCACGCACCTTGACAGCGCCGGAATCGGAGAGCTTGTTTGCTCGCACACGAGCGTCCGCAAGCAGGGTGGTCAATTGAAGCTTGCCAATGTTAACAAGAAGGTCCAGGAGCTTTTGGAAAAGACGATGCTGTCAGAGGTCTTCGACATTCATCAGGACGAAACCAGCGCCGTGAAATCGTTCGGCTTGTCCTCCGAAGCGGCTGAGTAGACGCGGCTTTCGTCTACTTCTTGACAGCTATCCCCGGCTCACCGGACCCTTCTTTCACCTTCGCCTTGCCGCAGGCCGTCGGCTTTCCGCTCGCGTCGAAACGGCAGCCGAATAGTCCCGCCTTTTCCCTGTCTGGGGTCGTCGGCCTTCCGCGGTGGCAAGTTCGTTGTGCTGAGAACGGCGGAGGCATACTATTTCCCCTTCACGGAGAATCAGCTATGCCTGCTTCGGGAATTGCGATCGTATCTTCGGAGCTGAGATCACATTTTCTTGAGGGGCTGACTCCGTCTGTCCTCAAGACGATCCTTGGAGCTGCAACACGGCGCCGATACCGTGCCAAATCTGTGATCACAAACGATGGTCACCCAGCCGACCGCCTTTACCTGCTGACAGAAGGCCTGGTGAGATATTTCATCATTACACCAGAAGGCAGAAAGCTTCTCTTCCAGTGGCTTGGACCAGGAGATCTATTTGGCGGTCGGACTATTCTGTCGATCCCTTCTCCCTACCTCTTGAGCACAGAAACGGTAACGGATACCTCGGTATTGGTTTGGGAACGCCCCACGATCCGTGGGCTCATCGCACGGTATCCCAGGTTACTGGAGAACGCCTTGTTAGGTGCTTCAGACTACTTGGGCTGGTATCTCGCGTCTCACATAGGGCTGGCTTGCCATACCGCTCGACAGCGCGTTGCACAAGTACTCGTTACTCTTGGTCGCACAGTGGGAGAAAGAGTTCCGGGTGGTATTGCACTGCAAATTACCAACGAGGAGTTGGCGAACGCAGCGAACGTCACGCCTTTCACGGCGAGCCGCGTCATTAGCGAATGGCAGCGCAACCGTGCCCTCGTAAAGCGTCGCGGGAACCTCTTGCTTCTGTCACCAAACCAGCTTTATTGCGTATGATTTCGCTTCGATTCAATTTACCTTATCCTTTTCCCTCTGCTGCCGCACTCCGTGATTGCACTCGAACAAGTTGACGATTGTTCTGAAACTCATAATTAAGTCGCGTAACCGGAAACTTGAAATCCACATGTACGAGAAATGTTGCCAGCTCAACCGGTCGGTGCAACACCTTCTAGTGCGTGGGCTCGGCAGTGCTTCCGCGGCAGAATCATCTATTCGGCGGTAGTTGGCCAAAACCTAGCCAGGACAGCCCCCAGCTCGGTCTAACCCGAGCTGGCGATTTTAACTTTTGTTTTCAATGCTAGGAGGGTTGAAGCTTAGTGTTGCGTCGACCCATTGAGATCACCGCCTTAATCAGGCACGACACCGAGAGCTGACAAGAACCCTGGTTCTGGACACTTCGGTGTTTCCGGGCCTAAACTGTTCTTCAATGAACGGCTTTGTGACGACGCTGATTTTCTTTTTGGCCTCGAGCATCACTGTACGAGCTCAAACGTTCGCCGATGACTCTCGGACCGGCGTTGTTCTAGTGAAACTGTCTGCGCCAATCTATCCTCCTGCCGCGCGAGCAGCGCATATCACAGGCGATGTGGATTTGATACTCACTGTGCGACAGGATGGAAGTATTGAATCGGCAGTGGCGGCCAGCGGTCCTCCGATGCTAAAGCCGGCTGCATTGGACAGCGCGCAGCATACGCAGTTCGAGTGTCGGAAGTGCAGCGGAGCGGAGAATCCCTATCGACTGGTATACACATTCAAAATTGAAGATGACGGTAGTTGCATGCCGACCGCCAACAAATCAAAACAAGACAGTCAAGATCAAACTTACCCTCAGATAGCCGACGCGGAACACCGCGTGACTACGACCGCTCAGGTCATCTGCATAAGCGACCCGGCGTCCGACTTCAAAAAAAGTCGTTCCCTGAAATGTCTCTATCTGTGGAGATGCGGCTCTTAGGCTCGTCCAGCTTTCACATGCCTGATTAGTCGCGTTACCGGACAAGTCCCCTACTGACACTTCACTTGTCCGACTGGAGCGTTAACCAGGACTTCACAAGCCGCAACGGCAAGTCGTTTGCTCAAGCGCGATTGATATAAACTCATGTCATCGGACCGTTGGTCTAAGCGCGCTGAGCGTATGCGTAAACACATTAGTCTGCAATCTTCATCCCGGTGCGTCTGGCTCCTTGTCCTACTGCTGGCGGCAGGGACAATCCGCACAACCGCTCAGGTGCCAGGGCATTCTCGATTCGATCGGCTCGTTGCGTCCGCCGAAAGCGGAGACGCCGCCGCTCAGGTGGAGCTGGGCATTCTCTACTACAGCGGTTTGGCCGACAGCCCGCGGCCTGATTACGCGGAGGCGTTGAAATGGTTCCAGCGCGCAGCGGATCAGGGCAATGCGGATGCACAGGATCGTATTGGCTTGATGTACTACTCCGGCAAAGGGGTGCCGCAAGATTTTGCGGAGGCGGCGCATTGGTATCAGCTGGCCGCCCAAGGTGGAAATTACCATGCGCGGCTAATGCTCAGCGATATGTACAGGGGCGGAGTTGGTGTGCCGCGCGACTTTGGTGAATCGAGGAAGTGGGCGGACCTGGCGAAGGCGGATCACCCGAACAAGGAAGCCGGCGAGATTCGGGCGGTATTCGCCGTCGCAGTTCTGGCGGTGATCGCCTTCACGTTTGGCTTAATTGCGTTGCAGAGAAATACCCTCACCGGTTGGCAGCATCTCGTCGTTGCGGTTCTCGTGAACGTGGCCGGGATAGCGCTGGTGCTCAATACTCTGACGACCTATGGGTTCTGGATCGTGTTTCCTCACTGCTCCCATAGTTTCCTCGCGACTGACTGCACTCAGATCAGCGATCCACACACCCGGATGATCGTAAATGGGTTCGGTAACTGGGCGGTGGTCAATCTTATCTTCCGGTTTATGGCGGGGGTGGGTTTGGTTCTGGACGCACTCGCAGTGTGGTACATCGTGTATCTTTTGCGGCTGCTCTTCAGGCGTTCCCGCGCACGCATCCCTCGTGAGGTCCCTTCCCGCAACTTTTGATCGGCGGGCAATTCGAGAAACAATGCGAGGCCTGACAAGTCGCGCTACCGGCGGTTGATGTAGCACTTCACTTCTCCGATTACGGCGTCAATCGTCCAAGTGCCGTGACAATGTGCTTCGATTACTTCCTCGAAAGCTGTTTCAGCATAACTTCCGTGTAGGCGACAATACGTCCGGAATGTGATCTCGGCTTGAGGTGTATCTACTCCAGCCCCTCTGCCCGCTTCTCGGCGCTCCACACATTTCAAGCCTTTGGGAATTCTGAAAAGCCCCACGCAACAACGGCTTGTGGGCGCCCTCGCGGTCGAGCGACCTCGCCGGTCAGGGCCGCCCGCCCATGCAAGGGAGAGAAGGTGACCCAAAACCTCTAGTATCCGGTGTGGCAGAGAATGAGAACGGTTGAAAAGGATTAAGCGTCGTATAATCCCGTGCACGCAACTGGGGAGCAGAACATATGAACGTACAAGAACAAATCAAGAAGTATATTACCAGCCAACCGGAGCCAAAACGCAGTGACATGCGAGAGTTGCATCGGCTCACACTTCAAGCGTCGCCAAAATGCAAATTGTGGTTCTCGGATGGTAAAGACAGCAAAAATCGTACCGTTTCCAACCCTACGATTGGATATGGACTTCACACAATAAAATATGCAGATGGAAAAAGTAGAGAGTTTTTTCAAATTGGTGTGAGTGGAAACAAAACCGGAATCTCTCTCTATATTATTGGTCTCAAAGATAAGAAATACTTAGCCAAAACGTATGGAAAAAAACTAGGCAAGGCGAGCGTGACCGGATATTGCATTCGGTTTAAAGCTCTAAATGATATAAACATCGCCACGCTTGAAGCGGCAATACGATATGGGTTCGCAGCTCAGAATGAAACAGGCAAGCTGACGAAATAATTCCACTGTTAAAGGCGAGCAGCTATCGATGTAAAGGCGCCCCAGTACACGACCTCTACAGCCCTGACCCGCGCCACAAAGCCATTCTCTATAAAACGGGTCTGCAGCGATAGTTGTGCGGCTCTCTGTCAGCGCTCCTTTCCTTTCTCTGTTTGCCGTTGCCCGCTGCGGAAGTATCACGAGCTAACCGGGAGTTATCGAACATGCCTGTTTAGTCGCGTTAGCGGAGATGTGAAGTAGCACTTCATTTGTCCGGTTCATGCGTTGACCAGGACTTGAGTCCGATACCTCGGAAACCTTCACCCGAAGGTCAGCAGTAAACACAGGCCGACTTCCCATTAACAATCACATTGAGCGAAGCCAAATCACTTTCTGGCGAAAGGCCGGAACCTGAGCCGGCTACTTCCGGCGCACCCACGAAGGGCCAAGAGCCGAACGTCGGTTCGGGGTTGGCGTCATCGGCAAACGAGCGCGGATTTAATCATAGAAGTTTTCTTTTCGAGGGATGTAGAGAATACCGCGACGGCTCCGACTATCCCATGAAAGCGCAGATGGCAAATTCTGATCAGAGGCGCTTCCAGACAAGGAGGAAGATCATGCCCAAAACCAGCGAATTCTCTCGACGCCAGTTCGCCGCATCCGCGCTCGCGACTGCGGCGTTGGCGGCCCTACCCGCTCCTTCAAGAGCGGACGCTAAGATGCAGCAAATCAAAGGAGATGAAATTATGCACCTGACACCTTACCTTTTATTCGATGGCAATTGCCATCAGGCAATGGAGTTTTACAAATCCTGCTTCGGCGGAGAACTGACTTCAATGAAGGTGAAGGATTCTCCGGCGAAGGACTACATGCCTGCGATTCAGCAGGAGAAAACCATCAATGCACGATTAAAGAGCGGGAACGTGGAGATTTCGGCGTCGGACTGGCTGCGGCTCGACCAAACTCGCATTCGCGGCAACACGGTTTGCCTTTACCTTAGCGGAGGGACGTTTCAGGAGTTGAAGGCTCTTTTCGAAAAACTCTCCGAAGGAGCTGAAGTCACCGACCCCCTCAAAGAGATATTCTTTGGCGTTTACGGAGCATTGAACGACAAATTCGGGGTTCGGTGGATGTTTCAAGCAGCCAAAAACAGCGCGTAGACTGGGCGTGCCGATGTGCAATTACCTGGGCCCCGCAATCGGGGCCCTTGAATTTCGAATTGCGATCCTCGCGCAATCGTGGTCGGAAGGCTACGAAACGCGCGAAAATCAAAAGGAGCAAGGAAGATGAAATACATCTTGATGATGAACATCCCGAAAGAAGGTTATGGTGCTTTTGGTGCGTGGACACAAAAGGATATCCTGGCGAATCTCGCATTTGTGAAGCGCATGAATAAAACACTCAGTGAGTCCGGAGAGTTCGTGGCGGCAGACGGCCTGGCACTGCCGGATCAGGCAAGAGTTGTGCGAGCGGGCAAAGACGGGGTGCCGATCACCGACGGCGTGTTCCCGGAATCGAAAGAATTTCTGGCCGGCTATTTGATCGTGGACGTCGAAAGTACAGAACGGGCTTATGAGATTGCCGCAATCTGGTCGGCGGCGCCGGGTCCGG
>Ga0210391_10005556_pt1 | contig 10368 bp, 8 predicted proteins | sample IncBWC12OmetaG_FD_160573 | JGI IMG/M metagenome (GOLD analysis project Ga0210391, IMG submission 160573) | Forest soil microbial communities from Barre Woods Harvard Forest LTER site, Petersham, Massachusetts, United States - Inc-BW-C-12-O ...
AGCGACGCGTCCAAGCAGCTGTTTCCCGGCCGCAATCCCGTCGGCGAGAACGTCTATCTGAACGATTTCCCTTACGTCGTGATCGGCGTCATGGCGACGAAGAAACAGGATTCGAGCTACGACGGATGGGATGTGAACAAGATTTTCATTCCATTTGGCGCCATGCGGCGAGATTTTCCGGACAAGCCGCCGGGCACTCCCACGACTTTCGATCAGTTGCTGGTGACGCCGAAATCAGTTGAGCAGCATGAGAGCTGTAAGCAACAAGTCCGGACGGCGCTGGCGCGCATGCACAATTTCGATCCTCATGACAAAGAAGCTTGCCCTATCTGGGACACGGTGCAGGAGGCGCAAGCGTTTCGGCAGATGACGGACGGCATGAAGTATTTTCTGGGCGCGGTCGGCGTGGTAACGCTTTTCCTCGGTGGGTTGGGAGTGATGAACGTGATGATGGTGGCGGTGCGCGAGCGCACGCGCGAGATTGGTGTTCGCAAGGCTTTGGGCGCGCCGGCGCACACGATCTTGAGGCAGTTCTTTCTCGAGGCATTGCTGATCGCTGTGCTGAGCGGCGGCATTGGGTTGGGCGTAGCTTACGGAATCTGCTCGCTGGTCGATCTGCTTCCAATGCCCGACTTTTTCGCGGGATTGTTGCCGACTTGGAAGTCCGGGTTGCTCTCGTGCGGACTGCTCGGAGCTATCGCCGTGCTGTCAGCGTTATATCCGGCGCGGAAAGCAGCATCTGTGGATCCGATCGAGGCTTTGAGATTTGAAGCTGGTGGGTAGGAGAGGCATTAACCACAGAAGCCACAAAGGTTCACAAAGGAAATCGCTCTCTCAAACCTTTGTGTTACTTCGTGTTCTTTCCAGTTAAAGATTTTATGTTGTTCGAAATCATTCGCGAAGCTTGGATTGCTCTCAAGCGCAATACCACACGGAGCCTGCTCACCATGCTCGGCATCGTGTGGGGCATTACGACGGTTACGTTGTTGATCGCCTACGGCAGCAGCTTTCGCAAAATCCTGGTCGGCGGCTTCGATGCGTTTGGCAAAAGCGCGGTCATCTGCTGGCCACAGCAGACCAGCGAACAGCCCGGCGGACAGCGGGCAGGGAAGAAAGTTGTTTTCGAGCAGGCTGATGTCGACATGGTCAAGGAAACCGCGCCTCTGGTAAAGCATGTTTGCCTCGAAACCGTGAAACGCCCGGGCATTGCCTATGGCGACAGGATGGTAGGGACGGCAGCCATCCGCGGTGTCTGCCCGGAATACGGAGAGATGCGGAATGAAGTCCCGGCGGAGGGACGATGGATCAACGCGAGTGACGAACTCGAGCGGCGACGCGTGGCTTTTCTTGGCGGACGCATCCGAGAGCAGCTGTTTAGCGGCCGCCCCGCGGTGGGCGAGTCGGTACTGATCGGCGGAGTGCGTTTTACCGTGATCGGCATCATGGCGCGCAAGATTCAACTCAGCAATTACTTCAGCAGCGACGACGAATCCGTGTGGATTCCATATTCAGCCGCCGGAGATCTTTGGAATACGCGGGATGCAGCAGTCCTGATTTTTGCGCCTGTGGCCCCGCAGTTTGAAAAGAAAGCCATGGCCCAGGTGTTAGCGGCGGTGGCGACCCGACAACAATTTTCGCCCACGGATCCAAAGGCAATTCAGATGTTCGGGCGCGACGAGTTTCGTCCGGTGATTGACGCGCTGACCATCGGCCTGCAGGTGCTGCTCACGTTTATCGGAACCCTGACTCTTGGGATCGGCGGAGTTGGAGTGATGAACATCATGCTGGTTTCCGTCGACGAGCGTATTCGTGAGATTGGCCTGCGTCGTGCGCTGGGAGCCAGAAAGCGTCACATCAAATTTCAGTTTCTGGCGGAGACCCTGCTGATTATGCTGTTGGGCGGCGCGATCGGTGTGCTTTTGTCGTACGCAATTTCCGCAGCGGTGGGCACGCTCCCGCTGATGGGGCCGCTATTTGAAGACGATTCCGGCAAAGCGGATATCCATTTGAAAATCTCGCTAATGACGGTAACGCTCTCCACGTTGGTGCTGCTGATCGTCGGCGTGATCAGCGGGCTGGTGCCGGCATTGCGGGCGTCGAAGCTGGATCCGGTGGAAGCGCTGCGCTACGAGTAAAGATCGGTTGTAGCTCTTCTCAGAACCATTAAACGACAACACGATACTCGCTCTGCACCAAGCCGCTGGGATAGTGCCGAGTTGCGACGTGACTCAGCCGAACATCCCGCGGCAGGCTGCCGAATAGAGGAATTCCTTCGCCGATAAGGACGGGCACGCGAGTGATGATGAGGCGTTGAACCAGGCCTGCGCGCAGGAATCCTTGAATGGTAACCCCTCCGTCAACGTATACGTGCTGGACGCCGCGGGCCGCGAGTTTCGAAACGATCTCAGGCGGAGGCCCGGCCATCTGCTCGACAACGCCTCCGCGCACTCCAGAGAAGTCGAGCGGATGACCGCTCAGAACCACTACGCACTTTTTCCCGTATGGCCAGGTGGGATAGGCAAGAACCGTCTCGAAGGTCTTGCGGCCGATCACGAGCGCATCGACGCTTGCCATAAATTCATCATATCCGTGGGGTTCGCCGCCACCGGGTGGAAGAAAATCGAGGTCGCCATTCGGCCGTGCGATAAAGCCATCGACACTGGTCCCGATAAAGACGGACACCTTCATCGCAGGAACCTCAGCGTCCATCGGCGAGCCAATAGTCCTCTTCGCATTTCCCTCTTTCTTTCGGATCTCGGATTTCAAAAGTGGGCACCATTGTACGCGAGCGTCACGTTCCAACTTGCGAGAATCCATTGCGATTCAGGCGTCGTTACAGCCAAATATTATTTGACCTGACTTGCGGTTAGCGGTACCTTGCTGCGAGTCCCGAAAGGCTCTGCGAGGTGCGTGTTTGCCGATTTCCGCCGTCGACGCCATTGGTCCAGCTTTTCAGCACACCAAACAGCAACTTCTGCAGCCGTTCCGCGTGGCGCAGTGGGCGAAACTCGCGCTTGTGGGCTTTCTCGCCGGTGAACTCAGTTCGGGGGGATGCAACTTCAGCAACTTCCAACTGCCAGGCCATACAAACGGTGGACAGCGTTTTGCTGAGTTACCGTCGCCCAACATCAATCCCATGTTGTATGCAGGATTAATCGGCGTTCTCATCGTGCTGGCAGTAGTCTTCTGGATCTTGTTTCTCTACGTGAGCAGCGTGATGCGCTTCATTTTGTTCGACAGTGTAATAGCTAAGCATTGCGAAATCCAGCGGGGATGGGTCCGGCGGCATGGAGCGGGAATGCGCTACTTCGTGTGGCAACTTCTATTTCTCCTCGCCATGGTCGTCGGCCTGACAGTCGTGATTGGAATTCCCGCTGCTTTCGCCATCGCTGCTGGTTGGCTGAAAGATCCACGGCAGCACTTGATTCCCTTCGTCCTGGGCGGCATGCTGTTGTTCTTTGTTGTGATCAGCTTCGTATTGCTTGCACTGATAGTGCATGTTCTGACCAAGGATTTCGTGGTTCCCCAGATGGCAATGGAGAATATCGACGCCATCGAAGCGTGGCGCCGACTGTTGCCCATGTTGCGATCGGAGAAGGCCGGTTACGCCGGATATATTGGAATGAAAATCGTGATGGCTTTGGGCGCCGCCGTGGTTATCGGCATTATTACTTTCATCGCGATCCTCATTTTGCTGATCCCGGTAGGGGGAGTCGGCGTTATCGCGGTCATGGCTGGAAAAACCGCTGGCCTGAGTTGGAACCTTTACACGATTACGCTGGCGGTAGTGGTCGGATGCGTTTTGCTCGCCGTGCTGCTTTATGTCGTGTCGCTCATCTCAGTGCCAACAATCGTGTTCTTTCCAGCTTATTCCATCTACTTCTTCGCATCGCGTTATCCCGCGTTAGAGGCGCTCCTGCATCCGCCAGCATCGGGCGCTCTCGCGGTTCCGCCTTTGCCGCCGCCATCGTTACCTCCGGAACCGGAGCCGATTCGGTAGTCCGTATTTACATACTGGGGGAGAAGATTGGAATCATTTGAGAAAAGAGTCCGCGACAGTTTCTCTCGGCAACTATTTATGAACACGCTTGCGGCGGAGATGATTTTGGTTGGCCGGGGAAGGGTTGAGATTCGGTTCCCATTCGGCTCAAAATTGACGCAGCAAGACGGGTTCGTGCACGCGGGTGCGCTGGCCAGCATTATGGATTCTGCCTGTGGCTATGCAGCTTTGAGTGTGGCTCCCGAAGAAGCCGAGGTCCTCAGTGTGGAATTTAAGGTCAATCTTCTGTCGCCGGGTGTGGGCGAATCGTTTGTCGCTCGCGCGTCTGTGAAACGGGCTGGCAAAAGGCTGGCCGTATGTACAGCAGACGCTTTTGCGGTTAGTGGGGGCGAGGAAAAGCTGATCGCAACCATGCTGGCAACAATCATGAACATTGTTCACAGCCGACCTGACGCAAGTTGAGGCATCAGCCTCGCGCCCGATTCTTGATCCAGATCGGCGAGCCTACGAAACCAAAAGCTTTTCGCAGCTGGTTTTCCAGAAATCGCTGGTAGGAAAAATGCAGCTTCACTTTACGGTTAGTAAAGAGTACAAAAGTTGGCGGCGATACCCCGGCTTGAGTCATGTAATAAATCTTGACCTGCTGCCGCGCGGGAACTGAAGCGCGTTCAAAATCGATGTATTTGAGAAAACGATTCATCTCCGCCGTCGGTATGCGTTTGCGCCGCTCCGCGGCAACTTCTTCTAACGTGGGCAGAATCTTCTCGGTACCTTTACCGGTCGCGGCCGAAACGAACAGCACCGGCGCGTAGCTCAGGAATTTAAGGTCGTAGCGCACCCTTTGTTCGTACTCCACTCGATCTGTCGGACTCTTAGTCTCCCGGATACGCGTCGCTTTAGAGTCTCGCCCGGGCTTCTTCTGGCCGCTCGTTATCAGATCCCACTTATTCACAATGATGATGACCGAGCGCCCACTCTCGTGAGCGTAGCCCGCGATAGTCGCGTCGAGCGCGCTGACGCCTTCAGTGGCGTCGATCACCAGCAAGGCGATGTCAGCGGCGTCGAGATGCTTTCGCGCCATCACGACGGAGAGTTTCTCCGCCATCAGATGGGTCTTGCCTTTGCGCCGAATCCCTGCGGTGTCGATGAAGCGAAAGCTCTTGCCGTTGATGTCGATAACTTCATCCACTGCGTCGCGGGTCGTGCCCGGAATTGGCGATACGATAGAGCGAGAAGTGCCCGTGAGCCGGTTCAACAGAGTTGATTTGCCAACATTGGGGTGTCCGATAATCGCAACTTTGACTTCTTTGGTAGAAGTGAATTGGGCTTCATCGTGAGTCTCTTCGTCCAGTTCACTGGCTTCGGATTCCGGAATCTCGACCTCGGGAGTTTCAGCGGCTGCTGTTTCCAGCCCAAGAGATTCGAAGATGGCATCGAGAATGTCATCGATGCCGCGCCCGTGCTCGGCGGAAACAGGGAATATGTTTCTGATCCCGAGGCGATGGAATTCATCCGTGAGCGACTGCTGTTTGTCGCTGTCGATCTTATTTACGGCCAGAAACAAAGGCTTGCCGCCGCGAAGCAGTAAACGGGCGAGATCGAGATCGGGGGCTGTCAGTTCACTTCGTCCATCGACGACCAGAATGATGGCATCGGCTTCTTTCAGCGCAACTTTTGCCTGGCGAAAGATTTCGGCGGGGATAAAGTCCTTCTCTTCCGGCTCGATTCCTCCCGTGTCGACGATGCGCAGGCGTTGCCCGCGGAAGTGAGCTTCGCCGTAGAGCCGGTCACGCGTAATCCCGGGTTCGTCTCCGACGATGGCACGCCGTGAACCGACGATACGATTGAACAAGGTGGATTTCCCGACGTTGGGCCGGCCAACGATCGCAATGGTGGCCACGCCGGGCGTGGCCGGCGCGCTCATCGAGTTGGAATCGATTCGAGTCATAATTAACTACGATTGCGTTTGCAGGGTCTCCGGCCTTCGCCCGCTCGGCTGGCGAAACATAGCAAGCTATGTTTCTACAGACGGAATGATTTGAGACGTTGCTTGCAACGTCTCAGCTCGCCAGTGGCTTATTATAGAGACTCCGTGCCGTCAACTCCCCAGACCGCCCCTGCAAAGAAAAACTCTGACACTTCGCTGTACCAGTTCTTCGCGCCTGGAGGTGTGCTCTCGCGCACCCATCCTGCTTACGAATTTCGTCGCGGACAGCTGCAGATGGCGCAATCCGTCGAACAAGCCCTTGAAGAAAAACGACACCTCATTGTCGAGGCTGGCACCGGCACCGGCAAGACCCTGGCGTATCTGGTCCCGGTGATTCGGTCGGGGAAGCGCGTGATTATCTCGACCGGCACCAAGAATTTGCAGGAGCAACTGTTTCACAAGGATATTCCTTTTCTCGAGCAAGCGTTGTTCCCTGACGGTGCTGGCCGATTGAACGTCTGCTACATGAAGGGGCGCAACAACTATTTGTGCCGCAAGAAGCTCTACGATCTCACTGACCAGCCAGTCTTGAGCGGCCTGGAGGAAATCGAACACTACCGCGCGATTGCTGCCTGGGAAAAGACCACGCAAACCGGAGACCGCGCCGAACTGGCGGAGTTGCCCGAGGCCAGCGCGCTCTGGCACAAGATTGATGCGCGCTCCGACGCTTGCATCGGTCAGAAGTGCAGTTCGTGGGACAAGTGCTTCATCACGGAAATGCATCGGCGCGCGATGGAGAGCGATATCATCATCGTCAACCACCATCTTTTTTTCGCCGATCTCTCTATTAAGCAGCAAGCTGAGTACGCGCCCGATGCCGGTATTTTGCCGGAGGTCGGCGCGGTCATCTTTGACGAAGCCCACGAACTGGAAGATGTGGCTGGAAGCTACTTTGGCGTCTCCGTCAGCAACAGACGCGTCGACGAGCTGTGCCGTGATGTGGAAGCGTCCCTGCAACGCAATCACATGCTTTCGGCGGCAATTTCGGGAGCTTTGAAGAGTCTTCGAGAACGCTCGATGTTTTTCTTTGCATTGCTGCCTCAGGGTGAAGGACGCTTTTCTTTTGAGAATCGCCGCGATTTCCTGGAAGAAAACGGCGAAGAGTTCCTGGCGTTGCAACAGTCCTTCACCCGGATGGCCTCGGAGCTGGAAAACCTGCCCTCTAAACCAGAGGAAGTCTTCAACTTTGCGAGACGCGCGCAAGAACTTCAAGTGCAGTTCGGTTTTCTGATGGAGTCGACAGATCACAATACCGTCTTCTGGATCGAGCGCCGGCGCGGAGGACGCGATAAACTGAGCGTCTACCTGCAAGCCACTCCGATTGACGTGGCTCCGATTCTGAAAACCTGCCTGTTCGACAACCTTGACTGCGCGGTGCTGACTTCGGCAACTTTGGCCGTCGGCGGCGGCTTTGAGTATATGCGCCGGCGATTAGGGCTCGAACACGCGCGCGAATCTGTTTTGCCATCTCACTTCGATTACGAAAACCAGGCAATACTCTATGTCCCGCCTGATTTGCCCGACCCCAGAACTCCGCAGTTCGCTGTCAAGGCGGCTGATCGCATAAAGCGGCTGCTTGATATTACGCGTGGCCGCGCCTTCGTGCTGTTTACCAGCTACGCACAGATGAATGACGTGTACCAGCGTTTGCTTGGGGAGATTGACTTCCCTATGCTGCTTCAAGGCGACGCGCCGAAGAGCGCGCTATTGGAGGAGTTCCGCCTGACGCCAAACGCCGTACTGTTTGCGACTTCATCGTTCTGGCAGGGTGTGGACGTGCAAGGAGAACAGCTAAGTTGTGTAATCATCGATCGCCTGCCGTTCGCCGTTCCCAGCGACCCTGTGGTGGCGGCGCGCGTGAAATCCATCGATGCCGAGGGCGGCAATGCGTTCTTTCAATATCAAGTGCCCGCAGCGGTGATCACTCTCAAACAAGGCTTCGGACGGCTGATTCGCTCACTACACGACCGTGGCTTGCTGGCATTGTTGGACAATCGCATCTTGAAAAAGGCTTATGGAAAAGTATTTGTGGAGAGCTTGCCGAATTACCGCAAGACCACGGAATTGGCAGTGGTAGAGGAATTCTTTGGAATTGTGTAACCGAATCTAACCGCTTTAATCGGAAGAACCGGGTGCATTAATATGGCTGGACTCGGCATCAAACAATTTGAGAGGACACTGGATGCTCAAGAAAGCAGGACCGGTAGTTGCGGCATTATTCCTATGGACATCGCTGGCGCTCTGCCAGAACAACGGACGTTTCGATGCGAGCTTCAATGGCGGTGGCGTTTTCACCAAACAGTCTGACGGAAATGGCATTCAGCAAAGCGCGACCATCGGCGGAAATTTTTTCGGCACCTTCCGTTGGAAGTTCAAGCCCAAGTCCAAGCAGTCGCTGATCTTGAATTTTGGTCACACCAAGGATTCTCAGATATACCAGACGAACTACGACTACCACGTTGTGACTGGAATTAGCGAATACAGCGCCGCGTACATGTACAGCCCCTTCAGAAGGGGCAAGTTCCAGACTTTCGTATTTGGTGGCGGTGGGATCCTCCGTTTTAATCCAAACAGTACATGGCTCGTGCTGCCGGACTTCATCGAGAACGTTCCTAATCGTGTGTCGCTCAACCTGGGGGCTGCCAAGCAATCGCAAGTCGCATTCTTATATGGTGGCGGTGTGGACTACGATCTTCCCAGGGGATTCGCGTTCCGCGTGCAGTATCGGGGATTACTCTACGACGCCCCAGATTTTAAGGTGAATACTACCTCGGGAAGCGTCGTGAGCTTCTACACGGGAAGCAAAGGCCACATGGCAGAGCCTTCGATCGGGATCGTGTATCGCTTCTAGTCCGTCAAGAATACGCAGCCACGGATTTCACGGATCAAATGCTCTGACGTTTCATGATCCGTGAAATCAGTGGCTGGTCAGGAGTTTAGTGCCGCCTTCCGTAGCTTCCGGCTTTCCGCCAGCAGCGCCATGGAGTGCATCAGGTTTTGCAGAGTGACGATGCCAATCAGGCGTTCGTCCTCCACCACGGGAATAATGCTGAGGTTTCGCGCGGTCAGCTTGCGGAATGCCGAGGCGAGCGATTCCTTCTTCTGCGCGACCTCAAAGATGCGGTTCATAACCGCCTGCACATACCCGTTCCCCTCGGCACGCAGCGCCTGGAGGATTTTCTGCTTTGAAATCACGCCCACCATATCGCTGCCCCGAATGACCGGGAAGTCATCCTGCAAGGAGTGGACGGCTTTCTCTAACGCATCCTCAAGAGTGTCGGCTGGAGAAAGCGTGGCAAAATCGGTCAGCATAATGTCTTCCAGGCGTACCGTTTGCAGCACTGATTGAAATACGGCCGACCGCTCCTCCAATTGCGCCGCAATAAAGAGGAAGAACCCGATCATGGTAAGCCAGATATTCCACAGCATGCCCACCAGCATGAACAGGGTGGCGAAGGCCTGGCCGATCGAAACTGCCCGCCGCGTGGCGCGCACCGGATCCATGGTGCGACTAAAGACTGCTCGCAGCACCCGGCCTCCGTCCATCGGATAGGCGGGCAGCAAGTTGAATGCAGCCAGCAGCAGATTGGACCAGACCAGACTGCGCGGAAGGTTTGCGGAATAAACGTAAGGCTTTGCCCAAAGATGGATCTGGGGCGCAACGGTGAGCAGCACGCCCGCCGCGACTGCGGCAATAATAATGTTGACCAGAGGCCCGGCCACGGCAATACGGATATCGCGCTTCCAAGTGAGCATCCCCGGTTCGAGGGGACGCTGCGTTTCATCGAGCAACGTGACTCCGCCAATGGGCAGGAGGATGATAGCTTTGGCGGGAATGCCTGCACGCATGCTTACTAGCGCGTGTCCCAGTTCGTGCAACACGACGCTGCCGAAAATAATTCCGACTAAAGCCAGACCGCGACCCGGATTGGCTGGCCCGTGTGCGGTTGACTCGGTCAGCCACACGAAGACCAGCAAAAAAAAGAATGTGAGATGGATGCGGAGTTCGACTCCGAATATCCGACCTGCCGGAATGGACCAATTTCTCATCTGAAAATCCGCAACCCCGATACTTTCTCTATTCTATATAGTTTAGACGCGCCAAAGGGCGCCGAGGGTGCGACTCGGGCAATCGAAAGTGCCGAGGACGGGTTGCAAGTTGTTGCGCACTTAACGATGCGAGTCATTGCGGGAAAATATCGGAGCAGGCAACTGCGATCACTCCCAGGGCTGGACATTCGCCCTACTGCTGATCGTCTGCGTGAAACCCTGTTCGATGTTTTCACGGCGGGCAACCCGGACGCGCTCAAGGGAACGGTTTGGCTCGATCTCTATGCTGGAACAGGAGCAGTGGGAATCGAAGCCTTGAGCCGCGGAGCGA
>Ga0210391_10005557_pt1 | contig 10368 bp, 5 predicted proteins | sample IncBWC12OmetaG_FD_160573 | JGI IMG/M metagenome (GOLD analysis project Ga0210391, IMG submission 160573) | Forest soil microbial communities from Barre Woods Harvard Forest LTER site, Petersham, Massachusetts, United States - Inc-BW-C-12-O ...
CGTCTCGATGCGTCACTGGGCTCGAGTTCAGCGACCGCGCAGGCGAATCCATAGCGTCGCCATGGCGATCGCCAACGCGGAGAACCCGAATCCCGACGCGAGGTCTCCGCCCGGTGTCGAGCAGCCGCAGCCGCCGGCCGATGTCGGCTGCCGCGGCACCGCCCCGTTCGTCGCCGTCTCCGGACCGCTGTCCCCGTTTTCGCTGGGGTTCGCATCCGTATTTGGCCGCGGCTTGCGTCCGCGACGGGTCCGCTGTCCCCGCCCGCAGGTTGACCACCATCCGCGGGCGGCGCTTGGCCGGGCCCCGCGTCCGGAGAGGCGCCATTGCCGGTCGTCTCCGCGTCGCCTCCCATTCCACTCGAGCCGCCGTCGCTCGCAAGCGCCCCCGCGTCCTGCGGCGTGGGCCCCCCTTCCGGCAAAAGGATGGGAGTGCCGCCGTCGCATGCTCCCCCCACCGCGTAGTCCGATCCGTAGTCCATGATCGGGCCTTCGAGCGCGTAGTCGATGGCCTGCGCGATAGCCCCGTGGCCCTGCATGTTGGGGTAGACGCTGACCCTGTTGGTGTTCGGATCCACGAAATACTCAGGGCGCTGCGCCGTCGCCCCGTACACGTCGATGACCGGCGAACCTTTTTCGCCCGCGACCTGACGGATGATGGGAATGATCTGATAACGGAGAATGCAATCGTCGGGATCGGTCGGCCCGGCAACCGGCGCGTAAATCACGGGCGGCAGCACGGAATAGACGAGCGGCTGAGGGGTGAGATTCGCGAAGTGGTCAATCATGGCGGCGTAATCGCTCGCAAACTGCGCGGCAGGTTCAGCGCGAGCGCCGCCGCGGCCGCCCGCCGCAGGGAACTTCCCATACTTCGTTAGGGGTCGCGTACTCGCGGATGCTTCAACCCGGACGAACCGCGCTACCGCGAAAGACGCGCGGCGAGGTGCAACGCCGCCTTCATGCCGCGCGCGTCGGCGGTGCCCTTGCCGGCGCGGTCGTACGCGGTGCCGTGGTCGACGCTCGTCCGAATGATGGGCAGGCCCAACGAGACATTCACCGCGTCCCCGAATCCCGTCAGCTTCATCGGGATCGTGGCCTGGTCGTGGTACATGGCGACGACGCCGTCCCACACGCGCTCGTGCCCGCGCGCTTGCGCGAGGCGGAAGGCGCTCTCGGCGGCGACCGGGCCGTCGATCGTCGCGCGAATTCCCGCGTCCTTCAGGCGCTGGCGGGCTCCGGCGATTCCCGGCGCGATCCGCGTGCGTTCTTCACGCCCGAGGAGGCCGCCTTCGCCCGCATGCGGATTGAGCGCAGCCACGGCCACGCGCGGCACGCCCCCCTTGGTCCCGTTGGCCAGCCGCGAAAGGAGCCATGCCAGCCAGAACGTCGCGCGCCCGACGAGCGCGGGGGTCACCGCCCTGGGTACGCGCGCGAGGGGCACGTGCGTCGTCGCAAGGGACGTCACGAGCGCGGGCGACCAGAAGGCCATCACGACTTCGCGCGCCCCGAGCCGTTTCTGCAGGTGCTCGGTGTGCCCCAAGAAATCCGCCGACCCCGGCGCTTTCGACGACGCGATCGCCTCTTTGCTCACCGGGCCCGTGACGAGACCGCCGGCTCGGCCCGCGGCGACGGCGTCACAGGCCGCGTCGATCCACGCGAGCTGCGCGGCGCCCGAGCCCGCCGTCGGCTTGCCCGGCTTGCGATCGCGTGCGGCGAGATCGCGGCCCGGCTGCCACACGGCGATGCTCTTGCCCCCCCGCGGGAGGGCGAAGCCCTCTTCCGGCGAATCGACCCGAACGATGCGCGCGGGATCGATGCCTCGCGCGTCGGCGGCGGCCACGGCAGCGCCGACGTCGCCGACCAGAACCACGCGCGCCTTCCGTTCCTCGGAGGCGGCCACGACGCTGACTTCAGGTCCGATTCCGCTCGGGCAGCCCATGCTGACCAGAGCCCGAAACGCGGTCACCGCGACGGCTTTCCGGCGTCGCTCGGAGCCCGGAGCTTGTAGCCGGCGCCGCGCAGCGTCTCGAGCGGCAGCGCGTCCCCCAGCTTGGCGCGCAGGCGCCGCACGTGGATGTCCACGGTGCGCGCGCCGCCTTCGTAACGGCTGCCCCACACGCGCGCGAGCAGCGTCTCGCGCGAGAAGACCCGCCCGCGGTTCGACGCGAGGAAGCCGAGCAATGCGAATTCCTTGGCCGTCAGCGTGACCCGCCGTCCGTCGACGCTGACTTCGTGTGCGGCGCGATCGACCACGAGCGCCCCGATCTTCAGGCGCTCCTCCGTCGCGAATTCGCTGCGGCTCCACTCGAGGGCGCGAATGCGCGCATAGAGCTCCGCCGGGACGCAGGGCATCACGATGAAGTCGTCGAACCCGCTCGCGGGGTCGAAGCTCGTGATCTGGCGCGGCGGCAACGTCAGAATCGTGGACGTTTCGCTGAGTTCGGGGACTTTTCGCGCCGCGCGGAGCGCCGCCGACGCGAGGTCCGGCCGCTCGCCAGCCTCGAAGACCATCGCGCGCACATCGCCGCCGACGCGCGTCTCTTCGACGATGCTCACGAAATCGTCCCAGAGGTCCAGCGTTCGTACCTCCGACCCCAGCTGGCGGAGCATCGCGGCTGCTCCCTCCGAGCCGTCCACCAAAGCACGGTGGCCCACGACAAGCACGAATGACCCAGTTTTACCCACAGGCAATGATTGGCCTTAATATCGTGCGCGATGCGCTGCGTCGAGTCCTCATGCGTAACGGGCGCGCGATTTGCTGCGCGACGCGGCTCCCCAGCGCCGCCGGCTCGCCGCCGCCCGCGCCTGCCCGTCAGCCGACGCGCGTCCCGCCGACCGTGATCGCCGCGATCTTGATCGTCGGGCAACCGACTCCGACCGGAACGCTTTGCCCGTCTTTGCCGCACGTCCAGATGCCGTCGCTGACTTCGACGTCGTCGCCGAGCATCGTCACTTTGCGGAGCACATCGGGCCCGTTGCCGATCAAGTTCACGCCTTTGAGGGGCGCCGTGATCTTGCCGTCTTCGACGAGATAGCTTTCGGTCAGCGAGAAGACGAAGTCGCCGTTCGCGATGTCGACCTGCCCGCCTCCGAACTTCTTCGCGTAGACCCCGCGTTTGACGCTCTTCAGGATCTCCTCGGGTCCGTGGGGGCCCGCCAAGAGGATCGTGTTCGTCATCCGGGGCATCGGCGCGCACGCGAAGCTCTCGCGCCGCCCGTTGCCGCTCGGCGACAGCCCGAAGTGCTTCGCGCTCAGCCGGTCGTGCAGGTACCCGACCAGCTGGCCGTTCTCGATGAGCACCGAACGGCGTGGCTCGTTGCCCTCGTCGTCCACGTTGATCGTCCCGCGGTTCTGTACCAGCGTCGCGTCGTCGACGACGGTGCAGAGCTGGCTCGCCACTTCGGAGCCGATCTTGCCGGAGTAGTTGCTCGTGCCCTTGCGGTTGAAATCGGCCTCGAGGCCGTGCCCCACGGCCTCGTGGAGCAGAATCCCGCTGTCGCCCGGCGCGAGCACGACCTCCATCTGCCCCGCCGGCGCCTCCTGCGCGTCCAGCATGATGATCGCCTGCCGTGCCGCCTCGCGCGCGTGCCACTCGGGGCTCTTGCCCTCGAAGTACGCGATGCTCGTTCGGCCGCCGCCGCCGCTCGAACCCTCCTGGCGCTTGCCGCCCCGCTCCGCGATCGCCCGCACGCCGAACCGCAGAAGCGGCTGGGTGTCGCGCGTCATCGTGCCGTGGCTCGTGACGACGAGGATCTCTCGAATCTCCTCGGAAAGACTGGCTTCTGCCTTCACGATGCGCGGGTCGTACGCGTGGGCCGCGGCAGCCGCGCGCTCGAGCAGCCGGCGCTTTTCGATCCCCGGCACATCGAGCGACACCTGCGGCAACTCGTAGCGGCGGGGCAGCGTCGCGAGCTCGGCGCGAATCGGCGTGACCGTCCCGCCGCCGCTCGCGATCTGGGCCGCCGTGTCCGCGGCGCGCGCCATCGCGTCCCAGTCGAGCCGCTCGACGTACGCGTACCCGGTCGCGTCGCCCTTCTGGACGCGAACGCCGAGCCCGAGCGACACCCCGCGCGAGGCGCTCTTCAGGATGCCTTCGTCGAAGACGAAACCGGCGGCGGCGCGGTACTCGAAGAAGAGGTCCGCGTAGTCACCGCCGCGTGCGAGAGCGACGGCGAGAAGCTTCTCGGCGATGGCGGCGTCGATCGGCGCCGAGCCGGACTCGCCAAAGGGAGCGCGGTAGAGGTGCGACTGCGTGACGGGCGTGACGGACGGTGCCGTCGAAGAGCCGGTGGCCATTGGGTTTCCAAACGTAAGTGCTGCCAAGGGGCGCGTCGAGGGGCCTACGGGACCCGTGCCCGCCGATGACCCACGCGCTGCCCCCCAAGGCGCGCTCACGCGTGCCCACGCTTGAAGTAGTCAGAAGCCGCCGAATCGAGGTACGCTCGCGCGTTGCCTTCCGTCGCCCGCCGAGCTGCCGCGGTCAGCGTCTCTGTCTTCGGTTCTGCGTGCGAGTACGCGACTCGTGGGGCAGCTCGCGGCGGCGTTGCCGTATGCTTCACGCCGCCGTGCCACGAGACCGCCGAAAGGCGGGCGCAGACCCTTCGCTTGACGTGCTAGTTTCCAAGTAACACTGAAACGCTGGAGGAGCATTCCGCACCGTGGCGATCGACCGCGAGAGGATACTCGTCGCCGCCCAGAAGTACGTCGAGAAGAAGAGGTACGACCGGGCCGCGATTGAGTACCAAAAGATCCTTCAAGAGGATCCGAGCGACGCCCGGATTCTGCTGAAGCTCGGCGACCTCCAATCGAAGATGGAGGCCTACGCCGACGCGGTCGCGACCTACGATCGCGTCGGGAAGTTCTACGCGAGCCAGGGCTTCGCGCTGAAGGCGATCGCGGTCTTCAAGCAGATTCGCGAGATCATCGCGCGGCACGTCCCCGCGCTCGACGAGAAGTACTCGCACATCACGCCGAAGCTCGCCGAGCTTTACCAGCAGCTCGGTCTCACGAGCGACGCGCTGGCCGCGCTCGACGAAGTCGCGACGCGCCTGCAGCGGCAGAACCGCGACGGCGAAGCGATCGACGTCTTCCGCCGCATCGTGGAGCTCGATCCGACGAACCCGCTGCCTCACTTGCGGCTCGCCGAGGCCTACTCGCGCGTCAAAGACATCGATGCGGCGATCCTCGAGTTCGGGACGGCTTCCGGCCAGCTCCTGAAGCTCGGTCGGCGCGACGACGCGCTGAAGGTCATCGACCGGATCCTGGTCCACAAGCCGGACCCGGCGCACGCGCGCATCGCCGCGGAGCTCTATCTGCAGCGCGGGAGCGTCCCCGACGGGATGCAGGCCCTCGCCAAGCTGCAACTGTGCTTCCAGGCCAATCCGCGAGACCTCGATACGCTCGCCCTCCTTGCGCGTGCTTTCACGCAGATCGGGCAGGCGGGCAAGGCGATCGAAGTCCAGAAGGAGATGGCGCGGATCGCGCGGGACACGAACCGGCCCGACATGTTCCGCGAGCTCGTCGCGAGGCTCGTGAAGCTCGCCCCGAACGACGAAGGGGTCCGCGAGCTCGCCGCGGCCGCGAACGGCCAAGCGGGGCCGACCGCCGCCAATCCGACGGCGCAGGCGGGCGCGACGAACGCGCTCGCGGCCCAGACGGGCCAGGGCGCCGGTCCTTCCAAGGCGGCGGTGCCCGCCGCACCCGCGTCGCAAAAGGCCCTCCCGGCGCGCGAGGAGAGCGAAGAAGAAGAAGCCTACGAAGACGTGGGCGACAGCGACTTCGAGACGGACGAGGCGTCGAGCAACGACCTCGCGCTGCACGGTGCGCACGGACAGCCGGCCGGCGCGGGACGGCCCGATGCGCGTGCGGCGGCGGCCGCCGCCCCGCGGGCCGACGAGCTCGTGAACGTCTCGAAGACGCTCGGCGAAGCCGCCGCGTACCGCCGGGCAAGACGCCACGACGACGCTCTGCGCGTCCTCCGCAACGGCGTCCGCGCGGCACCGCGCTCGGTGGAGCTCCACGAGATGTACCGCGACGTCTTGCTCGACGCGGGTCACACCGCGGAAGCCGTCGCGCAGATGATTCAAGTGGCGGAGCTTCTCGTGGAGGCGCTCGACGGAGACGGCGCCGCGCGCAGCCTGCAAGACGCGCTCGCCCTCGAGCCCGACAACGCGATCGCAGCGCGGATGCTGCACGACCTCGGCTACGAGCTCGTCGAAGAAGGCGCGCCCCTCAGCGTCACGGCGGACGATCCGGATGCCGCGTTCGACACGCGCGCGAGGCAGTCGAGCTACAACCCGGACGCGCCCCTGCCCTCGTACGATCTCGAGGAGATCGGACCCGAGCACGTGGCCGTCCGCTCGTACGGCGAAGGGAGCGAGCGCGCCCTCGCCGCCGCGCAGCCCGTCGCCGTCGATCCCGGGATGGACGCGATCGACGACCCCTTCGCCGACGCGCCGCTGCCGAGCTTCCCGCTCGATGCCCACGAAGCCGCGACCTCGAACGCGGGCCACGTCGTCCCCGAACGGGCCAGCCACCGGCGCCCGTCGTCCGGCACGCCGCGCGGCATCCCCGAGCTCGAGTCGGCTCTCGAGGAGGCGGACTTCTTCGCTTCGCGCGGCCTCTTCGACGACGCGCGGACCATCCTCGAAGAGCAACTCGCGCGGCTCCCGAACCATCCGTTGATCCGCGATCGATTGGCGGAGCTCGAGATGCAAGAGCGCTCCGTCGGCGTGGGATCGGGCACCCGCCCGTCGCCCGCCGCGGCTTCTTCCGAGGACGTGGCCGGTCGCGACGCGCATGACGTCATCGGGTCGCTCGGGCTCGGAGCGCCCGCGACCGCCGCGCGTGGGCCGTTGCCCGGCGAGCAGGTCGACGTCGAAGAAGTCTTCGCGAAGTTCAAGGCGGGCGTCGCCGCGCAGATCGGCGAGGGCGACGCGCAGAGCCACTACGACCTCGGAGTGGCGTACAAAGAGATGGCATTGCTCGACGACGCGATGCGCGAGTTCGACGTCGCCGCGCGCGATCCGAAGCACGAATGCATCTGCCACTCGATGATCGGCATGATCCAGATCGAGCGCGGCAATCTGAACGAGGCGATCAACGCGTACCAGCGCGGCCTGTCCGCGAAGGACCGCACGAAGGATCAAGAAGCGGCGCTCTGCTACGAGCTCGGCGCGGCGTACGAAGCGAAAAAGCTCGTGAAGCAGGCGCTCGAATACTTCACGCGCGCCGCGCGCCTGGCGCCGTCGTTCCGCGACGTGCAGGAGCGCATCCGCCGCCTGCAGAAGCCCGAACAGAAGCCGCAGCCCGCGCGCGCGGTCGGTGCCGACGACGAGTTCGATCGCGCATTCAACGACATCCTCGGCGAGGACAAGCGCTCGTAGTAGGCTCGCCTCCGTGGGGATGCAGTTTCCGGGGAATGACCTCGCGTCCCGGCTCGAGGAAGAGAGCGCCTTCCTCCAGACGATCATCGAAACGATGCCGAGCACGGCCGTGTTCGTCGTCGACGACGAGCTTCGCGTGCGCCGCGTCCTCGGCGCGCCCGCGCTCGCCGCGGCCGGTCTCACGCCGGAGTTCTACCTCGGACGCACCATCGGAGAGTTCGCTCTGCCGGAGAACCGGCAAAGCCTCGAAACGGCGTGCCGGGAGGCGATCCTCGGCCGGCGCGCGTGCGTCGAAGTCGAACGCAACCTGCGCCGTTTCGAGGTGAACACGCTGCCCCTGCGCGGCGCTCTCGGGCGGCGGGCCGTCGTCGTCTCGCACGAGGTGACCGAACGCGACCGCCTGCGCGCCCGGCTCCGCGCGCAAGAACGGCTGGTCACCATCGGGACGCTGGCGGCGGGCGTCGGCCACGAGATCAACAATCCCCTGAGCTACGTGATGGCGAACGTGGAGATCGTGACCGAGGAGCTCCGGTCGATCGCCGGGCCGTCGCCTTCGGGACGTTTCCGCGAGCTCCTCGAGCAGCTCGCCGAAGTGCGCGACGGGGCCGAGCGCATTCGCAAGATCGTGAGGGGCCTGCGTTCTTTCTCGCGCGAAGAAGCGGCTCCGGTCCCCACCGACGTACACGCCACGATCGAAGTGTCGATCAACATGGCGATGCACGAGCTCCGGCCGCGCGCGACGATCGTGCGCGATCTGGCGGCGGTGCCGCTCGTCCTCGCCGACGACGCACGCCTCGCCCAGGTGCTCGTGAACTTGCTCGTCAACGCCGCGCAGGCCTTCGGGTCACGCCCGATGGATCAAAACCACGTCTACGTCTCGACGCACACGGGCGAAGACGGGGAGGCCGTCATCGAAGTGAGGGACGACGGGCCGGGCATGGACGCGGCCACGGCGGCACACGTCTTCGAGCCGTTCTTCACGACCAAGCCGGTCGGCCAGGGCACGGGGCTCGGTCTCTCCATCAGCCGCGACGTCGTGACTTCGCTCGGCGGCAAGCTGGAATGCGAGACGGCGCAGGGCAAGGGCGCCACGTTTCGGGTCGTGCTCCTGCCCGCGCGCGAGCCCACAGAAACGCCGCGCGAGACGGCGCGGCCCAGTCTGCGCGTCACGAACGGTGCGGTCCTCGTCATCGACGACGATCCGCTCGTGACGGCATCCATCGCGCGCATCCTCGGCGGCGAGCACCAGGTGACCGAGTGCACCGATCCGCGCGCGGCGCTCACGATGCTGCTCGAGGACCGCGAATTCGACGTCGTCTTCTGCGACGTGACGATGCCGCACCTCACGGGCCTCGAGCTCTACAAGCGGCTCTGCGCGGCCAAGCCGGACCTCGGCGACCGCTTCGTGTTCATGACCGGCGGTCTGCTTCAGACCGAGACGAGCCAGTTTCTCGAAGAGCTGCCGAACGAGCGGCTCGAAAAGCCGCTCGGGGTACAGAACCTTCGCGCGATGGTGCGCCGGTTCGTGGCCGCGAACCGGCGCGCGTGACGCGTCACCAGCTCACCGCGTCGACGTACGCGGTCGCGGAGCTCGCGCCGCTCGTCTGGAATTGCACGCCGAGCTGGTAAAGCGGCGTCGAGGCATTGCCGGGCACCGTCAGGGTGATCGTGTTCCATGCGCCGAGCTTGAGCTGCGACGCGGTTTCCCACTGCCCCGTCCAGGCCCAGCCACCGGCCGCGCCTTGCATGACGTACGGTTGGACCGACGACACGTTGGCGCCGGACGGCACCCACACGTGGAAGGTCACCGTGGCGCCCGCGGGCGTCGCGGGCGAAGCCACGGACACGGTCTGCGTGGACGCCGCGGACGACGCGAGCGGCACCGAGAGGGCCCCCGTTCCCGCGAATACGTCCGCCGTCGACCTCGACGCGGTGCCGCTCGTCGCGGTCCAACCTTGAACCCCCGATTCGAAGTTGTACTCCGACGAGTCGCCCGAGGAGCCGGAGCTCGAACCGGCCGCGCCGGTCGTGGAACCGGAGCTCGAACCGGATGACCCGGAGCTCGAACCGCTCGCGCCCGACGAGCTCGGGACCGCGGCGCCGGCGCCCGAACCGAGCGAGAGCCCGCCGGCCGTGTAGAACGAACGGACGCGGCTCTGGATGAACGACTGCCCGTCCGTGTAAATGTCGTTGCCATACGAGCTCTGGCAGCTCGCGCCGGCGCCGAACAGAAGGCCGACGACGCCGTCTTGCGCCCAATTCGCGAGATGGAGCGCGCTCTCGGTGCCGAAGAAGTACTCCGCCCGATTGTCTTTGTAACCCTGCTGCGCGCCGCCGTTGTTGCACACGTCGAGGTGGTTCGAGTTGCCGAGCGGGATCTGCCAGAGGATCCACCGCTTGCCGGCCTTCACGTTGAAGAGGCCGAGCCACGCCGCGTAGCGGTTGAAGCTCTCCGAGTTCACGGACGCGGTGTCGGTCGCGTCCCACCAGCGATTCTGGCCTTCCTCGAGCGAGTAGTAGTCCGAGTCGCGATCGAGCGGGTCACCGACGAGGAAGTCGTACGTCGACCCCGTGGCATTGGCCGCGAGCCCGAGCGGCGCGAGGAAGTTGTAAACGGTGTTCACTTCGGGCTGCAGAGGAATGGTCACGCTGCCGTAGGAGATGTCGTTGCCGCTCGCCCACGACGAGACGTGCATTCCGAGGATCGCGTTGCTCGCGCCGACGGCGTTGCGCAGCGCGAGAAACGCGAGGCCCCAGCCGGCCACGGTGTTCGGCAGCGACGCGAGCTCCGGCATGCCGGTCGACGCGATCGCGGCGCTCGTATTCGGCGCATTCGACGTCTGCTGCTCCAGAAAACCGAATCCGTCGGCTTCGACGAGGACGACGACCGGCTTGCCGAACGCCTTGACCTGCTGCATGAGCAATTTGAAGTCACCGAAGTATTCGGCCATCGTCGTGGCATTCTGCACTTTGGCTAGAAACTGC
>Ga0210391_10005558_pt1 | contig 10368 bp, 8 predicted proteins | sample IncBWC12OmetaG_FD_160573 | JGI IMG/M metagenome (GOLD analysis project Ga0210391, IMG submission 160573) | Forest soil microbial communities from Barre Woods Harvard Forest LTER site, Petersham, Massachusetts, United States - Inc-BW-C-12-O ...
GGTACATCAACATTCACAAGAATAAGAACCCCGGAGGCGAAATCCGCGGCCAGGTGACCCCGCCAAAGGGCTGACCAACGCGGCAAGATAATTCGTCGGCGTCGGGCGTGACGGGTTCGGCTTGCCCGCTTCTCCCCATCCGATAGACGAAGCGTCGTCCTCTCTTTTGCGGTTGAGTTTCGCTCCAATAGAGATTGTCGCCGTCCAGCGCGACACCTGCTCGAGCCGGATCGAATCGTCGACGACGAAATCTGAGGTGACGGCAGACGTCCAGAAACCATAAGGGCTCGTGGCCATCGGTCTTGTCCTGTCCTGGCGATCGGCCTGTCCTGCACAACGCCGTCCACGCCACAAGTCGTCTTGTAGCCTGTTCGGCGTACCGGCCGCTCAGCCGAGGTCGCTTCACCTCATGGATGCCAGAGCTTGGGTATCGACGCCGGGTGGATCATGGCCGACGTCGGTCTTTCACTTCTGGCTTCTAAGATGCTTTGAACGATCCCTTCGCCGGAAGAGTCGCCACGAAATCAAGAGAGCGATTCAGCCAGGCCTTGAAAGCGGCTTCGGTGCTCGTCGATTCCGGCGAAGGCCGTCCTCCTCGAACGCGAAAGGATCAAGCGCCAAATATGTCTCAAATCATCTGACGACGGACAGTTCGGCCGGCGCCAAGTTCACGTGACAACCCCGCGTCGTTCAATAAGAAGCGCTTGACATCTATAATGTCATGACATTGTATCAATCGGCCAAATGTGGAACGCAGAGCAATTGAGCGACGGGCCCGTGCCCCGCTGGTTCCAGATCGCTGATCGGCTTCGGGCCGCGGTCGGACGCGGGGAGTTTTCGCCGGGCGACCGGCTGCCCTCCGAGGCCGAGATCGGCATGAGCCTCGGCGTGAGCCGCACGACGGCGCGGGCCGCGCTCGACAGGCTCGAGCACGACGGCCTGATCGTGCGGCGCGCCGGAAAGGGATCGATCCTCCTGCCGCCACGCGTCGAGCAGCCGTTGCGGAGCTTCGCTGGATTCGCCGACGAGATGCGCGCGAGGGGCCTACGTCCGAGCTATCAGACGCTCGCGGTCAGGAACCGCCCCGCAACGGCCGAGGTCGCCGGAGCGCTTGGCATCGAGAAGGGAGCGCGGGCGGTCGCGATCGATCGCCTGCTCAGCGCAGACGATTTTCCGATGGCGCTCGGCCGGTCATGGCTGTCGCCGCGCGTGCTCGCCAATCGCCCGAGCCCGACCGTCGCCGAGCTTAACGCCGGATCGCTCTACGCCTGGATCGAACGAGTCGGCGGGGTGCGGATCGTCGGCGGAGAGGAATATCTCGACGCCGCGAACACCAGCGAGGAGGTCGCGCGCCACCTCTGCACGCCCGTCGGCGCGGCGACGCTCGTCGCCCGGCGCATCGCCCGAATCGCCGACGGCCGCGCCGTGGAATTCGTCATCCTGCACTATCGCGCCGACCGTTACCGGTTCGGCGTCGAGTGGAAGCGATCATGATAGGCCTCGCTGCTCACGCGGCGCGGGCAGAGCTTGCGCCGTTTGATCGAAGGGAACTTGGACATGAGGTGTATTCTCATTGGATTTGCCACGATCGCTGCGGCTGCCGCGGCAATGACTGCCGTCCCCGCGGCGGCGCAGGACACCGTCAAGATCGGCTTCGCCGGGCCGATGACCGGCCCCGTCTCCGCTTTCGGTCATGAGATCGAGCGCGGCATGGACATGGCAGTCGAAGCGATCAACGCTAAGGGCGGCGTCAGGGGCCGCAAGCTGGAAGTCGTTATCCGCGACGACGAGTTTGATCCGGTGAAGACGGTGACCGCCTATCGCGAACTCATCGAGCGGCAGAATGTCGTGGCATTCGTTGGCTCGGCCAACAGCGCCTCGATGCTGGCCGTGACGCCTCTACTCAACGACCAATACAAGGTGCCGACGATCTGCGTTCATACCGACGCGACCGCCATCATTCACAATCAGGCGGAAGCCAGCGGCCGCGACAATTATCTTTTCCGCCTCGGCATGTTCGGCAGCGGGCAGGCGGATTTCCTCGTCGATTCGATGGTGAAGAAATTCGGCTTGACCAAGATCGGCCTGCTCACCTGGTCGGCCGGCTACGGACAGATCGGTCGCAAGGAGCTGACGCGCCGGCTAGCCGAACTCGGCCTCAAGCCTGTCGCCGACGAGACGTTCGAAACCGGGGACACCGACATGACCGCGCAACTTCTGAAAATGAAGGACGCCGGCGCGCAGGTGATCATGCACTACGGGACGATCAAGGAAGCAGTCGCCATCTTCCAGACCCGCCAGAAGCTTGGCGACCCGATGATTCCCTTCGTCTCCTCCTGGGGCATCGCGGTGCCTGCCCTATGGAAGGCTGCGGGCGACCTCGCGGAAGGAACCATCGACAGCAATGTCGTCACGACGGACGGTCCGCAGCCGCCCGAGCGCCAGGCGATCGTCGAAGCCTATCACAAGAAGTACAATCGCGAGTTCGACGACCCGGCAAGTTTCTTCGATGCCTATGACGCGGTAATGCTGTTTGCGATCGCGATGGACAAGGCTGGCTTCGAGCCGCCGGCCATCCGCGCGGCGCTAGAGCAGATTCCAAGCTACCGCGGCGCCGGCCTAGTCGTCGATCACCCGGTCTTCACCAAGGAGCGCCACGAGGGCTATTCGCTCGAGGACATGCTGCTCGGCCGCTGGACGAATGGAAAGTTTCTCCGCGTGGGCTATGACGCCGAGGGCCCGTTCGTCACGCCGAGTGAGGGCATCAAGAGGCACGTCGATCCGACGACCTTCGGCCTCAAATAGAAGCGGATGGTCTTCGCGCTCCAGATCATCCTGAACGGCGTCGCGACCGGCGCGATCTACGCGCTGGTCGCCGTCGGCTACAGCCTGACCTTCACCGGCATGCGCGTGCTCAATTTCGGGCTCGGCATGTGGGTCATGCTTGGGGGTATGCTGACGTATACGCTCTACGTGCTCTGGGGACTCAACATCGCGCTTGCAGCGCCGATCGTGATCGTCGCGCTGACGGGGCTCGGCGTGATCTGCGAGCGCTTGACCGTGCGTCCGTTTCTGAAAGCGGGGAGCGAGGCGTGGGTCATGGCGACGCTCGCGGTCGGCCTCCTGTTCATCGATCTTGCCGAACTGATCTGGGGCCGCGATCCGCTGCGCGTCCCCGGCTATCTTGGGCAGGCGGTGGTGCGCTTCGGCGCGTTCGCGCTCTATCCCCAGCAGATTCTCATCGTGGCCTGCACGATCGCGGTATTTTTCGGACTCGACTTTTTCTACTACCGCACGCTGCCTGGCCGCGCCTTCCGCGCCGTCGCCCATGACCCCGAGGTGGCCGAACTGATGGGAATCGACGCGCGCAGGTTTGCGGCGCTCTCCTATGGCGCGGCGTGCGGACTCGGCGGGTTCGCCGGACTAATGGTGGCGCCAGTCACCCTGGTCGATCCGCAGATGGGGACGACGCTAGGACTTAAGGCTTTCGTCGTGCCGATCCTGGCGGGCCTTGCGGCCCCACGCGGCATTCTCGTCTGCGGGCTCGCCTACGGCGTACTGGAGGGGCTCGTCTCCGGCTACCTGTTCAGCGGCGTGCGCGACATCCTCGCCTGCGTCCTGATGATCCTCATCCTCTATTTCCGTCCCGAGGGACTTTTCGGCGCGCCGTCGGTGGAGCGCATATGAGCGCGCCCATCCTGCGCGCGCTCGCGCTCATCGGTCTGGCTGTGCTTCTCGCCGTCCCGCTGTTCGTCGCGGGCGCTTATTTCAAATTTCTGCTGATCCTCGTCTTTATCTATTCGATTGTCGCGATCGGCCTCAACATCCTCGTCGGCTACGCCGGCCAGTTCTCGCTCGGCCACGCCGCCCTGATGGCGGTCGGCGCCTACGGCTCGGCGCTCATCAGCATCAGCCTCGAGTCGATCCCCGTTCTCGCCGCAACCGGCGCGAACGTCTGGATCGGTATGGTGGCCGGCTCGCTCGCCGCCGGGATCGCCGGCACCGCGCTCGCCTTTCCGGCGCTGCGCCTCAAGGGGCCCTATCTGGCGATGGTGACGGTTGCCTTCGGCTGGATGACGTGGAAGGTGCTGCTAAACTGGACGTCGCTCACCGGTGGCGATCTCGGCGTCGCCTCGATTCCCTCGATGCGGATCGGGAGCAAGACCTTCGACATCGACGCCTATTATTATTTCGCCGGCGGCGCCGTTGCTGGGGCCTTCCTCTTGCAGCGCAACCTCGCGCGCTCCGATTTCGGCCGCAAACTGCGAGCGATCAAGCACAGCGAGATCGCGGCGGCGTCCGTCGGCGTCGACGTTCATCGCGAGAAAGTCGTGGTCTTCGTCCTGAGCGCCGTCTTCGCGGGCGCCGGAGGGGCGCTGTTCGCCCATATCGAGAATTTCATCAATCCCGACGACTTCCAGTTCTACGACTCGGTCTTTTTCCTGCTCGCGGTGTTGTTCGGTGGCGCCGGCACGCTGATCGGCCCGCTGATTGGCGCGGCGTTTCTCACGATCGCGCCCGAGATACTGCAGGACGCCGAGCATTATCGCCTCATCATCTTCGGAGTCATCATCCTGGCGACCCTCTACGCCCTGCCGAACGGCGTCGCCGGCGCCCTGCTCGCCCGACTGCGGCGCGAACAGGAGCCCCGGCCGTCGCCGAGGCGCGCCGCATCCGGCGCGCCGAGCGGCAGCCGAGCTCCGGCCCTCGCCGCGGTGGCGCAACGCCCGATCCTCACCGCCTCCGGACTGGCCAAGGCCTTCGGCGGCGTCAGAGCGCTCGCTGATGTCTCGCTCGCCCTCGAAGCCGGCAAGGTGCACGCTCTCATCGGTCCGAATGGAGCCGGCAAGACGACTCTCGTCAACATCCTCTCAGGCTATTATCGGCCGGATGACGGCCACGTGGCGATAGACGGCCGACGGATCGATCTCCATTCGCTGCACAATGCCGCCCAGCTAGGGGTCGTGCGGACCTTCCAGAACATCCGCCTCTTCGGTGACATGACGGCCCGCGAGCATGTGATGGTCGGCGCCGAACTTGGCGCTCGCGCGAGTATGCTCGACGCTCTGTTCAACACCCCGCGCCGCCGGCGCGAGCAGGCGCGGCGCGAGGCGATCGCGGACGAATTGCTCGCCCTGGTCGGGCTCGCCGCCCATGCGGACCTTGCGGGCTCGACCCTCGCCTATGGGCATCGCCGTCTGTTAGAGATCGCCCGGGCGCTCGCCGCCTCGCCGCGCGCGCTTCTCATGGACGAGCCGGCTGCAGGCCTCGTCGCGGGCGAAATCGAGGCTCTCAGCACGCTGATCCTCCAGTTGCGGGAGCAAGGTCTCGCCATCGTGCTCGTCGAGCATCACATGGACCTGGTGATGCAGGTCTCGGACGTAGTCACGGTGCTCGACTATGGCCAAGTGATCGCACACGGCGAACCGGCCGCGGTGCAACGCGATCCGGCGGTCATCGAAGCCTATCTCGGCGGCGCGGACCTTAGGAGCTTCACGTTTGCTTAGCGTCCAGAATCTCTGCGTGTCATACGGCGCGATCGCCGCCGTGAACGACGTTTCGTTCACGGTCGGCGACGGTGAAGTCGTCACGATTCTTGGCGCTAACGGCGCCGGAAAGACCACGATTCTTCGCGCCGTAAGCGGCCTGCCGGTTCAGAAGAGTGGGGCCATCATCTTCGACGGCGTCAACGTTGCCGGACTTCCCGGGCATCGTGTGGTCGAGCGCGGCGTCTGTCTAGTTCCGGAGGGGCGGCGGCTGTTCCCAGACCATACGGTCGGGGAGAATCTCGAGCTTGGCGCCTTCCGCCGCTTGCGCGCCGGTGGGCGCGCGGAGGTGCAGGCGGATCTTGAGGAGGTGTTCGCACTGTTTCCGCGCATACGCGAGCGCTGCGCTCAGAAGGCCGGTCTACTTTCGGGGGGCGAACAACAGATGGTGGCGGTGGCGCGCGCAATGCTGAGCCGGCCGAAACTTCTGATGCTCGACGAGCCGTCGCTCGGGCTCGCGCCGGGACTTGCCCGCGCGATCTTCGAATCTCTTTTTGCGCTCAAGAAGCGGGGTCTGTCGCTGCTGATCGTCGAACAGATGGCGTGGCTCGGGCTCGGCGTCTGTGACCGCGCTTACGTGCTCGAATCAGGGCGGTTCGTGCTCGAGGGTCCGCGCGAGCGGATGCTTGCCGACCCAGCCGTTGTCAGCGTTTACCTCGGCGGCCCAAGGAGCGAGGCTGCCCGTGGCGCCTGACCTGATCGTTTACGGCTGCCTGACGCTCGACAATGTCGTGACAGCGGAGGGCGAACGCCCGCCGCAGGTCTTCGCCGGCAACGCGCTGTACGCGGCGCTCGGAGCGCGGGTGTGGAACGATTCCGTCGGCGTCGTCGCGCGCGCCGGCGCCAATTACCCGAGCGCCTGCTTCGATTTACTCGACCATCTCGGCGTCGCCCATGAGGGCGTTCGGCGCTCTCCCGCTCCGCACGGGCGCAACATGGCCTTTGTCTATAGCGCCGATGGATCGCGCAGCCGGCGCATCCCGGCCGAAATCATGGCGGCGATGCCCGCCGAGGAGCGCGACCGTTTCCTGGATACGACGCTGCAGCCGGACGCGCGCGAGAAATGGTTGGCCTTTTCTCCGAACGCCGACGACACGCCGGAGAACTGGTGGAGCGCGGCCAAGGGCGTGCATTGCGCGGCCATCCCGATGGCGCGGCAGGCCGCGATCGTAGCCGCCGCCCGCGCGCGCGCCGCGCGCGGCGTCTGGGCGCAGGTCGATTCTCCGTGGCAGGACAAAACGGCTCAAGGACACGTGTCCGACACAAACCTGCTCGCCGACGTCGACGCGCTCCTACCGAGCGAAGCTGACCTTGCCGATTATTGCGCCGGCGCCCCGCCGGCTGCGGTCGTGCGGACGCTTCTGGCGGTGGGCGCGCGGCGCGTTGTCCTCAAACGCGGCGCAGAGGGCTGCGATATTTACGGGCCCGACGGCACAAGGATCCATGTGCCGGTCGTCTCGGTTAGGGCGGTGGATCCGACCGGCGCGGGCGACGCCTTCTGCGGCGGCTTTCTCGCCGGCGTCTGCGCGACCGGCGATGTTCTCATGGCGGCGCGCCAGGGCGCCGTCTCGGCCTCCTTCGCGATCGAACGAAATGGCCTCGACGGCCTGGCTCGCGCCGACCGCCGCGAGGCCGCGGCACGACTGTCATCCCTTGTCCGGAATTAAGCGGAGGAAAAATGCTCACGACCATTGGCGTCATCGGGAAGAACCAGCAGAACGTCAACGATCCTGTCGACGTCGCGACGATGAAGGCAGCCTACGAGATCGGCCGCCTCGTGGCCGAACGCAAGGGGGTCCTCGTCACCGGGGGTCTCGGCGGCGTCATGGAGGCCGCCTCAAAAGGCGCGCAGGAAGCGGGCGGCATGACGATCGGCTTCCTGCCGTCGATGGACCGCGCCTCGGCCAATCCCTATCTCGACATCGTCTTTCCGACCGGCCTTGGGCGCGCCCGCAACCTGCTGACCGCGCGCGGCTGCAACGCGCTCGTGATGATCGGGGGCGGATGCGGCACACTGAACGAACTGACCATTGCCTATGCCGACGGCCGGCCTGTCGTGGTGCTGCGCGGCTCCGGCGGCTGGTCCGACCGGATCGAGGGCGTGCTCTACGAGGGGCAATATCTCGACGAGCGCAGGACGGCGCCTGTCGAGTTCGCCGACACGCCCGGATCAGCGGTAGATAAGGCGTTCGCGGGCGCGCGGTCCGCGCCGCGACCGGGCCAGCACATCTGAGGCAGTCCGTAAGGAGACTCGGCGGGTTTTAGGGGGGAGCGACGCGAGAGGGTTGGGACGCGGAAATTCTGGGGATTTTGGGCTGACGGACCTTTCCGAGCGACCTGAGAGGGCCGGATTCGTCCTTCGTCGATCAAATCGGCCGGCATTGGCGCGCCTCAGGCCCGACGGCGGCAGTCAGGACTTCGACGCCGAGGATGTCGAGGGCGCGGCGCAAATTGCAGGCGAGCGCCGTTAGGCTGAACTTGGCGCGCACGTTGGCGAGGCCACGCGGGCCTTGTCACACGAACTAAATTTGGCCGCGCGAAGATTTGAAGGCCCAGTTGGGACTCAGGCCGCGGTGGCGGCTCGCCACGTCAGGAAGGGCTTTGTCACGGCAACGATGGCGCGCTTTCATTCGATGGGTAAGATGGCGCATGACGATCTCGTTTTCCCGCCATCAGTTTCCGCCTGCGATCATCCGCCACGCCGTCTGGCTGTATTTGCGTTTCACGCTCAGCTATCGCGACGTCGAAGATCTGCTGGCGGAGCGCGGTCTGGATATCTCCTACGAAACGGTGCGGCGATGGGTCTTGAAGTTCGGACCGTTGTTCGCCCGAGAACTTCGGCGCAGACGCCCGCGCCCAACGTCGCGATGGCATCTCGACGAGATGGCCATGATGATTGCGGGCCGGCAGTTCTGGCTCGGGCGCGCGGTTGACGGCGAAGGCGAGGTTCTCGACCTGCTCGTGCAACGGAGGCGCGATAAAGCTGCAGCGGTGAAACTGATGCGCAAGCTGCTCAAGAAACAAGGCTTCGCGTCCGATGTGCTAGTGACCGACAAGCTGCGCTCTTACGGCGCAGCAAAGTCCGAAATCGGATTGTCGGCTCGCCACGACCAGGGCTTACGCGCGAACAATCGGGCTGAGAATTCGCATCAGCCGACACGACGGCGCGAGCGCAAGATGCAGTGTTTCAAATCGTCCGGATCAGCCCAACGATTCCTCTCCGTTCATGCCGCCCTCCAAAACACTTTCAATGTCCAGCGCCATCTCACATCCCGCCGCACGCTCCGCGTCTTGCGAGAGGAAGCCTTCCGGACGGCTTTTTGTCACGCCGGCGGTAGCTTGTTGGATGTACGTACGCGCTGTAGCCGAGGGTATGAGGAAAATCAGCTACGCCGGATATCGGTTCCCGCCAGAGGTCATACATCAGACGATTTGGCTCTATCTCCGGTTCACACTCAGCTTTCGTGACGTCGAGGATTTGCTTTTGGAGCGCGGAATTGCAATTTCGTACGAAACAGTCCGACGCTGGGTGAACCACTTCGGGCCGATGATCGCCGCGCATCTGCGCAAGCGCCGTCCGAAACCGCATGCGACCTGGCATCTTGACGAAGTCTATCTGAAAATCGATGGGCGGATGGTCTATCTATGGCGCGCCGTCGACGCCGAGGGCGAGGTTCTCGACGTGCAGGAAATGCGATACGTCCAGTGGTCGGCCGAGCATTCGATCAAGTGGCTCACCGCCAGGATCCTCAAGCACCAACGCAATGCAGTCGTTGTAGCGCGTCAGGGCGACTGGTCGCGCCGCCCAATCAGCGTCAAGTGCGGCTTTGAGCGCATATTCGTGTTCAAGTCGCGCGACACAGTCGAATGCCGTTTCTTCCGCGGCAGCAAGCAGGATCGGCGACACGCCGTTGCCGGAGCCGCGATAGAGAGCGATGTCTCCCTCTCTTAGCGGCGCGAACACGTAACTCAAGAACTCGGTCACGAGGGCCTCCGCCAGGAGGACTGCCAGCACATTGATTCTGGTTACGTTTGGTCTTGCCCGTCAATCCAAAATGGACGCCAAAAATACGGTCCTTGCTATATTATGGTTTGATGAGAGCGCGCTGCCCTTTTCCTCATAAAGTCAAGTCACCTCAGCGCTTCCTGCCGGTTGCAGGCGGCGATCTTCATCACCTTCAGCACCTAGCGCGATCTCGCAGCCCGCGTCCCCAGAGAGAAGAAGCATTCCAGACATAAGAAGCGCTACCGCCTAAGCTACGAGCTGGAACCTCTAGATTGCGCACCACCAATTTGAATTCGTGTGATAGCGCCGCCTATTGCGTAGTTCTCGCTCGGCATCGAGCACGTCGCGCCCCTATGATTGGCAGCGGGGCGGCTCTATAGACATAGCGCCAAGAGACAAAACGGATGATCCTGCGATCCGTATGAAGTCCAATCTTGAACCATCAACGCAGGAAGTTCTCGCCGGCCTTGTGGAGCGGGTCACTTTCCATAACGGCGAGAACGGCTTTTGCGTCCTCCGGGCGAAGGCGCGCGGCCACCGTGATTTGGTGACCGTCGTTGGCCATGCCGCGATAATCTCCGCTGGCGAGTGGATCACTGCATCCGGCGAATGGATCAACGATCATGCCCACGGGCAGCAATTCAAGGCGCGATTTCTCAAGACCTCGGCGCCGAGCTCGATCGACGGGATCGAAAGATATCTGGGCTCCGGGATGATCCGCGGCATCGGGCCGGTCTACGCCAAGAAGATGGTCAAGTCCTTCGGGGATAAGGTCTTCGACGTCATCGAGGCCGAACCCGATCGCCTTCGGGAGGT
>Ga0210391_10005560_pt1 | contig 10365 bp, 10 predicted proteins | sample IncBWC12OmetaG_FD_160573 | JGI IMG/M metagenome (GOLD analysis project Ga0210391, IMG submission 160573) | Forest soil microbial communities from Barre Woods Harvard Forest LTER site, Petersham, Massachusetts, United States - Inc-BW-C-12-O ...
TATCGAAGCGATCGTCCGGCCACACGCTGATGCGCGGATACTGTTCAGCGAGCGCCGCGTACGCCGCATTCTTCCTCATCTCCGCATCGGGCGTGAAACTCTCGTCATCCACATCAATCGGTGAAGGATTTCCATTCACCAGCAGCACGCCTTCTAGCTCGTTCGCGCGAAACGCATACTCGATGTATGCCACGTCCACTCGCTCCACGTGCCGGAATGCCCGCAGGTAAACCACTCCCAGCGAACTCGCCAGGCTTTCCGCGAACGTCAGCGCCTCAGGCGAGCCACCGGCGGCCTTCATTTCGTTCAAAAAGCATCTTTCAATGTGCGCAGGATCCGCTTCGCCGCACTTCTGGCGAATGCCAGCGAGCGCTTCGGGCGATGGATTCCAAACGGCCGCAGCACTGACCCGGTCCGCAGGATGCTGCGCCGGCGCTGGCTTTGCCGGCTCCTGCGCCACGCACAAACTAGTTGCGGCGCACAGCATCACGAGAAGAATCCCGCTACGGATCATTTCACCCTCGCGCAGCAAGAACGACAACCTGGAATCACCTTACGCGCAACTCGTCCAAAAAGTGAAGAGCGATTTTCATCCGTGCCGCGCCACTCCGTCTCGCCCAAAAAAATTGGGGCGGGTTTGCGCCCCGCCCCAGGCAATGCCCGACTGTGAATTTACCCGCGCGACACGCTCTACTGCGGAGCCCCCGGCACCCATACCTGGTCCGAGCTGGAAATATCAATTTCGCGCAGCTCGGTCTTGATGCGATACGTGCGCAGCTCGCCTTTCCCCTTCGTCGGCCGCTTGGTATTCCAGCTTAGGAAATACTGGTTCTTGAGGATGGTATCCAATTGCTCCAGGAAAGGAGCAAATGCGATCGGCGTCTGCAATCCCTGGAAGAAAGAATACCCACCGGTCTTATCGGTAATCTGCGCCAGATTGCTCTGCCCGTAATTTACGCGGAACATGCTGTGGCTCGCTCGACCGACCCCGGAGGCGTACAGCGTGTGAATAATTACGCCGGCTTTCTCCGCCACTACGTACGTGTTCTGAATGTCCGGGCTGAAAGGGTCGCCGCGGAAGCGGTCAATGCCATCCGCGATGAGCAGAATCTCGCGGCGCACACCCGCGGTTGCCGGCCAGCCTTTGATCAGGTCCATGGTCGAAAGATAAATGCTGGAATAAGCGCCGAAATTTCCCAGCGTCAGGCGCAACGTCTTGGCCACCGCTTCGTGATCGGTGCTGAACTGCGAAGCAGGTTGCACTGTGCCGTTGCTCGCATAAAAGACGCCTACGGCGGAAGTCCTGGGCTGCCCGTTGATGAATGCCTTGATGTCGCTCAGTTGATTGCCCAAGTCCGTCGAGGTGGCTTCGTCAATCACAATCGCGAGCTGCAGCCCCGCCTTTTCGCCCTGCGCCGGAGTCCAACCCGCCACCTCTCTCTTTTCCTTCCCCTCATAAACGCCGATGTCGTCCTTGCTGATCGCTGGAGGCGCCGTGAATTTCGGCCCCAGAACCGTGACGACAGTCGTTACCGTTGCTGTTGCCGGAGCTTGCGCTTGCGCCGCACCTGCCACTCCCAAAAATGCGGTGACTACCAGAACACTTGCCACCACGAAGACTGATTTGCGCATTGCCATCTCCTCAGCTGGAGGGTTTCCGCCCGGATTCGCACTTACGTGGGATCAACAGGACGGCAGGAGCTCCGCCAGACGACGCAACTCTATTGAGCCGCCCGCTATCTGTCAAGCCCGGGCGGGATGCTCAACAATGGTCCTCAATTATCGGGATGCTCAGTAAACCAGCGTGAGATGCTTGCGCCGCTCCAGCCACTCTTCGTTGTTAAATATCTGCGGCGTCAGCTCGATCAGCCGCGGCAACATGTTAAACACCGCCACCGGGCCCCACTCCGCGCCCTTGCGCGTGCGGAATCCTTTGCGGTTCAGCTCTTCGGCCACCTTCACCAGCGAAATATCCTGAATGATCAACTCCATCATCGAAAGCAGAAATTGCATCTCGGTGGGATTTTGCTCCAGATGCTCGCAGTCTCCCGCGACGCGAAATCCGAACGGCGCGTCCATTAAACTCGGCGCCTCCTCCACGGGCGTCGCAACCGCAGGTACCGCGGGCGCAACCTCGGCGCGCTCCCACTCCACCGCAACTAATTTCCACCCAGCCCGCTCGCGCTGCCTCACATACGTCGCGTCCAGCGGCCCCTGCAACGATTCTCGAATGTGTTCGCTCTCAGCCATGGCGCCTCCTTAAGGTTTGCACCGCACTTCCCGATGCATCAAGCTCCCCAATCTCGAAGCCGCCGAATCGGCAAATCATTCGTAGCGCAGCGCCACAATCGGATCCACTTTCGTCGCGCGCCGCGCAGGTAAAATGCACGCTGCAATCGTCACCACCGCCAGCAACGCCGATACCCCCGCAAACGTCCAGGGATCGGAAGCATGCACTCCGTATAACAACCCAGCCATCACTCGCGTCAATGAAAACGCTGCAATCCAACCCAGAATCACTCCCGTAATCAGGAGTCGCGCTCCCTGCCCCAGCACCATGTGCAGCACGTCGCGTTGTTGCGCCCCCAGCGCCATGCGAATACCGATTTCGTGCGTGCGTTGCGTCACCGAATACGCCATCACCCCGAATATCCCGACGCAAGCCAGCACCAACGCCAGCCCCGCGAAGCAACCGATCAGCAGGAAAGCAAACCGCGCGCTGGAAAGCGCGTGCGCGCCGATCTCTTCCATTGGTCTGATGTCCGTCACCGGCAGATCCTTATCCAACGCGGCAAATTCCGCCCGCACCGCCTGCACCAGCGGCGCCAGATTGGAATTGGACCGCAGCACGATCACCCGCGCGTCCCGATCCGTACTCTGCCAATCGTTAAAATAGAATGCGGGCTTCGCCTCGGTCCCGTCCGGCGAGTCTTTCACATCGCCCACCACGCCGATAATTTTCACGCCCTTCGTGCCCCACAGGTCCAGTAGCTTTCCCACCGGATCTTCACCGGGAAAGTATCGGTGCGCCAGCGCCACATTGATCATCACGACTTTCGGCGCCTTTTCATCGTCCGTCAGCGCAAACGATCGGCCGCTCAGCACCGGCGTGCCAATCGTTTCGAAATATCCCGCCGTCGCGAAGTGATAGCGCGCCTCGGGCGATCCGTTGGCATTTTCCGGCCGGCCTTCGATGTCAAAACTGGAATTCTCGTCGTATCCGGTCCACGGAATGTCGGATGCAACTCCCGCCGATTGCACTCCCGGCAGCGTCTTCAGTCTTTCGATCAGCGTCTTGTAGAAACGAAAACTTGTCGCGTCGTCCGGATAGCGTTTGCTCGGCAGATCTGTGCGAAATGTCAGCACGTGCTCCGGCACGAATCCCGCATTCACGTGCTGCAGATTGATAAACGTGCGCATCAGCAATCCCGCGCCCGCCAGCAGCACCAGCGCCAGGCACGTTTCCACGATCACCAGCGCGTTCCGCAGCCCGCCGCGTCCCGCTGCAGGAGTCGTGCCGCGCTCGCCATCCTTTAGTGTCTGGTTGACGTCTGTCCGCAGCGTCGCCAGCGCCGGCGCCAAGCCAAAAATCACAGACGTCAGCACCGTGATCAGCGCCGCGAAACCCAACACGCGCGCATCCATGTGCACTGCCTGCAGCCGCGGTAATTGTTCCGGCCCCAGCGCGATCAGCGCATCCACGCCCCAGATCGCGAATACCAGTCCCAGCCCGCAGCCGAAAAACGCCAGCAGCAAACTTTCCGTCAGCAGCTGCCGCAAAATCCTAAAATTTCCCGCGCCCAGCACCGAACGCAGCGCGAATTCCCGTTGCCGCGTCGTCGCTCGCGCCAGCGACAGGTTGGCCACATTCACGCACGCGATCAACAGCAGAAAGCCCACCGCACCCAGCAGGACGAAAAGCATCAGACGCGCGCGCCCGACGATTTCTTCCTTCAGCGGAACCACTAAAATCTGGTGCGCGTTATCCGGATGCTCTTTTGCCAGCTGCGCCGACACCGAACTCATCGCCGCGCTCGCTTGCGTCGCGCTGACGCCCGGGGCCAGCCGCGCGACCATATTCAAATAGTGGCAGCCGCGGTCGCATCCCGCCGCATCGTGCGGCAGCAATGCCAGCGGCCACCACAAGTCCACCGTCTCTCCATGCGCCGGCGTGTGAAAATCGCCGCCCACGTGCTGGATTCCCGCGGGCATCACGCCGATCACCGTGAATGATTCGCCCGAAAGCACCACGCCTTTCCCCACGATATGGGGATCGCCATTGAATCGCGTCCGCCACAAGCGTTCGCTCAACACCACCACGTGATTGTTTTTCTTGTATTCCTCTTGCTCGTCGAAGTCCCGGCCTAGAATCGGATGGAATCCCAGCACGCGGAAATATTCATGCGTTACGGCCATCCCGGAAAGATGCTCCGGTCGCTCATTGGCCGTCAGGTCCAGGTCGCGTTCGGCGTAAAGCGCTGAGCTGCCGAACACCTTGGTCCGCTCGCGGTAATCATAAAAATCAGCCACGGCAATCGGGAAATGCGGCTGCGTGGGCAATACTGTGAAGACGCGGACCAGCTCTCCAGGCTCGGGATACGGCAGCGGCCGCAGCAGCACTCCGCTCACCACGCTGAAAATCGCCGTGTTCGCGCCGATTCCCAGCGCCAGCGTCAGCACCGAGATTGCCGTGAACCCTGGGCTCCTCCGTAGCATTCGCAACGCGTACTCCAAGTCCTGCCACAGAGTCGCCAAGAAGACACCTCCCCGGGAAATGTTCTCAGGAATTCTGCAATTTTCGGGCCGCTGCCAAAAGCAGCGAAATTCATGTCATGCAATAACTTGGAGCGCGCCGGAACACGCCGCGAGCCCGCAATTGCCCGCTTCTGGGATGCACTTGTCGCTGAACCGAACAACACCCATGGGCTCAACGATATCGCCAGAGCGCCAAATCCTCGCCGCAACTCCCGCAGCCTGTCGTAATATATGTCCGCCCAGTATCCTTGCAGTTCCCGGTTACATCCCAATTCCAATCTTCGCGGGGGGAAATCATGAAGTTCGGGCAATTTCTAGGAATTATCTTCGGCGCTCTAGCCCTGGCCACCGTAGCCAACGCCGACTCCGTCGTACTGAAAAACGGAGACCATCTCACCGGCACAGTAGAAGTCTCCGATGGCAAAGACGTCACCCTGAAAACCGACTTCGCCGGTGAAATCAAAATTCAGTGGTCCGCCGTGCAGGAACTCAAAACCGACAAACCGATCTACGTCGTAACCCCAGACAAAAAAACCGTCAGCGGCACGGTCTCGACCGACGGCACAAACCTCATAGTCCACACCGCGAATAACGGAACAGTTCCGGTGCCGCTCGCGCAGGTAACCGTCGTCCGTTCCTCCGACGTCGAAACAGCCTACGAGAAGAGTCTGCACCCCAGCCTTCTCGAAGCCTGGAAGGGTGGCGCCAGCCTCGGCTTCGCCATCGCCCGCGGCAATAGCGAAACCACCAACCTTACCACCGGTTTCAACGCCGACCGCAAGACCTCAAACGACGAGATCACTCTGTATGAATCGTCCCTGTACTCCACCAATGACCTCCCCGGCGGAGGGGTAATCGCCAATTCCATTCTCGGTGGCGCGAAGTACGACCGCAACCTTACCAAGCGCATCTTCTGGTTCGTTAGTGCCGATTACGCGCACGACGCGCTGCAGGATCTCAACTTGCGCCAAATCTACAGCGGCGGCTTGGGCGTGCACATCATCAACAATCCCAACACCACCCTCGATTTTCTCGCTGGCGCGAACTACACCCGTGAAACCTACGGCGGCGGCACCACCGCTCCCACTGTGGACCGCAATCTGGCCGGCATCACTCTCGGGGAGGACTTCATGCATAAGTTCGGAAAATCCACTACCTTCACCGAAGTCTTCTACTTCTATCCGGATCTCAGCGACACCGGCGAATACCGTTTCTCGCTCGACGCGTCTGCTGTTACCAAAGTCAATAAATGGCTCGGCTGGCAGACGACGCTCACCGACCGCTACGTCACCAATCCCCCGATCGTCGGCACAAAATCCAACGACATAATCTTTTCGACTGGCATCAACGTCAGCTTCACCCACTGATCACGCGCTGCTTTCATCTTTCGCGAAGAAGTTGTATCAGCAGCACAGGCGATCTAAACCAAAAGAGCCGCTCCGGAAAAATCCGGGGCGGCTCTCCGTTTTTCCAACCAACGTTGCGAAATTTATTTCCGCAGCGCGAATGACCTGCGCGAAAATCTATTCTTCAAGTATCGCCTTGTAAACTCCGCCGCCCAGCGCTCCTCCGATCAATGGCGCCACCCAGAAGAGCCACAGCTGTCTCACCGCCCACCCTCCCACGAAGATTGCCGGTCCCGTGCTGCGCGCCGGATTCACCGAAAGATTCGTCACCGGAATTCCCACCAGATGGATCCCCGTCAAGCACAACCCAATGGCAATCGCCGCGAATCCCGAAAATGCCCGGCGATCCGTGGCTCCCATCACCACTAGCAAAAATACAAAAGTCAGCACAATCTCGGTAACCAGGCACGCCAGCAGCGAGTATCCGCCGGGCGAATGTTCCGCGTATCCGTTAGAAGCAAACCCGCCCGCAAGCGAGAACCCCTCTTTCCCAGACGCGATCACGTACAGCACTCCCGCCGCGGCAATCCCGCCCACCACTTGCGCCACAATGTAGGGAATCAAGTCCGAAGCTGGAAACCTCTTGCCGACAACCAGCCCTAATGAAATAGCCGGGTTCAGATGGGCGCCCGAAATATGACCGAGCGCCTGAACCATCACCACCACCGTCAGACCGAATGCCAGCGCAACTCCCAGGAAACCGATGCCCAATCCCGGAAACGCCGCCGAAATTACCGCGCTTCCACAACCTCCCAGAACCAGCCAGAATGTACCGAAGAATTCCGCCGCAGCACGTTTTCCCAGTGTCACTGCCATTGCACACCTCCTAAGCTGCAAACCTGACCAGCCTTGTCCCACAGATTCGCGCGGACGACGCTTCGAGGTCCATTGGCAAAACTGACAGGACTATGTGCTTGGTAGCGTGGCTGTGGGTCTGATGCCGGGCACGAAGGCAGACGCCTCTGCGCTGCTCAGTCACCCGCGGCTTTCGGCAAATTCCAGTGCTGCCACACGCTCACCAGCCGCAGCAAAAAACAAAATGTCCCGCCCAGCACCGCCGCCTGCGTCGCGGAAAGCCGCAACTTTCTACCGATGATCAACAATGCCGACCCGGCCAGCGCCGCTGTCGCGTACACTTCCGCGCGCAGCACCAGCGGCACTCGCGCCAGCAAAATGTCGCGCAGTGTTCCTCCGCCTACCGCCGTCATTCCGCCTAGCAAAATCGCAATGAACGGATGGATGTTGAATTCCAGCGCCTTCTCCGTCCCCGCCACCGCAAAGAGCGCCAGTGCCGCCGCATCCAGCACCACCAGCGCCGGCCCCGGAATCGCCAGCACGTAACGATGCAGAAAAAACACGATCGCGCCGCCCGTGAACGCCATCGCCGCATAGCGCCAGTCCCGCAACGATGCCGGCGGAGTCGCTCCAATCAGCAGATCGCGGATAATTCCGCCCGCCAGCGCCGTCGCAAACGCCAGCACCATCACCCCCAGCAGATCCAGGTTGCCCGCAGTCGCCGCCGTCGCGCCCTCAATCGCAAACAGCAGCGTCCCGGCCAGATCCACCGCGAAAAGTAGCTTGTTGTCGCCTTTGTTCATCACTCTCGCCCGCGCACGCGCGGCCTCGAAATCCGCGGTCAAATTATCACGAATCGCACTGTCCCGCAGCTTCCCGCCCCGTGCAGCCCGCGCCCCTAAAACCCCCGCTTGGCCGGCGTTTTCGCGCACTGGCCCCTTTCGGGGCACCTCCTCGGGTTATCAGTTGCGAAGCATCCTTTGCGGGCGCGCGTTGGCCCTTGGCAGGGGGCTATGCTATAAGTACGAGTCTGCTTATTCTGAGGAAATTGTGCCGTTTATAAATTTTCCCGCTCGCGAAATTAACTGCAAGCTTGTTTACTACGGCCCTGGCCTTGGCGGAAAGACCGCCAACTTGCAGTGGATCTACGAGCACACCGGAGCGAATCAAAAGGGAAAGATGGTTTCGCTCGCCACCGAAACCGATCGCACTCTTTTCTTCGATTTTCTTCCGCTCGATCTGGGCACGGTGCGCGGCTTTCGCACTCGCTTTCATCTCTACACTGTTCCCGGACAGGTTTTCTATGAAGCCAGCCGCCGCTTGATCCTGAAAGGCGCCGATGGCGTGGTCTTCGTCGCGGATTCGCAGGAAGAGCGTCTCGATGCCAACTTGGAAACACTCGACAACCTGCGCGAACATTTGAAGGATCATAATCTGGATTTCACGACGATCCCCTACGTCCTGCAACTCAACAAGCGCGACCTCCCCAACATTCTCTCTGTTGCCGATCTGCAGAAAAATCTCCTGGTAAAGAGCGAGCCCACCCTGGAAGCCGTAGCCGTAACAGGCCAAGGTGTCTTCGACACCCTGAAAGAAGTCGCCAAACTAGTCCTCGCCGAACTCAAGAAAAACGCGTAGAAATCGCCATCTCCAAACGGCGGTACTGCCGCAGGCCGACTCTTCAATAGAGATAGAAGCTCACCTCGACCGTCTCTTGGACTTCCGCGGGTTTTCCCTCGGCGTCGGTAGCAGGTTTGAATCCCCAATGGGCCACTGAATCCATCGCCTGCCGAGTCAAGCCGCACGGAAGCCCCTTGATCACCGATATTTTCTCAGCTGACCCGTCCGAACCAATCACAACAGATAGCGTCACGGTACCCTGAATCTTCGCGTTTTTCGCTGCATAGGTATAGTCGACATTCGGACATCGCAGGCACGCTGGGAAGGAAAAACCTTTCGTCCCGGCTGTCGGGACGCCATGATTACTCGGCATCTGCTCATAGTTGATCCATATTTCGTCGCCGGTCAGCGGTGGAATGTTAGGATTGGAAGGCGCTTTTGCGTGGAGGGTTCGCATCTCCTCTGTCACAGGAAGCAAGATTCTTTCATCGAAAATATTTTTGCGATCTGCAATCCGCCACACCTTTACTCTCAGCGCAATCCTGTCGGAAAGATCATCGATGATCCCTTCAACTACGACAGCGGCCCCGACTTCGTCCCGATAGCACATCGTCACGTTGGAGCTTTCGAAGGATTCTGAAAACAGTCGCTCCTCTGCAGTCTCTCGAAGCGACTCCCCCGATCAACCACAAATGATCCGTGGGCCTGCTTTTCGAGAAAAGTGGAAAATTCCCCGGCGAGCTGTTGGCCCAATGCAGTTGGCGAGCCGTGCGTCTCAGCAAAGTCGACGACGAGCGCTTTTCTGGGCGTCGCCAAGCCCTTGGAATCGATCAGAATCGCCGCTGCGGCGTGGGATGCAATGTCGGCGACAGCTAATTCGTTAGATACCTGGGCGTTCGTACCCGCCACAAAAACCGCTAGAATCGAAATGAATGTGAGCGAACGAAGATGCACTGCGGCTCGAAGCCACGTGGAGGTCACTCGATCGCAAGTAACGAGTGACATAACGAGTTCCGTCTACGCGTGCGCCACGCCGCCGCGAAACGCAGCGACGGCTTTGCTTTCATCCGTGAAGGTAGGAATAGACTGTATCAACCGCGTAAGCTCCAGAACTTCGCGCACATGCCCCGTTGGATTCAGCAATTTTAATCCGCCGCCCTGCCGCTCCAGCGTCACAAAAGATCGCACCAGCGTGCTGATTCCCGAGCTGTCCATCTGCGAGACGGCCACCAGATTCACGATGACCTCCGACGGCCCTGCTTCCGCAAACTTGCGCAATTCGCTGCTCAGCGTATCGTTGCTCGTGCCGATTACCAGCCGCCCCACGACGTCCAGAATGATGACGTTACCGGTTTTTCGCGTCGAAATTTGCAGGCCCATGTTCGCCTCCCAGGCCGCGCTCGCGACCCTGCTCTTTTTCCACCGTTCATAGGGCGGACGGTCCGCCTGTCGTCAAGCGCCAGCTCCACGCAGCCGCGCTGCTTCGGCGCCACACGGCTAAGTGGCCGCATTATAACCCTTTCGCCACTCGCGAAAGCAAGTTCTGCGCACGATGTTAGGCAAAAATACCCGGCGCGGTGGCTCGACAGGTTTTATAGATCGTGGCTTTAGCGTCTTAGTAATTGAGGGCGCACGATTTGCTGAAGGCGAGAATCGCGTGTCACCCCGAACGGAGTCCCGCGCTTTTCCTTTCCCGCCGCAGTTTGGCGGGCGCGGGACGCAGAGACGGATCTGATTTTTTTCCGGAGCAGCCTCATCTATCACGGGACCAGAGCCGTTGAACTTTTGA
>Ga0210391_10005565_pt1 | contig 10363 bp, 21 predicted proteins | sample IncBWC12OmetaG_FD_160573 | JGI IMG/M metagenome (GOLD analysis project Ga0210391, IMG submission 160573) | Forest soil microbial communities from Barre Woods Harvard Forest LTER site, Petersham, Massachusetts, United States - Inc-BW-C-12-O ...
TGTCCCTCCGTACGCCCATTCTCGAATCACTTCCAGGGAGTTGGAGAGCGTTTGTATCGGGCGTTCCTGATTGGAGTTTCCAGGGTCGATTAAGATGGCGCGGTATTTCATTTCTCGCCTGCCATTTTCTTCAAGCTCTCCACTTCCTTTGCGAAGGAGCGGCGCTGGCCGGTTGGCTCCTTCCTTCTCTTCCGGGGTGCGCGACCACTCCCGCAGTTTCCGCGCCACCAAAAGTCCGAGATATGGAATTGCCACCGCGCCGGCGATAATGCCGAGAGAGGCATAGAAGAATCCTGCCCAGAATTCCGTCACGCTGCCTCCCCGCGTTCCCAAAGCGTCAACAGGCCTTGCCGGGAGGCGCTAATCAATACCGAGCAGATCGCGTCTTGCTTCGCTTGGTCGTTCCACTGTTCCCCTACTTCTTTCAGGCCTTCCACTACGAATCGGGTTACCTCCACGAAGGCGACATTGAAGGGGACGGCCTCCGGTTTCCCTTTTCGGGCCGCGTAGGCCACCTGGGGAACAACTCCGTAGGTTCCCGTCCCTTTTTGGATCTCAGGGGCTTCCTGCTGGCTGGAACGCTGAGGATTTGGCATTTGGCGGACAGGTTCCGATGCCTTTCCCGGCGCTTTGCGTGGAATCTCCCGATTTTTAAGGGATTCGGAGAGCTGGCCTTCGAGATCGCGCCTGGTTCGCCGGGCGAGTTCTTCGGCGTCCGCTTGGGCTTGAGCGCGAAGCTGTTCGGATCGCGCCGTCAGAGCGAATACCCATTCGCAGGGGGACTTCGGCGATTCCTGACACTTCGTTACGCTGATCTCTTCCGATGGCGCCGGATCGAGCATTCCCAGTTTTACTGCTGCCGGCCGGGGAAGGGAGAGTACCTTGCCATCCGTCGTTTCATAGAGGACATGGAAGCCTTCGAATACGCCGGAGATCTCCTTCAGGGCGAGTACTTGGGGCTCGTCGGGTTTGAAGTGTATGGTTGTCATTTGGCTGTCTTTCGGTACCACTCGCGGTACGCTTCGATTTGTTCTTTCTTTTCGCCTCGTTCGCTGTGCGCTTCGAAATCGGGTCCCAGGATCGCAAGCGCCCAATTGTCGTACTCCTTGGCATCCTCCACTGTCGGCGTGTCTCGCCATGGTACGCCGATTCCACCCGGTCCCAGTTTGCGTGTGGTCGCAACATTCCCAGATACCGCTACGAAGGATCGCCCAATCAGCGGGGATATGTCACCGATCATTTCTGACGCTCCTTTAGAATCTTCTGGCCTTCATTAAAAGCTTCAGAAGGGGACATGCCGGAAGAAGACTTTTGTTTTGCCGCCACAGGCGGGAGCGCGGCGTTGTGATAGCCATGTGGCACCCCGCGTTCAGGTATCGCGCCATGCTTTAGCGCCGCTTCGGCGTAAAGATTGAGCAGCCAACGCAAGCGGCTGATGAACGCTGGCCTCAGAAGACTATGCGTTTCGCGATCAGGCCCCCAGGTTGCCACGAACCGCTCAATCTCTTCCTGAAGGTTCGGTTCCCCCGGCGCTCCCGCCTTCGGCGGCGTAACAGAATTCTTCCTCATGACGCCTCCATAGTCATACACACCCGAGCCTCATTCAAACTGCATCCCGCTCCAGTAGTGTCGTCCAAAAGCATTCCGAGGAATTCATGCTCGAAGAGGTACCACGCGGCAAGGAGAACGATATTTTCACCTTCCTGTTGGGGGCAGAGTTCAGGCATTGGTGTCCCCCGGATTCCCCGCTACTATGTCGGCGATGGTGCCGACCTGGTCGATTACGGAATCGGAGTCTACTGGATCACTCGCGAAGCAGTGCCCGCGTTTCTCCAACTCCACAATGATTGCTTTCGCGGCGTCCACGCAATACGGAACGGAATGCGCCTGTCCCGACGCGTCGTACGTTCCCGCATGAATGATAGCGGCCATCAAGGCCGTGAGATCGCAAACCCTCATGCAGCCTCCGGCAACACAACAGACACCCTGCAAATAGGGCAAGAGTAAGCGTGCGCATTGAAGATCGCCCGTACCGCTCCCACCGATTTGCAGTTCTCAATCGCTTCCCAGAGTCGAATGCAGTTGGGAAGGTTGGGCACCTCGAAATCGATGCAGAATTCACAGCACGGGCCTACTTGAAGGTTTGCGTCCCACCTTGCTGTTACTCTGTCATCGCAGGGTGCCCCGCATGATTCACAGGGAAGAGCATTCGTGTAGAAGGCTTCCCTGGGGTCGATTCGAAGGTGGGAGTCCCAATCGGTATCTCGGTAGCCTTCGTCGGGGTCGATAAAGTCTCGAAGGTCATCCATTGGAGCGCTCCTCGAATTCCGCAGCTTCTTCCAGGAGGGAATCGGGGCATTCGTAGACAGCGGGGCGGGCGGGCTCCACTAAGCGGCAAACGTCGCACCGAAAAACGCTCAATTCCACCTGTACCCCCCCGAAATCTCGCTCCGCGTGGTAGTAGGGGTAAGAATCGTCAGGATCGTCTACCCACTTGCGAACCGTTCCTCCATTAGCGAGCGCCTTGACCGCCTTCAGGAAGGGCTCCCGCCCGCCAGCAAAGAATTTCGACAATTTGCCGATTTGCGGCATCTCTGGGTTAGCACGATAGAACGCGGCAATCGCTTCAAGCGCTTCCGCGTATTGGATGTTTGTGAGTGGCTCTTTCATACTTTCTACTCTGCGCCTCCCTTCTCTTTTTCTGAATCGGGAGATTCACTGTTAACGGTACTTGTTACCTTGAACCGTTGAACCTCGGCCTGGCGTCCGCAGGCTTCACATTCGCCCCAGATCGTCGGTCTGCCAGATGGCTCGAAGCCCTCATGACTGGCGCATACCCAGCACACCCAACACAACATTTTTTGTTTCGCCACCACAGGCGGGAGCGTGTCTTTGCGGTAGTGGGCTTCCATGGCATCGGCACACGAGAGCGCTTCCAGAATCTGCGGGTCGCTGAGGCGATTCTTCCCGAGGCGCATTCTCTCGCCAGCCCAAGCACGAATCGCCGCCGGGGCCGCGGCGTCTCGCGCCAAAAGCACGAAGATGATTTCGTTGTCTCTCGCGCGATTCAGGCAACTTTCGGGGTCACTCAATTCGCGAAATTTTTTCATGCCGCAATCCTTTCAAAATAGAAGGTTCATTTCGAGTCTTCCTGTTTGGCAGCCACAGGTGGGGGCGAAAGCTTTTCAAATTGCCGAATCATTCTGATCATGTCCGCGATCAGTGCGCCGTCCGCTCCACTCCAAAACTCTACTGGATCGGAGATTTCGCCTTCCAGGTGAATATCGAGCGTTCCTCCACCCTGGAATACGACGCGCCTTTTCCAAAGAGTCATGCCGCGATCCTTTCCAGATAGAACTTCCTAATTCGTTCCTGATGCTTCGCTACGTCCAATTTGTGGAACGCTACGAAGCGTCTCGCTCCCAGTACGTGATAAGACTGCGGGCCGGTGCGATGGCATCTCAAACAGAGCGGGAGGGCGTCAAGGTCAGAGCTTTTCTGTCCGATTCCCCTTGGTCCGAAATGCGCCGCCTCAACCAGTCGATACGACCCGCAAACGATACAGCAGAGCTTGCGCACCATCGCCAAGTATTTTGGATCTCGAATGGGCTTCTCTGCTTTGTATATCGGTCGGGGCGTGATGTCGAATGCTTGCGGCACGATTCTGAGCATATACGCAGGTGCCTACGCAGGTCAAGCGCCGCGAAAGACAAATCGTACCGGTACGTTTTCTACTTGCGTACCTACGTAGACTTCCCGCATAATGGACGCGATGCCGAAATTCGTAAAGATCAACACGACGGCCAGCGGGAGGCTCGGCGGTACGGCGCGGGCCGCGAAACTATCGCCTTCGCAGCTTCGCGCGGCAGCCAAGAAGGCTAACAAGGCGAAGTGGGACAAATACTACGCTGCCCATCCTGACAAAGTTAGGCCGAAACGAAAGCAAAGGGCCGCATGAAGTTCCTAAATCGACTTTTTAAACTCGAAGAGATCAACGGGGCGGAGCGATGTCCGACCTACCTGTACCGCTGGACACTGGCGCGCATCGGGCCGTATGCCGTCTACCTGCATCACTTCGTAGGGGACGATTGGTCCCTCGATCTGCACGATCACCCCAAGAGATTCGTGTCCGTCGGCCTGAAGGGCCGGTATCTCGAAGAAACGCCGCATGACGGGTCTACCATTATGACGCAGAGCCGGGTCTATCGCGCCCCGTGGGTTCGCACGTTCCCAGCAGACCACATACATCGTCTGAGAATGATCGACGGCGGGGACTGCTGGACGTTGGTTGTCACACTGAAGGCAACGCGCGGCTGGGGATTCTGGCACCTTGGCAGATTCATCCCGTGGCGCCAGTACGTGGAGGGACCGGAGGCGGATAGGCGGAAGGCCTGCCCATGATGAGCGAATTAATACACATCTCGCAGGGTCGGTACAAACCCGAGATCTACAAGCGCGGGGAACATTGGTTCTGTCGCCAAGGCGCGGCGGTGTGGAGATGGCACACGTGGCACCAGGCGCTTTCGTGCGCGCTCACTCTGGCTAGTGGTCAGATACCGTGGATGTTTCCGCTGCATGTTGGGAGGGAGGAATGAAGATACCCTCTGAGGCAGAACTGATTGAGATGGAAAAACGCACGGTCTGCCTGCCCGACATCATCGCCTATCTCGAACGGCGAGCTGACAAGCTGGATGCGAAAGTTGAGCGCGCCGAAGACAACGATTCTGAAGTCAGGTTAACGCGAGAGTTGCGGAAAGTGGAACATTCCATCGAGAGTTTGCGGGCTCTGGAAAGGGACATTGACATCTTGATAGATCTCATCCGGCAAGGCGCATGGGTGGTACAGGATGCCCGTTAGAATGCTCCCCCTGCCCGATCCTGAATGGCCATCGGAACTCAATCGACTCGTGAGGGAAAACGATGAAATCGAATTGGAGAGACCGAAGGAAAGCGTACCTCGAAGCGAACGGGCGATTCCGCGAGCTCGCAAGGGAAGGGTACCGCGGACTCGTGCTTGTCGCATCTGCGGGTGTCCGTGTCCCAGGAGAACGTGTGGAGCGGAATGTCGGCGAATTGCGAAGCGTTCCGATAACGCCGCGTGTCAGCGAAACAGAAAAATGAGAGCCGGGCGGGCGGGTTCTGCCCTAAAGCTTTAATGCCTGTAGAGTTGAAACCCACCCGCCCGTCTTGCATTTATTTACCGCAAGATTTATAAAAGCACGCCGCGTTCCGAAGTGCTCCGGGGGCTTGTATCTATTGTTCGGCGTGCTGCTCGCACGGTGCGAGAGATCCGACAAGGCGGTCGCATTTCCCCGACAAGGCTGTCGCATATCGCCTTACTTTCGCCCTTGCGAATTTCGCGAGAGTACGATTACAATCAGAAACGTTCCCTGTGCCTGCCCTCACTCCATCACGCGCCCGCTGGTTTTCGCGAATCGCTGGCGCTGGCGCTTTATTGCGCTGCTTTGCAGTGAATGGAGTGGGGTTGGCCGGGGACGGAATTAAAAATCTGAAGAAAGTTGAGGAGTGCGGGGTAGATGTCTTGGTCGGCAAAACTACCCCGCCCGGCGGAATCGCAAACTTGACCTGGACGCCACTATCGTACACGTCTTTCGTCTCGATTGCAAGATCCGCCATGAATAAAATTTATGGCGTCATTAGCTACATCGAATCCGAAGCCTTCTAAGCGTCTCGTTTCCGCCCGGCAGAAATGGCGAGCGAAGACGAATTACGAGCCCAAGCGTTTCACCGGGTTCGCCCCGATCTCCTTCGCTATGGTGGCCGAAATAGGACGCTTAACGACCGGGAAGGCAACCCAACTCCTGTATGTGAGTCTTACCGCGTCCCTCGGTCAGATCGTCAAAAAGGACCAGCCCTTCAAGGAAACCTCGGCAGAACATAGCACCTCCGACTTGGCAGAGCTCTGTGCCTGCGACGAACGCACGATTCAGCGGGAGTTGGGCGACCTGAAGCAGCGAAAGGTAATTCTCTGGGAACAGCCGAAGAAGGGCGTAAACGTCATCACGCCCCTGTTTCGATCCTGGGAGAAGCTCCCCGATTACAAACCCGCACCAGTGGAAGAACCCAAGCTGGAAGCGGACGACGAACCGGAAACGGGCGATCCGGCCCAGGCCGACAAACAAACTACCTACCTCACAAAGACCCCAGTTCGTGTGGCAGCGGGCAAGAAATCGAAAGCCTACAAAGTCGAATGCGGAGTCTCAGCTCTCCAGTTTGACGTTCGCCAGCTTGACGCCGATTGCTCCGCAATGGTAAAAGATGGCGTCCTGCTGGTGACATTGGAACCAAGGTGGGATGGCAAAAACCTGGGTGGCTCCATGTTGCAACAAAAGGGGATAGAGGAAAAACCCCGACAAGGATGTCGCATCTCTCCTAACCCAACGGAGAGTAAAGGAACAAAAGGCGAAAGGGGAAGGAAAGGCGAAGTCACCCGTGTCAACCACCACCGTGCGGAAGAGCTTTCCAGCCTCTTTGACCCCCTGATACATCGCTGGTGCGGTAAAACCCTATCCGGCGATCCCCAAGCCCTCCTACAGTCCTGTATTGCAATAGGAGAGACACCCCACGATGTCTTGGTCAAGGCAGGAGTAGAGCGGGGATCACGTACCCTTACCCCACTCCACGTACTTTCCCTATGCAAAGAGATTGAGCACAACTGGCGAAAGGGCATCGGCTTGCCCCAAGCCGATAAACTGCCGACCCGCGAAGAAATCATGGCGATGGCAGAGGCGGATCGCAAGGAGTTGGCGGAAAAGCGCGCGGCGGCCCGCCGCGGGAGGGTCGCATGAAAGACGCTCTCGATATTCGGGTCTGCGTGGCGATGATTCGCTCCGAACTCTCCGGGTACGAAGGTTATCCCCGGAATCAGGCCGGTGAGCACCGCTTCGGACGCGCATTGCAGGAATGCGCAGTGTCAGTGGCGCACGCCTCTGCGATCCTCGCTAAATTTACGCAGAAATTTCCGACCGTGCAGGATATCATCGATACCGCCCTGAATCTCCTTCCCCAGTTCGAAATACAGCATTCCCAACTCTTAGAATGGGAGCGAGAATTTGGCAAGGCTGCCCCACTCAAACCAGATTTCAATCCCAGTCCAGACCCACCATGCGTCGAGATCAATCGCAAAGTGAAAGAGTATCTGATCCTTCAGGCAGGCGGGCACTGGCCGGGATGGGCGAAAATCACGTGGAAGCAAATCTACGAAGCGCAAGAGCAACTCGGATACCCACTCAATCGCGATCAGTTGAAAATGCTTGGGCGCGGATGATCCCGACCGATGAATGTCCCCATCTGCTGGCATCGCCCTGGACTCCTGAAACACTTCAAGCACGTCACCTTACGCACCTGTAGGAACTGCTACGTGCCGATAGAGGAATGCCCATGTGTGAACTGGGGAAGGACTCCTGATAGCAGCTGTCCATTCTGCGAGGGATCGGGTTGGCTTGCCACTATCAGGAGTAAGATGCAGGTGATACTGGATTACCTGGAAGTCTAATGGTCGCCGGGATACAGGGAATCCGGTAGGGCTTGCGCGGCTTCCCTTCCGAGAGGCACTTCAGTGGTGAGTCCCCGGATTCTTCGGACGCGCTCCATTTCTGAGCTGATTCGAATGATTTCCAGTTGCATATTGTCGATTACGCTGCGAATCGTTCCGCCTGAATCGCATTCCTTCTGGATTTCCTCTTTCGCGATCTGGCACGCCATCGCTCCCATGTCGGAAGCGCGAAGTTGATCGGATAGTGCTTCCAAAAACGCAGCGTCCTGCTTTATCGCCTTCATGATTGCGCGCGTGAGCACTTCCCGAAGCTGAACGATATTCATTCCACCTGACCGGTGGTAACGATCTTTACAGGCGCGGGTACAGAAGATGGACTTCTCCGCGTTCGCCTTGTCTCTGCATGTTGGCTTGTAGGAGATGCCGCATGACTTGCACTTGCGAAGTCTCCAGGGATCTTTTCCGGTTGTCTTGCCCATGATTACCTCCGAATCGCCGTGGCGCGGCGACACCACCCATTATGGGCAGTGTCACCTCGCGTTGTAAAGGCTCACGGAAGGCAATTTCCAGATTACGGGGCAACAGGGGAAACGTCGGGGGAATTGGCGGGAGACCGAAAGGAAATTTTGCGGAGTTGGAAATTGCGAATGTACGTCAGGGCCTTGCGTAATTCGGCGATACTGGTGTCGCTCATCGGCTCCATTACTTCAGGCCGGGAAAGGATGCGCCTTACCAGTTCCTCGATCATTTCATCGGTGACGGGTAGCGTGGAAAGTTGACACAGGTATGCGGCAAAGGACGCCATGAATTGCACTGCGCCGGGGTCTTCACACTGTGTCAGGCCGACAACCGAATACGAAAGGAATTGTTCCATCATATTCATCGAGGCGGCGGCCACTGCCGGGTGCTTCTTCATCATGTGGCCTACGATGGCCTGCACGAAGGCCTTCGTTTTGGGATCGGGTTCCCCTCCCAGTTCAGGTACTTTGATTCCTGGGGTAACTACGATTTCCATTCCGCAAATGCGGGTTGGTTTCCCATCTTCGTCGAGGATGGGTATGTTACAGCGGGTGGTGTATTTGTTGGGCATGTCCTTTTAAGAAACTCCTTCTTCTGTCTGTCCGCCTTGCGGCGGGACCGCGCGGGGTTCTTTCCTTACCTCTGCGTCAATCGCGGCTTTGACTGCATTGGGAAGCATGTATTGCAGTTCACGGTGAATTAACTGTTTGGCGCGATCTTCAGTCGCCAATGCTGGTGTCGGCCCCCATGTCCGATCTATGATTCCCATGATGTCGCTTGCCTGGGCTACGGCGCGTCCGACGGAGGGTATGTCAAATTCTCCCCCGAACTCTGAGCTGCGCGAGCCGCCCATTATGCATGCGGCCATAACGCCGATAAGCTGCTGCGGGTCCATCTTGAAAATTGCCATGGTCACTCCTCTGTTAAATCGACTGGCTTGCCTTCTTCGCTTTCCTCCACTTCGTCAGGAGTGAAGGCTAACACCTGATCGAGAAATTGCCGGAACTGAACTTCTTTTGGCGCGATGGCTGCCCAGATTGCCGGGGCAGCCTTGAACATCTCCACAATGTTTGCGGACCCCAGGGAGCGGGCGTCCTGCAAGATCTGGGGACCGTGGTATTCCGCTACCCAAGCTGCGAAGTCGCTGCCATCGAGGTAGCCTTGCTCCGCGTCTTCAGGATCGCGGGGCTTCTTCTTCATGAAGTCTTCGAATGCTTTTTGCATGGGCATCAGGTTGGATTCGAGGAAGCGGCCAACCTTGACGCGCAGCGGATGAAGCGAATCAGGCTGGGGCGGCTGTCCATTCGTTGGACCGGGTAGCGCCTGCTGGCCTGGGTTCGCTTGCGGTGCCCCTCCCAAACCTCCTTTCGGCATCAGGAAGTAATTCGCTGCTGCACCCATCATGGCATTCAATCCCGGTGCTACCTGGGGAGCGGCGCTGATCAGGAGTTCCTGCCACCATTCTCTGCGTCTGCCATGCACGATATCTGTTACCTTTTCTCCTCCGAGTCCCAGCAAGCCCTGGAGTTTCGGCGCGATCTTTTCAATCTTATCTACCCAGGATTCGAAATCTCCGTTGCCATCCGACTTGGATTCGGCACGCTTCTCGGCAGCTTCCCTCATCTCGCGCTGGAGTTTTCTGTTTTCCTCTCGTTCGGCGCGGATCTCGTCTCGCATGGCCTTCAATTCGTCCCGATATATATCAGACATGGGGTTGTCTGCCTTCATGCTCATGATCTTGTCTACCAAGTTGAGCGTGTCGGACATTGTGGTCGCGGGTTGGGCGGGGGGAGACTGTGGCGCGGGGGGCGGGGCAATCTCCTCCCGCATGTCCTTCCTGATTTTCGTGAAGGTGTCGAAGGCCTCCGTTACCGATGCGATGCCGGCGGCGGGCGGCGGTGCCGGGGCTTCCTTCGGCGGCAGCAGTGCTTCCCAGCGTTTATTCCGAGGGTCATTCATCCAGACTTCGCGAGGAATCAGGGGTGGATATTTGGGGTTGTAAATTTCGATTTCCGTGGTGTCGATTGCATCCGACTTGTCGGCAGCGGGTTTCCGGTGAACGAGTTGGAGCCGGTACCGTCCGCTCCCATAGTCGATCATGATCAAGTTCTCGTCTTCCAAGGGTTGGGTGTACTTTACGAGATACTTTGTTTCCCCGCCCTGCCTGAGATCGCAGATGGGCTGAAGGCAGTAGACGTAAATGAAGGCGCGGGTTCCCCAGTCGGCTTTCGGAATCGAGGCGACTCGTTGGAAGAAAGTCGGCGAGCCCTTCGGCTTGGGTGGCGGAGCGGTGGGGGCGGGTGGCGCCGGCCGAACCGGAGTCTCTGG
>Ga0210391_10005567_pt1 | contig 10361 bp, 11 predicted proteins | sample IncBWC12OmetaG_FD_160573 | JGI IMG/M metagenome (GOLD analysis project Ga0210391, IMG submission 160573) | Forest soil microbial communities from Barre Woods Harvard Forest LTER site, Petersham, Massachusetts, United States - Inc-BW-C-12-O ...
CGTAACGCTCAGCTGCCCGCCGTACCCGGTACTCATACGGTGTGAAGGGTAGGCTAGTCTTCGATTGTGCGACAAACCAATACCAAAGGATGATGGACGCCCCTCCCAGAGGTGGAGCATTCTAGGGGGATGCAGTTCCGCCATGAAGGGACGCCCATCGAACCCGTACTTGTGTCCCTAGTCGACGACGACAGATCTGTCCGTGAGTCGCTACCTGACTTGTTGAAGCAGTTCGGCTTTACAGCCCGCGCGTTTTCGTCGGCGGAAGAGTTCCTCGCGTCCGATTGTGTCGACCACACCAGATGCCTGATCCTCGACGTCGCTATGCCTGGGATGACCGGGCCAGACCTTCAACGGGAACTGATGCGGCGCCGACAAGCGATTCCGACTATCTTCATTACCGCTGACAGAGATCCGATGGTTCGCCAGCGGCTGATCGAACAGGGTGCGGTGGAGTGCCTATTCAAGCCTTTCAGCGACACCGTTCTGCTCGAGGCCCTCAATGCGGCGCTTCGTGTGAACTGAAAGACGTTGCGCTAAAACGCCCGGCGTTCTTCTCGGTCAAAGCCGGCAATCGTTTTGCATGCGACATTTTTCAGTCCCTTGCACACCACCACGTTTCGATCTTTCAGTCGTTCTTCTGCGCTCACGATGCTCATCCGTCGCGTCGAATAGGGTAATTCCTTTCCGCAATCGAGACAGCAGACGTAGTCGAGTCCTGCACTGTCGCAGTGCGGCCAGGTAGTGTGACGATGCAAGCAATCAAACAAGTAAGCCGAGATCCATTTCCCCCATCGCATGTTTGTCCCCTATGCCACGCCACCCTGCACGTAAGCGTCAGTCAGATCACGAGATCGAGGCCTGAGCGTATGGCGCATCAGCTGCTTTAGCTTTTTACGCGCACGCGACAATCGGGCCTTGACGGTTCCGTTTGGTAATCCCAGAATCTTTGCGGTTTCACGGATCGACAAACCTTCTATGGCCCGAAGCTGAAAGGTCCTGAGCAAGGCAGGGGAAAGCTGGTTCGAGAAATTCCGCAACTGCTTATTTAATTCAGAATTTCGACACTCATCTTCGGGCGTAGGTTCGTCATCCGGCAATCGATCTGACAATGAATGCTCCGGATCATCTCCAATCGGCTCGTTTAACGAAACATGCATATGGCGTAGCCGCGTTCGGAGCCGCATCCGGACAGAATTGCGCACGATGGCGTTCAGCCAAGTGGACATTTTTGATCGACCTTCGAACTGGTCCAAATGCCTGTAGGCGGCGAGAAGAGCGTCCTGAACCGCGTCTTCGGCATCGGCTGCGTTGCCTAGAAGCCGGTAAGCGCTTCTGTAAAGCGATGGTAGGCGGCTGGACACAGTAGTCAGCAATTCCTGCGACCCTTCCTTGTCCATGTGAGAGGTTGGGGCTAAGAATGACGTTCGCATTGTTCATGAGGCACCATGACGAATCAAGCTTGACTCAATTCCCATCGGTTTTTCTTGGCCATCGGAAACATCACGGCGCACGACTTGGATTCCCAGCCTTTGTATCCGATACATCAAGGTCGTCCGTTTTATCCCGAGTCGTGCCGCCGCGCCGTTGGGTCCCCCGATGACCCAGTTGGATTCCCGGATCGCCCGAAGGACGTGTTCGCGTTCGACCTCTTTGAGCGTACTCAGCTTCGAACTGGGGGTCTGAACCGTTGCGTGTTTTAGCTCGGCGAGAGGAGGCTGGAGGATACTCCCGGGCGACAGAATTACTGTCCGCTCAATAAAATTCTGCAGCTCGCGAACATTGCCTGGCCACGGATAATTTGCCAAGGCCTCCATCGCGTGCAATGGAATAGTTTCGATGTGCCGGTTCATTTTCCTGGCGTATTTGTCGACGTAATGGCGTACCAGGGCTGGAATGTCCTCGCGGCGCTCGCGCAAGGGCGGCAGCAGGACCGGAAATACATTGAGACGGTAATAGAGGTCGATGCGAAACTGGCCCAGATTCACCATCACACTCAGATCACGATTCGTCGCGGCCACCAGCCGGGCGTCCACCTTCTTGGTCTTGGAGCTACCCAAGCGCTCGAACTCCTGTTCCTGTAACACGCGCAACAGTTTCGGCTGGAGTGCCGCCGGAATATCACCAACCTCGTCGAGGAATAGCGTGCCCTTGTCGGCTAGCTCGAAACGACCAATCCTTTGCGCTGTCGCTCCAGTGAACGCGCCCCTCTCGTGGCCGAAAAGCTCGCTTTCCAAAAGGTCCAATGGAATGGCAGCGCAATTCAGCTTTACGAAAGGGCCTCCACGCCGCGAGCTGAGGTTGTGAATCGCTCGCGCGATCAGCTCCTTGCCGGTGCCGGTTTCTCCCTGGATCAACACAGTGGAATCGGTTGGCGCTACCATTTCAGCCTGTTCGAGCACCGCTTCCAGGGCACGACTGCTGCCTACGACCTGCTCGGGTCTTTGATCACAGAAAGCCTGATTACCGTTCCACAATCTCTCGTACGTTCCCACATTAGCTCTGGCGCAAACTTCGCTAATCTGATCCCATGAACTTGGTTCGTCCTTGAACCCCCGATCGGCAAGGTCGGCATTCAATTTCACTGGCAGCTCCAAGGTAGTATCGAGACGCCCGCCCCTTCCGATGTATGCAGTTGCGTCTTGCATATCTGTATCCCTCCTGTCACGAGAACAAACGCACGCGAAGTTCCAATGAGTCTGCAAACTCAATCTGAGGCCATATCACCATGGGTCGAGCACCAGCAATACTTTCACGTTCTTTCTCCTTTGTTGCGTTGTGCGGACTCCGATTGAGTCAGGCGACGTGAGTGATCACACCAGAAGTCTGGGAGGCGAACAATTGGACGATGGTATCGTCTATACCTTCGTATCGGTGACACACCTAGCCCGGCTTCGCCCTAGCCAGTCAGTTTCCATCCCTTGAGTTGATTTTCATTCTCTCGAATGTTGGAAGTGGAAATGCAATCAGAAGTGCCAGTTCAAGTTGTGTCAGCGGCCACGAGCGAGTGTGTCCTGCGCTGGAACTTGGCATCCTGAGGGAGCGCCTATGGCGTTTATCAGATTGAGATCATTCAAAGCCACTGCAGAAGCGGTTCCCGGCATTCGGAATTGGGTGTGGCGGGAGTGTGGAGGGAGAATGGGAGGTCGCGGTAAAGAGTTCAAATGACACGGCAAGTGTCAGATGGACTGGCGTCACGTGTGGCTCTCACTCGCAGGTGAGACTGTTGCCTGCCTGAGCGTAACGGCTGTCTGATCTCAGCGTCCTAATATTGGTTCCCGCCGTGCACCCGCGACGGGACCAGGTCGCTCACTTCTGCGGTCGGCTGCTTGCCGACGGAGGTGTTCACCAAGTGGTCCATGAAAATCATCACCCTCAAAATGGACCCCATGCAACTCTCGGACATATGCCGGTCAGGCCCACAACAGAGTCAGACGGAGACGGTCAGGCATCGCTGCGTCGGTACAGACCTTGCGACAACCTTAACCTGGTTAACGTTTAGAGTGGACGCTGCGCCTAGGGGCGTTGCACGAACTGCGCTCGCGGGCACGTTTTTTGGCAAAAATGTCAAATTACTGGCATCAGTCAGTGTTGGTTTCTCCAGAACACGGGGGGTGGGATCAGCAGGATCCTGTGCCGCCTCGTACCATTCGCATCCGCACCTGAACTAAAGCTTTTAAATTCGATATCTTCGCCTCCCGCCAAGGATTCCGTTACCACGGGCTACGCTGTGGAAATACAAGTGCAGTACCAGCGGTGCGTCTCTGCCACGTTTGCGAGATGATGCATCGTGGAAGGTGGGAGTCATAAGGAACGTCGATCATGGGGAGGTTTTTCACGTTTATCGGGGAGGTGAGCTCGTTTGGGCTCAAAGCACTGGTGGACGCATTTTGGCCACCGTTTGAATGGGAATTTTTCGTGACTCAGATCGAGGAGATTGGGTGGCGATCGCTCCCACTGATCTTGTCCGCGGGCTTCGCTCTGGGAGTCGTGCTGTCCATGCATACGCGAGGCACACTGGTACAGTTCGGCGCAGAAGCACTGATTCCGAGCCTGCAATCTGCCTCATTTTTCAATGAATTGGGACCCCTCATTACTGCACTGCTGGTGGCAGGCAGGGTAGGTGCGGGCATCGGCGCCGGGATAGCCAATATGCGCGTGACCGAGCAGATCGACGCAATTGAGTCTTTGTCGGTCGACTCTTTCAAAATGCTTGTAGTGACGCGGATTGTCGCCTGCGTTCTTATTTTGCCGATGTTGACCCTTTTCATGGACTTCGCCAGCATTGCCGGCGGGTTTCTCGCCGAATACCTCGCCTCCCATATCTCTCTGCAGCTCTATCTCGATCGTGCCTTCAAGACGGTGGAATGGGCCAACTTCATTCCGCCTACGCTAAAAACCAGCGTTTTCGGTTTCATCATCGGTACCGTGTCAGGGTTTTTTGGCTATACCACGGACGAGGGGTCCGATGGAGTGCAGCGCGCGGCTACCAACAGCGTGGTTCTGTCTTCACTTCTGATCATCTTGGCGGATGTCGTTCTGGTGAAAGCTATCTTCTTCCTCTTTCCAAGGAACGCCGTATGAACGAGCCGGCCACGGTTGAGTTCGAGCATGTATTTAAGACCTTTGGAAATAGAAAAGTTCTCGACGATGTGTCGTTCAAGATAAGTGAGGGGGAGGCCCTTTGCATCATGGGTCGCAGTGGTACTGGCAAGAGCACCAGTCTGAGACTGATGATCGGCTTGCTTAAACCAGACAGCGGCAGAGTTTGCATTGGGTCGGAGGATATCGTTCATTCGAGCGAGAAAGATCTGTCGCGGGTTCGGCGCCATATTGGCTTCCTTTTTCAAAGCGCCGCCCTGCTCGATTCCTTCACCCTGGGAGACAATCTGGCTCTACCGCTCCGCCGCCTGGACAAGTCGAAATCTCCGTCAGAGATCAAGCGCGCTGTGGACGAGACACTCGAACGTGTGGGTCTTGATCTGGACGTAGCCAAAATGCCCTCCGAGCTTTCCGGAGGGATGCGCAAGCGTGCAGGTCTGGCTAGAGCCCTCGTCCTCCATCCTAAGCTATTACTGGTCGACGAGCCCAGCAGCGGACTCGACAGGATCACCGCCTCGGAAATCGACGATCTCCTCCTCCAAGTTAAGAAGGAGTATCGTGCGACGCTTGTAATCGTTACCCACGACGTGCGGGGTGCACGAAGAGTCGGTGACCGCATTGCCGTACTGGACCAAGGCCGCCTGATTGGCTTTGGCACAGCAACCGAATTGGACAAAAGCGATCACGAGATCGTGCGACGACTGGTATCGGAGTCCTGAATGAAAATCAACTATGCCGTCGTGGGAGTATTCGTCCTTTCTGCTGTGTTGTTGTTCAGCGTTGGCTTGTTCCTGATCGGGAATCGCCAGAAAGCCTTTGTTCATCATGTGGATTTCTTTACTTACCTGAATGATGTGAACGGAATCTCGCCAGGTTCTAAAGTCCGTGTGTCCGGCTTCGAAGCAGGTCAAGTCACCGGTATTGAATTACCGGACCGGCCATCAGGAAAATTTAGGCTCAAATTGCATGTCGATAGCAAACTTCATCGTCTCATTCGTGACGATTCACTTGTGACGGTGGAATCCGATGGTCTGGTGGGAGACAAATTCCTGCTGATTCACGAAGGCAGCGATCAAGCGCAGGAGGCAGCTAGTGGAGCTACTCTGCCAGCCAAAGAACCGATCGAACTTGCCGCCGTTATCGAAAAAATGACAGGAGTCATGGACCGGGCGAGCGTCGCGATCGGAGATATTACAACTAAAGCTGATAACACGCTCGATGCCATCACCACAACGGTCAACAACGCAAACGGAATCATGACCGGCATCCGAAGTGGCAAGGGCATGGTTGGCATGTTGCTCAATGATCAGCAGACGGCGACCGCCGCGAAAAACGCCGTGGGCAATGTGCAGCAGGCAGCGGCCAATCTGAATCAGGTGACGGTTCATGCCAAGCAGGTGATGGCCGACCTTCAGTCGCGGGACCTCTTCGGAAAGGCCGAGGCTACGCTCAACAATGCCAAGGACGCGTCCCGACAACTGTCCCAAACCTCGGAACAAATCCGTCTTACCCTGACCGACGCACTGGGTCCTGACCGGTCGGGTGAGAACGCAGGGCAGAACATCAGGGAGACCCTTTCGAACGTAAATCTGGCGACCGCGAATATGGCAGAAGATACGGAAGCCCTCAAACATGAGTTCTTCTTTCGGGGATTTTTCAAGAAGAGAGGCTACTACAGCTTAAAAGATCTAACCCCCGATCAGTATCGCAGCAACTCCTACTTCAACAGCCAGAACAATCGGCGCACATGGCTCAATGCGGCAGATGCTTTCGGGAAAGACTCGAATGGCAATGAGGTCCTGTCTGCCGCGGGCGAGCAGGAAATCGATCAGATCATTGGTACAACCAAGGATTCAGTAATTGACCAACCGATCATCGTGGAAGGCTATTCTAACCAGGCTTCAGCTGCCAACGAGATGGTTACGTCTAGGTCTCGCTCTCTGATAGTCGTCCACTACCTGGAGAAGCGATTCCATCTCAGCCCTAAGAACATTGGAGTGATGCCATTAAATGCCACCGCGCCCCCCTCTTCCGGAAAAGGCTCTTGGGACGGCGCCTGTATTGTGCTCGTCGCGAATGCTAAATGAGACAAGAACATTAAAAAGAGCAGTTGCATCTCGAGATTGTTTAACTCTTGTGGTAAGCCCGCCGCATCACAGGATTCTAGGCGGCGAAGTACGCTGGCGAATTAATCTACTGACATCAGTCAGTGCTGGTTCCTCTAGTACACGGGAGGTGGGACCGACAGGACACTGTTTATCGGCGCGGCGATACCCATGTACGGGAAGCATTGGATGAACTCGACCATTGTCTGCGGGACCATCGTACGGGAGACGTACATCGTTTCGATCCTAGCCCGTTCAACCTTCTCCACGATCCTGGCCGCATCTCTCAACGGCTCCGGCGGAGAAATTGAGGCGATCTGCGGATACTGCACGCCCTGGAGCAGCGAATTTCTTCGCACGGCGGTCTGAAAGTCGAGGCAGAGAGCGGCTGGCTTGGCGTTCGGCCCTCCGGCACCGAGAACATCTATAAGATCTACGCCGAGAGCTTCAAGAGTCACACGCATCTGAATGTTATTGTGACCGAAGCCCAGGAGATGGTGAACAATGCGCTGGGTTCGTCTGCAGTCATCCCTCAAGATTGAGTCCAGAAGTCGGGGAATGAACAGCAACAGCTTATTCTGGCAATCCAGCAAAGGAACGCCCATACCTAGTCTGTTCGCGAGGACGGGATCAACCTGCTGATTCATAAAAGCTCGTCTGGCCATGTCCGGAGCAGTGCGGGGATTCGGATGCAGCTTGAACCATGAAGTGACGACACACCGGTTACTCGACCTCTAAGGCTCAAGCGTTCGATCGCGACGACGCCGGCGCAAGAAATCGCTTCCAACTAAGGGGAACCTGGAATTGCTTTCGATACTTAAATAGAACGTCGAGCGGAGGTTTGCTATGAGGAATCCTGTTTATCGGCCGCAGTGGATGATGGTTCTAACGAGCCTAGTCGCTGTCGGAATGTCTATTGCGAGCGGCGAGACATTCCCTGCGCTCTTCGCGGAGCGGCACCCTGCTCTTGCCGGCCAGGCGTTGTCCGCCTCGGGTGTTCCCGCGCTTCACGGTATTGTGGATTCAGGTCGTAATGCCGATCTTCGCTGGTCCGACTTTACTCCCTACAAAACACAGGTCGCCAAACTTTACGAGACGAACGGTTATTCTTTGGTTTGGGTTCAGAACGGCCGCGTCCGCCCCCAGGGGCTGGCCATGATCGAACTCTTACAAAATGCGGACGCTAAAGGACTCGACCCCGAAGATTACGACGGCTCGCGATGGCAGGGCCGCCTCCTCAAGCTGGGGCAAAACCCGTCTGAGCAAGATTTGGTCTCGTTCGATACCACGCTTACGGTCTCGGCGATGCGCTACATCCGTGCCATCCACTGTGGCCGCGTGAACCCCAAGGAATTCAAATTTCAGCTCGATGTGGAGGGGCTCCAGTTGCCCTTGGCAGAATTTGTTCAGACCCATGTCTTAAATGCAGGCGATCCAGCCGCCGAGATCCAGAAGCAGGAACCGCCCTTCTTGGGCTACCGGAAGCTGCTCGCGCTTTTGCCGGTTTATGAGGGATACGCAAAGCATGATGACGGACAGAAGCTCCCAACCATCACCAAGACTGTGCGGCCCGGCCAAGCCTACCCTGGCGTGGTCCGCTTGGGCTGGTTTCTTCAAATCATCGGCGACATCCCTGCAGGCGCACAACTGAATCCGAATGCAACCATCTATGACGGTGCACTCGTCGAGGGCGTGAAGCATTACCAGGACAGACATGGGGAAACTCCCACAGGCAATCTCGATGTGCGCACGATTAATGAACTCAATACGCCTCCGGAGGTCCGCATTCGCCAGATCAAGTTGACGCTCGAGCGGTGGCGCTGGCTTCCGCATTCCTTTCCACAACCGCCCGTGGTTGTGAATCTTCCTGAGTATCGCGTCCGCGCGATGAACCCGGATGGCACCGTCGCCTTCTACAAAGACGTTATTATTGGAAAAGCCTATGGCCACAAGTCTCCGATCTTTGAGAAAGAGATCCAATACGTGGTCTTCCGACCCTACTGGGACGTGACTCCCAGCATTCAGCGGAACGAAATCGTGCCGCACATCCAGAAGGACCCGAACTACATCGCCAAGCATAATTTTGAAGTGGTCACTCCGAAAGGTGAAGTCGTAACCGACAATCAAGTGAGCGCGGAGGTTTTGGAAGGCATAAGATCGCTTCACGTGATGGTTCGGCAAAAGCCCGGCGAAACGAATTCTCTGGGCCTGGTGAAGATCATCTTCCCCAATCCGGACAACGTGTACCTGCATGGCACGGATGCTCCGGAACTGTTCTCGCAGGACGTCCGCGACTTCAGCCACGGATGCATTCGGGTAGAGAAGCCGGAGGACCTCGTTGCTTGGGTATTGCGAAACAATCCTGGCTGGGACCTGGAGCGGGTGAAGGCCACGATGAACGGCGAGAAAAACAATCTTCAGGTGAACCTCGCCACGCGAATTCCGGTTCTGATTGTCTACGGCACGGCTGCGGTGAACGAGGAAAATCAGATTCGGTTTTTCGACGATGTCTACGGTTATGACGCAGAACTCGATAAAGCGTTGGCCACAGAACATCCCTAGGCATGGTGGTTCTTTGATCGGCATCGATGCACCGCGTCTGGTTTGAACCGCATCTAACTGGGGTGCGCCTCTTCGAGTTCAGTGAAGTGAACCTCCTGCAAGGACGCCAGGCATTTTCGGCGGCCTTGCGCGGAGTGAATTTAAAGTTCTGTTTCTCGTTCATTCTTTTTTTGCTGCTGGTGCCGCTGGGGCATACCACAGAATCGACGGTTTCATCCCCACACGAATACCGGCTGCGCTTCTACCACACTCACACGGGCGAGCGGCTGGATGTCGTCTATCGTCGCGGTGATCGTTACCTCCCCGAAGCGCTAGACGAGCTCGACCATTATCTTCGCGACCACCGTACCGGAGATGTGCGTCATTTCGATCCTCGCCTCTTCGACCTGCTCTACGACCTGACGGCGTCGCTTGGCGATTCCGGTGGTGAAATCGATGTGATCTGCGGCTATCGTACGCCCTGGAGCAACGAATTCCTGCGCACGCGCAACCCGCACACCGGCGTGGCGCAGCACAGCCTGCATATGCAGGCCGAAGCGATCGACATTCGCCTACGTGGGATTCCGACGTTGGAGTTGCGCGATGCGGCCCTGCGCCTGCATCGGGGAGGAGTGGGGTACTATCATAGCTCGGACTTCGTGCACGTCGACGTCGGGCGCGTGCGCCATTGGTAGCTGCTTAACACTCAGAAATTCCGACAACTCTGCCCGCGGACTCTGTGCATGAACCCGGCACGATGGCGTATTCTGGCCCGATGGATGAAGAAACCTAAGAGCAGACCACGCATGACAACCTCATTTGGCGAAGAGGCGGAAGCAGGCGCGCGAGCGTCCGCCTTTTGCCAGTGAAAGCCATCCGAGATCTGCCAAAAGCAACCTAAAATGCAGCGGTGCCTTGCGGATTTAGTTGGATTTAGTTGCTCCCTTTAGGATGGCATATCGACCTCCATTTCCCTCATAGCCCGAGGGGCGGCGGTTCAAATCCACCCCGCAACCAACCTTGCTTTATCTTTGCAACCACTTCCAGACCCTCCCCGTATCCTCAGACGATGGTTTAGCACCATTTGGCACCAAAATCTAATCCGTTCCTGCT
>Ga0210391_10005572_pt1 | contig 10359 bp, 5 predicted proteins | sample IncBWC12OmetaG_FD_160573 | JGI IMG/M metagenome (GOLD analysis project Ga0210391, IMG submission 160573) | Forest soil microbial communities from Barre Woods Harvard Forest LTER site, Petersham, Massachusetts, United States - Inc-BW-C-12-O ...
GCGAGGATCTGATTGACCTTGACCGGCTTGCCGTCGCGCGCGGCAATCTCGCGAAGGTTATCGGCATACGTCACCGTCTCACGATGACGCCGCAGCTTCTCGCGCAACAACGCGCGCGCGAAATCGCGCACTCCGACATCGGTGTAGGTGTGATACTTCACCTCGACCTTGCGATCCACTGCCCACACCGTCTTGCCGCGAATCACGTGCGGCGGCCGATTGCCGAAGTTCATGTCGGTCTTCAGGCATCCGAGGTTGAGCACGAAATCAGCCGCGTCCATCCGCGCGACGATCGACGGCGGACTGATCGGGCCGACGTGCACGCCCATGTACAGCGGATGGTCCATCGGGAACGCGCCCTTGCCGAGCACCGTCGTCATCACCGGTGCGCCGATCTTCTCGGCCAGCTCGACTAATTCATGCGACGCCTTGAAGCGGTGAATCTCGATGCCGGCGATCAGCACCGGCTTGCGGCTCGCGTTGAACATCGCGGCCGTCTCGTGCGCCGCCTCCTCGACCTTGCGCGCGTCGGATTCCTGAAAATGCAGCCGCCCGTCCCATTCGATCAGCTCCTCGGGTACTTCGATCTGCCGGTCCACCATGTCACGATGAATCTCGACGTAGCCCGGCCGCTGCTCGGCCCAGATAGCCTTGACGACGCGATGTAACTCATCGGCGGCGGTGCGTGGATCGCTCAGCACAGCGCCGGCGCAGGTAACTTCATCGTATATGCGGCGCTGCGATTCGATCTCGCGCGCCTGGTGATGAATCAAGGTGCCGAGCTTGCGCTCCTCTTCGCCGGGACCGCCGGAGAAAATCAAAATCGGCACGCGCTCCGAAAATGATCCTGCGACGGGATTGACCATGTTGTGGCCGCCGGCGCCGTAGGTGACGCAGATGACGCCGATTTTGCCGGTCGCGCGTGCGTAGCCGTCGGCCGCGAAGCCTACGCCCGGTTCATGCGACAGCGTGATGATTTCCATCCCGTGCTTGCGCCCCAGCGTGAAGAACAGCTTGAGCGCCAGGTCGCCGGGGATGCCGAACACGTGCGACACGCCAATCTTGCGCAGGTACGCGACCAGGAAATCGCCCAGCGCCATGTGCCTCTTCACTCCGCTCGTCCTCCTCGCTCTCAATTAATTGTAACATTAAGGCTCTCACCGCAGGACTCTTCGGCGCCGCGCTGTGCTAGAGTATGATGCTCACGGAACCAAGCCGATGTTCTCCAAGATACTGCGCATGCAATTCCTCGGGCCGATGCAACTCAGTCGGCTGGTCATGTACCTGCCGCAGTTCGTGCGCGTGTTCTATCGCCTGATGACCGACGAGCGCGTGCCGCGGCTGGCGAAGCTGGTGCCGTGGATGGGCCTGGCGCTCATGCTGACGCCGCCCGCGCTCGAGCTCGACATGATCCCGATAGTCGGCGAGCTCGATTGGGTCGTCATCGGCTACCTCTCCCTCAAGGTCTTCATCTGGCTCTGCCCGCCCGACGTCGTGCGCGAACACGTCGTGCAAATCGGGCGTGGCGAATAGCACATCACGTTGATGCGGCCCCGTAATATCCTGATCGCGCTGGCGGTCGCCGTTATCGTCGCGATGCTGGCGCTGAGCCTCGCTGACCAATTGCTCGTCGATTACTTGTGGTACGGAAGGCTCGGCTTCCGCGGTGTGTTCAACACAACAGTCGGCGCCGAAATCGCTATCTTCCTCGTCGTCTGGCTGGTCTCATTCGTCGCGATCTTCGTCAGCGGGTTGATTGCAATCGGCTCGAGCCGCAATCACGAACGGCTGCGCGTCGTGCGACGCCCCGACGAGATGGTCGAGGTCAATCTCCCCGAACTGATTCGCGCGCTAGGCGAGCGCGTGCCGTGGCGCGTGATCGTCGCCGGCGGGGCCGCCGTGCTCGCGCTGTTCGCGGCACAGGGCGAGGCCTCCGTCTGGGATGTTTACCTCAAGGGTTTCTACGGCGTGCCGTTCGGAATCGTCGAGCAGGCCTTCGGCAACGATATCGGCTTCTACGTCTTCACGATGCCGCTGCTCGAGGAAATCCGCGATCTGTTCCTGATGCTGATCGTGCTCGCGGCCGGAATAGCGATCGCGGTCTATTGGGCTCGCGGCGCGCTCGACTTCAAGGAGTCACCTCCGCGTGTGTCGCCGGGCGCGGCGGGACATCTGTCGGTGCTGCTCGGATTGTTCTTCGTGCAGCGCGCGATGAGTTACTGGATCGGCCGCTTCGACCTGCTGTTTCATTCCGACGGCGTCGTGTTCGGACTGCGCTACGTCGATCGAATCCTGTGGCAGCCGGGCCTGTGGCTGCTGGTCGCTCTGTCGCTGATCGCCGCCGCGATGTGCATCGCCAACGCGCGCGAGGGCGGACTGCGAATTCCGGTCGCCGCCTTCGTAATAGTGTTCGGCCCCGCGCTCATCATGAATTTCATCCAGCCCGTGATCGAGCGCCTATGGGTCAAGCCTGACGAGCTGCGCGTCGAGCGTCCGTACCTCGTACGCAACATCGAGGCGACGCGCCACGCCTACAAGCTAGACACCGTCGACGTGAAACCGTTCTCGGGCGAGGGCACGCTCACGCCTGCCGCGCTCGAGCAGGACGAGGCGACGGTCAAGAACATCCGGCTGTGGGACCCGCGCCCGCTGATCGACACCTACCGCCAGTTGCAGGAAATCCGCACCTACTACGATTTTCGGGACGTCGACATCGATCGCTACTGGATCCAAGGCAAGTACACCGAGGTGATGCTCTCGCCGCGCGAGATGAATATCGATCAGTTGCCCGACACCGCGCAGACCTGGGTCAATCAGCATCTCAAGTTCACCCACGGCGCGGGACTCGCGATGAGCCCGGTCAACAAGAAGGACAGCGAGGGCCTGCCGGTCTTCTACATAAAGGATATTCCAGCCGTCTCGGACGTCGGGCTCAAGGTTGACCAGCCCGCGCTTTATTTTGGCGAGGCCCGCGACAATTACGCCGTGGTCGACTCGGCGACACCCGAGTTCGACTATCCCAAGGGAGCAGACAACGTCTTTTCGTATTACGGCGGATCGGGCGGCGTGCCGGTCTCGGGATTTTTTCGACGCCTGCTGTTCAGCATCTTCTTCCGCGACATCAACCTGCTCGTGACCGAGAATATCGTTCAGAACAGCAAGATCATGATTCGGCGCAATATCAAGGATCGCATCGGGTACATCGCGCCGTTCCTCAATCGTGACAGCGATCCCTATGCGGTGGTCCTCAACGGCCGCATGGTGTGGATTGTCGACTGCTATACCACCAGCGATCACTACCCGTACTCGCAGCGCAACCCCGACGGCATCAACTACATTCGCAATTCGGTCAAGGTAGTCGTCGACGCATACACCGGCGACACCGATTTTTATGTTTCCGACGCCGAAGACCCGATCATCAAGACCTGGGAGCGCGTGTTCCCCGGGATGTTCAAGCCGATGTCCGCGATGCCGCCTGGACTCCGCGCGCACATCCGATACCCCGAGGATTTTTTCCTCATCCAGGCCGACACGTTTCGCACGTATCACATGACCGATCCGCAGGTCTTCTATAACCGCGAAGACTTGTGGGGATTTCCGCGCGAGAACTACGCCGGCGAGACGGTGCCGATGACGCCCTACTACGTGATCATGCGGCTGCCGGGCGAGGCGCAGGCGGAATACATGCTGATGCTGCCGATGGTGCCGTCGGGGCGCGACAACATGATCGCGTGGATGGCCGCGCGCTGCGACGGCGCTGATTACGGTCATCTGTTCGAGTATTCATTCTCGAAGGACCGGCTCTTCTACGGCCCTTATCAGATCCAGGCGCGCATCAATCAGAACCCTGAAATCTCGCGCCAGCTTTCGCTGTGGAACCAGATGGGATCGAAAGTCCTGCTCGGCAATCTGCTCGTGATCCCGATTCAGGACTCGCTGCTCTACGTCGAGCCGCTATTCATTCGCGCCGAGAACGGGCAGTTGCCGGAGTTGCAGCGCGTGGTCGCGTCGTACAGCGATCGCGTCGTGATGGGCGATACGCTCGACCTGACGCTGGCGTCGCTATTCAGCAACCAGGCTCCGCCGGCGCCGACGATCACCAAGGCAATCTCGAACGAATCGATTCCTCAGTCTATCTCCCAGGGCGCGACACCCGGCTCCGCCGCCATGGGCTCGGCAGCCCAGCACTACAACCGCGCAATGGACGCGATCCGCGCCGGCGACTGGACCTCCTTCGGCGCCGAAATGAAAGCCCTAGGCGACGAATTGTCAAAACCCCCACCCCCCGGCCACCCGTAATCAACTTTCTGTCTCCTCAACTAAGCGCTCGCGCAATTTTCTGCGTCCTCTCCCTGTAAAGGAGAGGACGAAAGGTGAGAGTCCGATTACAGCGCTTCCGCGCGATTCAGGATTCTGATTCTAAACGCGCAGAGGGAAGGTAAATTCTTACTTGACTTCCTTGCGCTCTGACCACTACTAGTCGTGCTTGTGCTAGAGCCGTTTCGGGGGTTGCATTTCGCTCGGCCCGCCACGGTGTTCGCGCGGTTTTTGGGGAAACCGCATCGCTTACGACATAACCCGCAGACACCAGGCTCGCTCGTGAGCACTCTTTTCGCGGTGGAGGATTTTGCATGTCCGGATTTGCCCGCTTGCGTCGCGCCTTATACGACGGACCCGCTCTTCAACTCATGCTCGCGCTCTTGGTCCTTTGCGGCATAACTTCCGGCGCCGCCCCCGCCTACGCCAAGAAAGTCCATAAAATACCCAGGACGCCCGTGGTCGTGACGCCCAGCGGGAAGCTTCGAGGCGTCATCAATGGCGACATCGCCGAGTACCTGGGCATCCCGTACGCCGCGCCTCCCGTTGGCAACCTGCGCTGGATGCCTCCGCAGCCGTACGGCCCCTGGCAAGGCGTGCTCGACGCGTCGGCGTTCGGCAGCCAATGCACTCAGCCGGGAGGCGTCGGCACTGAGAACTGCCTGTTCCTGAACATCTACGTGCCGATCAAGAAGAACAACAGCAAGAAACATCACAGACCGCCCGTGATGTTCTGGATTCATGGAGGCGGACTGACCGCTGGCGCCGGCTCCGACTACGACCCCACTCCGCTGGTCGAGCAGGGCGTCATCGTGGTGACGATCAACTACCGCCTCGGCTACCTGGGATTCTTGGCGCAGAGCGCACTCGACAGCGAAGGGCATGAGGCTGGGAACTACGGTCTACAGGATCAACAATTCGCGATGCGTTGGGTGCACGAGAATATCGTGGCCTTCGGCGGCGATTCCAGCAACGTTACGATCTTCGGCGAGTCTGCGGGCGGCCATAGTGTGTATTGCCAACTCGCCTCGCCGACCGCCGCGGGGCTTTTCGAGAAAGCGATTTCCGAAAGCGGCTCGTACGTGATCTTCGACAGTTTTCTGGATCCAATCGTACCGCTGTCCGTGGCCGAGACCACCGACGGCGGTTTTGTCCCTTCGGGCGCGTCGATCGCCGACAGCGTTGGATGCACCGATCAGACCGCCGCCTGCTTGCGTGCGGTTTCGAACACCGAGTTGATTAATGTCGAGCCGGGCACCTTGTACGCCCTCGTCGACGGCACTCTCCTGACTGAGACGCCCGAGCAGGCCTTCGCCGCCGGCACTTTCAACCGGGTCCCAGTGATCGCGGGCACCAATCACGACGAATGGCGTGCCTTCGTCGCTGAGGAGTACGACTTCGTCGGCAATCCAATCCTGACCGAAGCCGAGTATGACGACGCTACGATCGCGATGTGGACTTCGCTCCTTGGACCGATCGTCGAAATCGTTTATCCATATTCCGCCTACCCGAGTGGCGGTGTCGCTCTCGGCGCCTCGGGCACTGACGGGGTCTTCGCATGCGGTGCGCGGACGGCGGATCAACTGCTTGCACAGTTCACGACCACCTACACTTACGAGTTCAACGACGAGAACGCTCCGCCCCCTCAGTCCGACATTCCGGGCCTGACGTTTCCGCTAGGCGCCTATCACGGCTCCGAGATTCAGTACCTGTTCGACTCGGACTACTACTACCTGCTGAACGCCGCTCAGCAGCAACTGGCGGCCGCGATGGTCAGTTACTGGACGACTTTCGCCGCCACCGGAAATCCCAACAGCGCCTCGAACCCGACCTGGTCGCCCTACGATCCGACGCTCGACGAATTTCAGTCGTTCATTCCGCCGACGCCTACGGTCGAATCCACCTTCAATACCGACCATCAATGCGACAGCTTCTGGAACCTGATCTGACCCGAGTCTAATCGCAAGGGGGACGCCTCGTCCCCCTGCTTCCTTTTCCAACCGATACCTTCCACACAAATTGTTCTTTCTGTAACTCGATGCGCGTTCTATCTGCGCGCGCTTACTTAGAACGTCCTGTTCCCTCTGTCATTCTGATCGGCAAGGGAAATCTTTGGGAAACGCTCTCAAACATCGCTCTCAATTAGCTACCGTCGCGCCAGCGTCGGCCTCACGACAATCAACATTGTGCGATCGAATAGCCGCTCTCGCCGAGCTCAGCGCCGCGACCCTCGCAGCCGAGCGATACGCGATCGCCTTTCGCCTGAACGCCGCGAGCGCCGACGACGTCGTCTATGCACCGCGCGGAGATTCGCGATGGGACGAAGTCCTGAATGCCCTCCTCGCCGCGCTCGACCATCTACTCACTGACGCGGTCGCCGCCGGCGCCATCAAACGAGCGGAGGCCGAGTCGATTGAAAGTGTCGCGTTGAGCCCGCGCGATATAGAGGCAATCGCCCCGGCCCAAAAAATAGACGCGAAACACCAGCTGGCCGGGTCGGCCTTCACCGACGGCGAGCACACCGTCCGAATCGCGCTGGTGGCGAGGGCAGACCGGACCTCGACTGAACTTGAAGCATCGCTTGAATTTCTCGCGCGCGCCGTTTTCGGCGAGCTCGCTCTCGCCACAGCGCGCGCATCGCTGGAATTCTGGCGCACTCACGGCGCCGAAAGCGGCCGCCAGGCCGTCGGCGCCCGCCGCGATCTCGGCCGCCAGCGCACCGCGTCGAATCAACTCGACGACGCCGTTGCGGCCATCCGCATCGCGCGCCCGGCCGAACGCTTCGGATGCTTCGGCGATCTCGTCGCCGGCGGCGCCGGCTTCGACCAATGGATGGTCGCGGTCGCGGACGCCGGCTCCTTCGTCGTGGCCGCCTCGTCGTCCGGCCGCACGCAATTCGATTTGGGCGAGAGCAGCGCGATGGCGGAAAGTTTCCGCCGCCGGATCGTGATTGCGCGATGGCGCGACCGAGAAGAAAGCGCCGTACGCGCCAAGCTCTATGCCGAAGACAAAATATTCGCCGATTCTTACGTGTGCTTGCCGTTCGACACCGGCGCGATCGCGCTCGGGTCGCGCGACGCGCGCGCTTCGGCCGCCAATGCCGAAACGATCGTTGCTCGGCTCGCGCCCTTCGTTGCCGGCTGGCTGATGGAACGCGAGGCGGCGCGCCGCAGTGCCCTGATGCGTCACCTTGCGCTGAGAATGTTCGCCGCCGTCGACGAGGAGCGGGCCCGAATCGCGCGCGACCTGCATGACAACCAGGCGCAATTGCTCGCGGCCGCGAAAATTGCGCTCGCGGGCAAGCGCGACGCCGCGCGCGCTATTTTCAAGCAAGTCGAGACCGAGTTACGCCGCAAGACGCGCGAACTTCGCCCGCCCACTCTGGGCAACGCATCGCTCGACGACGCGATCCATGGCGAGTTCGCGCTCCTCGAAAGCGCGGGAGTGACGGCCAAGCTCGTTCACGGCAGCGCGGCAGAAAAGCTCTCGCCTCCCGTGCAGCAGCTATGCTTCCAAATCGTTCGCGAGACGCTGTCCAACGTAATCCGCCATGCGCACGCGACGTCGGTGCAGATCACACTTGAAAAAATCGAGACGGTCGCCCGCGTCTGGGTCGTTGATGACGGCTGCGGCATCGCCGCCAGTCACAGCGACGGGATTGGCCTGGCGGGCGTACGCGAGCGCCTCGAGCTGATGGGCGGGAGATTGACGGTCGACTCGCGCGCCGGCCGCACCGCTGTCGTCGCCGAAATCCCAGAGCCCGCCTGATGGAATCTCCCACGCGGATTCGCGTCCTGCTCGCCGACGACCATCGCATCGTGCGCGAGGCGTTGCGCATGGTCCTCGCCACCGAATGTGAGGTGGTCGCTGAAGCCTCGGACGGCGAGCAGGCCGTCGCCATCGCCGCGCGACTGAAACCGCAAGTGGTCGTGATGGACCTCGCGATGCCGGGAATCGGCGGACTGTCCGCCGCCCATCGAATCGCAACGGAAGCGCCCTCGTGCAAGGTGCTCGTGCTCAGCCAATACGACGACGCGGAATACGTGCTCGAGGCGCTCGGCGACGCGCGATGCGCCGGCTATGTCGTCAAGACCGACGCGGCGGCAGAATTGCTGACCGCGGTCCGCACGGTCAGCTCGGGTCGGCGTTATCTCAGCCCGGCTATCGCGCCGATCGTGCTCGCGCGGCTGCGCAATGGCGCGGCGAAGGACCCGCCTCGTTCGGCGACTCCGACGCGGCGCGAGCGCGAAGTGCTCAAGCTGATCGGCGAGGGCGCGACCACCAAGGAAGTCGCGCTGAAACTCGGCATCAGCGTCAAAACCGCGCAGGTCCATCGCGACAATCTCAAGCAGAAACTCGAACTGCGCTCCACGGCCGCGATGGTCCGGTATGCGATCAAGCACAAATTGATTCGCCTCGACTGAGAATTTGTTCTCGGCGTGACAATTAGTCTACATTTTGACTTGGCTAATGTGACATTCTGATGCTTCTTGTTCCTATAGTCTCAGCCGATGGACTCGCGCAATGGCGGCAGACGGCGAACAGACGCGCGCCGATGGTTTGAGCTCGAGCCGCCCGCGCGTGAACGCCTCGAACTCGAAACCTCGCCGCGTCTCGCCACCGTCACCAGCTACGTTTTCACCCGCGCCGCCGAACGCTCGTGGCAGTTGCTCAATCAGCATCTAGAGGACCCGCACGGATCCGTGTTCTGGATTGGCGGGCCGCCCGGATGCGGCAAGACGCATTTTCTTGACTACGTGATCGCACTCCAGCGGCGCGCGGGTGCGCTCGACGCGCAAAACATGCGCCGCCTGGTCTGCGGGCTCGAGCTTGCGGGCCGCGTTCGAGCCGCCGAGCTCGAACTGTACCTGCTGAGCGTGTTAGCCGAGCAAATCGGCGGTGATCCACGTTCGACCGGCGATCTGTTCCGCCAGATGCGCGGCGCGGCAGCCCTCAACGTCGGTCTCGAGACTGCGCGGCGCACGGGAATCAAATCGATAACCGTTGCCATAGACTTCGGCACGGCCGAGTGCGAGGCGGCGGAGTTCTTCGCCGTGCTCGCGCAGGTCGCCGCGTCGTTCCACCAGGTAAAGTTCACCGTGATAGCAGCCGGCCGCGCGATGGCTCCACAAGCGACGCGTCCGCTGGCGGTCGCGCCCGCAGACGCCAACGAGGAGACAATAGTCGCCGTGCGGCGCGCGCGCCGGTTGGTCGAGGACAGCGCGCTTGACGCGGGCGTTGCTTACGCCGGCATCGATACGGCGGGATTGCCGCCGGACGCGATCTTCCCGTTCCATCCAATTGCGCTCAGCGCGCTCCGTGCGATCGCCGCGCAGCCCAGACCGGGCGGCAGTGCTGCCGACGGCGTTGCGATCGTATCGCTGTCGCACCTTGCGCGCGAAGTGTTGGCCTCGCCCGCTCTCACCAATGGATCGCGGCCGCGGCTGATCTACCCGCCGGACCTGACGATGAACGCCGCCGTTCTGAATGTCGTCAAGGCACTCCTGGCTGAGGCGGGCCGCGCCGCCTGGAAGATCGCGCGCGACCGCATTGCCGACCTGGACGTTGACGAGAAGGATCTCGCACGCGAAATTATCGACTCATTGATCATAGAGAAGGTCTGCGGCCGCGTCGCGCCGCTCGCGATCGAAGATCTGAAGTCGCGCGTGCCGACGGTCGCACACCACGGCTCGGCGGATTCTGCGGCGACGCCGGCGATGCGCGAGTTGTTGCGCCGACTGGAACTTTCGACCGGCGGCGTGATCCGCTTCGAGACCGATGCGGCCCGCTTCGACCCCGAAGCCGCCGGCGCGCCGGAACTCGCGGCGTTCAACACGGCGCTGATGCTCGCGCGGCGTTTCGATCGGCGGCTGGCGCTGGCCAGCAATCGCGTGGAGCTCGACGCGCGTATCATGCAGCTCGACGCCGCGATGGCGCTCGCGGTCGAAGCGGCAATCCGCACGCGCGCCGTGCTTGCAGCGGCGCTCGAAGAAGCCAATCTCGAGATGCCCGCATCAAACAGCGGCGCTCTCGCCGAATATA
>Ga0210391_10005574_pt1 | contig 10359 bp, 5 predicted proteins | sample IncBWC12OmetaG_FD_160573 | JGI IMG/M metagenome (GOLD analysis project Ga0210391, IMG submission 160573) | Forest soil microbial communities from Barre Woods Harvard Forest LTER site, Petersham, Massachusetts, United States - Inc-BW-C-12-O ...
CATTTTCAACAACGTGGTCTACTACACCAAGGGAAGCGGCAGCAATGGCGTCAACACCGTCTACTTTGTCGACACCACCGGCACTGTTTGTACGGATACCAACGGCGTGGGCCTTCCCGCCGCCGGCGCCAGCCTTCCCACATCGCCCTTGGCCTATAACACCAACCCAACGGTCATTCAAACCGATGGAATGGAGCCATACAATATGTGCATCCTAAAAGGCCTGCCAACGGTTCTCGCCAAGGCGAAACCTCCTGCCGTTATAAGCTATCCCTTCGGCATCTGGTTTGCGAACGACACCACGCTCTACATCGCGGATGAAGGCAGCGGAAACGTGGGCACAACCGTCGCGGATTTCTACACTCCCGCCACGCCAGCGCAAAATCCAACGGCCGGACTCCAGAAGTGGATATTCAACGCAGCCGCCGGCGAATGGCAGTTCGCATATACATTGACCAACGGCTTGGACCTGGGTGTACCGTACATCGTTCCCGGTTACCCCACCGGCGAGAACTCCGGACCCGGAGGGTCGAACCTTCCCTGGGCGCCGGCCACTGATGGCCTTCGCAATCTTACGGGTATCGTGCTTGGCAATACCGCGACCATTTATGCCACCACCTCTACCATAAGCGGGAGCGGCGACCAGGGCGCCGATCCGAACAAGCTGGTGGTAATCACCGATCAATTGAACGCTACCAGTCTTCCCGCTTCAGAACGCTTCTTAACGCTGAGAACTGCCGGCTATGGCGAGGTCTTGCGCGGAGTCTCCTGGACGCCCGGAACAATCCTCCACTAGAGCCGTACTGAGCCGCGAGCGGATGAACACGCTGTGTGGGCGGAAAACACCTGGTCGTGGACAGTGGGGCGGACCCCCTGGTCCGCGGCCGACGCCCACGTCGGCCTTCCGGTTTCATCCCATTGGATGGGTTGCGAACACTCCGCCGACGGAACCCCAAGCGTTGCCACAAGTGGGGTGCGTGCGCCACACAGTGCCTCCGACGCCGTATCACGCTAGCAGACGAAAGCCAATCCCGTCTTCCCGCGAGGAATCGGCCGGCACGCAGATCCCCAGTTCCCGCCCATCGCTCTCATCGGAAACGAATTCGCTCTCAACACTGAAGTCGAGCCTCAAAATCGGTTCGTGCAGGGCGAACGGAGGCAACTCACCCACAAATTCGTAGAAGCCGCCGGCCGCGTACTCCGCGGCCCCCACCACTCGATCCCGGATGCTACAACTCAAGCGGACGGTTCGCCCCGCTTGAACCGTCTGGCGCGGAACAAAAACGGAGAGCGAGAACCCGGAGAACGGCTTTTCGAGCGGAAGCACCACCTCCAACCCAAAACTCTTCGCCGTCCAACGGAACGACCCTTCCAGGGGATGCCAGCCCTCCTGCAGGCGAACGTGCAGCTCCGGGAAATTCACGCGGCTCTTCAGCAGCACGAACATTCGCTCGTCTCCATCGGGATCAATGGGGCTGGAATCAACCAGGCAGCCGATCCTCTTGCAAGCAACGATTGCCCAACGGGTCCTCTGCAGGATTCGGAGCAGACCCCCGGCCGAGAATATCCAATAGTTCGTGGCGTCGTTGCCAATTTCGCGCCCGTCGGCGAGATATGCGATTGGCTCACTTTCCACACGCGCGCGGACAGTCGGCGTGACCTGAGCAATGCGCGTGCTTAGGATGCACCAACGGGTCTGAAACGCCAGTTGTTCCAGCACTGCATATGGATTCTTGAGGTGATACAGGATCCCCAGAAACAGCGACAGACCGTACGCGTCTCGGGGCAATTGGAAATCGTGATCCAGATTCATGTCGTAGCTGCGCACGGGAAGGCCTAGCACGCGTCCGAGCGTCTGAACACCGAGCATCCTATTGATATTGTTTGGAGCATAGTCGATGGCGTCAACTTCGGCGCCCCAACCGGCAAACAACATGGCCAGATCGCCGTCCGCGCATCCGATGTCAGCCACTGGCCGGCCGGCGATATCTGCAGCCAGCGCGTCAAAATCCCGCGAGATGAGTTCCGTAACAATCGGCGCACAGGAGAGCGTGTCGAACGGGTACCAATCGCCTTCCGGCAAGGGCGTCGTGTGTTTCTCATCTTTGAGCTTCACCCAAAGTTCTCGGGCCGAGCGTAGAAAGGCCTCGGGACTCTCCGGCATTCGAAAGGACATCGCGACAAGACCTCCGGCCGCTATCCACGGCCCAAAGTCCTATTCTGTCCGAATCGCCGTCATCGGATCTATGCGCACCGCCCGCAGCGCCGGAAGAAAGCTGCCCACCAGCGTCATCACCAGGCACAATCCGGCGGCGCTGAAGAATGTCGCCAGATCGCCCGGCTGGACGCCCGCTAGCAGCGCTTGCATTAGCCGCGCGGCCACATAAGCAAGCACTAATCCGGGCGCCACACCCGCCATCGCCACCCAGGCTCCTTGTCCCAATACCATCCGCAAAATATCGCCTGAAGCCGCGCCCAGCGCCATCCGCACTCCGATCTCCCGATTCCTTTGCGACACCGCGAACGACAAAAGACCATGAATGCCGATGGCCGCCAAAAGAAATGCTATGCCGGCGAAGGCCCCCAGCACGCGAACCTGCACCGTGCGGGACGCCGTTTTCAATTCGACAATCTGCTCCATGGTTCGCACGTTTGAAATGGGCTGCTCCCGATCCGCGCTTTGGATGATTCGCCGGATCGCCGGCACCAGAGACCCCGGTGTTGCCGAGCTACGCACCGCCAGATCCTGCGGCGCATAGTAAACCAAGTTGCCATCCACGACTTGCCGGTACGAGAAATAAGCTTGCGGCTCGCTGGGCTCGCCTTCCAGCCCGCGCACTCGGACGTCGCCCACCACGCCCACCACCATGCGATCGTGAAAAGCCATCTGGAAATGATGGCCCAGCGGGTTCTGGTCCGGCCAGTAGCGGCGCACGAACGATTGACTGACCACCGCGACGAATTGCCCATCGGCGGCGTCGGATTCGCTAACTCCCCGGCCCAGCAGCAGCGGAATTTGTAGCGTAGCGAAGTAATCCGGCGTGATGTACCGCATGCTGACCGTGTGAGACGCGGTCCGCTCCACCACCTGACCGTTGATGTCCACCGGCCAGATACCGCCGCCCCACACCATTGGCAGCGAAGTGCTGTAAGACGCGCTGGATACTCCCGGCAGCGCACGCACTTCCGTCAAAACTCGATCGTAGAACTCCACGCGCCGCGCCGTCCGCTGGTACTTGGGCATGGGCAGCGCAGTCTGCACGGTGAGAACACCACCTGCATGAAATCCAGGATCGGTGCCCTGCAGCTTCCATAGCGCCCGGATCAATAGGCCGGACGAGATCAGCAGAACCACGGAGACCGTTACTTCAGCGATCACCAGCGCAGCGCGCAGCCGTTCTTTGCGTCCCCCGCCGGAGCGCGCCCCTTCCCGCAGCGCGTTCATGTCCCCTTTGCCGGATGCCCGGAATGCCGGCAGCACGCCGAACACAACTCCGGTTACGACGGTGAGCAGTCCCGCGAAAATTAACACTCGAAAATCCACTGCCGGCGTCGAGGCAATAGGCAGCTCGTTCGGTACCAGCTTGGCCAGCAAAGGTACGGCCCCGATGGCGACGAATATTCCTAGCGCGCCTCCCAGCGCCGCCAGCACCATGCTCTCGGTCATGGATTGCCGCACCAGGCGCTCCCGGCCCGCTCCCAGCGCGGCCCGTACCGCCAGTTCTTTTTGACGCCCCAGGCTCCGCGTCAACAACAGGTTCGCCAAATTCGCGCAGGCGATCAGCAAAACACAGGCAGATGCTCCCAGCAGGGCCCACAGCATCAACCGCGACTTGTCGGACAACTCATCGCGCAAAGAAATTACGGTCCCGCCGGTATTTTTGTTCTCCCCGGGATATTCGCGCTTGAGCTGCTGCATGGTCACGTCCATCTCTGCTTCGGCTTGTTTCAGAGACACAGCCGGCTTCAGCCTGCCCACGACATCCAGATAGTTGTCGTCCCGGTCCTGAAATTCCTGGGCCTTGAATTGCTTGGGAACCCACAGGCCAACCCCCGCGCTTGGAAAATTGAAATGCGAGGGCATCACGCCGATGACGACGTATGGCCGGTCGTCCAAAATCACCTTTCTTCCCAACACTCCGGGGTCGCCGCCGAACTGCGCTTGCCACAATTGATAACTCAAGAGCACGGTCCCAGGCGCGCCCTCCCGCTCGTCCAGCGAAGTAAAAACCCGCCCCAGCAAAGGTTGTGTCCCGAGCACAGGAATTACCTCGGATGTCACCGCTACTGAGTCGATTCGTTGGGGATCGCCTTGTCCCACCAGATTCACGGCGTCGGGCGTGTAGGCGCCCATGGCTTCGAACGATTTGCTCATCCGCTTTACGTCGCGATAATTCAAGGGCGAAAATTCCATCTGATCGTAGCCGGACTCGGTCTGCCAGATCTTGACCAAACGGTCCGGTTCGGGAAACGGCAAATTGCGGATCAGCACGAAATCCGTCACCGAGAACGCCGCCGTGTTGGCGCCGATGCCGAGCGCTACCACCAGAATCGCGGTGACAGCAAAACCCGGCGAGCGCGCCAGCGTGCGAGCGGTGTAGCGAAGATCCTGCCGCAGAATGTCCCAATGCACGGCGACCGCATTGAACACAATTTCAAAAAAGGCTTCGATCCACAGCAGGAAAACCGCCGGCGGATTGGTGGCATCGCGCCGCCGTGCGCGAAACACAGCCTCCATTTCGTCGCCGTACTCGGCGCGGAACGACACCGGATAAAAATGAAGCAACGCGCGATAGAGCCGCATCACGCTTTCTCCGGCGCGAGACCCCGTACGCGTGCCATCTTCAGCAATTGCGCATGCCGCCGCGCCTCTGCCCGCGCCACGGCCACGCCAAACGGCGTGATTCGATAGTACCGTCGCCGTTCATCGTCCAATTCCGGCGCCGGCCGCGTGCTGGTTTCTAGAATCAAGCCTTGATCCAGCATGCGCGGGATGGAACGATAGAGCGTGCCGGCACTGAGCTTCAACTCGCCGTTGGTCCGCGCCGCTACATCCTGAATGATCGCGTAGCCATGCCGGTCTTCATCGGCCAAGGCGATCAAAATGTGAAAGGTCGCGGGCGGAAGGGGTAACAACGATTCCGGCTTGTCCATACCACAAGTATATCCGCTGTGGCTATATTGTCAATGGCTATAGAACCTGAACTTGTAACTCTGAAACATGGCCCGGCCGTTGCGATCGTAATAGAGCTTCAGTATCTCCGGTTCAAAGCCGGCGCTCTTCGCCGCGGCCAGCACACGCTCATGCATGCCTTTCAGAGCCTCGTGGCCGGCCGTGTGATCCACCCAAATCGCATTCGCGTCCGCTGCAGCGAACGTTTCCATGGGTTGCGTGGACGGATGGTCCATATTCAAAACACACAAGGAGTCCGTCAGGCCCCAGTCCGGCAATAGGACCTGACTCGGATGCAATTGCTTCATATCATTCGCCAGTGGATAAACTGCGTCTGTCCGTGCTTCGGCTGCGCCATTCCGGATGAACTGATACAGATATTGATTGGTAACAGCTAGATTACCGATAGCCAGCCAGCCCACCATCGCCACCAGTACCCACTTTCCGAAGCGGACCTGGAGTGAGGCCTCGGCAAAAGCCACGGCAATGAAGAGATGCGGAAGCGGCCACAGCAACACCGTGTGATGCGCCGCGCCTCCCCCGCCCGCCAGCGCCATCAGCATCCAGGCAACGGCGATGGCCATCGCGCTGAACAGCATGCTATTTCTCGCGCGCGTGCGCCACGCGAGCGGAAGCAGCAACAGGGCGGCGAAGATGGCCGGCATCATGCTGTTCCGCCGATGATCGCCCGTAAGCGAATGCGTCACGAAGCTGGTGCGTTCGAGCAGCGACTCTGCAGAACCTGGACGCGGCCCGCCATCCTCATTCACCAGGTAGCCAAAAAGAGACGATCCGTCCCAGGCCGACTCCATCTCCTGAAGCTTGTATACCAGCCAGACCCGGGAGAGACCGTTTCCGCGATTGAGGTTGCTCCGAACCGTCGCAAACTTCCCGGCGCCGGTGAGATTGTAGACAATCAGCGGCAGAGCGCCAACCGAAAGGGCGGCGGCGGCGATCGCGCTCCGCCAGGTCAGGCGCCGGAGAATGTCGCGTGCGAATACCAGGCAGCCTGCTGCCAGACCGGTGAAGACCCAGATGAACACAGCCTTGTCCCAGAACGCCAGGCCGCAGCACAGTGCGGCGCCGGCCAGCGCTGAGGTGCTGGATGTTTGAAACCAGAGCACGGCCAGCAGCATCGCTGCCACCAATAGCAAATGTTGCAAAACCACCGGACCCCAGTCGTGCACCGTAGTCAGCAAAAATGTCGTGTCCGTGGCCAGCAGAATGCTGCCCACCCAAGCTGCGCGCGGGCCGCGCACACGTTCCATTAAGGCCCCGAACAGCAGTACCGTAAGCGCCCCCATGAGAATCGCCGGCACTCGGATCACCGCCGCGCTCGGGTTCCAAACCAGAAAGATGGGCGCGTACAGCCACGTCTTGAGAGCGCCCAGATATGACAACTCCATCACCGGAACCTGGTGATGGAAGAGGCGAATCGAAAAAAACCGCCACGCGCGAAACAGGGGAGCGGCGAACAAAGCTTCGTCGGTTTGAATTCCGGCAAACGGGACAAAACAGAGTCCCAGTAGCAAGAAGGCGATGGCCCCGACCACGCCGCCCTTCAACCTAAGCTTGGACATGTTTTGCCGACCCGGCCACTAATATTACCGCCTGCGGACTGCGCAGCCGCCGGCGCGAGAACCAGAAACCAGGAACCAGAAACCAGAAACCAATCCGCCGGCCATGGTAGAAGTAGATCGAGTCGGAATCATGACCGATTATGAGGCGCGGCTTGCCGCCGAAGAGCGCATGTATCGCGATGAGGTAGACGTTCATAGCCTGCCCGAAATCTTCCATTATTGGTCGAACCGCTATGTCCGGCCCAAGCTGGAAGCGTTTGGGTTTTCCTCGCCCGAGGGCATGTTCCGGAAATATCTGGGCGAACAATTTGAGCGAGACCCCGGCCGGCCCAAACGGTTCGTCAGTTTCGGCTCCGGCAATTGCGATATGGAGATCGATCTGGCCTTCGACTTCCGCGCCCGCGGTCACTCCAATTTCGTCATCGATTGTGTCGACCTAAATCCCGCCATGCTGCAGCGCGGCCGTGTCTCCGCCGCCCACCGCGAAGTTACCGCGCATCTGAACTTCGTCCAGGCGGATTTCAACCAGTGGGCTCCCGAGCACGAATATGACTCCGTGATTGCGAATCAGGCGCTGCACCATGTCCTCAATCTGGAGGGCCTTTTCGCGCAGATCAAAAGCTCCCTCCGGCCCCGCGGTACTTTGATCCTCTCGGAACTTGTGGGGCGCAATGGACACCAGCGCTGGCCCGAGGCGCTTGAAATTGTTCATGAGTTCTGGAGAAAGCTCCCTCCTTCCTACCGGTTCAACCGGAAGCTGCAACGCTACGAGGAAATGTATCTGAACTACGACTGTTCAGGCGATGGCTTCGAGGGCATTCGGGCTCAGGACATCCTGCCGCTCTTGCTGGAGAATTTTCATTTCCATGTCTTCATAGCAGTGGCCAATGTGATCGGACCATTTGTTGAGCGCGCTTTCGGTTATAACTTCGACGCTCAAGCGTCCTGGGATCGCAGCTTCATAGACGCTCTGCACCAGCGCGATGAGCGGGAATTCGCCTCGGGCCGCATCAAGCCAACTCACATCTTCGCTGTCCTGGGAACAGATCCTGGCGTCCAAACTTTGTTCCATCCGCCATTAACTCCAGAATTCAGCGTTCGAAATACTCAACATATCGCCGCGGATCCGGACGCCCCGCCAAACCCCTACGAATGGCACAGCTGGCCCCACAGCCCGCAAGCCGAGCTCGAGCTTGCCTGCCAAAGATTGGACGGCGCCTATCGAAAATTGAAGGACGCCCAGGAGCAAGTCGATCAGCGAGGCGAAATGTGGGAAAAGCTGGTAATAGAATTCGAGGAACGAACTCAGTGGGCCTTGCAGCTGAAAAAGGAAATCGAGAACTGGACTGGCCTCGACCTCCATCTTCAACAGGTGAACCAGGAGCTGGAGAAGCGCACGCTTTGGGCGCTGCAGCTCGAAGAACAGTTGCAGCAACTCAACGCGCAGTTTGAAGAGCGGACGCAGTGGGCCCTCGACCTTGATCGCCAACTAACAGCCCGCAACACTCAGACAGCCCAACTCACCGCGTCGCTCGACCGACTATCCTGGGCCCAACCCCTAGATCGCCGCTTCCACAAATTCCTATCATCGGCAATGCGCGCCCTCTCTCGCCTACACAAAAGATAGCCGGACAACCCCTAGCCCCCCGCCCCATAATGTGTTTATGCGCCCCACCCTCCGCTCCCTCCGCAAAAACCCGGGCTTCACTGCCGTAGCAATCCTGACCCTGGCGCTCGGCATCGGCGCGAACACCGCCATCTTCAGCATCATCAATGGCGTCCTGCTGTCGCCGCTCCGTTATCCCGATGCGGATCGAATCGTGGCCGTTTCCACCTATTCGAAACAAACCGGCCACCAAACGCCGCGACTCACCGGCGGCGATTTTGTTGACATCCGCGGCGAAGCCCAGGCCTTCGACGCAATAAGCTGCTACTTCGGCGGCGAAATGGGCGTCCAACTTCGCGACCGCGCCGAGTTCACCGGCGCTTTCTTCGTCAACCCCGATTTCTTTCGGATCTTCGGCGCTCAGCCGGCCTTTGGACGCGTGCTCGACAACAACGATCTGGACCGCGGCGCGCTGGTCAGCCTGCCCTTCGCGGAGCGCAACTTCGGCTCCGGCCCGAATGCGTTGAGCCAAACCGTGAGCATCGAGAACCACGCCTATCAGATCTCGGGCGTCCTGCCCGCGGGCTTCCGTTTTCCGAACCAAGCCGACGTGTGGGTGCTGGCGCCGGCCACACCTGAAAATTTGAACCGCACCGCCTATAACTATCCATCGGTGGCAAAACTCAAAGCCGGCGTCAGCCTGGAAAGCGCCAAAACCAGTCTTGAAACCATCGCTGCGCGCCTGGCAAACGCCTTTCCGGACTCGAACCGCAACAAAAGCTTCACGGCCATTCCACTGCGCGATCAACTGGTGGGGCCGGTTCGGACTACACTCTATTTCCTGATGGGAGCTGTCGCACTGGTGCTGCTGATTGCTTGCACTAACGTGGCTGACCTGATGCTGGCACGCGCCACCGCGCGGTCTCGCGAAATGGCCGTCCGTGCTGCTCTCGGCGCCGGCCGCTGGCACATCATCCGCCCGCTTCTGGCGGAAAGCGCCGTCCTGGCAATTGCCGGCGGAGCGTTCGGATTGCTTCTCGCCCAGCTCGGAACAAATGTTCTGCTGCGTGCTGCCGCGGATCGCATCCCTCTTCCACGCCTGGATGAAATACATATCGATAGCGCAGTATTGGCGTTCGTTTCCGCTGTCTCATTGCTCGCGATCCTGCTCTTCGGGCTCGTTCCCGCGTTTCAAGCCACGCGCGTAGATCCACAGCAAGCCCTGCAGCAGGGCGGTTCACGCGGATTGCTGGGAGGCCGGTCACCCCGGCTGCGCAACATGCTGGTGGTGGCGCAAATTGCGCTGTCATTTGTACTCGCCGTCGGCGCGGGTCTGTTGCTGCGCAGTTTCGCGGCCCTTACCAGCGCCCAGCTCGGATATCGCACCGATGGAATTCTGGTGATGTACGCTCACACGCCTGCCCGAACGCTCGCGGAATATCTCCAGGTGGGGCGTTCGTTCGAAAATTTGTTCGCGCGGTTATCGGACATTCCCGGCGTAACATCGGTAGCCGCGGCCATGGGATTGCCCACCGGTCAATACAGCTCCAATGGCGCCTACGCTGTGGAAGGCAAGCAGACTTTTGCGCCAGGCCAGAAACTCCCGCAAGCCGGTTTTCGTTTGGCCAGCCCCGCATACTTTGGAACTATGGGCATCCCGTTGTCGCGGGGTCGCGATTTTTCCTCTCGCGATCTTTACGATGCCCCGCCTGTGGCCATCATCAGCGAAGCCCTCGCGCGCGATAGTTTTCCGAATCAGAATCCTATTGGCCAGCGGCTGCAATGCGGCCTCGATTCAGTAGGGAAATGGATGACCATCGTCGGCGTAGTGGGCGACGTTCGCCAAAGCTCCCCCGCGTCCGCGCCCGAACCGGAGCTGTATATGCCCTTGCAGCAGCATCCTTATTTCGCGAACGAACTACAAGTGGTGATCCGGACCACGCTCCAGCCCACTTCGCTCTCGGGCGCCGTCCGCCAACGTGTTCGTGCCATGAATCCTG
>Ga0210391_10005575_pt1 | contig 10358 bp, 9 predicted proteins | sample IncBWC12OmetaG_FD_160573 | JGI IMG/M metagenome (GOLD analysis project Ga0210391, IMG submission 160573) | Forest soil microbial communities from Barre Woods Harvard Forest LTER site, Petersham, Massachusetts, United States - Inc-BW-C-12-O ...
GGAGCGCCCATGCGCGACGCACTCGGAGGGCTCTTCGTCGATCAGCGACAGGATCACCGAGACGTCGTGCGCGCCGAGGCTCCACAGCGCGTTCTCGTCGGCGCGCAGCTTGCCGAGGTTCAAACGATTGCCGTACACGTAGTACAGCTCCCCCAACTCGCCGTCAGCGAGCAGCTCGCGCAGGCGATCGACGGCGGGGTGGTACTCGAGCAGGTGGCCAACCATCAGCACCCGTCCCGCGCGCGCCGCCGCGGCGACTGCTGCTTGCGCGTCGGCGGCGGTGGTCGCGAGCGGCTTCTCCACGAAGCAGTGCTTGCCGGCCCCCACCACGCGCACGGCGAGCTCGGCGTGCGAGGCACCGGCGTGGCGAGCACCACGGCGTCGAGCTCGGGGTCGTCGAGCAGCTCCTGCAGCTCCCCCGTGACGCGCGCGCCGGGGAACTGCTGCGCCGCCCGTCCGCGCGCCTGCTCGGAGGGATCGCACAGCCAGCGCAACTCGCAGCCGGGGAGTGCCGCGAGGTTGCGCGCGAGGTTGGGCCCCCAATAGCCGAGGCCAGCTACCCCTACCCGAACGGTCGAATGCCCGGTGTCGCTCATTGGAGATCATCCGCGCGGGCAACCTGGGCGCCGGGCGCGTGGCCGGTGGGCCTCCATGCCCACCAACGACGGGCAGTGGGGCAGTTCGAGTGGGTCATCGCGAGGCGAGCGTATCGATCGCCCGCACGCAGCGCTCGGCCGCATGCCCGTCTCCGTACAACTGCGGCCGCTCCTCGGGAGGCTCGCGCTCGAGTGCGGCAAGCGCGGCGGCAGAGTCGAGGTCCACGAGTGTGTTCCAGCCCGCTGTCACGGTCTCGACCCACTCGGTGCGATCACGCAGCGTGATGCAGGGCACCGCCGCCAGGTAGGCCTCCTTCTGGACGCCGCCGGAGTCGGTGAGCACGGCGCGGGCATTGCACAGCAGCGCGGCCAACTCGCCATAGCCGAGTGGCTCGGTGACGCGCAGCCCCTCGATTCCCGCCACCTCCTCCAGCAGCCCCGCGTCGCCCAGGCGCGCGCGTGTGCGCGGATGCAGCGGGAACACCACCGGCGCCGGCAGCGTCCGCGCCAGCTCCACCAGCGCGCACAGGCGCGCGGGCTGATCGACGTTGCCAGCGCGGTGCGCGGTGAGCAGCAGGTACTCCCCGGCCCGCACACCGTGGGCCGCCAGTGCGCCCGTGTCCGCACGCGCGGCGGGCTGCAGGCGCAACGCGAGGTCCACCATCACGTCCCCCACCACCTCGACGCGCCCGGCGATCGACTCCGCGCGCAGGTTCTCGGCGGCGGCGTCCGATGCGCACAGCAGCAGCTCGGCGAGGTGGTCGGTGAGCACCCGGTTGCGCTCCTCGGGCATCGCGCGGTCGAACGAGCGCATCCCGGCCTCCACGTGCACGACGGGCACGCCCGCCCCGGACGCCGCGAGCGCGCCGGCGAGCGTGGAGTTGGTGTCGCCGTACACCAGCACCGCGTCGGCGCGCTCCTGCTCGAGCAGCGGCTCCAGCGCGCCGAGCATTCGCGCAAGCTGCGAGGTGTTGGACCCTCCGGCAATCCCCAACTCGCGCTCCGGCTGCGCCAGCCCCAGCTCGCGGAAGAAGACCGCCGAGAGCGAGTCGTCGTGGTGCTGGCCGGTGTGTACCAGCAGCTCCTCGTGGCGCTCGCGCAGCAGCCCCGAGACGGCGGCGGCCTTGATGAACTGCGGGCGGTTGCCGACTACCGTAAAGATCTTCACGAACGCGACCCAGACTGGTATGGGGGGAGGTCGGGAGGGGGGCTTGCCCCTCTCCCGCTCCGTTGCTGCGGGCGGTTGCCTATGACGGTGAGGATCCGCACGAGCACTACCAGACGAGCGGAACGCCGTAGGCTGGGAAGGCGGGGTCTCTAGTTACGATCGCGCATCCCTCCAGCTTTGCCTGCGCGATCAGCAGGCGGTCGAAGGGGTCGCGGTGGTGTAGCGGCAGGCTGGCGGTAGCGTGGGCGTGTCGGGGGGTGATAGAAAGCAGCTCAGCACCCGCCTCGTCGACGCGCTCGATCACGTCGTCGGGCGCTTCCAGCTTGCCGATCACCCGCTTGATCGCGATCTCCCAGACACTCACAGCGCTTACCACGAGCTGCGCGTCCGGTCGCTCCATGGCGTCGTGCGCCGTGCGGGATAGGCGTCCGTCGGCGAAGAGCAGGGAGAGCAGCGCGTGAGTATCGAGGAGGAGCCTCAATCGTCGATCATGCCGAAGGCGCGCTGGAGATCCTCGGGCAGCTCGTCGAAGTCATCGGCTATATGGCCCTTGCCCTTCCAGATGCCCTCGAGCGCCAGCAAACCGCGCGGCTCGTCGTAGGCGACGATCTTGGCCACTGGGCGGCCGCGGCGCTCGACGACGACGTCCTCGCCGCGTCGGGCGCTCTCGACCAAGCGCGAGAATTGGGTCTTGGCTTCGTGCATGCCCACGCGGGTCACAGCGAACACCATAGCAAAGTTAGCTAGATTAGTCCGATGGTGCCGGCAGGCAGCACAGCTGCGCGCCGCCGGTTGCCAGCAGCAGCCCGTCAGCGCTCCACACCCTGCCGCTGACGCCCAGCAGTCCCCGGTGTCCGATCGGGCACTCGTGGTCGATCAGCAGCCACTCCGAGCGCGGCGCCCGCTGGTGAAACCACACGCTGGTGTCGAGATTGGGGGCGACCATCGCGCGGTCGCGGTACTTGCGGTAGGCCGCCGGCCAGCCATAGGTGTCGAGCAGGATCAGCGAGCGGGCCGCATCGAGGAAGGGGTCATCGAAGCACGGCTGGGGACGAAACCGCGTCCACTCGCGCACCACCGCCCGCCGATCCCTGGACGACTCCCCCTCAGCGTGCTCCCCGTCGTCGATCAACCGTCGCTCGATGTTCTGCCAGAACGGGAACGGCAGCCGTCTGTGCTCCGGCAGCGTCTGCGGCGCCGGCACGTCTGGGATCGGTGGCTGTTGATGTTCATAGCCCGGAGCATCGGCGGCGGTGCGCACCAGCGCCTGGAGAACCGGCTCGCCCCGCTGGGTCATGCGCACCGCGAGCGACTCCGAGCGACGCCCCCGCCTGAGCGTCGAGACGTCGAGCTCGACGCGGTCGAAGGCGGGGGATCGCAGGAAATGGCAGTAGAAGCTCGCGGGCTGCGCTATCTCGGCGTGGAGGCCGGCCGCCCGCAGGGCGAGCGCCGCCAGGTAGCCGCCGTTGGGTCCCCAGATCTCCCACTCGCGGGAGAGCTCGATCGAGTGACTTGCGCCCTCGCCTTCGAGCCGGGTCGCCCGATCGAGCGCGACGCCCCGAGTGTCGCTCTCCATGCGCCCCCTCCCCGGGTCTCTCTCTCTACGCCGCCGCCCCCACCACCGAGGTCGACCAGTCGATCACCGACGTGGGTCGCACGACGTGGCGGTTCATCCCCAGCTCCTTTGGGGCCACGCCCAGCGCGAGGCCGACCAGCTGGGGGAGGTGCAGAACCGGCATCTGCAGCTCGCGCGCGACCACGCCTTCGGCGGCGGGCTGTTGCAGGTCGAGGTTGAGATGGCAGAGTGGGCAGGGGGTCACCAGGCAGTCGGCGTCGGCGTCGACCGCGTCGCCGAGGTGGCGGCCGGCCTGCTTCAGCGAGGCCTCCTTGTTCATCGTGACGATCGGGAAGCCGCAGCACTTGCGCATCCCCGCGTACTCGATCACGGTGCCGCCGAGCGCCTCGATCACCTGCTCGAGGTAGTGATCGCGGGGGGTGTCGGCATCGATGCCGAGACGCTTGCGGGGGCGCACGATGTAGCAGCCGTAGAAGGGGCCCACCTTGAGGTTGGTGAGTGGCCGCTTCACGCGTGAGCGCAGCTCATCGAGACCGAGCTCCTCGACCAGCAGCCACAAGAAGTTCTTGTTGGTCAGGCCCTTCTCGTAGGAGAGCCCCTCGGGGGCGAGCGTGGCGTTGACGTGCGCGCGGTACTCGGCGCTCGCGTCGAGGCGCTCCTGGCACTCGCTCTGGGCGCCCTGGCAGGTGGAGCAGATGTTCATCATCAGCTCTGCCCCCTCCACCTGCTGGGCGAGCGCGAAGGTGCGCGCGTTGAGCGTGTCGGCGAGCTCCTGGTTGTGCTCGGCGATCACGCCGCAGCCGCTGCAGTTGGCGCGGTCGAGCTGGACGAGCTCGATGTCGAGCAGGGGCGCGACGCGCGCCATCGAGCCGTGCAGCTCGGGGGTGAAGCCGCGGCTGACGCAGCCCGGCCAGTAAGCGACCCTAAGCATCAGCTGGCGCTCCCTTCCCCGGCCACCGCCGGATCCTCGCCACCGTCTGTGCCGCCCGCCGCGACGCCGACGGGCGTGCGCTCGTCTTCGTCCTCGCCGGAGATGTAGAGGTTGAGCTCATACCGCTCCGACCGGCCCTCGACAGTCTGGTAGATCCGCTTGACGGCCTGCAGGTCGGCCGCCGGGATCTTGTGGCCGAACAGCGCCAGTTTGATGCCGATCTTTCCCCGTGCGATCGCCTTGATGGCGGTGGGCAGCAGCGAAAGCAGCTCCATGCCCGCCGCGGGATGGAATTTCCCGAACCACGAGTTGCCCCCGTAGGAGCGGGGCACCAGTTCGGCCTCGTGCAGCAGTCCGTAGTCACGCACCAGCGTCGTCAGCGCCGCCTCGTGGCGCTCGCCGTTGTTGGCGTCGACGATGTGCTGGTCGGAGATCGCGATCCGGCGCAGGCGCATGATCTGGCCCATCGGGTTGACGTCCTTGGGACAGGCCTCCACGCACTTGAAGCAGTGAGTGCAGTCGAAGATTCCCTGCGGGTCCTCGGAGAGGTCCACGAGGCGCTCGCGCTGGCGGTCGTCGCGCGGGTCGCCGACGAAGCGGTAGGCCTTGGCCAGCGCGGCGGGGCCGATGAAGCCGGGGTCGACCTCCATCGCCAGGCAGTCCGACACGCAGGCGCCGCACTGGATGCAGGCCATCGACTGTGTGACGTCGACCATCGCGTCTTTCGCCACCACGTACTCGCGCTCGGGGACGGGTTGCTTGGCGAGCAGCCACGGCGTGACGCGCTGGATCTTCTTCCAGTGCACGGCGTCCATGTCGACGATCAGGTCCTTGATCACGGGCATGTTGCCCATCGGCTCGATCTCGATCACCCCGTCCTTGGCGGAGGCACGGGCATGGTCGAGGTGGGTGTGGCAGGCGAGGCCGGGTTCGCCGTTGATGCGCACTCCGCACGAGCCGCAGATCGCCGCGCGGCAGGAGCAGCGGATCCCGATCGAGCCGTCGAAGCGGGCTTTCGCCTGCAGGATGCCCTCCAGCACCGAGCGGTGGGGCTCGAGCTCGATCGTGTGCTCGTCCCAGTAGGGGGCCTCCCCCGACTCCGGATCGTAGCGGCGCATCCGCAGCTTGAACTGCTCCGGCGGACGGTGGGTTTCAGCCATCGGCGGGTCGCCTCCTCAGGGGGTGGACGCTGTCATTGCGCATCTAATACTTGCGCTCCTCGGGCTGCCACTGTGTGATCGTCACCGGCGAGTAGCTGATTTGAGGCCCGCTCGTCCCGCCGTCGACGCCGAGCGAGATGTCGATGTGCTTGAGCCACTCCTCGTCGTTGCGCTCGGGGAAGTCAGTGCGGAACTGCGCGCCGCGCGACTCCTTGCGCTCGATCGCCGCCACTACCGTAGCCTCGGCGCAGTCGAGCATGTAGCCGAGCTCGAGCGCCCCGAGCACATCCTGGTTGAAGACGGTGCCGTGGTCGTCGATGTACGCGTGCTGAGACTCCTCCTGCAGGCGCTTGACCACGCCGAGCGCCTGCTCCAAACCCTCCTGGTCGCGGTACACCGCGACGTACTGGTTCATCGTCTCGCCCAGCTCTCGCTTGATCTCCGAGATCCGCCGGCCGGAGCGCTCGCGGGCCAGGATCGCGTCGATCGCCGCCACATCGTCGTTTAGCTGCCCGTTGACGGCGGTCGGCATCGGCATCGAGAGCGCGCGTGCCGCGGCGTGTTCGCCTGCGCGGCGACCGAAGATCAGCGTGTCCAGCAGCGAGTTGGCGCCGAGGCGGTTACCGCCGTGGACTGACACGCACGCCACCTCGCCGGCGGCGTACAGGCCCTCGATCGGGGTGGCGCCGTTGACGTCGGTCTTCACCCCGCCCATGATGTAGTGCTGGCCGGGGCGGATCATGATCGGCTCGCGGGTGATGTCCACGCCGGCGAAGTCCTTGCCGATGTTGACGATCTCGCGCAGCGCCTCCAGCGTGCGCTTGCGCGGCACCTTGGTGATGTCGAGGTAGATGCCGTCCTTGTTGGCGCCCACGCCGCGGCCCTCGAGGATCTCGGTCTGCTCGGCGCGCGAGACCACGTCGCGCGAGGCCAGGTCGAGCTTGTTGGGGGCGTACCTCTCCATGAAACGCTCCCCCTCGGAGTTGAGCAGCACCGCGCCCTCGCCGCGCGCCCCCTCGGTGATCAGCAGGCCGTTCTCGACCAGCGTGGTGGGGTGGTACTGCACCATCTCCATGTCCATCAGCGGCGCGCCGATGCGGTAGGCCTGCGCGATCCCGTCGCCGGTGACGATCAGCGCGTTGGTCGTCGGGCTGTAGACCTGTCCAGCGCCGCCAGAGGCGAGGATCACGTTCTTGGCGTGGAACACCTCCATCCGTCCCGAGCGCACGTCGCGCGCGATCACGCCGCAGCAGCGCCCCTGCTCGTCGCGCAGCAGCGAGGTGACAAACCACTCCTCGAAGCGCTCGACCATCTCGTGGTGGCGCATCAGCTGCTCGTAGAGCACGTGCAGGATCGCCTGGCCGGTGATGTCGGCGACGTAGGCGGTGCGCTTCATCGAGGCGCCGCCGAACGCGCGCAGGTCGAGCAGGCCCTGCTCGTTGCGGTGGAAGGTGACGCCGATGTGCTCCAGGTGCATCACCTCCGCGGGCGCCTCCGAGCACATGATCTCGATCGCGTCCTGGTCGCCGAGGAAGTCGGAGCCCTTGACGGTGTCGTAGGCGTGCGAGTGCCAGTCGTCGTCGACCGAGATCGCCGCGTTGATCCCGCCCGCGGCGGCAACCGAGTGCGAGCGCACGGGGTGGACCTTGCTGACGATCGCCACGCTCGCGCCGCCCTGCGCCGCGGCGAGCGCCGCGCGCTGACCCGCGAGACCTGCGCCGATGATCAATACGTCGTGTGCCGGCATCCGGCCGGGCACTATATGCCAGCCGCAGGGCGCAATGCCTGGCGGATCTGCGCGACCGTCACGACCCCGAGCAGCACGCCGTCATCGTCGACGGCCACCATCGCCCCGAGGCGTCCCAACCCTTCGGACCGCAGCAGCGATTCCAGCGGCTGGTCCTGCTCGATGCGGACCGGCAGGTTCTCCTCCAGCACGTCGCTCACCGGCAGCGCCGGCCGGCCGGCGGCGATCTCCGCGTCCACGCGTTCGGAGCGCACCACCCCGAGGAAGTGGCGGGCGGGATCGACGACCGCGAACCACGGCCAGCGGTAGCGCAGGAAGAAGTGCTCCTGGGCGTCCAGCAGGCCCGTCTCGGCGGGGATCGTCACCGGCTCCGTGTCCATCACGTCGGCGACCCGGAGCCGCTGGATGCGCTGGTTTACCGTCCCCTGCAGCACCGCCCCGGTGGCGCTCTGGTAGACGAACAGGCCGATGAACGCCAGCCACACGCCGCTGATGTCGTGCAGCGCCACCAGCACGCCGAGGCCGGCGGCGCCGAGCAGCACGCCGAAGCCCTGCCCCATGCGCCCCACCACGCGGGTGGCGCGGTTGCGGTCGTCGCTGCGCCACCACAGCAGCGCGTGCGCGATCTGGGCGCCATCGAGCGGGAATGCGGGGATCAGGTTGAGGATCAGCACCAGCACGTTGAGCGTGACCAGCCAGCTCAGCCACAGCACGACGGGCGTCGTCAGCACGCCACTGCTGCCGACGGCGACCGCGAAGAAGTGGTGGCTGCTCGCCACCGCCGCGCCGAGCGCGGTGCTGATCAGGATCACGGCCAGCGTCACCAGCGGCCCGGCCGAGGCGACCCGCAGCTCCACCCCCGCGCGGGGCATCGGGCCGGTGCGGGTGGTGCCGCCGAGCGCCCACAGCTCGATCCCCATCACCGGCACCCCGTTGCGGCGGGCGACCAGCGCGTGGCCGAGCTCGTGCAGGATCACCGAGGCGAAGAACGAGAGCACGATCGCGACCATCACCAGATAGGCGGTGGTGCGCGAGCCGCCGAGAACTTCGTGGAAGTAGGGGGTGAGCGTGTCGGCGAAGTAGATCAGGATCAGGCCGAGGATCACAAACCAGCTGATCCCCACCCCGATGCGGATGCCGAAGACGCGCGCGAGCTGGAAGTTCCTGCGTACGGGCATAGGCTTCAATGGTAGGCCGCCGCTGTCCCGATCCCGGTCAACTATCCCAAATCCGCACTCGCTTGGATGCAGGAATCGAACGCTGCCCCACACAATTGAGCCTCGACCTTGTGCGAAGGCCTCTCACGTGGCGCACGTCGCGGTGCGTGGGCTGGGCTTATGCCTGCACGCGCCCGCGGGCGATGATCGCCTCGAAGTCCGTGCCCGCCGGCAGCGTGCCGTACTCCAGGCCCGCGTCGCGGCCGAGACGCGCAGCGCAGAAGGCGTCGGCGACGGCGGGGTCGCCGTGGCGCACCAGCAGCGAGCCCTGCAGCCCCAGCACCATGCTCTCCACCACGCGCCGTGCGCGCGTCTCAAGCGTTGTGGGGTCGACGAACTGGTCCTTGAGGCGATCGAGGTGCTCATCCAGGCGCCGGTCGGCGCCGCGCGCCTGCTCGAGCTCGTGCAGGAACACCTCAAGCGAGCGCGGTGTACGCACCAGCGCGCGCAGCACGTCGAGGCTCATCACGTTGCCCGAGCCCTCCCAGATCGAGGCCAGCGGCGCCTCGCGGTAGAGGCGGGGCATGCCCGACTCCTCCACATAGCCGTTGCCGCCGAGGCACTCCAGCGACTCGAAGGCGTGGTTGGGGGCGCGCTTGCACACCCAGTACTTCGACACGGCGGTCGCCAGGCGCTTGAAGAGGCGAGTGTCGCTCAGCTCGTTGCTGCTGGCGAGCGACGAAGCCGGTGGTGGGGGTGGGTGGGTGGGTGCCGAGTCTTCATCGTAGGCACGCGCGAGGCGCAGCGCCAGCATCGTCGCCGCCTCCGACTCCACACACAGGTCGGCCAGCACGTTGCGCATCAGTGGCTGGTCGATCAGCCGCTTGCCGAACGCGCTGCGGTGCGCGGCGTGGTGGGTGGCGGCGACCACCCCGGCGCGCATCCCCGCGGCGGCGCCGATCACGCAATCCAGGCGCGTGTGCCCCACCATCTCGATGATCGTCGGCACGCCCCTGCCGGGTTCGCCGACCATCCGCGCCCAGGCGCCGTGGAACTCGACCTCGCTTGAGGCGTTGGAGTGGTTGCCGAGCTTGTCCTTCAGGCGCTGGATGTGGAAGGCGTTGCGGCTGCCGTCGCCCAGCACGCGTGGCATCAAAAAGCATGAGGGGGCGGTGGGGCTCTCCTCGCCCGTTTGCGCGAGCACGAGGAAGATGTCGGACATCGGCGCCGAGCAGAACCACTTGTGGCCCGTGATCTCGTACTCGGCCCCGGCGCCCCCGCCATTCAGCGACCGCGCGACGGTCGTGTTGGCGCGCACGTCCGAGCCGCCCTGCTTCTCGGTCATCGCCATGCCGGCGATCGCGCTTCCCTTCTCGCTCGCCGGGATCAGGTTCGGGTTGTACGTCGTGGCGGTGATCAGCGACTCCCACTCGGCCGCCAGCTCCGGCTGCGCGCGCAGCGCCGGCACCACCGCGAAGGTCATCGTGATCGGGCAGGCGAAGCCGGCCTCGGCCTGCATCGCGGTCATGTAAAGGGCGGCGCGGGCGACGTGCGCGCTGGGCTCGGAGCTCGTCCACGGCAGCGAGTGCAGCTCGTGCTCGACCCCCATCCGCATCAGGTTGTGCCACGCGGGGTGGAACTCGACCTCGTCGATGCGGTTGCCGTAGCGGTCGTGCGTGTGGAGGATCGGCTTGTTCTCGTTCGCCAATCGCCCCCAGAACTGCTGCGGGATGCCGCCGACGAACTGGCCCAAAGCGGCGGCGCGCTCGCGCGCCCAGCCGCCGCCCTCGCGCTCCAGCGCCTCGACCAGCGGCAGGTTGCTGGAGAAGACGTCCACGCCCTCCAATGGCGGCGGCTGGTTGGCGACCTCGTGGGTCTTCCACGGCGCGGCGCCCTCGTCAACGAACTGTGAGACAGTGGCCATCGCACCGACAGGTTACCGGCTCGCGATAGCATCGCCGCGCGCAAAGCCCTCCCGCTCTCGATAGGACCCGCCAATGGCCAAGATCAAGGTGCAAAACCC
>Ga0210391_10005577_pt1 | contig 10357 bp, 9 predicted proteins | sample IncBWC12OmetaG_FD_160573 | JGI IMG/M metagenome (GOLD analysis project Ga0210391, IMG submission 160573) | Forest soil microbial communities from Barre Woods Harvard Forest LTER site, Petersham, Massachusetts, United States - Inc-BW-C-12-O ...
ATCGGCCAAGACTCTTGAGACGGTATTGAAATTCGACGCTTGGCCGTACGCGCAGAAGCCAGTGGTGGTGCTCAGCACAACCTTATCGGAGCTAAGGGTACCTGAGGGCGCCCTATGTGAAGTGATGGCAGGAACACCAAACGAGATTGTCACTCGGCTCACACAACGAGGAATGAAACATATCTATGTCGATGGTGGAATGACGATACAGGGCTTCTTGAAAGCAGGGCTGATCCAACGCTTGATCATAACGCGCATTCCGGTACTGCTCGGCAGTGGAATTCCATTGTTCGGAACCCTATCGAATGACATGCGATTCGAACACATAGCTACGCGGTCTTACGCTACCGGCATGGTGCAGAGCGAGTACTCGATCGTTGCCTAGCGATGTCCGGTCTGTTTAGAATTCCTCGTTTGTTTGAGTGACCATTTCTATAACGGGCATCACGCCTTGACCAGTCTCTTCCGCGCGGCACTCTTCGGCTTAGAAGGCGGGGGCGCGTCGTTCAGACGCGCCTGATTGGGGAATGAGAGAGCGGGTTGGGATTCGCGGTACAGCCACCAATTCAAGCGGCTGCCTTGTGAGGACTGCTGGGGAAGGATTGATCTTGAGTCAATGGTGATGAGATCATCTCTGATCCAACGCCCTTGGTCTGAACAATAATGAACACATTCAGCGAAAATTGCGAATAATCGTTTTCGATTTTTGGGAACAAGACTCCTTGAGTACAGCGACCTACTGAACGGGGCAGTAGGCTTATATATTGAACCGCTGGATTTTGGCGCACTATTGTTCGCTACCGATTCGGGCGCGGATCGGCCCAAGATTCCGAAAGGGGTCCCCCCCATGACACCCTCTTCCCGTCCCGGATTCGTGATTCGACAGAGCCCTGACGGCAGCTTCGTTTCTGTCTGTCTCCATTGCCTTCGCACCGCGGCGTCGGGCCATAGCAGGACCGAGCTTGCCGAGGGAGAAGGCACCATCTCTGCACGGCTGAGGACCTCGAAGTCTGCGCGGTGTGACGAGCGCGCGTCCCGCAGTAATCCTCAACGTCTCAAAACCCACACGGCGCTAGGGCTCCAGAGATCGTCTGCCCCGACAACGAAGGTCGCTTTTGGGCTGGGATCGCCACCTCGCACACGTCGACCCAACAATAGCTGTGAAGATCCATCACGCCCGGCCCTTCTTGTAATGACGCGGAGAACGTCCTGCCGCCGTGTTTTGTCTTGTCCTTTCCGCCTCTTGTAACTAAACGCGGATCATGGCACGGCGGCGCTCCCTGTCAACGGCGCTGCCCGCTCCTTTCGCTTCGCTCCCGTGTTGGCCGTTTCCCTCCGGTGACAGGTCCCGCTCTGTGCCGCGTTTGTTCATGTCCGCGTTACGAGAAAACGTGGAAAGGACAAGACCATGTCGAACACAGAAGAAAAGCAGGACGTTTACACCCGCATCACCAACAAGATCATCACCTCACTGGAGCAGGGCGTCAGACCGTGGATGAAACCCTGGAACGCCGAACATGCGGCGGGGAAGATCACGCGCCCACTTCGCCATCATGGCCAGCCCTATTCCGGCATCAACATCCTGATGCTCTGGGCCAGCGCGACGGAGCAGGGTTTTGCGGCGCCGATCTGGATGACCTTCAAGCAGGCCCTCGAACTGAACGCGCATGTCCGCAAGGGCGAGAAGGGCTCGCTCGTGGTTTACGCCAATTCCATCACGCGCACCGAGCACGACGACGACAGCGGTGAGGATATCGAGCGCGAAATCCCGTTCCTCAAGGGCTACACAGTGTTCAACGTCGAGCAGATCGACGGTCTTCCGGAAATCTACTACGCCAAGGCCGAAAGCCAGCTCACGCCGGTCGAACGTATCGAGCGCGCCGAGGAATTCTTCAAGCATATCCCCGTCACTTTGAAGCACGGCGGCAACCGCGCCTATTACACGCAGGAGCTGGACTACGTGCAGATGCCGATCATCGAAGCGTTCCGCGATGCCGAAAGCTACTACGCCACGCTCGGGCATGAATTCATTCATTCGACCAGGCATCCAAGCGCCTGACCCGCAATTTCGGCCGGTAGCATTGGGGCGATGAGGGCTACGCCCGCGAGGAACTGGTTGCCGAGCTGGGCAGCGCATTTCTGTGCGCCGATCTGGAGCTGACGCCGGAAGTGCGTGAGGACCACGTCGGTTATATTGCCGACTGGCTCGAAGTCCTCAAAAACGACAAGCGCTGCGTCGTCCAGGCCGCCTCCTATGCCCAGAAGGCCGTTGACTACCTGCACGGGCTGCAGCCGCAGCCCGTCGCGGCGGCCGCCGCATACGCGGTCTCGGCGGCTGCTTACTCGTCAGGGGAATTTCCGATTCGCGAGCTCGCGACTCAAACGAAAACTCACGTCCAATTGACGTCCAATAATCGGCGTCAAGGGTATCCAAAAGGCCTTCAGGGAGCCATCCGTGGCCTGTATTGTCAATGAGTTACCGAGAATTAAAACCCTTTCACGGCGATAACATCTGTCGAAATCCTATTGGAAAGAGGGGGAAGGGAATTGGGGTTGATCCCCAATAAGTCAAGATCGGCTCGCGCAATTAGAAGTTTGGTAACAAGTTGGAAGTATTTTGCCGGGTCACGCCGGCTCACAGATAAGCATTGCGATAGACAAAAATGCCAATAGAACCTGACTGGGTAGAAAAGCAGAGGTCGCGTGGACAGAGGTCGTGTGTTCGTTAAGGGTGCAATAAGAGTTCCCACTGACTCCTCAGGGCGCTAAAGGTGTCGTCCGTTGCCCCCTGTTTTCTGTTAGTTACGCGTTTCCTTTTTGCTGTCACGGCAGAGGTCGCGGGTTCGAGCCCCGTCGTCCCCGCCATACATTCCAAAAGACTTACGGGACGTATGGACTTAAAGTGACAACGAAATCTGGGCACAATACGCTTCCCAGCCTGCATTTTGAGCCTGTTTTGTTGAATCAGTTGTGCCCGCGCCCGCCACTTTTGTTCCCACGCTCGAAACCATCATGCTTACAACCTTGCTTTGTGCGGCCCGCTTGTTCGAGTTCACAGCTTGCGTATAAACGTCGAGCGTTATCCTGCTGTTCGCGTGTCGTAAAAGCTCCTGAACGGTTTTGACATCTTCCCCGTTTGCCTTTAGCAACGTGCCGAAGGAGTGGCGGAAAGTGTGCCAGCCGATGTTCTTGTTTATGCCGTTTGCTTTTGCAACCGGCCTGATGTGGCGCTTCATCAGGTTGTCCGGCCAATAGGGCTGTTTTCCCCTCATCGTCTCGCTGGCGAAGACGTAATCGTCATCCGATGTGTAGGTACTCTGACGGCGCCAGCGGAGAAGATCCTCTGCCATGTAACTGTCCATAGGGACGGGCTTAGCGGAGGCCTCCGTTTTGCAGCTGCCTACGACCTGGTGCCAGATCGATCGCGTGACACGAAGCTCTAGGTTCTCAAAATCGACGTCGATCCAGCGAAGTGCTAACAACTCGCTGACCCGAAGCCCAGTAGCTGCGTCGAGAAGTGCCAACGTGCGCTCCCGGGACAAACAACTTGCTGAGAAGGAGCTGAAGTTCGGCCAATTCGAGTACATCAGGTGTTCTCTCCCGTTTGTCGCTTTGGCGGACGAGCTTGATTGGGTTACGGTCAACCCACTCATAACGCATCGCGTGATGGAAGATGGCGCTCATGATATTTCGAATTTTCGCTTTCGTTCCTTTTGCCCGCTTTACGCTATCCAGCCACTCTTCTACTGCGACTGACCTGACCTGATCGATGTTGTGATCTCCCCAGCGAGGAATAATCCAACCCTTCAGATAGGATTCGTATCCTGCCCGCGTCGAAAACGCCTTTCGTCCTTGTTTCTCACCAGCCAGTTCTTTGAGTCGGTAGTGAGCGATTAACTCGGCGATTGTCTTCGGTCTGCCTTCCGTGAGCGGGGTTTGTTGGTTTGCGTCGATGCGCAACGCATGAGCTGCTTTGAGAGCTGCTGCCTCAGTGGTGAGACTCTCGAGCCGACGATGGCTTTTCGTTGCTTGCCACTTCCATCAGGTCCGGTCTGCCGCCATCGAAATATCCAAACATCTGAGCCACTCTGCCGCCTCTCGCGTTGCACGCTTCCTTGCTGATACCGTGTTCGCCTTGACATGAATACTCCTTGTTAAGGCGCAACGGATGGCTGTATTTAAACGTACCGCGACGCCAGGCAGAGGTCGATATCTTTGAGTTAGTTTGCGAGCCGAGTTTTCGATGACAGCACCCGTTTAATTTGCACGCTGGTTCCGTTCAAACCATGCGTTCAGGTCGGATAATACGAAAGCGCCACAGCTTACCAATGTGTGTCCCAGCGAATCTCGCCTCGTCGTGCTAGCTTTTGCAGCGTTTTGTGATGGATTTGGAGTAGGTCCGCTGCCTGTTCGCTGTTCAGAAGAGGTTCGAACTCCGGAACATCGAATCTGCCGTTGGCTTGAGCGTGAGAGGAAACAGGGTGAAATGGGTCTGCATATTGGCCTCCTTTTTCCTCACAATGCCCTCATTTTTGACAATTGTCCAAAGACTTAGATCAAAACATTTGATAGCTCCAAGGCATCAATCGGGCATTTTCAGGAACCCCGCGGAATTCGTGGGAATGAATGAGAAAGGAAGGAAATCCCGGGAAAAGTTTATTTCGTCCTCGCGGAGGTGGCCCTGATTCAAGTGTCTGGTTTGCCGGTTATACAGACACGTGGATCGGGTCAAGAAGACGTGACCATCCAATCTGCTCAAGGAGCGAATTATCCCGTTTTCCGGCCGATGAGCCGCTCTCTCCTGCGGAGGCGCTTCGCTATCATCCTCAAAAGTGTTTATCGGGCATGTGGATTAGTCCTGGTGTCCGTTCAGGAGAGCATACCCTTCTCTAAGCGTGGGCAGCTCGTTTCGGGCGGCCAGCCACGCCCCGCTATGATGGGGACTTATCGGCTGAAAGTTGGAAGATGCACTACATCGGTCTCGGGCACAGTCTCGAGCGGATTCCCCGCTTTGCGCCAGGCTGCTAGGCCGCCTACGATGACAAATGCCTGAAATCCCCATTCCCGTAAAAGATGCGCCACGCTACGGCTCGTCGCTTCCTTCTGGCAAGTGCAGTACAGGTAGATGTCCTTGTCTCGAGGAAATAGTGCTATTTCGGCGCTGAGATTGTTGGGCTCGACTCGAATCGAGCCGGGAATGCGGACAGCGCCTGCACTGTAATAACCATGGCTGCGCACATCGGCCAGCAGTATCTTTCCCGGGCCTTCGGTCTGCAGCTTCGCAGCCAATATCTGTACCTCTACGCGTGGTACAACCCGATCGGCGCGTTGCTTCCAGTACAACGAAATCCGATAACCTATAAAGGCAATCAGGGCAATGATGATTACAATCTCGACCGCATGTCCTGCTGCGCGAAATCCACTGACGATCTTCGCCACGAAATCGCGAAAGATGAACCCGATTGCGCCATATGAGAGCGCATAAAGGCTGGCGCCGAGGAAGTCCAGCCCCAGGAATTGAGAGAACCGCATTTTCATGCTCCCAGCCAGCGGCGCGGCCATCGTGCTCACCCCAGGAATGAACTTGTCGATTAACAGCGTGAGCCGTCCACGTTTATAGAACGATTCCGCGGAGCGCAGAACGCATCCTTCCGGATCGACAGAAACTTGGCACAGAAATTTCAAGATCGTCCATCCCATATGGCGGCCGAGGATGTAAAGGAGTGAGTCGGCCGACAACATCGCAGCGACCGCAAACAACGCGACCGCCGGCCCATACAGGGTACCCGCCGCCGCCGCAGCTCCGCCCGCAACAAGAGCCACTGCGCCCGGTACTGGCACACCGATGGCTTCTGCAAAAACAATTAGGCAGATGACGACGTATCCGTAGTGCACGATCAAGGAGGAGAAGTCATTCATGCGTCAGGTCTCAAGGCTAGCATGCACTGACTTCGGCGAACGATGGCTGCATCTTTCCACGGCAAGTGTTTCTGCACCAAAACAGCCGATGTCGTGCCCCCTTCCTTAGCGGTATAGGTCGCTTTTCTGCAATCTGCAAATGCGGTATTGAGCCTCCAACGGTCCGAAATGCCGGTTATACACTCAGGTGGTTCTGGCAAAGAGGGGGTGACGATCTTGGCAGCTCAATGAGCGCTTTGAACTGGTAGCGCCGGTTGAAGGAATGCCCTCCCGCAAGAGACTGAATTGAGAGATCACGTTCCAGGTCTGCTTTTATGTACTCCCGTATGCGACGCTGGCGGCTGAGCCCAAAGCCTCCTGTCGGGTTCTCTTCCCGCGATGGTGTTCTTTCGCACATTCAGATTCAGTATTCCGCCTTCTCGCCCTCTGCGGGGATTGAGGTAGGAACACCAGGGGTGCCGGCATAGGTGATGAGCAGCACAGTGGGTTCGTCACCCGACTCTCCCCGATGCACATCATCCACTGACTCTCCTATCGCTTGTCCTTGATGAATGACCTGAGTCTTGCCGCTGGCCTTGTCATGCAGCGTGAGAGTGCCTGAAACCACGTAGACAACGTTTGGGAATGGATGCGTGTGCCACGGCAGGGCGGTGTGCGGTGCGATGGTCAGCTTGATCATCGTGAGTTGTGGCTGACCCGTGGGGTAGTGCGTGTACGGCTTGCCGTTCCACGATTGTGTTGTTTGCAGCAGGATTTCGCGGTGACCACTTGCAACGCTCTTCGCTTGGGTTTGAGCAAGTATAGCCGTCACAGATGCTGCGATGACGATGGCGGTAATTCCAATGCTGCGGTACTTATAAGTCATGTCGGTCGTCTCCATTTAGGTAGCCATCAGGCCGGTGCTGCTACTTGAAACTCAGCATAGTCCCGCTTTTTTCCCGTGTGGGTGACGTGCCAGACGGCGCGCGCGCAATTGAAAGCTCGATTGGCCGAACTAGCCGGCAGGCCCAGCGCTGATTCGTGGCCATGCTTCTTCCGGTTCGCCCCGGCCAAGCGGGTTGCAGCATACATTTTCGTGGCGATCCTCACCAAACCCTAGGCTATTCGCCGCTTCGGACTTCCAACGGCGAAGTGTGAGGTATCTTGACGTACACAAAACGGATGAGCCAACTCTCCGCTATAAGAAGGATCACGGCGAGCAATATGAACAGCAGACCGCCGTTGAGGAGCATCAGGCCAAAAGGGATCAGCGTCCCCGCAGCGATGAGCACACCAACGCGCCATTGTTGCTCGCAGGTATAGAGTCGCGCATGGGCCGGCTGAAGGTTCGCAAACAACAACCCTAAGGGAATCACATTGAGCGCGAGCAGCACGATAAAGGCGGTGCGGAGGATGCCGGTGGCCTGCGTTTGCCCCATCAGGGCGCACAGGACAAGCAACTCGCCGCAACCCATCAGGAGGGCCGAATTGGTGAGATAACCTCCCAGCCAGCGCGCGTCTTTCCAACCTGGTTGCGCATTCGTGCTGAGCAAGACGCCCTTGTAGGCCGCGGAGCCGAAGCCAGGCAGCAGTCCCACGACCACCGCGAGTATGCGGGCCCACTCGAAGTCCCACCCCAGTTCGGCCAGCAGGCTGAGCCCCGCCGCCGCGGTCAGCGGGAGCGAAAAGATCGTCAGACACCACGTCCCCACCGACATAGGCGAACCGAGCTTGAAAACCCTGAGCATGTGATGGAAACGCAACGGATCGCCCAGATCCAACACGAGCAATCCGAGGTCAATGAGCAAAAACACGAGAGCAACTGGATAAGCCACTTTCGCCACGCGCATGAAGACCGCGGGCGCAGCCAACTCGCTGACCGCAGCGGCCAGGAACAGTCCGGTCGCCATGCCGTTGAGCAAAGCGTCCCAGGCGATGATGCCGTGCCATCCGGGCACCTTGGTCACCACCATATTCGTATAGCCGACCTCGCTCCCTTTTTCCGGCAAGGGAGATTCGGTCAAAGCGTGCTGCGGTCTGGAGTCTGCGTGCATTCAGGGCTTCAAAAGAAACACCACCACGAGGAGTGCGGCAATAGCGGCCAGGCCGCCTGTGACGGAACGAACGTAATCTCCCATCATATGCAGCCATGGATTGAATGGAGCATCCGGCAGGCCATAAACCGAAGGGCGATCGACAAGCAGATAGAAGGAATGCATTTCGGAATAAGTCTCAGTAGGGGCGTCGCCATAAAGGTACGCCTGCGGGACGCCGCGCTGGTGAAGTTCCTCCACACGTTTGCGGGCCTGCTCGCGAAGCTCTTCGACCGGGCCGAAGTGGATAGATTGGGTTGGACATGCCTTGGCGCAAGCCGGCTCCAGACCGTCGCGCTGGCGGTCATAGCAGAGCGTGCATTTGTGCGAATGCCCGCCCATGTCGCTGCGAGTAATGACGCCGAACGGGCAGGCCGCCACGCAGCACGAGCAACCGTTGCAAATGTCGGCCTGAATATAAACGTTCTCGAACTCATTTTGAATAATGGCGCCCGTCGGGCAAGCCTGATGGCAAGGGGCCGCCAGGCAATGCTTGCAGTGGTCGCTCATCATGAGCCAGCGGTTAAGAGCCTGCTCGTTGGACACCGTGTCCAGGGAAGCAAGCTCGCTTGACGATTCGTGGGAGAATTGCTCAATGAATTTCACATGGCGCCAGGTTGTCGCCGACAACTCGGTCGTATTGTCATAGCTATTGCCGGAGAAGTTAAAGCCATCCGAGGGTAGTTGGTTCCACTGCTTGCACGCCACCTCGCAAGCCTTGCAGCCGATGCATACGGTCGTGTCTGTGTAAAAGCCCGTAGCCTGCTGGGGCTTGGGCGGTTCACCACGCAGGAATGGATAGATCAGGCGTTCCACCAATTGGAACAGCAGGCCGCGCGGCGGATCGCTGGTCTGGGGCAACGCGGACAGTTCCATTTCTCTACTTGCCATGTCCGATCCTCCCTTCTGGTTGGGCGCTGGCCGGCGTGTCCGGGATCGGATCGAGAGTCGGCCAGGGCGCAGCGGGCACCGTCGGGTGCGGAGCCGGGCCTTCGAGCCGCCCGGCCTGGACCTGGCAGGTGAATGCCTTGCTTTCGTGCATGCTCACGTTCGGGTCGGCCATAAGCGCGGTCAGGTCGTTGGCGTTGCTGCCGACGCTCTCCCCGGCGAAAGCCCAGTGGAACGGGAGGCCGATCTGGTGGACCACGCGCCCCTCGACGACAAAGGGCCGCAGCCGCCGGGTCACCATTGCACGGGCCTCGATTCGACCGCGCGGCGTTTGGATCGTCATCCAGCCGCCGTGAACAATACCGCGTTCCGCGGCCAGCTCGTAGCTCAGCTCGGCGAACATCGCCGGCTGCAATTCGTTCAGCCAGCTATTGAAGCGGCTCATGGGCCCGCTCAGGTAATGCTCGGTAAGACGGAATGTAGTGGCCACCACGGGATACTCGGCTGTCGGCGTGTGGGCGATGTGGTTCAGCGGTCCTTCGAAAAAACGCACCGTCGGGTTGGTATTGTGTTTGGGATAGAGCAGGTTGCCCAGCGGCGACTCGACCGGCTCGTAATGCGTCGGAAGAGGCCCGTCCTTGGGGCCGGGGGAGTACAGCCAGCCCAGTCCGTCGGCCTTCGTGATGAAGGGCTGAGTGCCGGCGATGGCGGCCATGCCCGTCGCGCCTGGGGCCGGTTGGTAATCGGGCGCCTTGTCCACCTCGAAGTCCGGTTTGTCGGGTCCGACCCAGCGCCGCTTCTCGGAGTCCCACCAGACCAATTTCTTACGCTCCGACCAGGGCCGCCCCTCGGGGTCGGCCGAGGCGCGGTTGTACAGGACGCGGACATTGTTCGGCCAGGCGAAGCCCCATTCCGGTTGGATTGGGTTATCCGTGATCTTGCGTTCGTCCGCACGGTTGCGGCCCGGCTCGGGGAAGACGCCGCTGTAGACCCAGCAGCCGCATGCCGTCGTACCGTCGTCCTTCAACTCTGAGTAGCTGCTCACAAGACGAGGCCGCCCGGTGCGCGGGTCGGTTTCATCCAGCCGGTGACCGTTTATCTCCATGAGGACCTTCTCCAGGTCCGGTTCACCTTCAATGCGGCTGAGCGTTCCATCCGGCAGACGCGGCTGCTCGTCAAAGTCGTAGTCCCAGGTGAGGTTCAGCAGCGCCTGATCCTTAGGATCGGTCGAGCCGGCATAGAGCTGCTTGAGGCGCTTACCCAGGTTGTAGTAAAACCAGGCGTCGGAACGGGAATCGCCGGACGGATCGACGGCTTTCTTGTGCCATTGGATCAGCCGCTGCGTGTTGGTTAAGCTGCCCTCCTTCTCCTGAGCAGCCGCCGCAGGGATGAAGAAAACCTCGGTCCCGATCTGGGAGGGCGGTGGCCCATTCGGGTCGTTCTTCCAGAAGAGGGCGCTTTCAGTCTCGAACCAGTCG
>Ga0210391_10005580_pt1 | contig 10355 bp, 11 predicted proteins | sample IncBWC12OmetaG_FD_160573 | JGI IMG/M metagenome (GOLD analysis project Ga0210391, IMG submission 160573) | Forest soil microbial communities from Barre Woods Harvard Forest LTER site, Petersham, Massachusetts, United States - Inc-BW-C-12-O ...
CAAAACACACGCTAGGAATTCCTGCCGGGGGATGGATTACCAGCGAGGCGGCCCGAGCAAACGTGCAGCAACAACGTCACCAGAGCGACGCCATCCTGGTGGGGGTGGGGACGATCTTGGCTGACGATCCGCTCCTCACCGATCGCAGCGGTAATCCACGACGACGCTCGTTGCTGCGCGTGGTTCTGGATTCGCACTTGCGCCTGCCGCTGGAATCGCTACTGGTGCAAAGCGCGGGAAATGACGGCATGAGCAAGAAAGACGTGCTGGTCTTTTGTTCCTCACCCGACGAAAAGAAGAAAGCGGAACTGGAGGCGCGTGGCGTTCGTGTCGAGCAGCTTCCAGCAGACGCGCCGGACAGCCACCCCGATTTTCGCGCGATCCTCCGCCGCCTCGGGCAACTTGAAATCACCAGCGTCATGATCGAAGGCGGATCGGTTGTGAACGGAGCAGCGCTAGCCTCCGGGGTGGTCGACAAGGTTTTTCTGTATTACGCGCCAAAGATTCTGGGCGCCGGGTCTGTTCCATTCGCCACAGGCGCAGGCTTCTACCATCGGGACGAAGCATTGCAAGTCAAGCATCTCCAGTTGCACCGCTTTGGAGAAGACTTCGCGGTCGAGGGCTATCTGCGCGATCCCTATGAAGGGTAGGCAGTGCCTCAGTTTGAATTTCTCCATTTCGCTACAGCCAAGAATACGCGAATGACGAACCCGATCGTGACAACGATGACAAGATCGCGCAGGAATGAGAGCTGCCCCGACCAAATGTCGAAAGCAAAGCTCATGGCCAAGTAGGCTCCGATGCCAACCTTCGTCGGTGTATTCATAACTACATTGAGATCAGACCACATCGACATCGGTGCGACGCCCTTTCCTGTACTGACCGCGCTTGGCTGACTTCGGAAGGTAATTGTCAGCCATCGTCACGATTTCCTCAAGGGCCCGAACACGGTCGCTCGGGCCAGTGGCCATTGCCGGGGTCATTCGCAGCGTCTTGCGGACCCTGCGGAAACTGAGGCACTACCGAAAGAGCAAGACCGCTTACCTCTCACCCGCCATGGGTTTATGATGTTTGGTTCCTCATCGAGGTCTTCATGTTTACTGGCATCGTGGAAGAAGTTGGGCGGGTTACACGCATTGAACAGAACGGCGAAAATCGCCGCATTACGGTCGCTGCCGAGAACGCAGCCAGCGAATTAAAGACCGGCGACAGCATTGCAGTCAGCGGAGTCTGCCTGACCGCCGTCGACATCCAGGTAGGATCGTTCTGCGCCGATCTGGCTCCGGAAACCTGGGAGCGAACGTCGTTCTCGCGGATGCATGAAGGCGCGCTGGTCAACCTGGAGCTGCCTATGAAGGCCGACGGCCGCTTCGGTGGTCACATCGTTCAAGGCCACGTCGATGGCGTCGGCGAGCTCATCGCGCTGGAGCGAATTGCCGATTCGGAAAACTGGTGGCTGCGCATCGAGTTGCCCCACGATGTGGAGAAGTACACGGTCTACAAGGGATCGATCTCGATTGAAGGCATCAGCCTCACCGTGGCAAGACTTGAGGGCAGGAACTGCACCGTTGCCATCATCCCTCACACTGTCGAGATGACCAACCTCGATTCGCTCCGGCCCGGCGATCCGGTCAATCTAGAAGCTGATCTGATCGCAAAATATGTCGAGAAGATGATGGCCAGGGAACCAACCGAGAGCGTGCTCACGGTGGAAGAGTTGGTGCAGCAAGGGTTTTGAAGGCAGTGTCCAGTGGCCAGCTGGGATACTTCAGAATGTGGTTTCGTACTATGCAGAACATCAGGACTGCGCGATCTCACCAAACGATCTCTGCAAACAACCCCGGCCTCTGCGGCGACTGCTTTCACGCCCGGCGAGTAACGTCCGACAGAGGCTCGATGTTTCTTCAGTGTGGGCTTTCGTTCACCGACGCGCGGTTCGTGAAGTATCCGCGCCTTCCGGTTCTCACGTGCAGTGGCTACGTCAAACACTCAGGCTCGGCGAGTCCGCCGTGATCTTCGAATCCCAGCTTCAACTCGTCCAGATTGAGGAACTCCTGCACGATCGGCTCATTGGACTTCTCCAGTTCCGCGTAAGTGCCAAAGAAAATTGACTTTCCTTCGTATAGAAACACTACCCGGTCGGCCAACTTCTGGGCGAGACGCATGTCATGAGTGACGACGATGCTGGTCAGACTCAGCTGCAGCTTGAGCCGTTTGATGAGATCGCCGAGCAGTTGCGCCATCAGAGGATCCACCATGGTTGTCGGCTCGTCGTAGAGAACACATTCCGGCCGCGCCGCCAGCGCCCGGGCAATCGCTACCGATCGCTTCATGCCGGTCGAGAGATCCGAAGGCAGCAGGTCCCGCATCTCCTGCACTCCGACCATCTTCAGCAATCCGTCGACGATCTCATAAATCTGCTCTTCGTTTAGATCTCTGCTTTCGCGCAGCGGGAACGCCACATTCTCGCCGACCGTGAGGGAGTCAAACAGCGCCCCGTTCTGAAAAACCATGGTGACCTTTTTCCGTATGGCTTCCATCTGGTGTTCGGAAAAGTCGGTGATGTCCTCCCCGGCGACGATCACCCGTCCGGAATCGGCCTTAAGAAAACCAACGATAAGTTGCAGCGAAACCGATTTACCCACGCCGCTGCGCCCCAGGATGCAGACGGTCTCGCCGGGCATGACGTTGAAATTAACGTGATCGAGCACCGCTTTGTCACCGAAGGCTTTTGAGACCTCGCGGAATTCGATGTAGGGTTTGACCGGATCGGGCATTGGTTGTTCTCACGAATCAGTTGTTCAACGAGCCGTTAGGCGCGTCGTTTCTCAGCCTCCAACTCCTCGGGCGTGTTCAGGTTGCGGAAAATAGCGGATGAGAATCCAGCGCCCTCGAATTCTTCTTGCTCGATCACTAGGGTGTGAACCTGATCGAACAATCGGTCGATCCTATTTTGCCGGGCTTGCAAGGCACGCTCTGCGACAATGGCAAACTCCCGGCGGTAAATAGCGCAGAGCGGCTGCCGGCGGCCGTCGCTGTGCGGAACGATCACCGCCGCATCGGGCGCACTCCGCGCCTGGGCGATTAAGGATCGCAAAAAAGCCGGTGAAACGAACGGCATGTCGACCGCGAGCATCAGGTTAAGTTCGGTCGATGAACCCACTAATGCCACATGAATTCCGCCCAGGGGTCCTGTGTCACGAAAAACATCTTCCACCACAGGGGCGAACTCCGCAAACTTTTCCTTACTTCCTACAATCCACACGCCGGAGGAAACCGAACGGGCCAGGTCGAGTGCGCGCGCCAGGAGTGTCCGGCCCTCGTACTCGACAAACGCCTTGTCCCTGCCCATCCGCGTGCTCTTGCCACCAGCTAGGATGAATGCACTCACGTTGCGGGCAGAGCCGTTTTCCACGGCACGATCATACACTCTGATTATAGGAAGTGACGTACGGTAACATTTTCCACAGTGTAAGTATGTGCATCAACTCGGTTTGTCTTCCAGTTCATCCGGCGACCGACACGAAAGTAACCTACCCAAGAATTCGACTCTGGGAGATGATGAGCTTCCGGCGGCCCGCAAGGTCCGGAAGTAACCATCATGCCGCAAAAAATAATGGATGTTCTCATGCTTGGGCGCTGCTCCCACGAGTTCTCCTGGCCACGGCGTGGCACAGATGGAGACTACTACCAGGTTTGCCTGTTGTGCGCGGCCGAGTACAAGTATGACTGGACCACGATGCGCCGCACCCAGCGCGTGGAGCACGCTCAGCCCGATAACGTGGTCCGGCGCGGGCACACGCGGGAAAAGCGGCCGTCCTGGACGCCGCGCGCTCGCCGCCTGAAGCTCGACGTAGCGCTTCGCTACCGCGTCAACAACACCAGCGCTTGGCATGAGGGAACGATCGACAACCTGAGCCAGAGCGGGCTGCTATTTCGCGGGCCGCAGCAGTTGCCGGTGAACGCCTTGATCGAAATGGTATTCGAGATGCCCGAAGAAATCTCTGGCCAGAAGAATCGCAACGTCCTCTGCCAGGGTCGCGTGATGCGCTCAAAGAACAAGCAGGGCAAGGAAACCCAGGACGAGGATGCGGAAGACGGCACCGGCCTGCTGGCCGCCTCGATCGTCGACTACAAGTTCATCCACTAGAAAACCGGGCGTGCCCACCGTTCCTAGGGAGAGCATGGCCACCCGCAAGTCGCGCCCGCGATTCGCTTCGTCGTACACTCTGAAGGCGCGGCGAGTTTATCTCCATGCCTCCGATCACAGCGCTTCTCCACACCAAGAACGATGCCTTACGTCTGGGGCGGGCGCTCGAAATGATTCTTCCCTGCTCCGAAATTGTGATCGTCGACCATCATTCCGTCGACACTACTCTGCGCGTCGCGCGCGAATACGGAGCGCGAATTGTGACCGCGGATGATCTTCGTGCGGCAAGTCACTACCTGGACTTAGTGCGACACGACTGGATTTTCTGCCTGGAGCCAACGGAATCCATCAGCGAAGGACTGCAGGCGAGCCTGTTCGAGTGGAGTGCGCTGCCAATTCAGCTGAGCCCGAGCGGCGCGGCCAGCGAATCCGCCTTTTCCGTGCTCGTACGGCACCAGACCGGCGAAGGATGGCGGCAGCTGCCTGCTGCCGAAACCCGCCTCATTCCCCGCGGTTGGACCCGCTGGCACGGACGGCTCCCAGCTCACGACCCGTCCTCCAACGCGCTCCAGGGGGAACTGTTGCGTTTCGCATCTCCTTAAACGGTTTACTCTTGCGACCGGCCACGGCCTCAGCGCTCGGAACTAGCTTGAGCGCAATTGTCCGATTGGACAGTGACTTCAGTACCTTAGTCCTCCCTGCCCCTGCCGCCTTATAATCCACTCAAGAACCGACAATAGCTGCGTTCTGATGAAGATGTCGCGGCAGTATGGCCGCAGCTTTCAAACGAACGCCCGTGAGACTTAGTGGATCCATTTCTTGCATCTTCGATGTTTCTCTTCGGGCTGGCCTTTGGCAGCTTCCTGAACGTGTGCATCTATCGCCTGCCGCTGGCCTTGTCGGTGGTCACACCCCGTTCAGCCTGCCCGAATTGCCACCGCCAGATAGCCTTTTATGACAACTTGCCCGTGCTCAGTTGGCTGTTCCTCGGCGGACGGTGCCGTCACTGCAAAGCCAGAATTTCGCCTCGCTACCTGTTCATTGAAGTGCTGACTGGCGTTCTCTTTCTCGGCTGTTACGCTTATTCCGGACTCACGGTTGCCACTCTAAAATACTGCGTCTTCGGGTTTCTCCTGCTCGGTCTTATCTTCACCGACGCCGAAACCAAATTGCTGCCGGACAAGCTGACGCTGCCCGGCCTTGCCCTGGGCCTGCTGTTCAGTTTGCTGGTTCCGGTACATGACATGGCTTCGCAGTTTCTGCCCGGGATGTTGAGTCTGCCCTTCAGCGCAGATCTCGCCGCCCGCCTGTTCTCCCTGCTCGATGCCATGCTGGGCGCGGCCGTCGGCGCTTCGTTTATCTACGGAGCGGGAGCGATCTACTTGCGCTGGCGCGGAGCGGAAGGCATGGGCTTCGGAGACGTAAAGCTGATGGCCTTGGTGGGCGCATTTCTCGGCATGAAACTCACGATTTTCACGATCTTCGCCGGTTCGCTAGTGGGGTCGATGTTTGGTTTGACCACGGTCTTCGTGGTGTGGATTAAGCGCACCCACCGGTTCACGCGGCGGCTCGATAACCTGAAAGCGGCGCGCCGACGTGGCTGGCAGTCCGCGCAAATGGTCTACCGCCATTATCAAATGCCCTTCGGCGTTTTCCTGGGCAGCATGGCGTTGCTCGCCCTGTTCGTCGGCAATCAATTCTTGAGTTGGTATGGGAGGCTCTGGTGGTAAGGCTGCTGGCCAATCCGTTGCTCTTTCCCGCTGCGCTGGTTTTCGCCGTAGCCGCTGTGGCATTCGTGTTTGGCATTTGGGTAATTCGCGGCTTACGGCGTAGCATTGCCGAGGAAGCTAACCTCGATTCCTCAGCCCCCACTCCCTCCCTGGAAACTCTTCCGCTCCATCTCTATAACACCGTCATTCAGCAACTGAAGCAGCAGAAACATGAGTTACAGGTACAGACGCAGGTTGAACAACGCCGCGCCCGCACCACTGAGAATTTCAGTCAGGCCGTACTCTCCAATCTTTCCTCGGGCGTGCTGGTGTTCGGCGTCAACGGGCTGGTGAAGCAAGCAAATCCTGCCGCCAAAGAGATCCTCGGTTTCCATTCCCCCTCCGGCATGAGCGTGGAAGACATCTTTCGCGGCGCTGCCGTCTTATCGGCGAGCTCTTCGGCCGTCTATGCCGCCGGATCGGGAGACACGCCCGGACGTCTCTCTGAAGAAATCAACGCGGTGCTGCGCGAGGGAAGTAAATGCCGGCAACTGGAGGCGGACTATGCAACTCCAGCGGGCCGCACAATTCGCATCGCGGTCACGGTTTCGCCCGTGCCGGCAGTCGACGGCGGGTTGCTCGGAGCGGCTTGCCTGATCAGCGACCGCAGTGAATTCGAGCGCATTCGCCACCAGCAAGAGTTGCATGGCGAGATTTCCGCGGAGATGGCTTTGGAGCTGCGGACTTCTCTGGCCACGATCGCCGGATACGCCCAGCAACTGGCACGGAATCGGGATCCGGAGATGGCTCCGCAATTGGCTGCTGACATTGCCAGCGAGGCCTCGCGCCTCGATCGCCATATTGGAGGATTTCTGTCCGACAAACGCTCCGCGGCCACAGCAACTCAGGCGGGCGCCGCGGGACTCGGCAGTTGAAGATCGCTCGTGAAGATCGCACGGTACTAAATGTGCAAGTGAAGGGTGAATCTATGAAGCGCATCACACTGATCGGAATAGCACTCGCTTTGTCCACAGCTCTGCTGGCTTCTATGGCGGTCGCACAGAGCACAGCTCCGGGACCGAGTCAATCGTCGCTCGGCGACTACGCCCGCAAGATCCGCAAGGATCCTGGTACGGCCAAGGCGAGGCCCAAAGTCTTTGACAACGATAACCTGCCAACCGATGACAAGCTTTCTGTCATCGGCGAGAAGTCCGCCGACAATGCCGGAGGGGCTCCCGGTGATGACAAGAACGCTGCTGGGACCAATGCCGACGACGACCAGGCCAAGAAGCAAGCCGCCTGGAAATCCTGGCAGACCAAGCTAGGCGCGCAGAAAGATCTGATTGACCTGGCCACCCGCGAACTCGACGTGCTGCAGCGCGAATACCAACTGCGCGCCGCCGCCATGTACGCCGACGCCGGCAACCGCATGCGCAACTCCGCGGAATGGGATAAGCAGGACGCGGATTACAAGGCAAAGATTGCTGACAAACAGAAGGCGGTTGAAGACGCCAAGTCTAAACTGACGGACATGCAGGAGGAAGCCCGCAAGGACGGCGTTCCCTCTGCGATGGTTGACTAGACCTGCTCGACGAGATGCGCCCCGTCGCGGAAGCACGCCGCGCCGTTCGCAATCCGAAACCAGAAAGCGCCGGCTCAAGTGCCGGCGCTTTCGTTTCAGCAATCCACCTGAAGACTGGCGGCAGTTCATTCGGTTGGCTTCATGCTTTTACGGAGCCCGAGAAGCTGCTTCACGTGATGCCGTCCATGTACAAAATGAAACGTTCTCCACTGGCCGGCCGTCAACGGGCCCAGAATTAGATGATCGAGTAGACGCCTGTTGCGCCCAAAGCGGGCTTCACACTGCGCGATGATCGCATCCATCTCCACAATTTTCGCTCCCAGCTCGCTGCGAACTTTCATTCCCGGCAGGCCTTTCGGGCGGGTATTTGTGGGTGCCTGGCGGCCCTCGGGCATGTGCTGTAATCCCACAACCACCAAGGTCCGCATACGATGCTTCAAGGATGCCCGCGTCACCAGCGGTTTGCCGGCCTCCAACACCTTAGCGAATCCCTTGATCGTTCCCGTGTAGGTCAGATACAGATGTTCCAGGATCTCCGCCGCGCACCATTTGTCCGTGGGATGCCAGCTTAGTTCTTCGCTCGACAGACCTTCGACCGCCGACTCGATAGCTTGCTTCAACTCTTCGAGGCAGGAATCCATTGCAGCACTCTCGTGTTTCTGCGCGCTTCAGGTAGAATGTTGCGCGACAATCAAAACACTTATTTATAACAGGAAGGTCGCCATGAAGATGCGGGACTTCGTTCAGCCCGGGACCGCCGTCGTCACCGCAGTCAACGAAGATGTCATCGCCGGAACCAGCGACACCACCGGGACGGTTTCGCGTGCTGGGAGCGGCGCGGCCAAAACGGTCTTGGTGGCCAGTCTTCTCATGATTCTCGCTGTGCTTACGGGCTGCGACTCTAATACCACTAACACGCCCCCGGCCAAGCCGGAGGTCAAGCCTCCCGAACTGCTCACGGGCCGCGCGGCATTTTATAAGACGTTTATTGCCGCCCGCAATTATGCAGCGGATGTGAAGCCCTTCCGGATCGAGTCGACACCGTCGAGCGAGAGCAACGGCCAGGATGGCAAATCGACAATCTGGCGCTCCAGTTACGCGTCCGCCACGCAACACGGTGTGAAGCCTTTTTTCTGGTCTGGCAGCAATACTCCTGATGCACCCTCGCGCGGCGTCTCACCGGGAAATGAGGATGTATACAACCCCAGTAATGCGTCCACTCAGGTTTTTGACGCGGCATTTCTGAAGATAGACACCGACCAGGCATTCGCCGAGGCCCAGAAACATGGTGGCGACAAGATTCTCGAAAAGGATCCCACCACTCCAGTGCTCTACATCTGCGAGTGGAACCACAACACCAATCAGCTGGTTTGGCATGTGGTCTATGGCGCGTCTCGCGACACCGCCAAACTAACCGTTACCGTCGACGCCTCGACCGGCGCCTTTATCCGGGTAGAGAAATAAACCGGGCCAAAGCGGCTCTTAGCTTCTTGGGCTGGCACAGGTTCGGGTTGCAGATAGGTGTGCGCCTGCCGGAGCCCCTTACGGGAAAGGCTGTAGACCGGAAACCCCGAGACGAGGCACGACACAGCCTGCGGGTTTAACCGTATTGCTAGTGTGAAATCGTCTGTACGATATTAGTTAGACATCGTCAAAGCAATCGGGCCATGCAGTAAATCGTAGAGGTAGGGATAGAAACCAGGAGGCGGGCCCTTGCCCAGACAGGCAGATCCTCAACTCGAACAGCGCATCCTTGACGCCGCCTGCCGTCTGTGGTCCCGAGGTGGCGAAAAAGCCCTAACCATGCGCGGCGTCGCCAAGGCCGCCAGCACGACTACTCCCACTCTCTACGAGCGTTATAACAACCGCGATGACATTCTCCGTGCAGTGCGCCTCCAGACCCGCGCCGAGCTTTTCGCAGCGCTCAGCCGCACCCGATCACTTCCGCAAGCGTGCCAGTGCTATCTGGAGTTTGCCATCGAGCATCGCCATGCCTACGAGGTTCTCTTCGATGGATTCGCGCAGCCTCCGTCGCTCCACGAGCCCTGGCCATCCTTCAACCTCATGCGCCTGCGTCTGGCGCAGCGCCTGGGAGGAGATCCCCGCAAACACACGCGCCTCATGCTTTCGCTGTGGTCGCAGATGCACGGTACCGCGATGCATCTGATCCGGGGAGGTGTTACTGGACCCCTGCGCACGCAAATGATTCATTCCTCTCTGGACGCGGTCGAAGCCATTGTTGTACAAGCTGCCCGCACCAAGGGCAAGGCTCACTCCGGTCCGAAATGGCCGGCGAACCTGGTCCTCGGAGAAGCCGCCCAGAGCACGGTGAGCGAAGGAGAGACTAATGGCAGGACGCAATCCGGTGCAAAGCGGGGCGCTCGCACGAAACGGAAACTGGCAGTCCGGCTACGCGCCCTCCGCACCGGCGCATGATCCCGTCAGCGCCCGCAGCTACTGCGCGGTCTGCGCTTTCAGCCGGTTAATCGCCTTCTGCGCCTCTGAAGCCTGTGGGCCGTTCGGCAGAATCTTCAAATAACTCTCGTACTCGGCGCGGGCATCGTCCCAGATTTGCAGCTTTTCCAGGCATATCGCCAGCCGGATCGTCGCCACCGCGTCGTTGTCCTTGTAGCGCAAGGCCTCGCGGTAGCGGTCTTCGGCCGCGCGGTAGTTCTGGCGTTTGAAATAGAAATCGCCCACTTCGACGTCTTTCGCGGCCTTGTGCGGATCCCAGCTATGAAGCTCGGTTATTCCGTCGCTGCCTGAGGTGGCGGCCTCTGCCTCAGACAGGGCTGCGGAACTCTGGGGATGCGCCTTGGCATCGTCCGCGGGAGGACTCAAGTCAACCTGCGTGTCTTTGCTCGAACTCTCGCCAACACCCGCCCCCAAATCGTCCGCCTGAACGCTATCCGAG
>Ga0210391_10005581_pt1 | contig 10354 bp, 5 predicted proteins | sample IncBWC12OmetaG_FD_160573 | JGI IMG/M metagenome (GOLD analysis project Ga0210391, IMG submission 160573) | Forest soil microbial communities from Barre Woods Harvard Forest LTER site, Petersham, Massachusetts, United States - Inc-BW-C-12-O ...
CCCTGTGCTTCACCTCGAGGTGAATAGCGAAGGCAGGAGCAACGTCCCGCAGACCTCCCCGAGCCAGTCCAGCAGCTCTACCAACATCTTCGAGCTCGCGGTCGGGCACGTGTCTCTTACTCGCGGTGAGATCGATTACGCTGACCGGAAAACGCCAGTAGATGCCGACCTCCACGACCTGGGAACGAATATTATTTTCGAGCCTTCAGCCACTCGCTACCGTGGTTCGATTTCCTACAACAATGGAAATCTTCATTATGCCGAGTACACTCCGTTGCGTCACAGTTTCAGTGCAGGATTCAGCGCTACACCCTCGGCTTTTTCGCTCGAATCCGCTGTCCTGAAAGTGGCGTCGTCGTCCGTTACTTTGTGCGCGAACTTGACTAACTACAGCAATCCTGTAGTCGCAGGAGATTACGGCATTCGACTTCATGCCCAGGACCTTGCCGCCATCTCGCCTGAAACCAAAACAGCCGGTGATATTTTGCTGACTGGCAATATCCGGTACCAAAGCGAACGTAACCAATCTTTTCTACGAAGCGTTTCCATCGAGGGAAATATCGGCAGCGAGGCACTATCAGCGATCTCCTCAGGCGCGCGCATTGAAATGCGTCAACTCCAGGGACGATATCAGCTTGCCAACGGTACGCTGCACGCGAACGGTATCGAAGCGGAGTTGCTTGATGGCCGAATTCATGCTGATCTCGACGTGAAGAATCTCGATACAACACCGTCGTCGCGAGTCCGTGCTACTTTGCACAGCATTTCGCTTCGCGCAGCCCAGCAGGTCGTAAACAAACCCGCTCTGGACCGCGTTGCCGTGTCAGGAATAGTCGACGGCACAGCCGAAGCCGTGTGGACCGGCGACATGAGCAAGTTGGTCGCTCACTCGGACCTTACCCTGCGCGCTGCTATGAGCTCTCCTAACCCCTCCGCGAGCTCCATTCCAGTGGACGGCATCATTCATGCCGCTTATAACGGCCTGAACCACGTTCTTGCTGTCCATGACACAACTTTGCAAATTCCCTCCGCGATTTTGACCGCAGAGGGACAAATCAGCCAACGCTCTCGCCTGGAGATTCATGTCAACGCGAGCGACTTCCATAGGTTGATCGAGCTGGCTTCGGCATTTCGCTCTACAACGAACGCGTTACCGTTAGTCTCAGGATCGGGAGCCATGAACGTCACGGTGCAAGGCTCATTGCAGAAGCCGCAGATATCTGGCACGCTCACCGCGCAGAATCTTGACGTCCGAGGTAGCCAGTGGAAAAACGCCTCGCTTTCTATTCAGGCCGATCCGTCACGGGTTGTCTTATCAAACGGCACACTGACCGGTGCGCAACGCGGCCAAGCTTTCTTCAGTGCAACTATCGGACTGTACGATTGGTCTTATCTTGATTCCAATCCGATTCAAACGAATCTCTCGTTGAGGAACATGTCGGTGACGGATTTGGAACATTTCGCCAACGTTCAATATCCCGTTAGCGGGACTTTGTCAGCGAATGTTTCCGTGAGTGGATCAGAAATGGAACCTGCAGGATCCGGTTCGTTCGACGTTGCGAACGCCCGCGTGTATGACGAGCCGATTCAGACGCTCGCCGTAAAGTTCCATACCGAAAGCGGGTCCGTTGTTTCTACTTTGAATGTGGCTACCACTGCAGGATCTGCCAACTCGAGCCTGACCTATACCCCGAAAACAAAAGGCTACAAAATCCGTCTTGATGCTCCTGCGATTGTGTTGCAGAAACTCAAGGCGGTGCAGGAAAAAAACTTGGCGGTGAACGGCACGTTGAGCCTTTCCGCGAGTGGACAGGGCACTCTCGATAATCCTCAACTGAGTGCCATCCTTCAGCTACCGAAGGTCGAAGTGCAGCAGAACTCGATTGCCGGAGTGAAAGCAACTGTCGATGTTGCAAACCATCAGGCTGATCTCGCTCTGGATTCGCAAGTCGCGCAGGCCTTCGTCAAGGCTCGTGGCCATGTGAATCTGACAGGCGATTATGAAACCAACGCATCCATCGACACCGCCGCTGTTCCACTTGACGTGTTGCTGGCAACCTATGCAGGCGGTGTACCGAAGGGTTTCCAGGGCCAGACCGAATTTCACGGCACGCTGAAGGGGCCGTTAAAAGATAAGACCCAACTTGAGGCCCACCTCACCATCCCGACGCTGAGCGCCAGCTATCAGTCGCTGCAAATCGGGGCTGCTGGGCCGATTCGCGCAGACTACTCCCATTCCGTCATCACGCTCGAGCCGGCTGAGATCCGAGGCACAGACACTTCTATTCACATCGGGGGCAGCGTCCCACTCGCTGGCACCGGATCTCCAACGCTTACGGCACAGGGTTCGATCGATGCTCGCATCCTGCGTATCGTTTCTCCTGATTTGCGCAGCTCGGGAACAGTTAGTTTGGATGTTCGCACCTCAGGCTCCGTGAAGAGTCCCGTAGTTCAGGGACATGTCCATCTGCAAAATATCGCATTGTCAACAGCGGCAGCGCCGCTCACCGTCGACAAACTGAATGGCACTGTCGACCTGAGCAATGAGCGCGTGCAAATTTCCAATCTCTCGGGGGAGATGAACGGCGGACAGGTCTCCGCCACCGGTTCGATCGAGTACCGACCCAGCCTGCAATTTAATGTCGCTCTGCAAGGAAAATCAGTTCGCTTGTTGTATCCGGAAGGCTTGAGAAGTTTGTTTGACAGCAGCCTTAACTGGACGGGTACGCTCCAAGCTTCCACATTGACGGGGCGCGTACTGGTTGATCAACTTTCCTTCACGCCGGATTTCGATCTCGCTACCTTCAGCGACCAGTTCAGTAATGTCGTCGCCCCCGCCGAGCCTGGCTTTGACGACACCATCAAGTTACAAATTGCAGTCCAGACGAAAGACAATCTCAGCGCGACCAGTTCGCAGGTCAGCCTCGCAGGAAGCGCCGATCTCAACGTGATCGGGACGGCAGCCAACCCGGTTGTCATTGGCAGAACCGATCTCACCTCGGGCGAACTCTTTTACCGGGGTGTTCGTTATCAGCTGCAGCGCGGCATTATTGCTTTTCAGGACCCGACTCAGATCAGGCCGGTGCTGGATGTTTCCGTTACCACAACGGTCGAGCAATACAATTTAACCCTGAATTTGCGGGGGCCCTTCGACCGGCTCACAACATCGTATGTTTCCGATCCTCCGCTGGCCATGGCTGACATCATTAATCTGATTGCGATGGGCAAGACTACTTCGGAATCGGCTGCCGCCAGTCAAAGCACAGATTCAATCATTGCCTCGCAAGCCCTCGGGCAGCTCGGCAGCGGCGTTCAGAAACTCGCCGGAATTTCCAGCCTGCAAATCGATCCACTTCTGAGCGGCAACAGTCAGAATCCTTCAGCACAAATCGCGGTCCAGCAGCGTGTGACCAAGAATTTTCTTTTTACCTTCTCGACCGATGTTTCGCAGCCAGGACAAGAAATTGTTCAGGGCGATTACCAGATCAATAAAAAATGGTCGGTCAGCGTGGAGCGGGACCAACTCGGTGGAGTATCTGTCGATGGCCGCTTCCACACTTCGTTTTGAGCAGGCCTGTGACGTCGCGTTTTCCTACTTGGGTCAAGCGGCGCTATGAAAAACATCGCCGGTCGCCGATCCATGCCTTTGCGACAATTGTCCCTTACCGCATGCTCTGGCTAATTCTGCGTTGAGCTCCGCGCCTACCAGTAATGCGATGGAATTCCAGTAAAACCACGTCATGAAAGCTATAAACCCCGCCAGAGTTCCATACGTCCGGCTGAGGTTCGCGACATGACGAAAATAGAATCCGAGCAAGTAAGAGAGGCCGATCCAGCAAACCACTGCGAGAATCGCTCCCGGCAAAGTCGCGCCGAACCGCTGCTTGACGTTGGGAGCGAGAAAATACAGAAGTTCAACTGCCACCAGAGTGAACACGATGGCCACCGCCCAGTGGATCACAGGCCACAGCAGAACGAATCCCGTGGAGACGTGAATTCTGCTTGCGAGCCACGCTCCGAATCGAGGGCCCAACATCATGACCGTCAGTGCGATCGAAACCAAGCCCGCGGTAACAAACCCCAGGCAGATCGCTCGAAGCCGAGTCCTCCAGAAGGGGCGGTCGTCGTGTACGCCGTAGGCGATGTCGAGGGACTCAATGAGCGCATCGAAGGCCGCCGATGCTACCCAAATCCCTCCCAACATAGCGAATGACAGCCATGCCCTGCGATTCGTTGCTAGAACGTCCAACAGAACCGATTGCACGACACGCATGGTGTCGGGAGGCAACAGGACTGCCATAGTCCGCAACACGCGTCCAAATAAGTCGGGTAAAGGGATCGATCCCATGATCGCGGAAAGGAAAATCAAACCCGGAAAGACGGCGAGAACCATGTAGTAGGAAAGTGCAGCTGCCATCTGCAATACGTGATGTTGCAGCACATGGTTATAGGTGGCTGCGAGAATTCTGTTCAACCCTGCGCGTCTCACATTTCTTAGATGCGCTCTCGGCTACCAGAATGATCCGGTCCTATTGTGCCCAAGTCATGTCTATACGGGTACCTCGATCAGGCTCGGCCCTTCGTCTTCAAGTCCTTCTCGTAGCGCTTTCCCGAATGCATCCAATGAATTGACCCGAGTGCCGGACACTCCCATACCCTTTGCCAAGTGTACCCAGTCGAGATCGGGACGCCCGATCTCAAACATGTCAGCAGCCCGAGGTCCGGGACTCCCTACTCCCAAATAAGAATATTCACGTTTCAAGACAGAATAGTCGTGGTTTGCGAAAACCACGGTTGTAACATTGAGACCCTCTCTCGCCATGGTCCACAGTGCTTGTGCTGTGTACATGCTGCTCCCATCGGCAGTCAGGCATAAAACTCTGCGATCTGGGCAGGCCACCGCCGCACCCACCGCGAGTGGTAAACCAATCCCGATCGAGCCGCCCGTGTTTCCCAGCCAGTCATGAGGCGGGGCTTCTTTGGTCGCGGCCATCAGTCCACGTCCGGATGTCATGGACTCGTCAACTACGATTGCCTTTTCGGGCAAGAGTGCGCCAACTGCGGCAGCGATTCCCGGCAAAGTAATTTCTCCTGTTGGCATCGGCGGCCGTTCGGCTTTTTCCACTTCTATTCTTCTCTCACGCACCGACAAGGATTCCTCAAGCGCTTGGAGGGCGCCGAAGTAGTCTTCGCCGGGTTTCGCCAGCGTATGGATCTCGCATTCCGGCGAGGTGAATGCACTATTTTTCCCTGGGTAAGCGAAATACGCGACCGGAGCTTGTGCGCCGACGAGAATCAGCTGACGAAACTCCTTGAACTGCTCGATCCCTTGCTCGAGGACATACTGAACGCGGTCCACTCGCGGAATTCCCGCTCCCCGTTCAAGGCGAGCGACGGGATAGGGAGCGAACAGTTTGGCCCCGGTGGCAGTCGCGATGCGCCCGGCGGTCACGATCCCCTCGCCATACAACGTATCTCCGGCAAGGAGGATTGCGGTTCGCAAGCCCGAGCGTAGCATAGCGGCCGCGCGTTCGATGTTCCGCGCGTCGGGCATCGGAGGGTTCGGCAAACCCGGGATGTTCGCGATCAAACCGCCTTCGTTCCAGGAAACATCGGCGGGGACAATCAAGGTCGCAATCTGGCCGGGCGCGGTACGAGAGGCAAGCACAGCCTCCGCTGCGTCACGGCCTAATTCAGCAGAAGATCGCGACGTGCGCAGCCATTTGGAATACGGTCGCGCAATGCCTTCGATGTCTGACACAAGAGGCGTGTCGTAATGCAGATGGTAGGTTGCATGTTGGCCTACCACATTGATGAGTGGTACCCGCGCCCGGTTAGCGTTGTGCAGATTTGCGAGGCCGTTACCGAGCCCTGGGCCGAGATGCAGCAAGGTGCATGCCGGCTTTTGTGCCATACGGGCGTATCCGTCTGCCGCACCAGTAACCACGCCTTCGAACAGAGCGAGCACGCACCGCATTTCCGGGATCCGGTCAAGCGCGGCAACGATGTGGATCTCTGAGGTACCGGGGTTCGCAAAACACACTTCAACCCCGCCAGCGAGCAGCGTGCGAATTAGACTTTCCGCCCCGTTCATCTTGATTATCGTTAGATTATCTTTAACAAACCCTAAGCAGGTTGGCAAAACACGTGGGTGGTCTACCGCAGCGCTTCCTCCACATAACGAGACAATGCGGACGCCAACTTCTCGTAATGGGTGGACATAATTCCCAAGTGGTCGCCGGGCACTGTTTCTACATCGAACTTAGCCGCCAGGTGAGCCCAAACCGCGGCCGGGTCGGCAGGGAAGTCAGTAGAAATCTCCGCCCTCACGAACTTGATCTTGCCGGGATAGAACCGGGGCTTGTAACGAGTCAAAGCCAGATACGCGCGCTCGCGAGCCCGTTGCATGGCCGGTGATAAGGAAACGTCGCCCGGGGGTTGATAAGAAACCTTTGGCGCGAGTGAGCGACGCCGGGATGGGCGAATCATGAGAGCCAGAGCTTCGCCCGCGGGCAATTTCATGCTGGTTGCGGCTCGTCGCGTTGCTAGACGAATTAATAGGCCCGCACGCTGTGCGAGCGACAAGTACCGTATGTCAGGGTAGGAGTCCAACATTGCCAGCAACGCTACTTTTTCCCCATCTGCAATCAGTTGCTGTGCCATTTCCAGCGTCACCAGGCCGCCAAGCGAGTAACCAGCCAAGAGATAGGGTCCGTGGGGTTGCACCTGCCTGACTGCGTCCAGACAGAACGCGGCCATATCTTCGATGCGATCGAACGGCTCTTCCGTCCCGTCGATACCCTTTGCCTGCATTCCCTGAATCGGACGCGACGTTCGGATGTGCTTTACGACCTGAAAGAAATCGATCACACTTCCACCCAAACCGTGAGTGATGAAGAGCGCAGGTTGCGCGGGACCATCCTTCAGCAATACCAGAGGGGGGAATCGGAGATCGTCAGGTTGTTCCAGCACGGCGGCTAACGCCGCGATTGTCGGCGCGCAATAGATCGTCACCGGCGGAAGTTCTCGGCCGCACGACCGTGCGATTTCGTTGAATAGTTGAAGGGCTAATGACGAATCTCCCCCGAGGTCAAAGAAATTATCTTCGACATTGATGGACGAGCGCTGCAATACGCGCTCCCATATTGGGGTGAGCATCTCGACCATCGTGGAAGTCCGCGTCGGGTTCACATTACACCTTTGTGCCCGACATCGCGGTTATGCCGCAAGGCCACTCGTTGCCTGTGTGATTCGCTCAACCGATTCCTCGACGTTGCCGCTCCGCCGATTTCTCGGCGACTAAAGAGCAAAAAGATAATACGGGGGGAGAATAATCTACTTAGACCGATCTTAGGGAGGTAGATCGCTGCAGTTTCTAACTTCAACTAAGTTACGCCAGCCTGGCTTGGGGAGTCAATGACAATCAGTTCCTCGGCGGAACTCCACGCCGTACCTATGGTAATCGACCGCATGGGGTCCGCTCATTTGCCGAGACTCTCACTTCTTCTTCGCGGCGTAACCGAAGATGGCCTTCAACTCAAGGAATTCTTCGAGTCCAGCCTCGCCCCACTCTCGGCCGTTGCCGGACTGTTTGTAGCCGCCGAAACAACCTCCGAAGTCGACTCGTGCGCCGTTGATGTGTACGTTACCTGCTCGAATGCGCCTTGCCACCCGGCGTGCGCGCTCTGCGTCTCCCGATGTCACGAAACCCGACAACCCGTAAGGCGTGTCGTTCGCAATCTGGACCGCGTCATCTTCGGTTTCATAAGGGATGATGCAAAGAACGGGTCCGAAGATTTCTTCGCGCGCGATGGTCATGTCATTGCGGACATCCGCGAATATCGTAGGCTTCACAAAATAGCCTTTTGAGATGCCATCCGGACGGCCGGGCCCTCCAGAGACCAGAGTCGCGCCCTCCTCGATTCCTTTAGCGATCAAGCGCTGCACCTTGTCAAACTGGACTCTGTTGATAAGCGGGCCGAGGTGGGTGCTCTCGCTGAATGGGTCCCCGACATTGGTTGCGTCGGCTGCCCGCAGAGCTGCCTTGACCGCTTCGGCCATCTTGGAGCGGGGAACCAGCATGCGGGTGGGCGCATTGCAAGATTGGCCGCTGTTGCGAAAGCAGGAACGAACGCCTTCTTCGACAGCATTCGCAAGGTCCGCGTCATCCAGGATGATGTTGGCGGACTTGCCGCCCAGTTCCTGCGTGACGCGCTTCACGGTGGGAGCGGCGGCCGCTGCCACTGCAACTCCGGCTCGCGTTGACCCAGTGAAGGAGACCATTGCAATATCGGGGTGCGAAGACATGGCAGCGCCAACGGTTGGGCCATCGCCGTTCACCAGATTGAAAACACCGGGAGGAACGCCGGCTTCATGCAGGATCTGAGCGAAAAGATAAGCGGAAAGCGGAGCGAGCTCACTGGGCTTTAGAACGATGGTGCAACCGGCAGCTATGGCCGGCGCTACCTTGCAGACAATCTGGTTCATCGGCCAGTTCCACGGAGTGATGAGTCCGCACACTCCGATGGGTTCTTTTCGCATCAGGGTCGAGCCATGGACTTCCTCAAAGTTGAAGTCTCCGAGAACCTTTACGATCTCTAACAAATGTGCAAGCCCGGCAGGAGCCTGCGCCGCTCGTGATAGCGATATGGGCGCGCCCATTTCTTGCGAAATGGTTTGCGCCATTTCCTCCATTCTCGATTTGTAGACCTCAACAATCCGCGTTAGCAGCGCGAGCCGATCGTGCACCGTCGTTTCTGAGTAGGATTCGAAAGCCTGTTTAGCCGCCGCGAGCGCCCGGTCGAGATCGGAAACACTTCCCAGCGAGATGGTCGCAATGGGCTCTTCCGTCGCAGGATTGATAACTTCGAGGTCGTGAGTTTGGGTCGGGTTGACCCATTTCCCATCGATATAGAACTGACGGCAATCCTTCATAAGTTTCATTTAACGCGAAGAGGAGCAAGTGTTTAGCGACTGGACAGCGATGCCACCCGGTCTGTGGTCCGTTGGTTTTCCGTCAACGCCAGCACGGCATAAGCGGTTGCCGCATCGCTCATGAATCGCCCGGCGTCCGAAGACGGGTTGCGTCGCTTGTTTAGCGAGTAAGAGGGCCAGGACCCATCAGCGGCGTTCTGGTTAGCCATGAGCCAAGACGTCCCTCGCGTCAACGGAGGACTCTTCCGCTCCAGGCCCGCCTGTTGCAAGACCAGGACGATCAAGCCGGTGGCGTACCCGTCGCTCTCTCGTTTCTGCGAAGTTCCGTCCTCTCTTATCCACGTCCGTAAGAGCTTAGACAAACCTAAACCCGTGGGCGGGTAGGCGAGTGAGGACAATTCCCAGCCTCCATCGTATTGCTGCTTACTCAGAACCTCGTCGACGATTGAGTGTTGCTGATCCGGCTCGAGGAGGCCGGGCAACTTCGTCGATGCCCACAGGAGAACGACCCGATTGATTGTGGACTGGTTAAGGTATTCGCGGTCGAGATATTCACGCAAGAACTTCAGGTTGGTCTGGATTTCCGGGGTCAAGCGATAATTTTCCGGAGCTGTGCCTACCGCAACGGCTGCCAGGGCTGCACCATAGTATTGCGAATCGTTTGCTTCCCAGGGTTCCAAGTCAAACTGAAGCCACGACCATGCTCCCTTTTTGTCTCCGGTCTTGTCCTGCAGGACCCACATGTTGTCGAACGCAGTTCGGGTGTCATCGCTGAGCTGTCCACTTTGAGCGTCATGGGCAGCGAGGATCAGCGCATTGAGAACGGCTTCTGTCCCGCGAGACTCCTCGGCCTTATATCCGTGGTCAGTGTAAAACGGTTCGACGTCTTTCCAAAGACGTACGCGCTTGATGACATTGTCTAACAACTTGCGTTCGTTAGTTGATGGACCCTGTTCCGCCAGGGCCGAACGAAGGCCGGGTCGCGAGATGGCGTAAGCTACCGACGTGTGACAGGAAACGCAAAAAGTACCGTGATCGCGGGCAGCCCCCGACCATCCCATCCACCAGCTTTGTCTTTGGTCGAGATAAGCAGCGGCCGCGTGTTGGTCCCAGGAGGTGGCGCTTTTAGGTTCGGGACGGGCGCGGCCGACAAAAAGCCATAATACGAAGCCAATCGCCAACAGAGGTATCGCGCGCACGGCTGCCTTCATAGAATGCTCTTCAAATAGTCTCGCATATCGCGATAAGCAAGGACAATCGCACCCTCAGCGCCACCTCTGAATGCGAGGCTTCTGCAAAATAACTTGCGTATTCAGGAATGCTTAGCCGACCGTTGAGAAGTGGACCAGGTCCCGGAAGCTTCTGCAAGCGAAAGAATAATAAGACGCAGTGATTGTCTGGCAACTACGGCAAACCACGC
>Ga0210391_10005584_pt1 | contig 10353 bp, 10 predicted proteins | sample IncBWC12OmetaG_FD_160573 | JGI IMG/M metagenome (GOLD analysis project Ga0210391, IMG submission 160573) | Forest soil microbial communities from Barre Woods Harvard Forest LTER site, Petersham, Massachusetts, United States - Inc-BW-C-12-O ...
GGCCCCCGGCACTTCGGTGCCGAGGAATACGACGAAAGGCTAAAGAGGCGATTGGCCGGCGACGGCAGGTGAGACGCGGGCCTGGACGGCGTCGCAAATCCCGAAGACCACGACGGCTGCACCGATGACCACCATCCGGCTGTAGGTTGCCGAAAGGTGTGTGCACATCGGAGTTCGCTTCAGGAAGCTTTCGAAGGCGCAATCCCGAGCGAGCGCATCTTGCGATAAAGATGACTGCGCTCAAGCCCCAACGCCGCTGCGGCCTTGGTCATGTTCCAGCGGTTTTCCTCGAGTTTGCGGAGCACGAACTCCCGCTCGTACGCCGAGCGCGCCTCGTGGAGGCTCTCGTAGGGCTTCTGCGGGCTTTTTGACGCGCCACGAAACAGCTCCGGCGGCAGATGGTGCGGCTCGATGCGCGGCGAAGGGCAGATAATCACGAGCCGCTCGACCAGGTTGCGCAGCTCGCGCACGTTGCCGGGCCACGGATAGGTCAGCAGAACTTCCATCGCGGGCGCCGTGAACTCCTTGGGCTTTTTCCCGTAGGCATCGCAAAACTCCGCCAGGAAATGCGCCGCCAGAATCGGAATGTCCTCGGTGCGCTCGCGCAACGCCGGCACATAGAAGGGAATCACGTTCAGGCGGTAAAACAGATCTTCGCGAAACGCGTTGCGGCCGATTTCCTCCTCGAGCTTCTTGTTCGTTGCGGCAATCACGCGCACATCGACCGTCACCGGCAGGTTCGATCCCAGAGGCTCGACGCGCTGTTCTTCCAGCACGCGCAGCACTTTCGACTGCGTTTTCAGGCTCATGTCGCCCACTTCATCCAAGAACAGCGTCCCACCGTCGGCCTTCTGAAATTTTCCGACTTTGTCTTCGCCCGCACCGGTGAAGCTGCCTTTGCGGTGGCCGAACATCTCGGATTCGATCAGTTCCTCCGGAATCGCGGCGCAGTTCACCTCTACGAACGGCTTTTCGTGACGCTGGCTGCTGGCGTGCAGGGCGCGGGCCACCAGCTCTTTGCCGGTTCCGCTCTCGCCGTATATCAGGACGCGTCCGGTAGTAGGGGCGGTGAGCGCGATCTGTTGCCGCAGCGCTTTCATGGGCACGCTGCCGCCGAGGATCTGGTGGCGTTCTTCGAGTTCGGCTCGCAACAGGCGATTTTCGTGCTCCAGGCGCACGTACTCCAGCGCATTGCGCACGACAACCACGATTTTTTCAAGCGACAGCGGCTTCTCGACGAAATCGAACGCACCGAGCTTTGTGGCGCGCACGGCGCCTTCGATATTGCCGTGGCCGGAGATCATCACCACCACCGGCGCACCCTCCTGCGATTGAATCCGTTCCAGTGCCTCCAGGCCATCCATTTTCGGCAACCAGATGTCGAGCAGGACGAGCTCGAAGTTCTGCCGCTCGATACGCTCCAGACACTCCTCGCCGGAGGCGACCGATTCGACCTCGTATCCCTCGTCGCGCAGCAGCGCTCCGAGGGATTCGCGGATTCCACTCTCGTCATCGACAATCAGAATGTTCGGCATCGTGAAATAGGAGTCCTGGATTCGCGTTCCGAGTCGCGCAGCCTTCAACCTGCCTGCGTCGAGATCCCCACTTCGGCCGCCGGAAAGCGAATCAGAAAGCGCGCGCCCACCGGAGAGTTGTCCTCGACACGAATCGTCCCGTTATGCTCGGCGATAATGCGGCTCGCGATCGCCAGCCCCAGTCCCGTGCCGCGCCCCTTCGTCGAAAAGTGCGGCAGGAACAGCTTTTCCTTGTCGGCCGGCGAAATGCCGTGTCCACTGTCGGAAATCTCGATCACCACGGCGTCGCCGTCGCTTTCCGTTCGGGTGGAGACCCTCAGACGCCGCACCGTCGCACCCTCCATCGATTCGGCGGCGTTGTCGATCAGATTGGCCACCACCTGTCGAATCAATTCCGCATCGGCCTTGACCGCGGGCAGTGATTCGGCAAGATCGGTTGACACGGCAATTCCGTCGAGCCGCCCCTGGAACAGCGCCATGGCGCTTTCGACGATTGAATTCAGATCCGCCGGCGCGAGCCTCGCCGCCGGGAACCGCGCGAATTGCGAAAATTCATCGACCAGAGATTCCAGCGTCTGCACCTCGCGCTCAATCAGCCCCGCGCACTCGGCGGAAAGCCTTTCAAACTCCGTGCGCGGCACGCCGGGATGGGCCGTGGCCGCGCGATCCAGATAGCGAAGCAGGCGCTGGGCGGAAAGCTGAATCGGCGTCAGCGGATTCTTGATCTCGTGCGCGATCCGCTGGGCCACTTCCTGCCAGGCCGCCGTCTTCTGCGCCTGCAGCAGGTCGGTCAGGTCGTCGATCACCACGATAAATCCCGGATTTGACCGCCGAGGCCCGAGCGACGTCACCGTCACCGCCGTCCGCACCAGCCTTCCACCCGTGGCGATTTCAATCTCGCTCGAGGCCGCGCCCATCCGCAGGGATCTGCGCATCATGTGCAACATCGCTCGGGATGCTTCGTCGCCTACGAGTTGCGGCAGGGTTTGCGCCGTGCGCGCGGAATCTCCGAGGATCGTCACCACCGCCGTATTCACGCGCGAAACACTTCCGGATGCGTCGAGCGACACTACTCCGGTCGGAATGTTTTCCAGGATTGCCTCCATCAGCTTCCGACGCCGCTCGCGCTCCTCAATCGCTTGCTCCAGACTCTGCGTGAATTCGTTGATCTGCCGGCGGCCTTCGCCGAGCTGCTCGGTCATGCGGTTGAACGAGCGCACCAGCGTTCCGAGCTCGTCCTGAGCCTGTACCTCGATCTGATGGTCGAAGTTCCCGCGCGAAATTTCCCGCGTAGCTTCCGCCAGCGCCTGAATCGGCACCGTCACGCTTTTTGAAAGAAACAGTGCGACCCAGGTGGTGATGAAGAGCAGAATCAGCGTGATCAACCCCAGCACCAGCATCAAAATGCGCTTGTATTGGCGCAGCTGCTGCTTCAGATGCTGGTAGGTGCTCGTCTGCGTCTGGATGTCCGCGTAGAGGTCGGGAAAGTCCCCCGGCAGATGGCGCGCGATGTAGAGCGTACCGTCTTTCAGCGGTGCGCTACCGGCCAGATACAGCTCCCCATGCGCCTTCCATATCTGCGCGCCGCTCCGAATCGTTTGCACGGGTTCGGGAGCAAACGATGGCGATGCTGGCGTGGCTTGTGACGCCGCTTCCGCCGCGGCGGACGCGGGTTTCGGCGCAGGGAGGATGGCTTTCGTGAGGTCCCCGCTCGCGACGATTTTCCCGGAGCTGCCGACGACCCACCACGCATCGGCCGCCTGGGTCCTGGCGAGAAATTCGGCGTCCGGCTTGCCGGTCACGGTGGTTGCCTTGGCCAGCCGGTTCAAGCTGTCGAATTCCGAGGCCTCGAAATGCGACAGCAGCGTCTGGCTTTGCTGCGCGGCAATCTCGAGCGGTCGTGGAAACCACAGATTCAGCGTCCGGTTGACCAGCGCGTAACTGAAAAAAAACAGCAGTAACAGGGGCAGCAGGGACACGCCCATGGCGCCCAGCACCATCTTCACTTTGAAGCGTGATCCGAGCTGCCCGCCGCGCCGCTCCGCCGCGAGCTTCAGCAGGTAGCGGGTAAGGATCAGCAGGAAAATCAGCAGCGACGCGGCGATGATCGTCGTCAACGCGAAAAAAATCGGGTAAGCGTTGCGCTGCTCGGTATCGACCGGCACGCGGAAAGAGCCGAACGTAATGACCGCCGCGCCGAGCAGAACGACCACGATGCTTACCGCGATCGGCCACCACTCGCGCTTCGGTCGCGACCGCGGCACGGCTATCGGCCCTCCTCAAGATAGCGGCCCAGGGGGCAGGCCGCGCAATTGGGGTCGTGCGCCCGGCAGAAATTCTTGCCCGCCTGTACGATCAGCGCGTGAAATTCGTTGAATCGTTTCGTGTCGCCGGGGAACTCGCGCTCGAAGATCCAACGGACGTCTTCGTAGTCGGCCTTCTCTGTGATCCACCCGTGCCGGACCAGCAGGCGCCTGGTGTAAGCGTCGACCACAAACACCGGGTGCTCGCCGGCATACAGCAAAATCGAATCGGCCGTCTCTGGACCGATGCCCCACACGGCGAGCAGCTTCTCGCGGAGCACAATCGTCGGCGTCAGAAACATCTTTCGCAGCGATCCTCCGTACTCCGCGCGCAGGAACTCCGAGAACGCCTTCAGCTTCCGGGCCTTCTGGCGGAAATAGCCTGAGGGTCGGACGAGCCGCTCGAGCCTCGACAAGGGAACCTTTGAAATCGCCCCCGCGGCAAGCAGCCCGGAGCCACGAAGATTCGCAATCGCCCGCTCGACGTTGACCCAGGAAGTGTTCTGAGTCAGGATCGCACCGACGATCACTTCAAACTGCCCCCTGCCGGGCCACCAATGCTGCGGGCCGAATCCCGTAAAAAGGGAATTGAAGTACTCATCCAGAGGGGGCTTGGCCTGCCGAACGGCCTCGGGATCGACAGCGGCCAATGCGCGAAGCGAATGTCGTCGAGTCGGGCGCTTAAGCCCGTGGCGAGACGGAGCAACGTCCATGATCCGGTCTGTTGCGCAGCTGCCCATCGGTCGACCCACGATAACCGCCGCGGACTTGCAAGTCAAGATAAGGTGTTGTATCTATACCACACTTCTGTGGCCGATCGTTCGCAACGTAGTTTTGACACGAGATCGGGGCTATTTAGCCGTTTTTTCGCTCAAATTCGCGCATAAACGACACCAACGCCTCTACACTGTCCAGCGTAACGGCGTTGTAAATCGACGCGCGCATCCCGCCCACTGCCCTGTGGCCCTTTACTCCGACGATCGAGGCAGCTTGGGCTTCCTTCACGAATTTCGATTCCACCGTCTCGTCACCGCCCGCCACTCGGAACACCACATTCATCGCCGAGCGCGATTCTCGCTCCACGGGACAGTTGTAGTAGCCGCTGGCGTCGATCGTATCGTAGAGCAGCTTGGCCTTGGCCGCGTTTCGCTTCTCGATCGCCGGCACACCGCCCTGCGCCTCGATCCACTGGAGCACGAGCCCCATGGTATAAACCGAATACGTTGCCGGCGTGTGGTAGAGCGACTTTTCTTTGATCTGGGTCCGGTACTGTAAGATTTTCGCGATTTTGTCACTGCCGTGCTCGGCTAAATCCTTCCGAATGATGATCACCGTGGCGCCCGCGGAGCCCAGGTTTTTCTGCGCCCCCGCGAAAATCAGCCCGAATCTGGATATGTCAATCGGCTTCGAGGCGATATCGGACGACATATCCGCGACCAGTGGCACGCTACCGGTCGCCGGCAGGTAGCTCCACTCGGTGCCCTCAATTGTGTTATTCGTGCACATCGCCACGTAGGAAGCGTTGGGATCGAGCGAAATTTCGTTTGGTTTCGGCACACGCGTGAATTTGTCGGCTTCGGTTGTAGCCGCCAGCCGGTATTGCGCGATGTTCTTCAGCTCCTCGATCGCCTTCGCCGTCCACGCACCGGTGTGCAGCACGTCGACGGGCTTTCCCGCGACCCACAGATTCATCGGCACCATGGCGAATTGCAGGCTTCCGCCGCCTTGTAGGAACGACACGGCGTACTCGTCGGGAATCGCCAGAACGCGCCGGAGCGTCCGTTCGGCAGTATCGCTAATGGCCTCGAACTCGGGCGAGCGATGGCTCAACTCCATGACGGACATGCCTGTGCCCGCGTAATCGAGCATCTCGTCCTGCATCCGTTCGAGCACGGAAAGCGGCAGCGTCCCCGGGCCGGCATTGAAATTGAATGCGCGTTTCAACCCGCGCGCCGCAGTCGTTGAAGGCGTAGGATTCACGATGTAGGGGTCCTCGGTCGTCGGATTTTTCAAGTCTCTCCGGGTACCTGTTGCAGGGTTCCCGAACGTCTAGAATAGCAGAACTCTCGCGGAGCTGTGCAGGCCCCCGCGGGCGTCCAGCAGGGATGAATGGCCCGGGAATAAGCATTACAGTAAATGCAGGAACCGCCCCATGCGGAGCATACGAGAACTGAGGAGAACTCCATGAAGAATTCGCGAAGCGCGGCAGTACGTATTCTTCCTTACTTTTTGCTGGCCGTGGCTTTGATGGCCATGTCCTACCCGGCCTTTCACGCGCCGGTCACTCACGCCGATGATCAGGCAGTTCCTGCGATCGGCAGCACGGCACCTGATTTCACGCTCGACTCGCAGGAAGGCAAGCCGATCAGCCTGCACGATTTTAAAGGCAAGTGGGTGGTGCTGTATTTCTATCCCAAGGATCAGACGCCGGGCTGCACCATCGAAGCGCACGCTTTCCAGCGCGATCAGGCACAGTATGAAGCAAAGAACGCGGTGGTCGTGGGCGTCAGCGTGGACACCGTCGAATCGCACAAGGAGTGGTGCGCCAAGGACGGCATGAGCTTCAAGATGCTCTCGGATGCGGACAAGAAAGTTGTCGCCATGTACGGATCGACGATGACCATTCCACAGGCTCCGCAGCTCGGCACACTCGCCGCCCGCAACACGTTCATCATTGACCCCAGCGGCAAGATCGTGAAGGAATTCATCAAGGTCAATCCGCAGGGGCACAGCGAGGAAGTTCTCGCCTGGCTCGCGGACAACGCCAAGTAGCGCGCGAGGACTCAGCCGTGGTATCTATGGGGCAGGCAGTCCTGGGAGGCTGCCATCCCCCGGTGCCCGACTGGATCGCTACGAAAGTGACCTCGCGGCAGGACGAATTTGAGCGAACCGCCATTCCACACTCTAGAAGCTTGCTCCGAGTGGCGCGGCGGCTGGCGTCGGATCCGGCGACGGCCGAAGATCTGGTGCAGGAGACATTCTACCGGGCCTGGCGCAGTTTCGAGCAGTTTCAGACCGGGACGAATATTCGGGCCTGGCTTTTCCGGATTCTGTTCAACGCGTTTTACGCGCAGGGCCGTCAGATGAGCGCAACCCCGATTCTGGTTTCGCTGGAAACGCCGGGAATCGAGCCCGGGCCGACCCGGCCGGCCGCCCTTTCTTTTGCCGATGCCGCGGAAGTATCGAGCGCGCTCGACGCGCTTTCGAGCGAGCATCGCACGGTGCTGCTCCTGGCGGTGGTCGAGGGTTTTACGTGCCGCGAGATGGCCCAGATTCTGGACCTGCCGATCGGCACGGTCATGTCGCGGCTCAGTCGAGGACGCCAGGCCATGCGTGACCGGCTGGCGCCCGCAGCGCCGAAAGTGATGGAAGCCCGGGCTGGATTTGGGCGCGAGAGAGAAGCGAGATGAACTGTTCCGACATTCACGAACTGGCTCCGCTGTATGTATGCGGCGAGCTGGATGCCGCGCACGCCGCGGAGTTTGACGTGCATCTGAAGCAGTGCCCGAGCTGTCTCGACGAGATGGAAGCGCAATCGCGTCTGGATGCGTTGCTGCGCCAGGCGCTGCTGGCGGAAGATGTGGACGTCGCGGAGCTCCATCGCCGGGTTCGCGAGCGGATGGCTCGGGAGACGATCGAGCCCAGCGTCGTTTCGGTGCGGCCGCGGGGCCGTGGCTGGTTGAAAGCAGCCGTAGGAATTGCCGCGGCATTCGTTCTGACGGTGGCGGGCTATCTCAGTTTTCCCGGCCGCTTCCAGGGCGTGTATGCCGACGCCGCCCAGGACCATCAGATGGAGGTCGTCGACCGCAGCCCACGCCACTGGACCACGGATTCGACCGAGCTCGCCGCTCTCGAGCGGCGACTGGGAATTTCTTTGAATGTGCCACAGGAGCTGGCTGGCGGCTACCATCTCGAGCACGGAAAAATCTGCCGTCTGGATGGCCAGCTGTATCTCCACCTGGTCTATACGGATGGCACCACGGAGTTTTCGCTGTTTCTGAGGCCGCGTGATGGCGAAAGACTTACGGGCAGGATCAGCGGAACCTCCAACGGCCGCCTGTTGCGCGCCTCCGACAGCGGGGACGAGCATCTGGCGGCGTTTGCGACGTCGCACTTGATCGCCGTCATCGCCGTGGACAAGCCGGCCGGTGAAAGCGTGGAATGCGCTCGCGTGGCCTCCTCCTCGATTCGCGATTAAGCTCGCCGCCTCGGAGCGTGCGCGCGGCAGCGAGTTGCGACCCGAATCTCGTCAAGAGAAAACCGCGCCTCTCGTTGGTCTACCCCGCCTTGAACTTTTCTCACCCAGCCATTACACTGAATATCTTGCAGTAATTACGCGGAGCGCTACGGAATGCTATTGTCGCGGGATTATGTCGGTTACATGGCGAAGGAAGTGGTGAAGCGCCTGGTAGCCGCCAAGATGATTGCTATCAAGGACGTGGAGAACGTGTCGCAGCAGGTACGCCAGGTCATGGCCGACGAAGTGACGGTCGAGGACCGGCTGAACGAAGAGGCACGCGAAATCCTGGCGAAGAACTCCGAAGAAATGCGCCGCACCGGCGTCTCCTACCAGGAAATGTTCAAAAAGATCAAAAGCCACCTGGCACGGGAAAGGAAGCTGATCCTCCGTTAGGGAGGGAGCCTTCATGCGCCTGAGCCGCGAAAAAACAGTCAGACTCTCTCACCGCGTTATCGATTTCCTGGTTTCGAGCCCACAGGTTGATTTCGTCGAGGACCGCGACACGATTCGGACCGAGATCGTGAACATCCTGAACGCGCTGCTCAAGATCGAGGAGCAGGTGGATACGGAAGCACGCGCGAAAATTGCGTCGCAGAAGAAGGAAATCCTCGAGGGCAGCGAGGAGTGGGATATCCTCTACCGCAAATATTACTCCGAAGGCCTGAAACGCCTCGGCGTCGCTGAGATTCACGCGCACTGACGTCTGGGATGACCGTCGCCGCTCGCGAGGGTAGCGAGCAGGGCTCGCACTTTCAGCGTGCGGTCGTATGAAGGAACGGGCGAATCTCCCCCGATCAATTGCCGTGTGGAATATTTTTCATCGCAAGTCTCCGCCAGAGCAGCAAGTCACGACCGGCCGCTTTGAAATCGAACAGGATGGCCAGACCGCATATCTTGACTACAGCTTAACCGGCAATATCCTCGAGTTGATCCACACGGAGGTTCCACCTCCATTGCGGCATCTTGGTCTTGCGTCAGCTCTGGCCGAGAATGCGCTGCAGTGGGCGCGAGAGCGCGGGCTGAAGGTCGACATCGTCTGTCCGACGGTTCGCCGCTACATCGATCAGCATCCGGAATATGCGCATCTCGAGATGCGCTAAAGAACAAAGCGCCCGGAATGAATCCGGGCGCTTCATTGTCTTTCGGCAGCCTGCCGTATCTAATTGTTCGGGTTATTGGGGTCTGAATCGTCGGTGCGGTGCTTGAGGGTCGGGCGATCGCTGTCGTCCGTGGTTGTGTCACCGCCGTTGCCGCCGCTTGAGCCGCCACTCGACGTCGAGGTGCTGTTCGGGTCCGGAGGCGCTGTGTTGCCGCCCTTGTTCTGCGCGGTCTTCTTGCGCAGCGTGGGCTTGTTGGGGTTGTTGTCCTTCACCTTGATGTTCTGCTCGATCATCTGCAGCCGCGCCTTCACCGTGTCGAATTCCGAGGTGGTGACGATGTATTGATCGCGCGCAGGGAGAATCGTGGCGATTTCTTTTTGAATCGCTTCGATGCGGTCCGGGGTCGGCGGGTGCGTCGAGAAAACTTTGGGGATCGTGCCGGGCTGCTTCTTTTCGTCGGCCTGGACTTTTTCAAAGAAGGAAACGAAGGAGTTCGGATCGTATCCGGCCTTGTACATATACTGCAGGCCAAGGTAGTCGGCTTCGGCTTCGTCGGCGCGCGAGAACTTCAGGAACGTGAGCGGAATCGCAAAGTTCATGCCCTGATAGATCGCGTAGCCGGCCCAGCTGTACGGAATGAAAATCATGGCCGGAATCGAGGCCAGCTGCACGAGGGTGCTCTTCGATTCCTGGCGCGTGCCGTGGCGGGCGCAGACGTGGGCGATTTCATGGGCCATCACGCCGGCAAGCTCCGATTCCTCGTCCGCGTGCAGGATCAGGCCGCTATTTACGTAAAAAAATCCGCCGGGCAGGGCGAAGGCGTTGACGACGTCGGAGTCGATGACCTTGATGGTGAAGGGGACTTTCGCGTCCGAGTTGCGGACCAGATTTTGTCCCACGCGGTTGACGTACTCGACGACGACCGGGTCGTCGATGAACTTCGCGCTCTTTTCCACTTCTTGGGAAAGCTGCTTGCCGATGGCAATATCGTGCTCGAGCGAATAAAGCTCGGGGCCATGGCCGACCTTGCGGTTTCCGATCGCGTCGACGTCGGCTTCGCTGCCGGATTTCACGTTCGGCGAAGACGGTTGAGGTACGGTCGGGCTGGCCGAGGAGGACTGGCCCGACGGGTCGGCTGTCGACTGCGTTTGCGGCGCCGAAGGAGCCTGCGTCGG
>Ga0210391_10005588_pt1 | contig 10344 bp, 9 predicted proteins | sample IncBWC12OmetaG_FD_160573 | JGI IMG/M metagenome (GOLD analysis project Ga0210391, IMG submission 160573) | Forest soil microbial communities from Barre Woods Harvard Forest LTER site, Petersham, Massachusetts, United States - Inc-BW-C-12-O ...
ACTCGAACGAAACTGGTTGGATTCCAGATACTCTCGGGCCGGACGGCGGGCGTGCTGGAGGGGTTGCGCGCCGGTGCTGTGGGGGCGATGCCGGGATTTGCAGCTGTTGCGCCGCAGGCGTGCTACGAGGTGCTGGCTGCATGGAAGGATGGCGACGAGGGGCTGGCGGAGGAGAAGCAGGTTCGCCTCGATCGCGTGGTTCGGAGGGTGGAAGAAGAGTTAGGCGTGGCGGGGATCAAGTTCGGATGCGATTTGAATGGGTACTTCGGGGGGATGCCTCGTTTGCCCCTGCTGCCACTGACCGGCGAAGAGCGTGCGGAGACGGAAGCGCTTATGCAGGGATTACGCAACTAAGCGCGGTGGTGGCGCTACTTCGGGGTTACCGTGACGCCCATGCCGCTGAGTTTGCTGCGTGCCTGCATGGCTTCCGGAGAGTTGGGGTAACGTTGGATCAGGTTCCGGAACTCTCGGACGCCGGCGTCTTTCTGATTCAGCGCGATGAGCGCCATCCCCTTGTGTAGATGCGAGACGGGAACCTTGTTGCTGTCTGAGTATTGGTCGATGACGGCGTCGTAAGACTTGATGGCGGCGGCGTATTTGCCTCCGCGATAGTCGATCTCGGCCTGGTAGTAGTAGGCGTTGCCTGAGAGCGGATTGTCGGGATAATTCTTCACGACGTCGCCAAACTCTGATGAAGCAAGAGCGTACTTCGCAGCCATGTAGTCGCCGAGCGCGGTCTTATAAAGCTCGTCAGCCGGGGGAGCGCCTCCGGCTACGGGGGCGGGTGCCGACGGAACATCAGCGGGCGGAATGCCAGCGGAGGGTTTGCCTCTGCGCCCGACAGGGGCTGGGGTGGGCGGATTGTCCGGCGCTGCGTTGAGGGGAGGGGAAGACACGGAAGAACTGCCGCCGGGCCCGTTCTGCATGTTGGCGCTCATCGACTGTTGCTGGCTCTGGACATCCTGCACGAGCTTCTGGAGCGAGCCGATGCGGGCCTTGACTTCGTCGATGGAGTCGTTGAGCGACTGAATCTGGCCGGAGATCTGATCGGTTTTGCCGGATTGCGCTTCCTGCTGGGTCTGCATCTGTTTCTGTAATCCTTCGACGACGGCGCTCATCTTGTTGATCGAGTCGGCGCTTTGCTGGATGAGGTCCTTCATGACGCCCATGCGCTCGTCGTTGGATTGTTGCAGGCGCGCGACTGCGTCCTGGAGCTGCTGAATCTGGGTCTGCAGCTGAACCATGTCCTTGCTGACTGCGAAGGCGGGCGAGCCGCTGAAGACAACTACAGCGAGCAGAGTTGCGGCGACGAGATAAGGCTTTGGGCGGTAGCCGGTCTGAGGAGCGGTCTGAGGAGTGGTCATGGAAGCAGCACGCTTGGCTTTCTGTCTTCCGGCTCAGCCCTCGCAATATCTGCCTGAGGGCTAAGCCGGCATGAGACGGTGAGAATTAGCGATCGAGCGAGAACTGGGCTCGCCGGTTTTGTTGCCAGCAGCTTTCGGTCTCTTCGGTGCAGAACTGCTTTTCTTTGCCGTAGCTGATGACGCGAAGACGATTGGAGGCTACGCCGGCAGAGATCAGCGCGGCGCGGGCGGCGTTGGCGCGATTCTCGCCGAGCGCAAGGTTGTACTCGGCCGAGCCGCGGTCGTCGCAATAGCCGCCGATGACGACCTTGATGGAGGGATGAGCGGTCAGATAGCTGGCAGCCTGCGCGACTGAGGTCGAGGCGTCAGGGCGTAGATCGAAGCTATCGTAGTCGAAGAAGATGTCCTGGACGTTCTGGTGGAAGGCGGCTTCGCTGCCCATATCGACATTTTCGGGGGCGGGTGCAGAAGGAGCGACGGGGACGCGAACGGTAACGCGAACATTGGCCTCGGTGGTGCCGCCGTCTCCTTTCGCAGTCAGGTGAAAGTTAGTGGAGTTGGAAGGCGAGACGGTCTGGGTTCCGTTGAGGTTCACCTCGCCGATGCCGTCGATGGTGACGTTGGTCGCGTTCTGGCTCCTCCAGTTGAGGACGATGGACTGGCCGAGATCGATCGCGAGCGGATCGGCAGTAATGCTGGCGGTGGGAGCTGGAGCGGCTGGAGGTGCGGCAGGGCCGAGCGAACTCGGATTTACACCGCTGGCTTTTTTATGGCAGCCAGTCGCAGCGCCGAGTACTGCAAGTGTTGAAATCAAGGCCAGTGTTCTGGTAATCCGCTTCTGCATCGCGCTCATTCGTTATCTCCTGCACAACCTTTAGTATGTCAAAAAAAACCAAGCAGCCTGCGAAAAACCTTCGCAGATGAAACTACTTCCAGCTCCAGTTTGGCATGTCCGCGCCGGGTCCGGTGAGCGCACGCTTTTGCGTTCCGTCGGCGAGCATGGTCATGATTCGCATGTGACCCGCCTTGCCGTCGGGAGTGTTGGCGTAGACGATGTGCCTTCCGTCGGGCGACCACGAGGGGAAGTCGCAGCGGCCGCCATCGTGAGTGAGCTGAATCCACCGCTTGGTGGCGATCTCCATGATGTAGATGTCCTGCCCGCCTGGAGCGCCGGGGCCGTATTTGCGGTCCCACGCGAATGCGAGGAACTGACCGTTGGGCGACCATGAGACGGAAGTCGCGTAGCCTCCGTCGGTCATACGCTGGATGGCTGAGCCGTCGGTATCCATGATGTAGAGCTGAGGGAGGCCGGTGCGTCCGCTAATCCAGGCGATCTGCGAGCCGGTGCGCGGGTTGAAGGTCGGCGAGACGTCGGGTCCACGAAAGCTGGTGATGCGGCGAGCGAGAGCGCCATTTGCGTCGGAGATCCATATCTCGGGATCGCCCGAGCGCGACGAGGAATAGGCGATGTCTTTGCCATTCGGCGCCCACGCGGGAGTGATGTTCGTTCCGCCCGTGCCAGTGAAGGCAACCATGCGACCGAGGATGAGGGAGTACATGTGAATCTGGAAGCCATCCTTACCCAGCGAGGCGAATGCGAGGCGGCTGTTGTCCGGCGAGATGCGCGGCGAGAGTGAGATGGAGCCAAGACTCGTGAGGGCACGCTGATTCGCGCCATCGTAATCCATCTCCCAAATCTCTTTGTTTCCGCCGTTAATCTTTACGTAGAAGATCTTCGATTCGGCGATGCCCTGGCTGCCGCCGCTGAGCCGGAAGATAATTTCGTCGGCAAAGCGATGGGCGATTTGGCGCGCTGAGTCTTCGCTGGCGTCTTCGTTGTACTGCTTGGCGAGAACCTGCGGGTACTGGAGGTTCTTCGCGTCGAAGAGAAAGCCGTTGCAGAGAATCTTGCCGCCCTGAACGCCGAAGTTGCCAAACGCGACCATCGCTGCGGAGGCGGGGGCAGCGGACCATTGCTGCACGTTCATCTCGGCTGGCACGCCAGGGATGATCTGCGGCAGGAGGCTTTTGGAGACGATATCGAAGATGCCTGCGTTGGCTAGATCGGAGTAGAGCGTTGTGTCGAAGGTGCCCTTGAGGCCGCTTGTCTGCTGGTCCGTGGAAGAGGGTTTGAAGTCCGCGACGGCGATGCGGACGTTCGTGACTCCGCTTGAGGTCTCAGTTTTGAAGGTGTCCTGCGCGCGCAGCAGAGAAACGAAGGCGAACAGAAGAAAGATGGCTCCGATGCGAGAAAACTGAGCGTGCTGGAAGAGAGGCGTTCGTCTCGGACTATGCATTCTTTAGCTATGTTAGACGCAAAAATGGCGCAGGGGGGTGTCCGGCTGCGGTTGCGGCGGTAATCAAGGGAATACTCTGCAAGAATTAATAGGTTGTGCGATTTACTGGGGTTGGAAGTGGAAGGTGTATTCGACCGTGATGTGATCGCCAGCGGGCAGTGGACCGAAACCGTCGACTCGCTGTACGGCGTGCATTGCAGACATGTCCAGCGATGGCGAACCGCTGCGAGTTTCGACGCGCGCGTTGGAGGGGACCCCATCGCGGTTTATGTCGAACATAATTGTGGTGCTCTTGCCGAGTGAGGCGCGCGGATCGGCCTCTCCGGTAATCCAGTTCTGAGCGACTTTGCTGGTGATGATTTTGCCGTACCAGGCAAAGCGCTCGCCGAAGGTGTGGTCTTGAATCGACATGCTGGCAGTGCCGTTCTTGACCTCGAGTGTCGATTGAGCGATCCGGATGCCAGCCGTCTCGCCCGTCACTGCTTTGGTGGGATCGGGCGTAATTGGTTGAACGTGTTTCGGAGGAGCCGGGGTGGGTTTCTCCGCGATTTTGGGAGGCTTGACCTTTTCGGGAATAGCCACAGATTCGGGAGTTGGAGCTGCCTCGGTCTTCTCTTTTTCGGTGACGGGCGCGGGGCTTGGAGCCTCGGAGGTCAGGACTCCGGTATCCAGCGTGCGTTGCGTCGGGGGAAGGGGGATCGACGAGACCATGGTGGCCTGGATCGCTCCGACGGTCGAGGCGTTTTCACCCCAGTTGGCGCCGCGATGGTGAAAGAGCAATGCCCAGCCAACGATAAAGGCGGCGACGAGGCCATGCAGCAGTAGCGAGCCGGCGAAGTTGACGCCGAGGCGGTCGCTATCCGGGGCTTCGTCACGTGCGTATTGGAGCTGAGCGGCTATGGCACCCTCCTCACTTCTCGAGCGGCTGGGTGACGATGCTGATGTTGGTGATGCCGGCTTGCTTGACAGCATCCATGACCGAGGCGAAGGCGCCGAAGGGTACGCGTTCATCGGCGCGCAGATAGATGATGCGCTTTGCGTCGGGCTTGCCGGTGGTCTTCAGCAGAGAAGGGAGCTGGTGCACGTTGACCGGTTTGTCTTGCAGGAAGACATTTTGATCGCGGTCGATGGTGACAACCATCCGCTCTTCAGTGAGTTGATTGACGGTGCGTGTCTTGGGGATGGCGACTTCGACTCCCGACTGCAGCACCGGGGCGGTGAGCATGAAGATGAGCAGGAGCACGAGGACGACGTCGACCAGCGGCGTGACGTTTATCTCGGCCAGCGAGGTTTGCGTGTGTCCCTTTGTGGAGAAGGCCATGGCTAGAAGATCCTCCTTCGCGCCTCTTCGGGTTGCGGCTGAGCGGGCGGCGGAGCCATCATGGCGGCGTTTTCGATGGCGTTCAGCAACTCGCGGCCGAAGTCATCCATGCGCGCGGCGAACTCGCGCAGACGGGCGGTGAGCTGGTTGTAGCCGATGACCGCAGGAATGGCGACGACCAGGCCGGCGGCTGTGGTGATGAGGGCCTCCGAGATGCCCGGTGCAACCGCTCGAAGCGTCGCTGCGCCCGCTGTGCCGAGACCGTGGAAGGCGTCGATGATGCCCATGACGGTGCCGAAAAGACCGATGAAGACTGCGATGTTGCCGATGGTAGCGAGCCAGGTCATGTGGCTCTCCATCGCAGTAAGGGTCTCGCTGGAGGCTGTCTGGGCGGCACGCTCCAGCGCGATGGGATTGCGTGGCATACCGCGTCCGCCGTTCTGCCGCTGGTATTCGTCGTGGATCTCGTTGAAGACCGGAACCAGGGGGCTGGGCTTGAACTGATCGGAAACGGCTGCTATTTCGCTGAGGCGCGTGGATTTCCGGAAGGCGCGGAGGAAGCGCTGGCTCTGCGTCTGGGCTTTGCCGAAGCGGGACCACTTGGAGATCATGATGGTCCAGGAGAAGATGCTCGCCAGCAGAAGAACGATGAGAACGCCAAAGGCGACCGGTCCGCTGTTGTGGACCATCTCCACGAGAGCGCTGCCGTTGGCTGCAGCAGGGGCCGCGGCTGATGAATCTTCCTGAAGCAGGTACAGAGCGAGAATCCAGACCATAGTTGTTGTCCACCAGAGCTTAGTGTAAATCGGTATTGGGGGAAAGTTAGGCGCCGCATCCGCTGTGGTGCGGGCTTTCTTCGTGTACAGGATGGTTCACAACGCGATTTCAATGAGTTTGCTATTCTCGCGGTACATCGTTGGATGAGGGATCTATGCTGCTGGAGTTGCGCGCGGAAAACTATGCTGTGATCGATCGTGCGGTCGCGACATTTGGGCTAGGACTGAACCTTTTGACAGGTGAGACCGGAGCGGGGAAGTCGATCCTGATCGACGCGCTGGCGCTGCTGCTGGGCGGCAAGGCATCGCCGGATGTGGTGCGGCATGGAGAAGAGAAGGCGGTCGTCAGTTGCGTCTTCGAGTTGACGTCGGGATCTGAGGCAATTCTCGAAGGGAACGGGATCGATTTGGAGTCGGACCATATTCTGCTGCGACGCGAGATTTTGGCAAACGGGAAGGGCCGAGTCTTCATCAACAATCAGCCGGCGACGGTGGGGGTTCTGCGACAGCTTGCACCAGAGCTTGCGCTGGTGCATTCGCAGGGCGAGACGCTGAATTCGTTCGATCAGGCGCAGCAGCGTGGTCTGCTTGATCGTTTTGGAGCAATCAACACAGATGCAGTTGCGGAGGCTTTCGCGGCGTGGCGGGCGACAACGAATAAGCTGAACGAGCTGCAATCGGCCGAACAGGACCGGCTGCGCATGGCCGACCTGTGGCGCTTTCAGAGCAAGGAGATCGAGCAGGCTGCTCTGACCGCGGAAGACGAAGATGTTCAGCTTGAGGCTGAGAAGCGCGTACTAGCGAATGCAGAGAAGCTCTACACTGCGGCGATGAGCGCGCATGAGCTCTTGTATGAGTCGGAGGGGTCGGCCGAAGGCGCGCTGGGCGCGGCGTTGAAGCATCTCGATGAACTGGCGCGGTATGACGCGCGGTTTCAGGAACCGGCGCAGCAATTGGCAGCGGCGAAAGCCATCGTCGAAGATGTGGACGCCGAGGTGCGCGACTTCGCAGACAACATCAACGCGGCTCCGGGACGGCTCGAAGAGATTGAAGACCGGTTGGCCGCGCTAGACAGGCTGAAGCGGAAGTATGGACACAACCTGAAGGAGGTCATGGCCTACGGAGCCGAGGCGGCGCAGCGGCTTTCTGAGGTGGAGAATCGCGACGCCCTGCTGGTGGAGCTCAAAGCGAAACAGGAACAGGACGCTGCAGCATACGGGAAGGCTGCCGCACTACTCACCGCCGCTCGCACGGAAGCAGCGAAGCGTCTGGAGAAGCTGGCCGAGGCGCAGATTAACGATCTCGCTATGAATACGCGTTTCCATGTTCAGGTGGCGGCGGAAAATTCCGCTGAAGATTGGACCGCGCACGGCTGGGATAGGGTCGAGTGTCTCATCGCCACTAACGTGGGCGAGCCGCTGAAGCCTCTGCATGAAATCGCTTCGGGCGGCGAGATGTCTCGCGTCATGCTCGCATTGAAGGTCACAGTGGAAGAGGCGGCGTCTGGTCCCACGGGACGAAAGAAGAAGACGGTCCTGCCCCGCACCCTGGTGTTCGACGAGATTGACATCGGCATAGGGGGGCGTGCGGCCGAAGCGGTCGGGAAAAAACTCAAAACGCTCGCAAAGGGCCAGCAGGTGCTCTGCATTACCCACTTGCCGCAGATCGCGGCTTTCGGCGATCAGCACTTTCTTATTGAAAAGACAGAAAAACGCGGGCGTACGCAGACCGAGATTCGTCGCATGGACGACTCCGAACGCACGCAGGAGATTGCCCGCATGTTGAGCGGCGCGAAGTTGACCGAAACCAGCCTGAAGCATGCTGCGCACCTGCTCGAAACCAGCAGGTAATCAGCTGTCGCCGGCATCTTGCGAGGACCGGACCGCATCCCACCACACATCAGGAGTTCCTGGGAGGGTTTATGGCGGCCGAGGCAAAGAAGTGCGCGATGGACGGGTGTCTCTGCATGGTTCCGCCGGGGCAGAAGTACTGTTCGACCTACTGTCAGGCGGCGAAGGGCTCCATCAAGCTGCAGTGCGACTGTGGGCACCCCGCATGTGCCGCGCAAAAGCTTTAGCAAACGTTCAGTTTTCCGGGATGCGCGGGGGGCGAAAAAGACTCCACTTTTCCGGCCCTAAAGCTATCTTTATCTTCCACAAAGCCGCACCTAATTTGGTTCAAAAACGAGTGCCTTGACGCGGGGTAAGCGGTATACTGGAGAACGTGACCACATCCACCCTTGAGCACGTAGCCGACGTCCAATCCGGCAGCCAAACGAAAACCAAGCGGGTACTTCTTCTTAAGCCTCGCGGCTTCTGCGCCGGGGTCGTTCGCGCCATCGATATCGTTCAGATTGCGCTTGACACCTTCGGTGCGCCTATCTATGTGCGCAAGGAGATTGTCCATAACAGCTATGTTGTGAACGACCTGGCGAAAAAAGGCGCCATCTTCGTCAACGAACTGGACGAAGTTCCTGAGGGCGCTCGGGTTATCTACTCCGCCCATGGCGTTTCGCCCGCGGTTCGCAACCGGGCCAAGGAGCGCGGCCTGAAGGTAATCGACGCGACCTGCCCGCTGGTGACCAAGGTTCATGTTGAGGCTATTAAGTTTGCCAAGCAGGGCTACTCGCTCGTGCTCGTCGGCCATCGCGACCACGAAGAGGTGGAAGGGACGCAGGGCGAAGCTCCCGATGTAACGCAGGTTGTCTCCACCGTCGAAGAAGTGGCTGCGCTCGTGGTTCCCGATCCGAACAAGGTCGCGTATTTGACCCAAACGACTCTCTCGCTAGACGAGGCGCGTTACATGATCGAGGCGCTCAAGAAGAAGTTCCCCAACATCGTCGGGCCGCACGCGCAAGACATCTGCTATGCCACCGAGAACCGCCAGACCGCAGTGAAGAATGTGGCGCATGGCGCTGATTTGGTGCTGGTTGTGGGTTCGCGGAACAGTTCGAACTCGAACCGGCTCGTCGAAGTGTCGAAGAATCTCGATACGAACTCGTATCTGATCGACCGGGCCGAGGCAATTCAGCCGGAGTGGCTTGCGGGTGTCGATACCGTCGCGGTCACGGCTGGTGCCTCCGCGCCTGAGGTTCTGGTCAAGGACGTCGTCGAGTATCTGCAGACCATGGGTTATGGATCGGTCGATGAGGTTGAGGTGATGCCTGAGAACGTCCGCTTCGGTCTTCCGCCTGAAATAGTTCAGGCCATTGCGTCCGCTCCATCGGCGGCAGCAAAGTAGTTTCGTAGATAGAGAGTTTGCGTTTCATGGGGACATTTTCAAGCAATCCGAAGGCTACAAAACAACCAGCGCAACCACGCTTTGGTCGGATTGATCTTGGCCTCGAACCCATCCGGGAAGGCATCGGACGGGCTCGCGACTGGCTTCTCGGCCAACAGCACGAAGATGGCTACTGGTGCGGCGAACTCGAGGCCGACAGCATGCTCGAGTCGGACTACATCTTCATGCACACCCTGCTCGGCACGGGCGACCCTGGCAAGATGGAGCGCGCGGTCAACGAGATTCTCCGCCACCAGAACGAAGACGGAGGGTGGAGCCTCTATCCCGGTGGCCCGTCGAACATCAGCTACGGCGTGAAGGCCTACCTTGCTTTGAAGATTATGGGCTGGTCGAAGAACCATCCCGTTCTCGTCAAAGCCCGCGAATGGGTGCTGGCCAACGGCGGCGTCGTGGAGTGCAACACCTTCACCAAGATCTACCTCTGCGCGCTCGGCCAGTACGACTACGACGCCGTCCCCGCTATTCCGCCCGAGATCGTTCTCTTTCCCAACTGGTTCTACTTCAACCTCTACGAGATCTCTTCGTGGTCGCGCGGCATCCTTGTTCCGCTGTCGATCATCTACGCGAAGAAGCCCTTCAAGAAACTGGCGCCGGAGCAGGGAATCGACGAACTCTTCGTGGGTGGACGCCAGAACTCGAACCTCCATCTTCGCTGGGACAAGAAGCGTCCGGTCAGCTGGCGCAACTTCTTCCTCTTCACCGACCGTATGGTCCATTGGTTCGAGCGCGTGCACATCCGCCCGCTGCGCAAGATGGCGATCAAGCGCGCGAAGGACTGGATGCTGGAGCGCTTTGAAAAGTCCGATGGCCTCGGCGCGATCTATCCGGCCATGCTGAACTCGATTGTCGCGCTGCGCTGCCTCGACTACTCGCTCGATGACCCGCAGATGATTCGGGCGATGGACGAGTTCGAAAAGCTCGGCATCGACTGCCCCCAAGGAACACCCGATTATCCCGTCCCGACCTTCAGGATGCAGCCCTGCTTCCCGCCCGTGTGGGATACCGCCCAGGCTATGTATGCCCTCGGCGAGGCTGGGATTCGCCGCGACGATCCGCGCATGCTCAAAGCCGCTGACTGGATTCTCTCGAAAGAAGTGCGCCAGAAAGGTGACTGGGCCGAGAAGGTCAAGAATGTCGAGCCCGGCGGCTGGTACTTCGAGTTTAACAATGAATTTTACCCGGATGTCGATGATACCGGACAGGTTCTGCTTGCGTTGAACTTCGTAGATAATCCGCGCGAGCGGTATCAGTATGAGGTCTGCCAACGTGCCTTGAACTGGATCTGG
>Ga0210391_10005590_pt1 | contig 10339 bp, 15 predicted proteins | sample IncBWC12OmetaG_FD_160573 | JGI IMG/M metagenome (GOLD analysis project Ga0210391, IMG submission 160573) | Forest soil microbial communities from Barre Woods Harvard Forest LTER site, Petersham, Massachusetts, United States - Inc-BW-C-12-O ...
CCGTCTCGAAGGTCGTGCCCTGGATGCGCAGAACATTTGCACTGGCGGCCAAGTTGAGCCGTCCGCCGAGAGACGTGTGATAGGTTGACCGGGCTTCCGCGATACTTCTCCCCTGCAGCCAGCCGCCGTCCGCACCCGCGTCGAAGTTTTCCCGGTGGAAGTCCACGTCCGAAAGGCCGGTCAGAATTTTTCCCGAGGCCATCGCCAGTGAAGAGATACCAATTCCGTTTTTGAATTTTCTCTTGTAGTACGCTCCTCCGCCGCCGCGCAAGCGGAACGGCGTACCCCGAAAAAATGCTGAGCCTAACAATGGCTGCACGTCGCCCGCGAAAAATACCAGCGTGCTGTTAGCGGTCGACTTCGAAAGGGTCGCGCCGAGCACGGACGTGGACAGCCCCGCGCTGCCAACCGTTGAGCTGAACGCCTCGGAGCCGAGAGTAAGGTCCCAGCCCCGCCAGGGGCGATGCACAGCGAGGTCAAGGGCTGGGACGCCGTTTACCAGACCGCCGCCGACATCGGCGGTGAAGTTGGGCATGTATATTGTTGCTGTCCCGCCGCTCGATTCATACAACGTGGAACTTCCGCCCGTGAGCTGCACCACTTGCGCGTTTGCTGCCAGTGGAATTATTAGGATGACGAAAATACGACAAATTTTCACGGTCGATGACCCCCTTAATATCCGCACGGTTGAGATACTGAGCTACCCGGGCCGAGAGAGAATTAGTTTCCTCCTCGGAGCGACGCTTGATGGCCGCCACCTCCTCACGTGCCAATTTCCTGACCAGTTCATCGAGCGACATTCCCTCGCGAGCTGCGAACATGATGTCCGTGGGATCGCCAGCGCCGATAACCTCACAGATTTCTCGCGCCTGCTGCATCGTTAGCCTCACGGCTTACTCCCCGCGATAACGCTTTTGCGACAGTTCTTCTGCTTTTCACATCCGTAGATCACATGGGGAATATGGAGGGCGACCGACATGCCGCTGGCGGCGTGCGGCCCGCTGATCGTCGTAAAGACGATAACGGCGCACGGTTTCTGTGAGCACTTGAGCGTGTACCAGAACGTGGCGGACTGCTTGGCTCCGACCTTCGCGGACTGCTGGCTGAGGTCCAGGGTGGTTCCGGCGTCAAGCGGCTTGAGCGTCGGCTTACCGTTGGCGAAAGACATCGACTGCGGGGTCTCGACGACCGCCGTTATCGGCGTCACGCCCGGGTTGTTCACCGAAAAACTGCCCGAGAAAGATTTGCTTCCCTTGGCAGACAGCTCCACGATGACCGGCGCGACGGTCTGCGCCGAGACGCCGGGCGGAAACAGCCATATCAGGAATAGAACTGCGGCCGCTAGCGTGCGGCGGCGCACATTTCTTTTCAGAGCCCACACCTCGTGAAACGCGCTGAGCCTCACCCCGAGCGGCCATGACTTATCTCTCCAGATGTGATCGTGCACGTGCCAGAGCAAACCGAACGGCCCGAGCAGCTTCAAACTTTCCGTTATGTCCATGCTTTCCTCCTTCATCACACACTGGCGTGCGATGGAATAAAAACGGGGGAGGCGTTGAGCCCTCCCCCGGTTGAGGTGGAACCGCTTTACCAGACGAACGCCTGAATGTTGAGCGTGCCCGAATAATCCGAGGCGGCGCTGAACGCCATGAGCGACGGAATTGCGAATTGATAAGCGAGCGTCGCCGAACCGGTGAGATTCGAGGAGTTAAGCGCGACGGAAAAGTCCCCGGGGCAGGTCCAAGTTAGGGGCATCCCGTTCAGCACCTGGGCTGCGGTCATCGGATTTTGGCCAATGGAGTCCTGGCAGAAAAACTGCGACGTTGGGATTTGCGCGCCGGTACTCGGGCTTGAGAGCGCAACGGCGCTCGTGAAAAAAACGGCGAGGTCAAGATTCTGGTAAACACCTGCGGGGAGATTCCAGCCCACGGTGAAGTGCACCGGGTTGGAGTACGCTCCGCTGGTGAAGTTCAACGCGGATGTGTCCGTCGATACGGTCAGTTGCGCGGGGACGGTGGCCGTGAGCGCAACGGTCGCGAGATTACTGGGAAGCGTCGTGCTAGCTTCCGCCAGAGGGATAAAACTTCCCGCGAGGACGAGCGCCAGCGCGAGGATGATGCTGCTGATTTTTCTGAACATTTTTATTTCTCCTTTTTAATTGAGGCCGTGTTGGTGCGCCTCCTCCGGGCCACTTGCGTCAAATGGACCGGCAGCGGCGCACCGTCAGCGCGGCAGGTGACGGCGGCGATAGGTCGGAATCCCGTGTCGCGTCTCGCCATGGTAGAAGGAACGCTGTGTGGCGCGCTGGCGTAGCAGCGCGCGCAGCGCGAAGAACGCCAGGAAGCATCCGCTCACGACCAGCAAGGAGCCGAGCAGCAGTTCCAAGGGCGTTTCGGTCGTGGCGTAAAAAACGCTGATGATTCCTGTCACTCCGCAGATCGCGGCGACGTACAGCCCCAGGAGGCTCAACGCGCACCGCCGAAGCAAAACGCCAGGGTGATCAGCGCCCACAGCGCGAGCGAGACGCCCAAGATGGCGAAGGTGTGCGTGATGCGAACGCGGACGGCATAGCCGAAGATGTGGATTGTCATGCGCCGCCCCCCGCCCGGAGAGCCTCTCGCTGTATCTCGAGGCGGAGACCGGCCAGGACCGCCGCCGACTCGCGCCGGGCCGCTAGGTCCTCCAGGGTGTGAGCCCTCAGCCGGTTCAGGCAGCGAATCGTCCGCGACAGAACGATCACGGCGAGGTTTGCCGTCAGCGGATACGGCGGCGTGGTGACGGAAGTGAGCGGAATCAGGAGAGACGATTCGATCGTGCTGATGGCGCGAAGTGGGCGTCGGTTATCCACGGTTGTCCCCCAGGAGCACCAGGAGCTGCGACATCGCCTGACCCGTGGCGGCGTCGGGCTCGGTGTAGTTGGAGATGAAAAGATGATTGAAAGAACTGCGAAGGACAGCGCCGGAAACTTCTCTTAAATCTTCGCGGTCACGCCGTCTCAGGGTCGAGAGTAAAACTGACACCGTGAAGTGCGGAAAGTCTCGTACAATATACTCAGCCATTTTGCAGAGCCTCCTATGCTCTGTCTGTGGTTATGGGGGACCGTGCTGTTGAAGCAGCGCGATCCCCCGCTAGAAACCAAGGGACACTAGGCGGCCTTCGCCAGGGTGTGACGCGCCTTACTTTTCACGGACGCGGGCTTGGCGGCGGCCTTCGCGGGTTTCTTGCCGACCTTCTTCTCTTCCTTCAGCTCCGGGATGTCTTTCAGCGCGTGGATCTTCACCAGAAACCGTGCAGACCACCTGTCATCTTTGTCCAGGGTTTTGACCTTCACGCCATCGCTCCCGCTCTTCGCGACCCTCGCGAAGAATTTCGCCAGGCGCGGCGACAACTTTTCGGCGTCGAATCCTGCCACGGTTACGAGTGAGGGATTGCCGGGGCTGAACTTCACGCCGATGGCGGTGTGCGTGATGGTGATGAGCTTTGGCTTCTTTTTCGTTTCCATGTTCCTGCTCCTTTTTGTGACGTCCTTAGGACGCCCAGCATGGCGGTAATTAAATAAGGACGAAACCAGTAAGTACACAACTATTTACATAAATGGGTATCAGCCTGATATACGCGTTGCACGGTGGGTAATCAGAGGGATGCGCAAATAAGGACTGGATTGCCGGGTGCGGATGTGGAAAGCTGTGGCTCGCGAGGCGCGGGGCATGAACCACCTCCTCATCCGAAGGCTCCCGCCGGTTGATCAAGGTACGCGGCCCGAGCCTCGCGACTCGGGTTGGAGGATAGAGTGTAGCTTTGGGACGGGGGTTTTACTAAGTTCGACCCTTGACTATCGTTGTTGGGAACACAGACGCCGACGGATTCTGCCCAGACACTTCTTCCTCTTTTTTTATGGCATCACCGATTGATTTAAAATAGGTTCGCATTGTGTCTAAAACGTGAGCAAGGAATCCTGCCTGGACGCCGATTTCGTTATCTTGACTTGTCAGGGTGTCCGTTTCCTCGACGTATGCCAGGGCTGATTTCACCTGTCCGCTATCTCGATTGCGAAGGCTCCCATCTTGGTGAATGACCACGTTACGAAGGTTTTTCATTTTGACAATTCGCTGCCACTCCTTTGAAGTTGATTTTTGCAAGTTGAGTCCCGCAACCTTCTCAAGATATTTTGTAGAACGTTCGATCCCGTCGCCTTGCAGGTCTGAGACGGATATTCTCAAGCATCTCTCCTTCTGGTAACGATCACAAAGCTTGTTCAACTCATTCTCAAACATGGCCCAGACCGTCAAGAAAGCTGACCGTCGCTGCAAGCTTGGAAAATATTCCTCGAATATTGTCTTCGGCGACGCCCAGGTCTGGCTGTCGAGACCCTGGTAGCTTTCGACCAGGGCGCTGCCTTCGTCGTATTCCTCAACATAGATTTCTTTGTGTCGTTCGTACCTTTGGGCAGATTCAGCGGCTTGCAGTTCGATACCCTTCACAAAGCTTTCCATTAGCTCAAGGGTTCCGCTAACATCGGTTTCATACCAAGTGTAAATATCAAATCTCATGTCGGCCCGCGCCGGAGTCTAGCATGATTTTTCGAGCGATACTCCTGCAGTCGCAAACTAAGGCTCAGCTGTGGTTACGAACCAGAAGGCCCGAGGCACAGATGATGGCTTATCCGTCTTAGGTCACGCGGTTCGGAGTCTCGGCCCCCAGGGGGGGCGGGGCACAGATCGCCAGGGAAATGAAACCTGCACGGTGTTCGGGAGTACGGCTTCCCCGGTTTGGGATTCGCGGCCCGGGACCTAATATCCAAAAGAACGGCCCCAGTTTTCGAAATTTGTGCCACGAGCTGCGGGCCCCGGGGCGGAGAGTCTTGAAGGTACGGGACCGGGATTGTGAAACGGAAATTACGCGTTGTGAGGCGGGACCCATATTCAATTTCCGATAAGACACGGAGAAGGCTGGGGCCCTTTTCGGTTTTGTCATGTGCGGCCTAGGGAGACGGCCCCATTGGGAAAACATCTTCCACTCGCGGTGTTTGCACGATGAAATGTTCCTGGGAAAAAAAGCAAGAGTTCGGCCAGACAAGCGGAGACCCCCACCCACCCTATGACGGTGGGTCCCATTGGACACTTCATTACTTCTTGCGGATTAAAAACCTTTTCCGTTTGCGGATGAACGCGGAAAAATTTCGCCGGGTTCAGGGCGGCGGTTCTATGAGCGGCACGGGGCGCGTGACTCGACGGCCGAGCATCGGGCCGCGCGATCCGTGACTCTCGGCGGCGGAGAGCAGCTCGTTTTCCAGGGGTGAGGTTCTGATCAGGAGTGGAATTTCGGTGTCTCGGGAGTGACCGGAGGGAAAAGAAAATGGGCCAGAAAGTGGCTTCTGGCCCGGGGTGGAACGGTTGGGAGTTGGTTAGGCGGCGGCTGACTTTCCTTTTTTCATTTCCTCGCGTCCGCTCTTAAGGCGGGCCGAGAGCAGCATGCCGCTGCACCCGAGCGACCGGGCGATCTCCCGGAGCGACTCGCCAGCGGCCACGCGCCGCTTCACCTCTTCGTTGGTGATCGTTACTCCACGCCTCGGGCCTGGGACGCGGCCCTCGGTTTCTCTGTTGTAGCGCAACTTGGCTTTGATTCGCTCGCCGATGAGCCCGCGTTCCATCTCGCTGATAGCGGCCAGCAGCGTGAACACCAGCTTCCCGTGCGGCGTCGCGGTATCAAGCTGCTCGTGCAGGCTGACGAACTCGATGCCTAGGGACTTAAACGTTTCGAGAGAGTCCAGCAGGTGCGACGTGCTGCGGCCAAATCGGTCGAAGCGCCAGATCATCACGAGATCGAACTTCTTGGCGGCGGCGTCAGCCATCAGGCGGTTTAACGCGGGCCGCGAGGTCTTCGCGCCGCTGCAACCACGGTCAACGTACTCGGCGGTAATGCTCCAGCCCTTGTATTCGCAGTGCCGCCGCAGCTCGTGCAGCTGTGTCTCGGGGTCTTGCCCGTCGTGGCTGCCGTTGACGTTGGTGGAGACGCGCGCGTAGAGTCCCACGCGCCGTGCCAGGGGTTCAGTCTTCGTCATGTTGCAATCCTTCCAGGGTCTCATCAGCGCCGGCGTGACCGGCGGACGGCTCGCGCCGTTTCGACCTTAGTATTCCAGTCTGTGACCCTGTGGGCATTCTTGCAGGTCCACGTCATCTTCACTGCCGGACTTGATGCCGTTGAATCCTGCGGCCAGCAACGAGAAGTCCTCCATGAGCCGTCCCTTAAAATGACATACGGGGCACTCAACGAGCGGATTGCAATTTTCCGCGGGCTCTAGATAGATGAGTGTCATGTTCTTTCTCCTTCTGCCGAGGCTTGCCACTCGGCGTGCCGCATTACGCCAGGTTTAGCTGGCAGGCTCTGCGATTAAAGTTGCGAGCTGCTGGGCGAGATACCCTCGCAATCAAGTCCGATGGCTCGGTTTAGCTCGCGCCCAGAGATCACGCGAAAGGTAACGCCGAGCTTGCGGTCTGCGGGAATGCGATTCCGAGCGGCGGCCTTTTTGGCTCCTTCGCGCGTTCGGTGTCCGCTAACGATGTGTGAGTAGCCGTCATCGATGAACTCCACCACGTTGAACTTGTTTATTTTTTTCATCGTCCTTCTCCTTCGTCCGGTGTCCCGCACCGTGAGACCATTGTATACCATTTAGTTAGATATGTAAACAGCTAACCTTAACTATTTTCACGGCGGCGGCTAGTACTAGCTAATGTGCGGGAAAGAAAGGGCTTAGAGTTATACCCTTTCTTATCAATGGCCTAGCGGAGTGGGCGGTCTTATCATTTACATGGGGATTCGGGCCGCGTGCCAGGGCTCACCAAACGACCTGAGAACCGTGGTTTCGGGACACTTCGGGACGGTCGGGCCGGGGTATTGGTGGTTTTTTACCATCGGCGGCGGGAGAGGGATCTGGAGTGCGGTTTTTGCGGGTGGTTTCTCGGGCCGCCAGTGGCGCGAGGAGTTCGGCGCGGAATTTTTCTGAGTTTCGGTGCGGCGTTCGGCGATGAAAAGAAATTTGATCGAAAAAATCACGCAGAAAAAAGTAGCTCTAGAAGTTCAAATACACAAGTGACACCTAATGGTCACCGAAGCGGTTTGGGTTGCAAAGCTTGCCAGGGTTTTCAAACCCCCCAAAAATCGGTTGGCACCAACTCTCCTCTATTAGTGAATGGGGCGCACCAAACCTTGGAAATAGGAATAGGTGCCAATTGGTGCCAAACGACGTATTAAGCTACAGATAATAAAAGCCTTGTTCTGTGTCCCACACATATAAGGGAGAACAGGTGCCAACCGGTTTTTTGGCCCAATTCGGCGTCGGTTGGCACCAATTGTCCGGTCGGTTGGCACTAGGCTATTCCCTGGCCAGACGAATTAAGACTGTTTCCTTGCCGCCTTTCGGCGGCCTGATGGTTGTACGCTCAATTTCCCCGGCGAAGACAAGTGCGTTCATAGACCTTTCAGCCACGCTAGACCCAAAGTCCATAACGTGGGTCGCCCGATAAACCTCGCGCCAGCCCAGCCACTTTTCTCCGTCGGTATGGAGCTTCAAGTAGTTCATGATCTTGTGAGCTACTATGCCGTCAAAGTTTCGGCCAGGATTAGGTTGGAGAACCAAACGCACGCGTTGCTGATAGCGAGCGAGTTCCCACGCCGGTTCAAGGTCCGAAGCCCGAAGCTCGGATTTCCCATCCCAAGCCGCGCAAATCAGTGCCGTGCGAATGCAGAGTTCGAGCAAGCGCGGTTCGATCTTCTCCTCTTTGCGGATCGCGTCGCGCGCGTCAAAAACCGAGCTATCAATCTCGGGTGATTCAACACGCGGCCCGAGGCTCATAGTTTGCGGATCGAATAACGTTTCTCGCGGCACCTGCGACAGGTTGAAGAGCGGAGGGCCTTGCATCGGGCGATACGAGTACTCGAAGCTGCCCGTGGGGAAAAGTCCAAAAAGAAAACGGTCGTACAGTCCCGCGGTCGTCGCCGCGCCGAACGAATTACCGAAGTTTTCCTCAACCACACCGCCTGCGATTGAGAGTCGAGCGTTGAACTTCACCTGCTTACGACGCTGGACCGTCAGGGCATTGCTGTCCTTGTAGAACAACGAGTTGAGGACAGAAGGAAACGAGGCGTTTTGGATCTGTGCTTTCTCGAGAACGTGCGAGAGCTCATCAGGGAACCACAAGACTGGAGAACCGCCACGGTCACCGATCTTTTCTAACAGCCCCTCAGCTGAGCCGGATTTGACCTCTTCGACGAGCCCCTGATCGGCTAGCCGAAAGAGAAAGTTAGCGCGTTCCTGCGCCTGTGTTTTGCCGTAGTGAACCGGGCCGACAAGACAGACGTTTATGTTGCAACGGCGCACAGGATGCGGTTTCACCAACGCGCTAGCCGCCGCCAAGATGGATAGCCACGAGTATGCGATGGGAAAGTCGGAAAGGCGCGCGCGGCAAATCTCGCCTAGCTTGCCGCACAAAACGCTAGAAGGCATGTCGGGGAGTTTGAGTTCCTCGGCCTTCATAATCTCGATGAGGTTGTATGGACCTTCGCTGATTCCTTTCGTCCAACCACTGATGATGGTTTTTCGCGCCGCGTCCTCGGGATGAGGCGATGTCCAATCTTTTGTAACAATGTCGAGTAGCTCTCGCTTGAACTGCTCTTCTGTTTTTTCAAAGACGCCGCAGGCGAAGACGCGCGCGGCGATTAGCGCTGTGCTGTTGAGAGTTCCATTACCGTCGCCGGACTTTACGGGATTGTTCCGCAGCTCGGCGAGTTTGGTTTCGTAGTATTGGCGGATTCCCGCTGACGTGGTGGACCTTGCGCTCTCGGACGCGGAGCTCGGGACTGAGGGCTTGTCAACCTGGAGATGCGCCAGGAGTTTATCGACCCCAAGTTGAAGGTCTCCAATAACTGGAAGCGTGCCGGGAAGCAGCTTACCTGTGAGCGTTGCGTAACGATCCCAGCTATAAATTTCCACGGTCGCGGCGGAGGTTTTGGACAGTGGTGTCGCCTGCAGGGCCTTTGAAATTTTTCCGCGCCCGATGATGTGATAGCCGGTGCCGGAGGGCGACTCGTGGATCCAAGTGTTTGGAAACCATTGTAGCCAATTCTTAACTTCGGGATCAGTGACGCCATCTTTGATTCCGTCATCTATGTCGATGAAGACGAGCCCGTCATCTTTAAATAGAACGAGTCCGATGCCGTCGAGGTTGTGACGTTTTGCGCCAGCGACAGCTTCCTCGAAGGGCAAGAAGTGTTCCGCGTTTTTCTCGACAGGGCCGACGCCCTCGGCGGTGACGGCTGAATGGGGCGGCTTGCGATCTTTCTGTTTTGATTCGTCCCAGACTTTTTTCCAGCCAGTGAAACGTGGCTGGCTAAGTAGCTCGGAAGGAATGTGATTCCCATTGGGAAATGGAGGCGGAGTGGGGCGCGTTGACTCGCTCATCGGACGCTGTCCTCAAAGGAGTTCACCTTAAGCGCGCGAACGAGCCGCGTGTTGTCGATGACCGCTTCGCTCGCTTGTGGAAGCGTCTTGCCGGGAGAAGCAGGAATTGGGATGAAAGTGACAGTGGAGCCAGGCATAGGCAGCCCGGAGGTGATGAGCTTTCGGTGGAGAAAAAACAGTTCCTTCGTGGACGGAAGAAAGACTTTGCCAAAGCCGCCGTTTTCGGAAACATGCCAAAAGACCAGCACTCCGACGTGGCGGGGCGACTGAAGAGATTCCATTCGTGCTCCAGATGAAAAGAAAAAGGGCCAGGGTTCACGAGGCCCTGGCCCACTGGAGCACTACGCCGACTAAGCGTTTGGAAGTAAAATCGTAAAGCTAGAAAGTCTTCAATCCAAACTTTGAAACTTAGTCGGAAGTGTCTGCGGGAACCGGGCTCTCGTGAAGCCCATCGCTTTTTTCTGAATTTTGAATCTACCGAGCGGCGAATCAGCATCAGCTTCGTGCTGCTTTCACCCTACTTCTACTTTGCCCAGTAGCGATCCTCAGGAGATCGTTGGCAGGCCCCGACGTATCGGAGTGGACCCTACAATCTTGGCAAAACCATTATACAACGTTCCGCTCACTTGGAACAAAAATTTTACCTAAACGCCATTTACGTAAACAGTACCTGAGTACTAGACCTCATGCCGTCTTCCCGCCAGGTGCCCGTTCGCGCGCGCGGCTGCCCGCTTCCGCTCTGAGCGTGACGAGCCGCCACGACGACCCAAGCTCGCCAGGTATTGGCGCACCCCTGGCGGAAGCGCGACGCTTCGGGCGGGGCGCGAAGCTCGGGGCGTTTCGACCGTAACGCCGCTCTCAGGCTCCGGCTTAGATTTTTCC
>Ga0210391_10005591_pt1 | contig 10339 bp, 7 predicted proteins | sample IncBWC12OmetaG_FD_160573 | JGI IMG/M metagenome (GOLD analysis project Ga0210391, IMG submission 160573) | Forest soil microbial communities from Barre Woods Harvard Forest LTER site, Petersham, Massachusetts, United States - Inc-BW-C-12-O ...
TCATTCCCGTTGGTAAAGTCATGCAGGCTGCTGTAGCTCCAACTGCCGTTTGCGTTGGTAAGTTTGAACACCGCTCCGTATCCATACGCGCCGTTCGTGCAGGTCGTTCCATAAAGATTGCCGGCACTATCGAGCAATAGGTCGCCTTGCTGCCCCCAGCAAAAATATCCGGGCTCACCGGTCTTTGGAAAACCGTAAAGCGTCGTCAAGGTCCAGTTGCCGTTGGATGGGGTGAGTTCGAAAATTGTGCCGCCGCCGTCTACGCCATCTTGTGATGTAGTGCCGTAAAGGTTTCCGGCGGCATCCATGATCAGGCCGCCGACGGGAGTGTCTCCATCGTTTTGCGCCTGGAATGAATACAGAACCTGCTCTGTCCAGCCGGACCCGGAAGGACTCAGCTCATAAATCGTGCCGCATCCGCGTCCGCTGTTGCAGCTGGTATTGGTGCCACCTTCTGCTGTCGTGCCGTACAAGTTTCCATTGCTATCCCGAAGCAGGCCGCTTTCAGGAACGCTGCCGTCGGTTCCGTTTCCAAACTGGTGAAGGATGGTTTCATTCCAAACGCCGTTTGCACGTGTTAACTCGAACACCGTACCGGCCATCACACCAGATCCTGGAACGTTGAAACTGGTTGTGCCATAAATGTTTCCGGATGCGTCGAACAGAAGGTTACCGAAGACCGGCCACACGCCATCATTCGGGATGCTGTCAAAGTCCCACACCGTCGATGCCGTCCAGTAACAGAGGGCAGTTTTGCAGGGGCTTAAGGGAGGTCGCAAATTGTAGACGTTGCCGCACCCCAGGTCACAACCAAAGCCTCCCTCGTAGGTTGTTCCGTAGAGGCTTCCGTCCGGTCCAAATACGGGCGGAGCCAGGGGTGTATCGCCATTCGTCCCAGTAAACGAGAACAGCAGTGAGAAAGTCCAGGCATTGTTCCTGTTCGAAAGCTTAAAGATGCCGCCCTCCCCAGCGTAGGTCGCGCTGGTTGTACCGTAGAGATTGCCGGCCGCATCGATGGTCACTCCCGAAGCAGGTTCGACCGGTCCAGGGTACTGAAAGGAATACAGGACATTAAAGGTCTGAGCATGCGCCACCCCGATTAGAAACAGCGGAGCGACGAACAGCAACACGTGGAAATTACAGAGGCAGATTCGAGCAGCTGCGTCTTGTTTCTCGCTCTTCATAACCAACTCCGGCAGTCGTTCTTGCGGGCTGGCAAACTATATAACCGAGAGTGGGAGCAGTCAAAAGAACAGTGGATTACTCGAGGGAAAAGAATGGAAATTGAATAGAACGGTTCGGAGTGTCCAATCAACCAGCTCTCACTCTTTTGCGCTCTCTTGGCTGAACAGGTTCCGCTGCCTATCTCCCGCCAGTTCTGCCATCTGTTCGATGTATGTATCGGCGTCGAATTTCTTGCGGGCAGCGTTGCCGGACATGTAGCGGATGGTGCCGAAGATAGGGCGCTCGAACCACGGACGATCAAACTTGCCGGTGATCGACCAGGCGATGCCGGCGTAGCCGTTGGGGTCGCGTCCGTCGAGGAAGTACTTGTCGTTGAGATAGACCGCGGTCTGGTAGGCGACGGCCGGTGACGAACTCCACTCCAGGATCTTCTTCGCCCAGTACATGCGCATGTAGTTGTGCATCCAGCCGGCGTGCAGCATCTGGCGCTGGGCCGCATTCCAGAGTTCGTCGTGGGTCTTGGCGTACTCCAGTTGGTGCCGCGAGTAGTGTTCGTGCCGATTGTCGTGTGCGTGCTTGGCAAGCGTCTTATGTGCCCAGTCAGGCGCACTCTCGATGGAATCGTAGAGCTCGTTGAAGTGAACGAAGTTGATCGACAGCTCACGCCAGGTGATGAGCTGATCAAGATAATCATCCTTGGCGCTACGCGGGGCGTGGCTGTCTTCGACGGCGCGGACGACGGTGTGTGGCCCGATGTGTCCGAAGTGCAGGTAGGGTGAGAGCCGGCTGGTGCCGTCGATCTCGGGCTTGCCGTGACGCTCAGGATAGTGCGCCAGCTTGTGAAGTACGAAGGCGCGGAGTAGCTTCAGCGCTTCGCCTGTCCCGCCCCTGAACGAATCAACCGGTTGCACCGAGCGATCAAGATTTTTCCAGTGCTCAGTGAGGGCGAGTGAGCCGTCGTCGGGCAGCGATTCCAGTCCGCATGGCTTCTCCCATTCGACTTTGGCTTTGATGTTGCACGGGCTCTCCAGAAATTCCTTCAATCGTGATTTGAGTCGCGGGCGAATGATGCGCGCAGCGTATTGCTCTTTCTCCAGCAGCTTCGACGGAACGATGACATCAGCGTCGACGGTCCAGAGCGGCAGCTTGAGCTTCTTCGTCGCCAGCTCGCGCCAGTGTTCGGGCTCGCGCATGGGATTCTCATCGCCGACCACCAGCGATGCCTTCACCTCCTCGCAGAACTTCACGAGCGAGTGTTCGGGATACCGCCGCAGCACGTAGCCGATGCCGCGCTTGCGAGCTCGTTCGGCGGTGTCGGGGATGCCCTGCGCGAGGAATGCGTAGTGCCGCAGGTTGGCGTGCGGATAAAACGGCACCGGCGCGAAGAAGATCACCACCGGCTGCTCGAGGATATTCGCGGCTTGCACGGCGACGTCGAGAGCGGGATTGTCGAGCGCGCGCTGCGCCCGCTGCATCCAGTAGACGACGCATCGGCCGCTGCTGTCGGGGGCACCGGGACGGCGCACCGTGACGCGTGGGTTCGAGGTGAGCTGTTCGAGTGTCTTCATGCGGCGCGCGACGCTGGTTCGATTGGAACACGAGTGCGATGCGGGGGCGAACAGTGGTGCCGTTCAATCCCGAACATGGTTTTCCTGTGGAGAAAAAGTAAGGCCGGCGCTCGCTAGAAAGCGCCGGCCGCACGCCACTTGCCTCTCGCTAGGGCGTGATTTCCTATCCCGTGCCGCACCCTGGATTCAACTGGGTCGTAGTGTCGGTCTCAACGCCACCACAGCTGATCACTCGATGACCGAGAACTCTATTCCGGAATAGACCAGGAAGCAAGCGAATTCTAGCTCGGTTACCAAGGCAGAGCTGGAATTTGGATACTTCACGGCGAAACGAGACTCAGAGTGCTCGCGCGCTGGACGCGCGCAAAACCTCATCGGCAATCGCGGCGGCCTGCACACTGGGTCTCACGTCATGCACGCGTACGATATGGGCTCCGCGGAGGATGCTGATGGTTAGTGCCGCGATAGAACCGGAGAGACGCTCCTCCGGCGACAGATCGGCCCCACCGGGCTTTCCCGCGGTTCGGCCGATAAACGATTTGCGCGAGGTCCCGGCCAGCACGGGAAAGCCAAGCCGTTGCAGGCGATCGAGGTGGGCCAGCAGCGGATAGTTCTCATCGAAGTTCTTGCCGAAACCGAATCCGGGATCGATCACGATGCGGGAACGCAGCACGCCTCGCTCGAGGGCAACTTGCAAGCGATTCGCCAGGTCGTGCTCGACCACATGCAAAACGTCGGCCTCGAATGGCAGCTTGCGCCATTGTCCGGGAGTGCCGCGGGTATGCATCATGACCACGCCGCATTCCAGTTCGGCGCAGGCGTCGGCCATCTTGTCATCCCACTGAAACGCGCTGACGTCGTTGACGATCTCGGCGCCGGCGGCAACCGCTTGACGCGCGACCTCGGCTTTGTAGGTGTCGATGGAGAGAATCGTGTCCGGGCGTTGGCGAAGAATCTCTCCGATGACCGGCAGGATGCGCTGGAGCTCTTCCTTATCGGTGACTGGAGGTCTGGTTGGCGTGGCCTCGTCTCCGGCAACGCGCGCTCCCGGCCGCGTCGATTCGCCGCCGATGTCGAGCATGTCGGCGCCTGCAGCCAGCAGGCGCAGGGCGTGTTCGATGGCCGGCTCGGGAGCCAGAAAGTTGCCGCCATCATAAAAAGAATCGGGGGTAACGTTGACTACGCCCATGATGAGGGTGCGCTCGCCGAGTGCCAGCGATCGAGTGCGCAGTTGCCATCGGTAGGGAGGGCGCATCTTGCGATTGTACCCGCGAGGGAAGTTGGCACGGGACGAACCGGCGATGAAAACTGCGTGTCATTCCAGGTGCAAGCCGCAATGTATTGCGCACGATTGCGATTTGCATGCGATGCTAGAATTCCAGAGTAGTCCTATGTTCCGGCTCCGCTATTTCGCCGCGACTTTCCTGTGGTTGACGCTGCTCGTTCCGGCGTATGGAAGTGGGAACAAACGGCAGTCAAGTGCGGCGAAGCTCACCCACGACATTCAGGACATCGTTGACGACCAGGACAGCGCGCGCGGCTTTTGGGGTATCGAAGCTGTCTCGCTGGACAGCGGACGCACGCTGGTCTCACTGAATCAGGACAAGCTGTTCACGCCCGCTTCCAACGCCAAGCTTTTCACCACGGCTGCGGTCTTCGGCCTTATAGGTCCGGACTATCGTTTCAAAACGACGGTGGAGACCATGGGCACGCTCGACAAATATGGCCGGCTCGACGCCGATCTGATCGTGGTGGGTCGCGGCGATCCCAACCTCTCCGGACGCACCTTGCCCTACAACATGCGCACCGAGCGCAGAGCCCCGCCCATCCAGGTATTGCAGGATTTGGCCGACGAGCTGGTGCAGCACGGGTTGAAGTACGTGGATGGCGACATCGTCGCCGACGACTCCTACTTTGTGTGGGAGCGCTACGGCGAGGGCTGGTCGCAGGACGACTTGGCGCGGGAGTGGGGCGCACCGGTTTCGGCGTTGACCATCAACGACAACGTCATCTTCGTGAACATCATGCCGGCAGACCGGCCGGGCGAGCGCGCGTTTCTCAACATCACGCCGTTCCCGGAGTACTACAAGATCGACAACCGCGTCGTCACCACACCGGCGGGCAGCGAACCGCGCACGGTGTCCATCAATCGCGAACCCGGCTCGAACCTGCTGACCTTCTGGGGCAATATTCCACAGGGCGATCCCGGCTTCGGCGAGGCCCTGGCCATCGAGGATCCCGCCGACTTCATCGCACGCCTGTTTCGGCAACTGCTGGAGGAGCGTGGGGTCACGGTCTACGGCCACGCGCGTACACATCACACGGAACTGGCGTCGATGCAGACGTTCAGCATTACTTCGATGGCGTCCGGCGGCGGCAACAGCATGCGTCCGCCGACTCCCACGCCAATGGTGCTGGCCAGCTATCAGTCTCAGCCGGTTGGTGAAGACCTGCGGGTCATCAACAAGGTGAGCCAGAACCTTCATGCGGAACTGATGTTGCGCCTGCTGGGTAAGGAGAAAGGGAACTCGGGGTCGATTGCCGGCGGCCTGGAAGTCTTGCGCAGCTTTCTGGTGAACGCCGGAATAAAGCCTGACGAATTCGTCTTCCTCGACGGCTCGGGCTTGTCGCGCGAGGACCTGGTGACGCCGGAGGCGGTCGTGGCCCTGCTGCAGTATTGCCATAAACAGCCTTGGGGAACGGCGTTCGTAGATACTTTGCCGGTTGCAGCCACCGATGGTTCGCTTTCGGACCGCTTCCGCAACACCCCGGCTGCGGGAGTAGTTCACGCCAAGACCGGCTCCCTTAGCCACGTGTACTCGCTGTCTGGCTTTGCGACGACGAAGTCGGGCGACCACATCGTCTTCTCGGTGATGACCAACAACAACAATATGGCGACAAAGAAGGCACTGGATACCATCGACGCGGTAGTTGTCCGAATGATGGACGACGCCAAGTAAGCCCTGCCGACATTAGTTCTTCCTTAGCTGCGCTGGCCTCCTGTTTGCTCCGATGCACAATGTGATCGCGCCTCCCGGCGCAAACTGGTCCTCCGGAGTAGTTCGGATTAACAGAGGGGAGGCGCGGTCGCTTGGGAGGCCATCATGTCCATCACTGCCATCGCCGGCAGCACGTCGCAACTCTCCAACATTCAGAATCAATATCAGCAGGTACGCAGCCAGTTCAAACAGCTGGGGCAGGACTTGCAGGGCGGAAATCTGGCCCAGGCGCAAACGGACTTCGTCACCTTGTCGCAGTCGTTCGCCAGCCAGCTCGGCAGCCAGAGCCCGGTCGGGCAGATGCTGAGCAGTGTTGGGCAGGCGCTGCAGTCCGGGAACCTGTCGGCGGCCCAGCAGGCGTTCAGTTCGTTCACTAAGGTAGGGCCCTCGGCCGTGCATCATCACTCGCACGTTCCGCCCACAGCAGGTCAGCTGACGCAGGGTCTCCAGCAACTGGGGCAGGCGCTGCAGTCTGGGGATCTGTCGGCAGCGCAACAGGCGTATTCAGCGTTGCAGCAGGTGTGGCAGCAGATGTCGGGCAGTGGCGGCACCCAGGCTGACACGCCCACAGCGACGTCGACCACCAGCGTGACCGCGTAGCGCATGATCGTTTGCGTGGGATTCGATCCGTCGAACGAAGGTCATCGGGTAACGACTCATTCACGGTCTTCGAATGAGTGGGCGGAAGAGATTCTCTCAGCCGGGGCCCGAGTCTCAACGCTTTCGAGACTCGGGAAAGGTCCGCGATGAAGAAAGCCACGCCAAATTCAACTCCGACGTCGGCCGGAGCCGACTGACTGCCAAGTAAGCACCCATCGCTCTGATCATCCTAGGTCTCGAGCCCCGCGAGACCTAGGGCACCCGGCTGAGAAGACTTCAGACGTGCCGAGCTTCTTGCATAGCCGAAAATGTCGTATTTCGCCAAAAAGCTTGTCTGGCAGAGAGTTCCCGGTTGCGGACTACGCCCTTTGGGGGATACGATAGGGGAGTTGGGGGTGGTTCCTCGTCCATTCCCGCGTAAAGCCTGAATCTGCAGTTCCACGTTCGACAGTCAGCAATCCCTCATACACTGCATTCGTTCAATGCCTGTGTGCGAGTACTCCCAGGAGAGACTAAGATGGCGTGGTACGCGTACTGTATTACAGAGCAGCAGGGCCTTCAGAACGGGACACGAGCCCGGCGCCCATTCGCACTAGAAAATCTCCGGGGCGTGAACGGTGCCTCGGTTTTAGCCTACCCCAGCGGAGAATTCGCGGTCATCGTAAGCGATCACTCTCCCGAACAAACCCTCACCCAGCAGGCCATCGTTGATCACGCTCGAGTCATCAGCGAGTGCTTCCGAACCCTCACCGTTCTTCCTTTCCGTTTCGGCACCATCTTCGATTCCGATGAAGCTTTACGGCGCGCCGTCCGGGCGAACCGCAAGACCTTCATGGAGACGGTCGATCGTCTGCGCGGCAAGGCGGAAATGCACTTCAAACTCCTGGTAAAGGACGGGAACCTGGAAGCGGCGGTTTCCGACCTTCCTGCCGGCGTTGGGGGTGAGTATCTGCGCAAGCTGCGGGAGCAGGCTTCCCGCGAGCGGGAGCGCCAAACCAAGGCGCGCGCCCTCTCGATGCAGGTGCACAAGCTCTTTTCGCCTATCGAAGAGGATGTCATCTGCAAGCGTACTGATTCAGGCAGTATTCTTATCGACTTCGCTCACCTGATTGATTCCAACTCGGTTGCCAAGTATCAGAACCGCTATGGCACAGCGACACGCCATTTCAAGGACTGCCATGTCAGCATCACCGGGCCATGGCCGCCCTACCACTTCATGCCGGGAAAACTGCGCACGGTCTCCGGCGGCAACTAGTCACTGAGTTGAGGGGCGGCCGAATGGGCCGCCCAATGTCTTAATCCTGCTTAGACCCATTTACTTACTTGCCAGCTACTCCGAAAGCAAATCCAGAGTTAGAATCCTCCTACTCAGCCAGACGCAAAATTAGTGTGTGTTCCGGAGCCTTCGAGGTGACTCCTGATGGCAGTTCTACGTCAGGTGCAACCCTGAAGTGGGCATCCAGATTCTCACTATTGCACGTTTATTTCCCTGTGTGGGGCGGGGAATACTTCCTTATGGCCAACGTGTAAATCTGGAAGGAGAATGATCCCAACGCAAAAACTGCGAGTTCTAATTGTCGATGACGACATCGCGACTGGCCGGTTCCTGGCTGCTCACATGATTCGTCGCGGCTTCGAGGTGAGCAACGCCAGCAGCGGTGAGGAAGCCCTGCGCGTGTTGCGGGTTTGCGATCCGGCTCTGGTTTTGCTGGACCTTTCAGGGCCGGGCGCCAGCGCCCTGGATATCCTCGGCCGCATCAAGCACAACAAACCTGAAGTTTCCGTCCTGATGATTTCTTCCCGGCACGATCCCGAGATTATCTTCACTGCCTCGAAGCTGGGAGCCGACGAGTACCTGCCGAAGCCGTTTGAGGCGGCGGATCTGGAGCTCCGGGTCAACAAGATGCTCGAGAAGCAGCGCACTCCCAGTGAAGGCACGCAGCTTCGTGACCAGGTGCGGCGGGCTCGCGACTTCGCCGGTCTATTCGGAACCAGCCCGCGCATGGAAGAGGTCAAGAACACGATCGAGCAGGTGGCCGATACCACGGCAACCGTCTTGATTCGCGGTGAGAGCGGCACCGGTAAAGAGGTGGTCGCGCGCATGATTTATGCGCAGTCGGGCCGCAACGATAAGCCCTTCGTGAAGGTCAATTGCGCGGCGATTCCCCACGAACTGCTGGAAAGCGAGCTGTTCGGCTACGAGCCCGGAGCGTTTACTGGCGCGAATCGCCAGAAATTAGGCAAGTTCGACCTGGCCAATACGGGCACGCTCTTCCTCGACGAAGTTAGCGAGATGCATCCGGCGCTTCAGGCCAAGCTATTGCACGTCTTGCAGGACGGCGAATTCTCACGCCTCGGCGGCAAACGCGACATCTCGGTCGACGTGCGCGTTCTGGCAGCAACCAATAAGGCCCTGGAGCTCGCGGTTCAGGAAGGCACATTTCGCGAGGACCTGTTTTACCGGTTGAACGTCATCACGATCCACATTCCGCCGTTGCGCGATCGGCGCGAGGAAATCCTGGTCTTTCTCGAGTTCTTCCTCCGGAAGTACAGCGAGTTTTATGGAAAGCAGCCTCCGCGCTTCACCGACCACGCCACCACCCGCATGTTGGAATACAGCTGGCCCGGGAACATCCGCGAGTTGGAAAATCTGGTCAAGCGATACGTCATCGTCGGCAACGAAGCCCAAATCATCCGCGAGCTTTCGACGCACAAGCCAATCGTGAGTTCGGTCAGCGGCATGTCGGCTCCTCCGGAACAGGCGGTTCCGCCGCGTCCGCAGGCTTCAGCTCCGACCATTCCGATTACTGCGGGAAAGGCTACCCCGACGGTAGACGACGAATCGCCGTCGCTGTTGGAGATCGGCCGCCGCGCCGCCATGATCGCTGAACGCGAAGCCATCGAACGCGTGCTGACCCAGACTCGGTGGAACCGTCGCCAGGCGGCCAAGATCCTGAAGATCAGTTACAAGGCGCTGCTCAATAAATTGAAGATTATCGAGGAGCAGAACGCCGCTCAGAATAAGAATATAAGCGCATAAGGTTGGCATTGCGGTTCCATGTCACGAGGACTCCCGGATGCCCTTCGGCGCCTTCGACGACTGCCTCTAAACCACAATATCGCTACTGTTAACAACTACTTTGCTGTTGACACAGGCGCCGGCTGACGAAGGCGCGAGCTTTTGGTGATTTAACTGCACGTAGCAGGAACACTAAAGAGGCTCAAAACCTTGAAAATTTACCTCTTCCGTCTGTCTCGCTATCTCCCGGTATGTCCCGCAGAGCGGGATATGTCCTTGCATCGCCTTCCCTGAACGATCCCTACCTCGCTGGCCTCTTTCGGAAGAGCGGCCTCAATTGGCCGCTTTTTTGCTTTACTGGCAGATTTTCAGCCCCTTCTAATAGTGGCAGCATCCAACTGCTCGACCGCACGCGGGGTGGCGGACACGAACCGGACTGAGTTGACGCGCGTTCTTCCGGACGCATATCATTCCGCTTCGCACACCGCATTTTTGCCCTCGGGGAGACCTCAGGGCGGAGGTGCGGAATTGGGCAGGGTATAGACCATGGATAAGAAGAAACTCGAGGTATTCAAGAAGCGACTGGAGGAGCGCCAGCGCGAGCTACGCACGGCGGTAAGCCGTACCGCTCAGGACGGACGCGACGCCGATCTGGAGTCGGCACAGGACATCGCCGACCGGGCGGCCAACTCCTACAACAAGGAATTTCTTTTCCATCAGAGCAATACGGACCGCCAGTTGCTCCAGATGGTGGACGGTGCGCTGGACCGCATACGGGAGGGCACGTTCGGCCAGTGCATCTCATGCGGCGAGGAGATCAACCCCAAGCGGCTGGAAGCCGTTCCCTGGACACGCCACTGCATTGAGTGCCAGGAGAAGCTGGAGAAAGGCATCCTCGAACATTCGAGCATTTAGCCTCTCTGCGCCTGAAATTCGAAGCCGCCCTGCCAAGGGCGGCTTTTTGCTGG
>Ga0210391_10005594_pt1 | contig 10338 bp, 8 predicted proteins | sample IncBWC12OmetaG_FD_160573 | JGI IMG/M metagenome (GOLD analysis project Ga0210391, IMG submission 160573) | Forest soil microbial communities from Barre Woods Harvard Forest LTER site, Petersham, Massachusetts, United States - Inc-BW-C-12-O ...
GCGGCGGTAGCTGCAAAAGGACCGACATGGATAACGATCTGGGCCAAATCGTCGATGCGCTGCCCGGCTTGGTCTGGACAGCCCGCCCGGACGGAAGCGTCGAGTTCTTAAATACGCGATGGCTCGAATATACCGGCCTAACTCACGAGCATGTATCAACACTCGAGTGGCAGAGCGCAATTCATGCCGACGATATAAGCGACCTTCTCAAGCGGTGGGCATCCATTTGCGCAAGTGGTGAGCCGGGGGACATGGAAGCGCGTTTGCGACGTCATGATGGTCAGTATCGATGGTTTCTGTTCCGTGCCTCGCCCACCTTGAACGCGTCAGGAGATGTGACTCGATGGTATGGAATCAATACCGACATCGAAGATCGGCGCGCGGCGGAAGAGGCCCAGATTGCGGTTGAACGGCGATTTCGGCTGATCGTCGATGGCCTGCCGGGTTTCGTCACCTTACGGTCGCCGGACGGCGAAATCGACTTCGCGAATCGCTACGCGCTCGATTATTTTGGCGTCACGCTCGAGGAGCTAAAAACCTGGGTGATTGGTTCAGGCTTTCACCCCGAGGATTCTCAAGCGGTGCGCGACTCCTGGCGCGAGTCGGTGGTGACCGGCCGCCCCTATGATTTTCAAGCACGCCTGCGTCGAGCAGACGGCGTATATCGCTGGTTTCACATGCGCGGCTACCCGCTGCGAGACAAGGACTCCCGTATCGTTCTTTGGTACCTGTTGCACACCGACATCGATGATCAGAAGCAAGCCGAAGCGCTGCTTAAAGGGGAGAAGGGCCTGCTGGAAATGGTGGCGACCGGACAGTCGACGCCATCGATCTTGAAGACGCTGTGTCACCTGGTCGAAGAGATGGCCCCCGGATGTTACTGCAGCGTCGTGTTGATCGATGCTACTGGGACTCGACTTGAGCATGGTGCGGCGCCAAGTCTTCCACAAAGTTTCGTCAGCTCTATAGTCGGTCGCGCCGTCAACCAAGATTCGGGCCCCTGCGCCATGGCGGCCTACTTGAATCAACAAGTCGTTGCCTCTGACCTTGCAACGGAGACTCGTTGGGCCGCGGACTCGTGGTGCTCGATGGCATTAGCGCATGGGATTCGATCATGCTGGTCAATGCCCATAGCATCATCTGCCGGCACTGTTCTGGGAGCATTTGCCATCTACCATGATGAGCCGAAAAGTCCGGCGCCGCAGATGCGGTTCTTGATAGAACAAATCGCCCATATCGCCAGCATTGCGCTGGAACGCGAGCGAGCCCAAAGATCACTCACGCAGGCGCTGGAGGAGCTCCGACAATCCGAGCGCCAGCTGCGGACCATGATCGACTCGATTCCCGGTTATGTATGGCGCACGACGCCCGATGGCACGGTCGATTTTCTGAATCAGGGTTGGTGCGATTACACGGGCATCAGCATGGCGGATGCGCTTAAGAGCGGCTGGCAACAAACCGTCCATCCGGACGACTACGCAGGTGTAATGGCGTATTGGCGAACGCCGCTGGAGACAGGAACGCCAGGCGAGTATGAATGTCGGCACAGGCGGTATGACGGCACCTACCGGTGGTTTGTCGGCAGGGCGATTCCTCTGCGCGACCAAGACGGTAACATCGTGAAATGGTTTGGGCTGAATACCGACATCGAGGACCGCAAGCGCGCCGAGTTGCTACTGGAAGGGAAGAACCGGCTTTTCGAGATGCTCGCCGGACACTTGCCGCTCGATCGTATTCTCTTCGAGCTCTGCAAGCTGGTGGAATCCACAATGCCGGGTGCGTTTTGCACCACCATGCAGGTCGAGCCCGGCCACGCGTCATTTCAAGGTGCCGTAGCGGCAAGTCTATCGCAATCATTTATCGCCTCGGTTGAATCGATGCCTTTGACACTCGAGTCTGGTCCTTGTGCCATTTCGGCATGCCTCAAACAGCAGGTTGTCATACCAAACTTGCCTTCGGAATCTCGATGGAAAGATGATTTGTGGTACCAACTTGCGCTCGGCGATGGATTGAAGGCGTGTTGGTCGACACCCGTCATGTCGAAGTCCGGACAGGTCCTCGCGGTATTCGCGGTCTATTACCAAGATCCCAGGGTTCCTAATTTATTGGAGCAGGACTTCATCAAGCAATTCGCGTACGTGGCCAGTATCGCCATCGAGCGGATTCAGAGCGATGCCGCACTCGGCAAGGTTCGATCTGAACTCGCCCGTGTCGCCAGGGTCACAAGCCTCGGTGCTTTGACCGCGTCGATCGCTCATGAAGTCAATCAGCCCCTCTTTAGCCTCACCACCAATGCCAGTACCTGCCTTCGAATGTTGGGCGGCGAGCCCCCCAATTTGGAAGGTGCGTGTGAAATGGCGCGCAGAATAATCCGGGATGGCAATCGAGCTTCCGAGGTCATCACGCGCCTGCGCGCGATGTTTGTGAAGCGTGAACCTACCACTGAACCAGTGGATCTTAATGAGGCGACGAAAGAGGTCGTTGCGCTATCGATCGGGGAATTGCAAAGAGCTCAAGTCACTCTACATACGGATCTCGCCGAGGATCTTCCTCAAGTCACGGGTGACCGTGTACAGCTTCAGCAGGTGATTTTAAATCTGTTCTTAAACGCCGCGGATGCAATGAGCAGCGTTGAGGACCGGCCACGGCAGCTTGTCATAAAGACCGAAAGAGAAGGCGGGGATCATGTGCGGTTGAGCGTCGAGGACACGGGCGTCGGTTTCGAGCCTGAGCAGGCCGAGTCTCTCTTCGATGCCTTCTATACGACCAAGCATGGCGGCATGGGTATCGGCCTGTCGGTCAGCCGCTCGATTATTGAAGGTCATCACGGCCGTTTATGGGCGACGCCGAAGAATGGTTTGGGGGCGACCTTTGCTTTTTCCATCCCACTTGACCCTATTGCCGCTTCAATCATCAGCCATCCGACTCATCGCTCAACGGGCGAAGCGGTCTCGAGAAATGCATGACTGCCAAGCGCTCACTCGTATCGGTTGTGGATGATGACGCCTTCGTGCGCGAAGCCTTACCCGATTTGCTCAAGGAATTGGGCTATTCGTCGCAAGCCTTCCCGTCCGCGGAAGCCTTTCTCTCATCGAACGTAGTTGCTGATACACGCTGCCTCATTCTCGATGTCGCCATGCCGCACATGACAGGCCCGGAGTTGCATCGAGAACTCATCCGGCGACAGCAGGCCATTCCGGTGATTTTTGTTACTGCGATGAGAGATGAAGCATTGCGACCGCGGCTGCTGGCGGAAGGTGCGGTGGAATGCCTATTCAAGCCCGTTAGTGAGCAGGCCCTTGTTGATGCGCTTCACACTGCGCTTCGCGTGAACTAGCGACATGCAAAGCGACCTTCCAACCCGTAGGATAGACATGAATAACAACGCACTTCGGACTGCAGTGAGGTCATTTCCTATGCTTTCTGCGACACCGATCGTGTTCGTCGTGGATGATGATCCATCGGTGCGAGAGGCACTCGAATCGCTGATTGTTCAGGCCGGATGGCGCGCGCAAGTCTTTGAATCGGCCCAGGACTTTCTTAGCTTTCCGAGGGCTGTGGTCCCAAGTTGCCTGGTATTGGATGTGACCTTGCCGGGTCTCAATGGTCTTGAGCTGCAATCTTTGATCGGCGGCGATCGGATCGACATGCCCATTATTTTTATCACCGGTCACGCCGACGTGCCGATGACGGTCAAGGCCATGAAGGCCGGCGCAGTAGAATTCTTGACCAAGCCCGTTGCGGAAGATGTTTTGATCAATGCTATCGGCAGTGCCATCGCACGCAGCCGAATAACACTCGATCAAGAGAGCGAGAGTCAAGCGCTTCGCAGCCTTTATGCGAAGCTCACACCTCGTGAGCGTGACGTCATGACCTTGGTGGTCCGGGGGCTCTTGAACAAACAAGTGGGCGGGGAGCTCGGCATGGCGGAGATCACCGTGAAGGCGCATCGCGGGCAAGTCATGCGCAAGATGAGGGCTGCGTCCTTCGCGGACCTTGTGAATATGGGGGCAAGACTCGGGTTGGCTTCTGCGCCACAACCTTCGCGCAACAAGTAGGTTCCGTTGCCTATAGAGCCCAGGCACGCCGCCTCTCGCCGTGGCGTCCCCTACCATAGTTCAATATGTTCGCTGGCAGGAAACTGGTCTGATATCCCCTCGCTCACGCCAATCAACGCTCAGGGAGAGATTCATGAGACGGATAGGATATATTCTTACTGCCGCTATCTTGCTTACGGGAGCAGGCGCGTACATCAGCCTCGCGCCGGCACATGCAGACGGCGCCGCCACTCCGGTTTTCGACGTCTACCAAATGCCCGCCGGCTACCGCGATTGGAAGGTCGTCTCTGTGGCGCACGAAGCAGGGAACCTCAATGATCTGCGCGCGGTCCTAGGGAATGACATCGCGATCAAGGCCTATAGTAAAGGGAAGCTTCCGTTTCCGGACGGGGCAATCATTGCCCGGCTCGCGTGGAAGTACGTCCCTTCTGAGGAGAACAACAGAGTGTTTGGCCGTGAGCAATCGTTCGTCGCGGGAGACGCGACCAACGTGCAGTTCATGGTCAAGGATTCGAACAAATATGCAGCCACGGGTGGGTGGGGATTCGCGCAGTTCAACGATGGCAAGCCTGTCGATGCGGCGGGGCTTGGTGGTTGTTTTGCCTGTCACGTACCTGTCAAAGATCGCGATTTTCTATTCACCCGTTACGCTCCTTAGCCGAGCGAGGTGGGGTCGCCGAATCGATTCACGTGCGAGATGGGCGAATCAATCGGGCGCAGGTAACCACCAACTGCGCACGATAATTGGCGGATAACCCCTCCAATCCGGGCATCGAAAGCGATCTTAGACCAGCACGAAGCAGATCGGCCCCGTATCCGCCGTTTGTGCAATATGCCCCGTGGTTCCCTTGAATTAGGCTTCCCATGGGGTGTGACATCCTATAGGGTGTCTACTATATGGACGAACCGCGCATTGTCATGGATACGTCTGTGATCATGGCAGGCCTTCGCAGCCAATTAGGCGCGAGCAATCGCATTCTCACGCTCGTTGCTGAACGGCGGCTTGTCCCCTTGGTGACGACGGCTTTGTTTCTTGAATATGAGGACGTTCTCAATCGGCCGGAGCAGCGCTTGGCGACGGGCATGGCCAAGGAAGACATAGTGGGATTTTTGGCCGCATTGGCGAGCGTTGCGGAGCCCGTCGATATTCACTTTATGTGGCGTCCACAATTGACCGATCCCGCTGACGAGTTAGTGCTGGAGGCGGCTGTGAATGGCCGGGCTTCGGCCATTGTCACGCACAACGTTCGCGACTTTTTGCCGGCAGCACGTGAATTTAAGATCGAAGTGATTACACCGAGCGTTATGCTCCAGAGGATGAGGAAATGAGCAAGAACACCTATCCATTGAAACTTCCCACATCGGTGAAGAAGGCGGCCGCGGAATTGGCGGCGGCCGATGGTGTATCCCTCAACCAATTCATCGCGGCTGCGGTGGCAGAAAAGGTAGGCTCCCTACGCGCTGCGGATGACTTCCTGCGTGAACGGGCGGGAACTGCGAAACCCAAGGACATGCTCAAGTATCTGCGCCGCGCACCGAAAGTTGCACCGAACGTTGACGATATGCCGTAGCGCTGCGATTGATAAGGCTCCTCGTTACCGACGGCCACGACGCACGATAAGGCGTCTCGATATGGCGCGCGCGCCCGCACTGTGGTTTGGCGGTAACTGGTTAGAGCACGCATCGTGACGAGTCGGTGGACAGCGGTTGAGTCCGCCAGCGGCTCTACCGTCCAAGAGCAGCCCATCAAAGACTGCTGCGTATTCCGATCCTGTAGCCGGGCGGGATTTGAAGCGCAAAGCCGGGTAGTTCGACAGAGCTGGACGAGGTGCAACGTCGGATCGGTGCCGAGCTTGGCCATCCGCGTTCAATCACCCTGATGAGCCCAGTCCCTTGAGGGGGTCATCGCCGAGTTCCGCAGATTCAGGCGCCAAGCTTTCGGCGTTGTTCCCGTGAGCGCCCGAAAGGCGCGGGTCATGTGGGCTTGGTCGGAAAATCCCGAATCACTGGCGACGCAAGCCAGGGGATCACCAGTGGTCACAATAGCGCGTAACGCGCGCTGAACCCGGATATCGGCGCGAAAGCGTCGTGGTGAAATGCCAAAGGACTCTCCGAAGACGCGCGACACAGTTTCAGCTGCGAGTCCGTGGGCCTTCGCCCACCGCTCAAGCCTGAGTGTCGGGTCGAGCAAGAGGTCGGCGGCGACGTCGTCGATCCAATGCGTCCTGCGGGACGGCTCTGGCGTTGCCATTTCCATAAGACAGCTGACAGCCTCACGTGGATCCTTTTCAGCAACTCTGACGATGAGATCAGGATCCGATATCTGCGCGACCGAGGTCGCCCATTCGAGATAGCCTTCGACATGCAGGTTTAAAATGTCCGCACCCCTTTGCCCGAAGTGATTCCAATGGCTCTCGTAGGGCCCGTGAAGCGCTGCACTGCCTGCAGTAAGCTGCAAACGACCGCGATCACCGATCTCGGTGTATTGGCCGTCGAGTACTACGGCGATGTAGCTATTCGCATGTCTATGTCGGGGCAACCGTGCATTCGGCTGCCAATGCTCCCGCTCTGGATTTCTCATATCCTTCACCCAGCATTTCCTCGGTCTGTTTCATTTCATTCTTAGAGGCAGCGCGATCCCAAAACGTTTAAAGCGAGCAGCTACCGTCGAAAAGCCGCAATATCAAATAGATTCAATACCGCCGCGCGGTGCCGGTTGAAGATAGCAGGATGAGACTTATGATCCTCGTCGGCGTCACCCTGCCCATTCTACTGGGCACGTCGGCCATCCATGCTGCGGAGGCCCCGGCGAGTTACGACCTCATCGTCGAGGTGAAGCCCGACAGCCACTCAATCAGTGTTCGCGGAACTTGGACCATCCCGGGAGGCGAATTTCAGAGCGACCCGAGTGAACGCGGAACTCGGTCTCTCTGGTTTCTGAGCTCGGAAAAATTGCTGAAGCTTCGAATAGTCTACGAAGGCGGGACAGTTCCCATCGAATGCCATCCGGATGACGGGCAACTCAGGTGCAAGGCGCATTTCAAATGGCCTTCAAGAGACGTCTACAAATTAAGCATATCTTACGAATCGGACGGTAAGGCTGCCGCGCAACTTCGAATCGACTCGGATCAGGCTTTTGCCGGCTCCAGTGGCGATTATTGGTATCCACAGCTTGGCGACGGGCGCGCTACCGGCACGATACGTTTTGACACCCCATCTCGATTCCAAGTCGTGGCGCCTGGCCGCATGATTGCTAGGAGGGAGCGAGCGGGTGTCGCCATGACGGAATTCCGTATAGATGTACCCGTTGGTTTCGGATTCGCGGCCGCCCCATTTCAGATCTATGGGCATGGGACGTGCTCGATTTATCTACTCAAGGCTTACATTGAGGCCGCGCAAATCGCTGAGGGCTGCGAGCGCACGGCGGCCGCGCTGACGCGCATTTGGGGACAATTTCCTGCTGGCGACGTGAAGATCGTGGAGGTGAATTTCAAGGGTGCGCTGCTGGGGATTGGCGAGAGCGGCTACATTCTCGCCGACAGCTCTCAACTACGGCGGGACTTTGAGGTGAACTACTGGGCCCATGAGCTCTCGCATCAGTGGTGGGGATCTTCGCTCCGCGCGAAGTATCCATCACCAGGGGCTTCGCTCTTGACCGAGGGCATGGCCGAATACGGTGCGTTGTCGGTTAATCGTGAACTCAACGGCAAGCAGGGCGAAGCCGATTACCTGTCAGACCGGCTGGCTCACGAAGCCAACGGCGCACCGATGGCCCACTACTTGACACTTCTAGCGCGTCACGAAGATTTGGCGCTTGCTACGGTCGTTGAGGGTGACTCTTCGCGACTGCATTACGTCGTCACCTCTAAGGGAGTGATGGCGATCAACATGCTTGCCAACGAGATCGGTGCGCAGCTGTTCCGTGAGTTATGCGCGGAATTTCTGAAAGCCCATGCCAACGACAGCGTGACGTGGAAGGATTTCGAGGAATTTATAGCGACGCGAAGCGGCAAGCAGTTGGATTGGTTTTATACCCAGTGGCTTGATAGCGCCGGCCTCCCGCTGCTGTACGCCACGTGGAAGCAGGCCGGTAACGGAATCGATGTGACGCTCCACCAGTGCGGCGCACCTTTCAGGCTTGATCAGCTCCCCTTGTTAGTGCGATTTTCCGACGCCGACGGAAACGATAAAAAGACAATTTTGACCGGCGATTTTCAGGGCATTGCGAGCACGGTGCATTTTCCAGATTTAGGTGATGTTTATCACGTCAACCCTGACCCCGACCACACATTCATCTGGCTGCCCGGGCTCTGCGAGCAATAGGGCGACAGCCCTGGAAATGGACAAGCAAGCAGACCGATGTCCGTGAGACTTGAAGGCGGTTCAGTAGTCGCATGAAAGCGACCTCCGCATCTATATTTTCTCTGGTCGGCCAGCCTCTATTCAATTTTGCCGTCGGCTACATAGCCCCGAAGCGGACCTGGATTAGTTGGCCCAAATGGAAGGTCAAGGCAAAACTTGTCGGTCGGCCGCCAAACTCGACTCCGCGAAAACTGAGCCTCTCGTATCCGTTGTTGTAATCCCTTCCGGAGTAAAAGTACCGGGTCAGCTCCGCCGCTGCCGCCGCTCTTGCAAGACCGGCGCCTATAACCAAAGTGCAACCATCGATTCGAACGGTACTGTCTGCTGGGTCAATGATGAGTTGGGGCTGCTGGCATGGAAATCAATGACTGGGGTATTGCGAAGGAAGGGTCCTCATCCCTGAAATATTTCTCGCGTAGAGTATCTTTTCTACTCGAGTTCATCACGTCCTGTGCGCGAGACACAGAGCACTCATTCTCCACGGCGCGGTCACAAGTGAATTGTGCTCCTTAATCGTGTGCCCTCAATGCTTCACGTGAGACGGGCTCCCCGTGGAGAAATACTGTTTCTATCGTGTCGTACGCTGAAATGCTCTCGAGTGGACTGTCCTTGAGTAGAAGCAAGTCCGCTCTTTTGCCAACCTCGATTGAGCCGAGGTCATGCGATAGATTCAGGGCCTTTGCGTTATCGAGAGTCGCCGCGCGCAAAATCAAAGGGAGCGGTACGCCGGCGTCGACCCAATTCTGCAATTCTAGCCGGCCGTTTAAACCCGGCGGGTTGCCGAAGCCGTCGACTCCCGGTGTGTCGCTACCAAAGATAAGGGCGACGTGATCCTTGAGCATGACATTTAATGTGGCGTGCGTTCTTGCGACGGTGGCTGCAAGCAATGGTTCGAAGCCGGGCGAAGGAGACGCCTTGCGATATTCTGCCAATAGGTCGCTACTGGACTTCATACCTTCTGGCGATCTTAAATAGGCGATTACCGCCTTCGGCAACGCGAATGTGAGCCTGGAGTCGTCAAGAAGGGCCGGATCGAACAACGCGCGCTCGCCGGCGACGGTCTGCAGCGTCGGCTGAACTCGTCTGCCGGCGCGCGCCGCAGCAGCTATGACGGCGTCTGCCGCTGCGGGTGGTGTGGGATTGCCAACATCGCCCGGCCAAACCCACAGCCCGTGGGCAATGATGTCAGCATCGGCATCGATCGCCGAGCGCCAGCTATCGACGCTGGTCGCGTGGACCATGAGCACCAACTTTCGATTGCTGGCGGCGGTGCGAATCCTTTGCAGGGTTTCGGTATGCAGGTATGGCCAGTTTAACGTGCCAAACCCGGACTCGACAAAGACCTTCACGCAAATGGCTCCAGCGTCCGCTGCGCGAGAAACTGCGCGGTCTGCCGTGTAGTCGCCCGGATTCAGGGATTTTGGCCAGTATTGCGCTTCCTTGGGCTCATAGACCAAATTGGGGAAGTTTTCAGATACAGCTGTCGGAACCTTGAATGCCATATATCCGCCCGCGACCTTGATACCTTTTCCACACGAGTAAAGATGAGGATGCAGCGGTGCCCCATCAAACCATGCTTTGTCAGCTGGCTTTAAATCGAGATCGACGACGGAAGTGAAGCCGAAGGCGAGAAAAGCGCGCGGAACCTGATCACGATATGCGGCCCACAGCTCGGGATGGGCATCGATCGCGTCCTCATCCAGCGCTGCCGAGTGACCTGCATGCACGTGCGAGTCGATCAAACCAGGGATCAGAAATCGTCCGCTGCCATCGATTGGCCGAGAATGCGGGCCGGGAACCAACTTGGTGCCTATTTGAGCAATCCTGCCCTCTTGGAGAAGTACGTCGGCGTGAAACATCGGTGCTGCGCGTTCCGGCGAAATCAAAGTGACATTTTGGATAAGGATGTCCTGAGCCA
>Ga0210391_10005602_pt1 | contig 10331 bp, 17 predicted proteins | sample IncBWC12OmetaG_FD_160573 | JGI IMG/M metagenome (GOLD analysis project Ga0210391, IMG submission 160573) | Forest soil microbial communities from Barre Woods Harvard Forest LTER site, Petersham, Massachusetts, United States - Inc-BW-C-12-O ...
CCCGTCCTAGCTCGTCCGACCTGATCCCCCCTAATCGCGTTAAGTACATCCCGGTGCCTTCCTCTCGCGTACGATCTTTCAGGGGAGGCGCCTAGATTGAAAAGCCGCGGCGCGGGTCAAGGCCTCAGCTGAGCCGAACCGTTCGCACTACTCACGTCGCGGATCGACTCGCGAAACATGCGCGCTGGCGTGAGCATTCATCGAATCGAAGAGCTTGGCCACCTGCACAACCATCTGTCGCCCTTCCCGAATCACGAACTTTTCCCGTTCCAATCGCGCCAGGTGCTCGGTAACTCTTGGCCGCGTAGCGCCGACCAGATTGGCTATATCCTTGTGACTGAAAGATACGCGCAGCAGCGTGCCGCGCGACTCCTCGATTCCAAAGTCTGAACTTAGTTCCAGCAACGCAATTGCTATTCGTTCGTGAAGACCGAGGTTCAGAAAACTCGAGCTGCGCAGCAGGAGTCGATACCACTGCTTCAAATCGTTGCGATGAAATTGTTTGAAGGCGGAATCGTGAGCATTTTGGGTAATGCTGTCGAAATCACTCCAACTCACCGTGCCAACGCGGCAATCGTTGTAAGCCTCGCACTGAAATTCGGACTGGCTGAGGGGCAGCGCGGGGAATTCAGGAATCGGTCCCGGTGCAAGCAGTGCTACCGTGACTCGCTCATTGTGTGCGTTGCGGCACGTGATGCGCGCGATTCCTGATAACAGAATATGAGCATCCTGGGATAGCGCAACCTCGCGCAGAATTATGGCGCGTCGTTTGTAACTGGAAAGCGCGAGCGCGCTCGCTAGAAGTCTAAGCTCAGGCGGGGAAAGCCATGACAAAACCTTGAGTCGGCTTAGTCTGTCGAGGTCAGTTTCGCGGGAAGTTTTCTCATTCAAAATCGAGTCACAGAGACTTCCCAGCATACATGGTGGGCAGCGACGACGAAAACGTAGTGTTAATCTGATCGTCAGATTGATAGTGGCATGGAGAACCCAAGTGGGCCAAAACGAAGGACAACAGCGGGTCGTCGTTAGCAGCGGTCAAATGCTCACTCAAACATGTCACGGCGTGGCGGCGTTACCAAATCTAACGTCGTTAGCAGAAATGTGAGCGTGCACAAGAAAGCCTTGCATTGATGCCGATTGTCGCGCGAAATCAGGTTTTGTACTAGCAGCCTCTTCAAACGGAGTTTAGTATGAGCAAAGTCGAAGGGCTCACGATAACTCCGGCTCCATCTCTATTCTGGCAGCGAATAGCGCGCATTTATTCCGACGGGAAGTCCGAAGACGTGCGTGAGGCTTCAGAAATTCTGTTTTTTGTCGGAACTTCTACCTACCCACGTCCCCTGAAAAGCATCACGATTAGAATGATCAAAACTACTCCCCCGATCCCAATTCCGCTTGCAGGTCCATATGCGTAATAGCCACCGCCGCCGCCAACCAGCAACAAGAGGATCAGTATCAAGACCAATGGCGACATATTGAAAGTTCTCCTTGGAGTCGAGATATATCCTACATTTTCAATTTTGCCTCTAGATGGAGATCAAGATCGATCCTAATTGTTACTCTCGTAACAGATCGCGAATGGCATTGCTCGCGCCAAATTACTAACGAACAAGTCGTGGGCTTGAGTTACTTGGCCGACGGCACGCTTCGCCGTATGCCTTCAGGGTCAGCTTCGCCTTCCTAATACGCGCCGCCGATCCGTGGCGCTTGCTGAAACAAATGTGATTGCGCCGTTGCTGCTGAACGCAAGCGACGCCAAGAGCAAGTCGTTGAGGTAGTATGGGAGGACGTAATTAACACAATTCGAATTAAGCGGGATCACGTGGTATGAACTGCGACCCGTTTCGCGGATTAAAGCGGACTAGGCCGGACCAGGACAGGCGGCTATTTTACGCGCCGCTATTGACTGACGTCGTCGAGATCAGCGTTCCCGGCTCTTATCCCGTCGGGGTGCTTCGCTTGCATCGAGGAAATCTATCGAGCCATCTGGTCTCAGCACAGCTTTCATGCCGCATCTTTCGCAGTGATGCTGCGATGTCGCTTCATTTTGCTTGGCATCTTCCACGAATCGGGGTCCTTAAAATCCGGTATCACGGGTTCTTCTGGTTAGACACTCGCGTGTTGATTTAGTATTTAGGAAACACATCGGCCGGTTTACACGTCCGCTGCTAGTCGGAGTCGGGCTGGCGCGTAACGCGTTGGCCTGTTCTTTTTTCAATCAACGAATATGCAGTGTTACAAAAGGAACCTCTGGGCACCTACTTGCTCTTAGTTCCCTTGAGTTTTTGCGATGTATTTCTTGTCGGCATCGCTGAGTAAGCGAAAATGCTCGGTGCAAATGAAGTAAGACCATTGCCCAACAAACTTAGCGTTGCCTAACCTAACGCATCCTTCGGCTTGGCAGTGGTTCTGTCCGGTCGCCTTTTGCTTGACGCCATTGAGCGATGCGGGCTTCGTCATGCATTCTCCAAGGATCTAACTCCGAAAACTTCGCCGATGCTCCCATCGATCCATTTCTTCAAAGACGGAGCGCAACGTTCCTAGAGCCGACGAAAACGGACTGCCCAAACTATCGGGCAGAACGTGGCCAACTAGGAGGGTGCGGAGCGCCTTCAGGTCGTCACCCGGTTTAAGCTTCCCGTACGCTTTTCGCAATCCATCAAACACTTCGATTGCTTCACGCTCTGTCATTCAAAAAGCATAACAAAACCGCATATCGAGACAATGAACCCTCCTGAAAGGCGAAAGCCGAACCCCTCATTTTGGAATATGGCGCTGACGGGTTTTTGCGCCCCTTGACCTGTCGGCGCACGGGCTGGCGCTTCACGGTACTAGCCCGTTCTTTTTTCAGAGAGTGAACGGTTTAATTCAGATGGAGAGTGTTCGGTAACTGATAGGACGCGCCATCTTTAACTTGAAACGCGTTGCTAGCTCGCATTGCTTCGACAATCTGCGCTTCTGGAAACGCCTTTGCGATCGCGATCCGCGCGTCCGCTTTAGCATCAAATGCGACGTGCCACCATTGGTAGCCTTGCGGCACTTTCACGCTAATCGACCAAACCTTGTCCATTACTAAAATCCTTCTGGCGCGAGCGCGACAGCGTAACGGGGTGTCCTAGAGGGGCGGTGACACGACTCTGCGACGATCCCAGTAGCAAACTGAATCGGTTGAAAAGCGAAAGGACGAATCCTCGCGGGTTGTTCTCAGTAGGTGGCGTCGGAATGGCAAGAACAATCTTTCTGAAATGCTCAAGGGCCGCGCTCTTTTCCGAGCTCGGCCCCTCTCATCGATTTGACCAAATCTACTTCTTGAGCTTCGTCTTCTTCGTCCGTGCCGCCGATCCATAGCGCTTGCTGAAACACTTGCGACATCGGCGATCGCGACGCTTGATGAAGCTGGGGGTTAGGTCATCGCTACCGCAATAGCGGCAAACAAGCTTCTCTGATTTCGAGCTCCCGATTGTCTTCAGTTGCGGACGTTCTGTGGTGGCCTTCTTCCCGATTGCTCTCTTGCTGACCTTCTTGGCGTCGGAACGCACTGCGTTCGGCTGATTGCTCTTAGCCGGAGACACGGTCCCCCTTCCGTTTGTTAATCTCGACGCATCCATTCGCTGTATTTCTCCTGAGCCATATCGGCTCGCACGGGATGTTTGCTCTGTGCGGCGAACGAAGCGAGTGATTTCGATGACTTAGGTTCGGAAATTCTCGTCAACGATGCGGCCGGGCAAACCTAAGCGAGGAGGGTCATTACCGCCAATAGGGCGATTGGAAGGCGAAGAGGGCCTCGAATCATAGAACGGAGCTTTTCAACACACCACCTTCGAACTGAATTCAGGTTCCTGGACAGCTAGGATTTCTTTCTCTTACGTTCCGCCCAGCGCTTCTTCATGGCCAGTGACAAGCGCCGTCTGCCCTCGGGAGTTAGTCCACCGCTACTCTTAGCCGTCGCCCGTGGGCGCTTCACACCCTTCTTAGGGCCACGCTTTGACGGCGACTCGAGGAGTGCTTCGATCGCGCTTATGATCCGGTCTTTTTCCGCCGTGAGATCTGACAAGATTTTCTGAAGGTTCATGAAGTGCTCCGTTCTTTCTAGGGGCTGATCGCGTCCAACTATCCCGAGCTTTCGTGAGTCGCGAGGTAGATCGCGGGCAAGATAATGTCAGTGGTAGTTGAGGATCGCAACCTAAGGGAGCAAACGGCCGCCGGGTGTCTCCCTTTGAAGGCTCCTATCCGGGTCCCTCTGATTCTCAGTGCGTTGCGCGAATCACATTAAGCTTCATAGGCGGTGCCGCCCGAATTCCTTAGGTTTCTGCCAGTCAGTGCTGGCTTAGACCAAGAAACTTTTACTGGCTCTCGACTGGACTGTGCGCCCCCACAGAGCGATGTGTCTGTCCACCTGTCGAGGAGGCAGGGACCATGCGAAAGGTATCGGACAAGGAACATGAAAAGCTCTCGGCAGAAATCGCGAGCCTCGAATCACTCGATCTCGCTCAGCTGAGATCCCAATGGAAGCTTCTCTACGAAGTCGAGGCTCCTCCACATTTGAGCCGGGACTGGCTCAGACGAGCGGTTGCATACCGCATCCAGGAGAATGTGCTGGGCGGTCTCAAGCCAGCCACCCGCCGACTGCTCGAGCGCGTCGCCGAAGATGCCCGGGTGCGCAAGCCGACCAAAGTCGTGCCGACGAGAAAAGTCGGCCCTGACACAATCCTGATCCGGGAATGGGGCGGTACGCGGCACGAGGTCACAGTCGTCGAAAACGGGGTGATGTTCCGCGGCAAGCGTTACCGTTCACTCTCGCAGGTGGCCCGGATGATCACCGGGAGCCAGTGGTCAGGACCCTTGTTCTTCGGGCTCAAGGCACCAGCTAAGGAGGCGGGAAATGGAGCATCCCAGTAACGCCATCCGCCGCTGCGCCGTCTACACACGAAAGTCCTCAGAAGAGGGTCTCGAACAAGACTTCAATTCGCTGCATGCACAGCGCGAAGCCAGCGAGGCGTTCATCAAGAGCCAGCAAGGCGAAGGCTGGAAACTCGTCAAGACGGCCTACGATGACGGCGGTCTCTCGGGCGGGAATATGGAGCGGCCGGCCTTGCAGCGGCTGCTCGAAGACATCCGCCATGGCCTGATCGATGTCGTGGTCGTGTACAAGGTCGATCGGCTCACCCGTTCGCTGGCTGATTTCGCAAAGATGGTCGAGGTGTTCGACGCGCAGGGCGTCTCGTTTGTGGCGGTCACCCAGCAGTTCAATACCACCACCTCGATGGGCCGGCTGACCCTCAATGTGCTCCTGTCATTCGCTCAGTTCGAACGTGAGGTTACGGGAGAACGTATCCGGGACAAGATCGCAGCCTCGAAGAGAAAAGGAATCTGGATGGGCGGGTGTCCGTCCATGGGCTACGACGTCTGTGATCGCCGTCTGGTCATCAATCAGGCTGAAGCAGCGACCGTACAAGAGATCTACAAGCGTTATCTGAAAACAGGTTCTGTTCCGAAGCTGAAGAAGTCTCTCGACCGAGACGGCATCCTGTCAAAGATCCGGGTCTCGAGAAAGGGAAACAAATCTGGAGGAAAGAGCTTTTCTCGCGGCGCACTCTACGAACTGCTGTCCAACCCGATCTACGTCGGCGAGATTCGTCACAAGCGGGAACGGCATCTAGGACAACATGAAAGGATTTTGGAGCGAAATTTATGGGAGAAGGTCCAACAGCGTCTGAGAGATCGCACCGATCGGCCGATCGCGCCTCGAACCAAAGTGTCACCGAGTCCGCTCGCTGGAAAGGTCTTCGACGAAACTGGTGAGCCGCTCTACGTCCAAGCAGCCGTAAAAGACCAGCGGCGGTATCGGTACTACGTTTCACGAGCTCTAGTCAGAGGTTCCAAAGTGGAGGGACAACGTGGATGGCGGGTGCCCGGGCCGGAACTTGAACGAGCTATCGCAATCGCAGCTCGGAGCATTCTGGACGACAAGCCGGCTATTTTTGAGGCCATGCAAGTCGCCGGAACGGGAGACGCGAATATCAATCTGGTATTCACTTTGGTGGCCGAGTCGAGGGATCGGTTGCTTGCTGAGAGGGAACGTTCAACGGCTCTGATCGAATTGGTAGAAAAGACAGTGCTGACAGACGAAGGTATTCGACTCGGACTGAAGATATCGGTCCCTTGGGGCGGTCCGGGCAGCGCCCCGTTGCACAAGGTGCTCCATCTGTTCCGGTTCGTTCCGTTGACGGTGAAGAGACGTGGCATCGAGATGCGGCTCATCATCAACGGCGATGAGCCGAGGAAGCCCGATCCCGCACTGCTCAAGGCCTTCGCACGGGCCAGAGGATGGTTCGAGGAATTGGCCTCTGGCCGAGTCCGTTCGCTCGTTGAGATCGCGCGCCGCGAAGGACTCGCCAAACGCTACGTCACACGCCTCGCTAAACTTGCCGTTATATCGCCGGCATTCATTGAAGCGATCGCGGAAGGTGAGGTGCCCGCCGAGATCAACTTGCAGATGCTGATGGACGGTAGGCTTGAACTTCCCGTTGACTGGACCGCTCAGAAAACCGCAGCCGGCCTTTCGGAGAGGAAGCGCAATATTCCCTGACTCTTAATCAGCGGGTCTCCGGTTCGAACCCGGAACAGCGCACCACCGAACCTCCACGGGCAGAAGGGAATGGTGCGCAGGATCGAGATTGCGCGAGCGAGTCGGCGCCCAATAGGTACTCAATAGGTACGGTGGTCAGCAATTTGCCCAAAGAGAGCGTTCCGCGGCGCAATGCTATCGTGCGGCTGGATCGCCAAGGAAACGGAAATGGCTAACCTCATCAGGCCTACAAGTAGCGAGAGGCGTTCCTGTCGCGTTTGCAAAGGCCGTCACCGTCCTCAAGCGCCCTTACTGAAATCGGGAGGCAGGTCCTGACTGAAATCGCGATCGGTCGAGGCTCGGACAGTACTCATTGTTCTTTTTTTCAGTGCGAGCACTGCGGTTCGGTATGGGTCCGCTATGTAGATAGTGGCGCGGGAGGTCACGGACATTTTGGAAGAATTTGACGGAAGCGTTCTTCTAAGAGTTGCCAGGATGCTCAAGGCGAGCTCCCCGAGGAAGAGCCTCGAGGCGTCTACTTTCGACCGGTCTAGATCATCATTCGCGCCCAACTTCGCCGGCGCGCCTATCAGTGCTCACGCCGACGAAAGACGGGTGCCGCAGCCTATCGTCGAGCGTCCACTCCAGGAATTCGATCGCGACGACAATCCGCGGCGTGAGCCAGCGGCACGCCTTCATCTTGTCGGCTGTGACCCCAGTTCCCCAGCGGCCCTTCGACGCATCCGGCAGATTTGAGAATGGACACTCGGCTGTCTCCAGCTTCGAGAAGCCTTTGAACATCGCCCGCCTTGATCCTGGAGTGAAACCAGCGCGGATGCTGGCCGCGTACTTGAGAGCGTGGCCGTCGTAGTAGCCGACGAGGATCGAGTCGAAGTTCTGCCCGCGGGGCACATACCCGCCGATGACGAAATCCTGCCGCCGGTTCACCCGCAGCTTGACCCAGGCGCCGCTACGTTTGCCCGGCTCGTAGAAGCTATCGCGGCGCTTGGCGACGACGCCCTCGAGCCCCTGCTCGCGCACAACGGCGAGCATGTCGGCGGCCGACGTCTTGAACGTCTCAGATAAACGAATCGGATCCCGGAGCTGGCGCGTCAGCTTGCGCAGAGCCTTGCGCCGGTCATCCATCGGTCGATGTGTCAGATCCTCGCCCGCGAGCATTGGCAGATCGAATGCGTAGAACACGGGCGCTCGATCGAAGTTCTGCAGGCTGCTGAATGATGGCCGGCCGTGCTCGTCGACCGCGACGACTTCACCGTCGATCAAGGTTTCGTCAGGCAGGGCATCGAGGGCGCGCGTGACGCTCGGGAAGCGGCTCGAGAAGTCCTTGCCGTTGCGCGAGTACAACCGCACGGCGGCTGCGCTCTTGAGTCCGAGCGTGCGGTAGCCGTCAAGTTTCAGTTCGTAGGACCATCCTGGGCCAGTCGGAAGCTCTTTGACGGCCAGGGCGAGCATCGGCTCGATGAAGCGAGCCTTCCCCTGTGGAGGGATCAGTCGAGCGGGCACGCTCGCAGCATTGCGCGAACGAGCGCGCCTGGGCAAACCTCGGGTTGATGGGCGCCGTCTTTACACACGCTCCGATCGAGCCGCGGGCCATCGCGATCCAAGTCGGGAGAATTCATTTCGTCGCCCCGTGCCGATACTGCCGTGACGGACGGCGCGCGACGACAAACATTCGGCCGGTTGACGCTATCGGGCCGCCGATGGGCGACCTGAACATTTGCGCCGTTCATGCCGGGAGGCTGATCGAGCGTGCGCGAGCGCGGGGTCTGGTAGTCGAGATACATGGTTGAGAGAATACACGCCATGAAGCCCCGACACGCGGCCGCGCTCGCGCTGGTGGGTTGGTATCTGATGCTGCCAGCGCACCCAGTGGAACGCGGGACTGCTAACGCCGCGCCTTCTCCGGAAGCTGCCTCAACATTTGCCGTCTACAAAACTCAGCGGGAGTGCGAAGAGGAGCGACGCCAGTTTCTTGACGATCCGGTGATCGGGGAAAGAATGGCCGATGCCAAATGTCTGAATACGGACGACGATCCCCGTCGATCGAAATGACGCCACTCTAGTAAAAACGGGCCAGCACCGTTGAGTGCCAGCCCGAACGCCAACTGGTGAAAGGGGGGCAAACCCCAGTCAGCGCCCCCCTTCTATCAATTCGACGTACGAACGTATAGAGAAAAAATCACATAGGTAGAGAATCACAATGATACCAGATTTTAAGGGTCATCATTTTGTAGAGGATTCCAAGGCCGGTGAACCTCCAGGGCTGCATCACTGCGATCGCTGCGGGCTGAAAGCTTCGCTCAGGCCGGATGGCTCGATATTCTTCGACGTTGAGCGGAACGGCGTATTTCTGAAGACGAGCACCACGCTGCCCTACAACACATCACGCGTACCGCTCTGCTCTAGGCCGCCGCCTTTCGGGCGGTCGACCTGAATCAGCAGTCACAAATTAAGCGCTCGCACGAAAAAGAAAAGGCACGCGTTGGCTTCACCATGAGGGCATATGGACCAAGCGTGCCTTCGGCTTGAGCAAGAGAGAGTGCGAAGCCGACGATCAATGTTTAATACTGGTGTGCCGGTAGCGCTATCCCTTCTGCGTTATGAGAGGAACCATTACGAAGGTTCCTATCACATTTATCCACAAAGGTTCTTTTGGTAACACTGTATATAGGTTGATTTGAAAAGAACGGGCCAGCGAGTCCACTCGCCAGCCCGTTGCCGACCAGTGAAGGGTTAAGACACCGGTCAGGCCTCCCCGCCTCCCCTTGTTAACAAATCTGGGCGCGCGCGTCGAATACTTAACTAAGACACTTGTCTCACCCATCCGCGCCCGAAATTGCCTAAGATCGGATCATTTTGAGGCGTTAAATTAGAAGCACGATTCTGGGCGTGGCGGTCCAGTATCTAAAGCCGAAATAAGAGTCTAAGGTCGGCATCAGGTGAAAGCATGATACCGGATTTCAAAGGCCATCACTTCGTAGAGGATTCAAAACCTGAAGAATGGCCAATGCGGCATCACTGCGAAAGATGCTCACTAAAGGCTGAGTTGAGGCCGGACGGCTCGGCAGACTTTCGCGACGAAAGGGGAACGCTTGTGGGTATAAGCGGCACCGCTCCGATGAGCTCATCCTCCATACCTCCCTGTAAATAGATAGCCTGTCCGCCCTCGTCCCCGATTGGTCTGCCGTGGTCCGAGATTCGCAGTTCATTCTTCAAGATAAAAAAGGAAGGGCACGCTCAGCGATACCATGGTTGGGCATGGGTGCCGAGCGTGCCATCGGTTCCGGGGGAGAAGAACCGACGCTCATGATCTTATAGTCACAGACGATTGTCGCCATCCGCGACGCGTTCCGGGAAGAACGCAACACTGCATATTGCGTTGATCTGCGCCTTGAAAAGGAAGTTTCAGCTTCAAATGTGTTCTTTTCGTAACACATCGGTTCCACCGTTTGTGCTACAGAGAACATATGCGAATTTTCGTAAAGCCGTTGAAGGACGAAGGGGCAGTTTCCAGCATCGTTCAGGAAGCGTTTGACGCTCTCCGCAGCGCCGGAATCACCTCGGCTCGTATCGGCGGTATCATCAACAATCAGGGCGTAGTTTTGGTCGATGCCCCGGACTGTGCTTTCGCGTTGGCCATGCTCGAACGCGCCGGATTTGCGGCCGTCGCAGATTCGGCCTAGGCAATACTTACTTCCGGAAAGACACTCGCGATTTCAAATTCAGACACTCAGTCCTAAAT